>Ga0114956_1004521_pt1 | contig 10562 bp, 10 predicted proteins | sample MaitaG_FD_87304 | JGI IMG/M metagenome (GOLD analysis project Ga0114956, IMG submission 87304) | Marine algal microbial communities from Maine, USA - Maine_Asex2 metaG | ecosystem: Host-associated > Algae > Red algae > Unclassified | place: Maine, USA | collected 2015-01-05 | reverse complement strand
ATTATTGGCGTGTTTGCTAAGTCAGACTTTGACTCAATAATCTGATGACACAATCTATCGATTATAAACGCTAATTTTTTGGAGTCTAGGATTATTCTTGGTGCCATAACCTAGGTAACAAAGTTACTTCTTTTTTGGGCAACCCAACTATTTTGAAAATTTAATTAGATGCTCACTCATTCCAATAGGCAGTTATATCCTTATCGCGCATCATAATTATCAAGCCTATTAATCCTGCAACGGCTACTCCTCCAAATATTATTGCTGGTTTCCATTCGTGAAATATCACGTAACCTGTTGAAAATAAAATACTATATGTCATGGCAATTGCGCAAAGCCATGCTATTACCAATTTGCCAACAGGCGTTGAGTCTTTACCAATTCCTAAATGTTTGCGCACTGGTCCCCAAAACCCAAACGGACTTACCTTTTTATGGAATGAGGCCAATTTCTCCATAGGATCGGCAGGCGTAATAAAAGTGGCAATTAGCCATGATAAAGTGGTTACTCCAACAATAAAAAAGAAGCTATCTGGAAACTCCATTTTAAATACAAATTTGCTAATTGCAAAAGTTACAATGGACATTACAGAAGCAACCAACTCACTCCATGCATTTACGCGCCACCAAACCCAACGCAGTATTAGCACCAAACCTAAGCCAGCGCCACATTCAATCATAAAATCCCAAATACCTTTAATATCATCAAATAGAAAAACAACGCCTACGGTAAACATCATTAAAACTATGGTTGCCACTCTTGAAGCAATAATCAACTTTTTTTGATCATCTCCTTTGTAAAAGAATCGTTTATAAAAATCGTTTACCACATAGCTTGCTCCCCAATTTAACTGCGTTGAAATGGTTGACATAAATGCGGCAAAAAATGCCACAATCAACAAACCTTTCGCACCTGGTGGCAAATAGTCACGCATGGCCATTACGTATGCCGCTTCTTTATCTGCCATATTTGGATAAATGACTAAAACACCCAAACCAACAATAATCCATGGCCACGGACGAATACAATAGTTGGCTATTTGAAAAAACAAGGTGGCGTAAACACTATCTTTTTCGCTTCTAGTACTTAACATTCTCTGTGCAATATATCCACCACCTGCTGGTTCATTGCCAGGATACCAACTTGCCCACCATTGCATAGAAATTCTAGCCAAAAATGCGCCAACGCCAATGGTTAATGCAGTTACTGCCGTTTTACCTGAACTTGTCATAGCGGTAATGCTAGGAAAAAAGTCTGTAGCTCCCGTTGGCAAAGCGGCTTTTAAGTTTTCTATTCCTCCAACTTCAGGCGAGTTAACAACAAAAATGGCTAAAGCAATACAACCGCCCAAGGCAATAAAAAATTGTAAAATATCATTAATTACAACTCCAATTAAACCAGACGCTGAAGAGTAAATTGCCACAAACACTATGCAAGCACCAGTAGCTAAAAAAGCATGCATATGGCTAATTTCAAAAAACACCTCAAATATTTTTATCATGGCAATGCTAACCCATCCCACAATAAGGGCATTTAATATTACACCAAAATAAATTGCTTTAAAGCCTCTTAAAAAAGCGGCTGTTTTGCCTGAATAGCGCATTTCAACCAGCTCTACTTCTGTTAAAGCCTCCGACTTACGCCAAAGTTTGGCAAAGAAAAAAGTGGTGAGCATGCCGCCAATTAAAAAATTCCACCACAGCCAATTGCCTGAAATTCCTTTGTCTGCCACTAAACCTGCAACACCCAGTGGAGTATCAGCTGCAAAGGTGGTTGCCACCATTGAAACACCTGCTATGTACCAAGGTAAGTTTCTGCCCCCTAGAAAAAATGATTTTAAATCCTTCCCTGCCCGCTTTGTGAAATACAATCCTATACAAATTGTAAAAACCAAAAAGGCAATTATTAATATCCAGTCAATGGTTGCTAAATGCATTTGTTATAATTGAGCAATTAATATACAAATTCAATAAATGATTGTACCAAATAATAACCCACAACTGCCAACAAATACATAAATTAGCCTTGTGAGTGAAATTAAAAAAATAGGCGTATTTACCAGTGGTGGTGATGCACCGGGCATGAATGCAGCCATTAGAGCCGTTGTGAGATGTGCAGTACACAACAATGTTAAAGTTGCTGGTATAAGGCGTGGTTATGAAGGCATGATTGATGGTGAAATTCAAGATTTAACAGCACGCTCTGTTGCAAACATTATTCAACGTGGCGGTACCATGTTAAAAAGTGCGCGCAGCAAAAGGTTTAGAACCGCAGAAGGCAGACAACTCGCGTTTGATCAGTTGAAGAAACATAACATTGATGCTTTGGTGGCCATTGGCGGCAATGGTACATTTACAGGTGCCAACATTTTCTTGCAAGAACACCAAATACCAACCATTGGCTTACCAGGCACCATTGATAATGATTTATTTGGAACAGACTTTACCATAGGTTATGATACTGCGCTCAATACAGCGGTTGAAGCCATTGATAAAATAAGGGATACTGCGCATGCACATGACAGAATATTTTTTATTGAAGTGATGGGCCGAGATGCGGGATATATTGCCTTAAACTCTGGTTTAGCTGGTGGCGCTGAAAGTATTTTAATTCCCGAAATTGATGATGACTTTCAAAAAATGGTTAAAAAGTTAGAAGGTGCCCTTAATAGAGGTAAGTTGTTTTCAATTATAGTAGTTGCTGAAGGCGATAAGGCTGGAGGAGCCTTTAAAATTGCCGAAAGAGTAAATGAGCAATTTGATAATATAGAAACTAGGGTTACCATTTTAGGGCATATACAAAGAGGCGGTAACCCAAGTTGCAATGATAGGGTGCTGGCGAGCAGATTGGGAGTTGCAGCAGTTAATGAATTACTTGCGGGCAGAAAAAACGAAATGGTTGGTATTGTAAATGGGCAACTTTCATTTACCTCATTTAATGATGCCATTAAGGGAAGTCAATCAATTAACAAAGAATTAGTTGATCTAATAGATATTTTGAGCTAGTAGGTTTTATTATTAATAAAAATAATTATATGTATATATTTGTTTCCAACTAAAACTGAAACATGAAACATTTCTCTATTGCCTTGCTAGCACTAACAATCACATTATTTTCATTACCATCCTTTTCTCAAATAGTTAAAGAAGGAGATATAACTATAAGCGCAGGTTACGGATTTCCAAATTTGGTTGGGGCTGTTTTCAAAACTTATGAATCGAATAATGATTTTAAAGTTACCTCCATAGGGCCTGTTTATTTAAAAGGTGAGTATATGATAGAAGAAAAAATTGGAATTGGAGGAGTTGCGGCTTATGCAGGAAACTCAATTAGTTACAATTATTTAGGCATACTTGATTCTGGGGCAACTACAACATATGAAGACAAAATCTCAAGAACTACCCTAAGTATTTTAGCCAGATTTAACTATTACTTTGTAAATTCAGAAAAAGCTAACATATATGCGGGTGTTGGCACTGGCTATAGAATAGCCAATTGGAAATATACTTTTGGTGATCCTGACATAGATGATTCAAATAATGAAATACCAAACCTTGTTCCTTTAGGTTTTGAATTTACGTTTGGTGCTCGTTACTTTTTTACCGAAAATATTGGAATTTATACTGAGTTGGGGTTAGCTAAATCTTTATTCCAAGTTGGACTATCAGCCAAATTTTAAGCTAATAAATAATTAAATAATTTGAAAAAGGTTAGTTTTATCGCTAACCTTTTTTTTATGTCTAAAAGTTATCTAATCAAAAATGTTCAATTAATAAATGAAGGAGAAATAACCTCTTCAGAATTATTAATTAAAAATGGAAGAATTGAAAAAATTGCTTCTGAAATTAATGTGCCTTATGCCGTTACTGAAATTGATGGTCAAGGTAAACATTTAATGCCGGGTATTATTGATGATCAGGTGCATTTTAGAGAGCCAGGTTTAACACATAAGGCTGAAATTTACACTGAAGCTAGAGCAGCAGTTGCGGGTGGAACCACCAGTTTTATGGAAATGCCTAATGTAAAACCTCCAACAATTACCCAACAAAAATTGACAGAAAAATATGCCATTGGAGCAAACCGTTCTATTGCCAACTACTCATTTTTTATGGGCGTTACCAATGATAATTATGATGAAGTAATGCGCACAAATGCTAAGGATGTTTGTGGTTTAAAAATATTTATGGGCAGTTCAACTGGTAATATGTTGGTTGACAACCAAATGGCGCTGCAAAAAATATTTGCGAATGCGCACATGCTTATTGCCACCCACTGTGAAGATGAAAACACGGTGAAAAGAAACACACAAAAAGCAATTGACCAATTTGGTGAAGACATACCATTTGATCAACATCCGATAATTAGAGATGTAGAAGCTTGCTACCTATCATCATCATTGGCAATAGAAATGGCGAAACGTTACAACACACGATTACACATACTTCATATTTCAACTGAAAAGGAAATTGAGTTGTTTAATAATTTATTTCCGCTAAAAAATAAGCGAATTACTGCAGAAGCTTGCGTACATCATCTTTGGTTTGATGCTGACCAATACCAAACTATGGGAAGCAAAATAAAGTGCAACCCGGCAATTAAAGAGAAAAGTAACAAAGAAGCCATACTGAAAGCTTTACTAGAAGATAAAATTGACATTATTGCTACAGACCACGCCCCACATACTATTGATGAAAAAGCAAATAAATACCTGAGTGCTCCCAGCGGATTGCCTTTGGTGCAACATAGCTTAAATGTTATGTTAAACATGCATCATCAAGGAAAAATTACCCTAGAAAAATTAGTTGAAAAAATGTGCCATGCACCAGCCGAATGTTTTAAAGTAAAGGAAAGAGGCTATTTAAGAGAGGGCTACCATGCAGATTTGGTATTGGTTGATATAAATGAAACTCATACAGTAACCAAAGAAAACGTATTGTCAAAGTGTGGTTGGTCTCCTTTTGAAGGTGAGCAAATGTATGGTAAAGTTGAAAAAACCTGGGTAAGTGGCCATTTAGCTTATAACAATGGTAAGTTTGATGAAACCAAAAAAGGTGAGCGCCTGCTATTTAACCACAATTAAGGCATACCTAGCCTACTCCAGGTAATAAAATCGGTAGATTCAACATTCGTGTACCCTAGCTGTCGCAACATGGTTATTAATTGACCTCTGTGAAACGTGGAGTGATTGAATACATGTTGTAATATGACTGATAGGCATTACGAATTCATCACCTTTGGTTGTTTTAAAACTACAGTCTCCTGCAAAGTATGACTCTTGTTTGTCAGTTAAGAACTCCTGAAACTCCTTTGAAACCGCTAACAACTCATTTATCAACACTTCTTTTTCTCTTTTTAGTGTTTCACTTGGCCAATTGGTGAGAGATTTACCTTGCAATCTTAAAAACCAAATTGTTTCGGCATCATTAATATGAATTGCGGTATCAAATATTGTTTTAAATGAAGAGTTCACTTCTTGAAACAATTGAATGTTATTCAACTCTTTAACAAACCCGCAAATTTTTTGATTTGCCCAATAATTGTACTTAACGTAATCGATTAATATCATTTTTCTATATTTGAATGCAACGTATTAAATAAATGATGCATCTAATTTCGTTGTTAGTGCCTATGTATGTAAATTTTGTTTAAAGTTAACATGTGCAATGGCCAAAACACAAAACAAAACTTAATTAAACAAATAATTTTGTGAGCATTATGCTTATGAAAAAAATTAAAACTTATGAATATTAACATGAAAAATTTAATTGCAATTACATTAGTGGCCGTTCTAGGAATTGGCTGCGCGGTTGCACAACCTTACGTTAGAGCTACTTTTGGATATGGTTTCAATATTGGACAAACTGCAGATGGTACTGATATTACAGTTGCCGACAATGGAGACATTACAAGCAAAGTAAACACTTACTCATTAGGAGGTGGCTTACCATTAGGTATTGCCGCTGGTTACATGTTTAATGAAAATTTAGGTGCTGAATTAGGAATTAACTATTTACTAGGTAGTACAGTAGAAACTACAAAATTCTCGCAAACTGGTAACTCAACTACTGTTGAAACTTATACTCGCCAATTAAGATTTAATCCTTCATTGGTTTTTACTTCAGCAAATGAAGATTTTAATGTGTATGGTAGAGTTGGTTTGGTAATTCCTATTATTGGAAAAACCATTTCAGAGGGTGAGACCAATATTAATGCGATTATTGACACAGTAGATATGGTTCCAGATAGCAGAATAAGAAAATTTAAGATTGAGAATGAGGGCAAAATTAGCCTAGGTTACTCTGCAGCTACTGGCGTAACTTATTCACTTACTGATGCATTAGAAATTTTTGGAGAAGTTGAATTAATTTCTTTAGCGGTTAGAAAAGACAATCAGAATTATGTTGAGTATGAAGAGGTTACCACACTAACATCTGGAAGTTCGCAAACTGTAACTTTAGATATGTTACCTGAAATAATTAAGGTAACTGAATTTGAAACTGAACTAAAAAACGGAGGAAATTCAGATCCTACCAAGGCTGCTCAAGAATTGACATCTTACACTCCATTTAACAAAATTGGTTTTAACATAGGTATTAAGTATACTTTTGGTAACTAAACCAAATACAACTTAATTAAAAAGGAGCAATTGAATCAATTGCTCCTTTTTTTTTGCCCTTAACTGTCGCAAATTATTTAACTTTAACCTATGCGCAAACCATTTAGTTTGCTATTGGCCTTTGTAATAGCTAGTGTTTCTTTGCTTAACGCACAGCATGTGGTAAAAATAAATCCATTGGGTATTGCTATTGGCGATTATCAATTGGCTTATGAGTATTTGTACACTAATAATGTAAGCATCAACGCTTCATTTACAGTTAATCAAACCAATTTTAAGCGTAACAAAAAGACTTCTAATGAGCTTGCTGCAAGCATTAAAGGCATTAATGTAAATGCTTCTATACGCTATTATGTAACTGCTGAAACCTTACCGGTGCCTAGCGGATTATTTGTGGGTCCTCTACTTGATGTTTCTTCAACTCAATTAAAACTGAAAAGCGCGGCAGCTTTTAGTGTTGATGAGTTTAAATACCCCGACATAACACAATTTAGAGCCGGAGGCATAGTTGGTTATCAGTTAGTATTTAAAGAGCAATATACCATTGAAGCTTTTGGTGGCGTAGTATATGGCCGCAGAGGTTATACCGGCAAACTAAACCTGCCAAACGCAAAAGGAGATATAGCTGAATATACCTTAGGCCCAAAAGCTATAAAGTATAAAAACTTTTCTCCTAAACTAGGAGTTCGAGTAGGTATCTATTTCTAAAAGCTACTTAAAGTTCAGCACTTTTAGCTTCCATCTTCCTATCTACCTTTTTAACTAAACCTTGCAATACCCTACCTGGTCCAACTTCTGTAAAGCTTTTGGCACCGTCTGCCAACATATTTTTCATTGTTTGCGTCCACCGCACTGGTGCAGTTAACTGAGCTATTAAATTTTGCTTAATCTCTTCAGGCTCATTGGTTGGTTTTCCGGTAACATTTTGATAAATAGGGCAAATTGGTGCTTTAATGGTAGTATCTGCAATGGCCGCTTCTAATTCAGCTTTCGCAGGCTCCATTAAAGGCGAATGAAATGCGCCACCAACATTTAACTTAATGGCTCTTCTTGCGCCGGCAGCTGTCAATTTTTCAATGGCTTCATCAATGCCTTCATGGCTGCCAGATATTACCAACTGGCCTGGGCAATTGTAATTGGCTGCCACAACCACGGCTTCAATATTTTCACAAATGTGTTCAACCTGTTCATCTTCCATGCCCAAAACTGCAGCCATGGTGCTTGGGTTTGCCTCACAAGCCTTTTGCATTGCACTTGCCCTTGCAGCAACTAGTTTTAAACCATCTTCAAAACTCAATGCCTTACTGGCCACTAAAGCCGAAAATTCGCCCAATGAGTGCCCCGCAACCATATCGGGTATAAAGTTGGTTGCCATTACTTCTGCCAATATTGTCGAATGTAAAAATATAGCAGGCTGAGTCACCTTGGTTTGCTTTAAATCTTCTTCAGTACCTGTAAACATGGCATCTGTAATGCTAAAACCAAGCACAGTATTGGCTCTATCAAACATAATTTTAGCTTCAGGGTAATTATCGTATAAATCTTTACCCATACCAACAAATTGAGCTCCTTGCCCAGGAAAAACATATGCATTCATATCTATAATTTTAGGAAGCATAAATGTATGGCATTTTAATTTTATGACCATCTTAGAAACATGCGTTTCAAAACTAACATTGCGAGATAATATTTCATTTTTTTACTTTAGCGAAACAGCTACTGAACATGCCAGACAACAAACAAAAAAATTGGGCCGATAAGATAGAAGCTGTTTTGAAAGTATACTTTGGAACTCCAGATTGACAAACCAAAGGATACATAAACCAATTAAGTTCGTAAATTGCTAGACCAATGAAAAATAGTTTACTGCTCCCAATTATATTTGTCTTTATCACCCATTCATTTGCTCAACATATTTCCGACTTTGTTTCTTTGCCTCCACTTGCTAAAACAAGTGATTTTCAAATAGCAACAGAGTTTAACTTTCAAGTAATTTTAGAGGAAGGTGATACATTAAGTGATGGAACCATTGCTCGCAATAATTTTGATTTTACAGGTTATGTCCCTATCAACAGTCGGAGCGACTCGGGGTACTTATCTATTAACCACGAACTAGTAGTGCAAGGAGGGGTTGATATGATGGACATACAATTAGATATTGCCTCACAACTTTGGAGCATAAGCAACTCACAAAAAGTAGATTTTACTGCTGTTGGTGGTTCTGCAAGAAACTGCTCGGGAGCAGTAACTCCTTGGAATACAATTGTTACTTGTGAAGAATATTTAAGTGCCGATTTAGATAGCAATGGATATGATGATTTTGGTTGGAATATTGAATTGGACCCTGTAACTAAAACCATCATTGATCAACCCGGTGGCTTAGTTGGTGGAGATAAGCTATGGGCAATGGGCAAAATGAAGCATGAAAATATTGTAGTGCATGGCAATAGAAGAACAAGCTATTATGGTGCCGATAGTAATCCTGGTTATGTGTTTAAGTTTGTTAGCACACTTTCTGAAAAATTACATACGGGAAGCCTATTTGTTTACAAGGGTTCCAAAAATGGCGTTGGTCAATGGATACAATTGCAAAACTCAACTCCTGCCGAGCAAAACTCAACATTGGCGCAATGCGACTCAATAAATGCAACTAATTTTTCGGGAGTTGAAGATTTAGAAATTAATCCTATTGATGGAAGCATTCATATTGCTGTTAAAAATGAAAATCAAATATATCGTTTGGTTGATCCCATAGCGCTCTCTGGTGGCTCTATTCCATCAGTTACTACCTATGTTGGCAATATGAATTATCAATTAACCACCAACTCTGGTGTGCACACAGCAACTTGGGGTTATGGCAATGATAATCTTGCTTTTGATGATTTAGGAAATTTATGGGTGTGCCAAGATGGTGAAGAAGAATACATTTGGGTAGTTATGAATGGACATCAGCAAGCAAATCCAAAAGTGAAAATATTTGGCATCTCTCCTATTGGAGCAGAACCAACAGGCATGACTTTCACACCTGATTTTAAGTACTTTTTTATGTCGATACAACATCCCAGTGCAACCAACAACACAAGCTATCAATTAGATGCCAATTGCAATGCTGTTGATTTTAGCAAAGATGTTGCGCTAGCTATAGGTAGAAGAGAATATCAGGGTATTCAAAATTATAGTCAACAAAGCGTTTATGATAGTACCTCAATGAGTTACCAAATCATTAATACATATTGTAACGAACCATGCATCAATCTTTTAAACTTACATAATCAAGTAAATAATTCTGGCATTTATCAAGCAAAAAAAGAAATATTTTCGAAAGGAATTATTGATTCAACCACGCTTTATAGAGCAGTGGAAGGTATCTTACTTGAACAAGACTTTGAGGTTAAACCGGGCGCAACATTTGATGCTGTTATTGACTCGTGCAAGCCTTAACTTAACTTACTCGAAACTAAATTCAAAAATTCAGCACGGGTGGTTTGCTTTTCAAATTCACCCACAAATGCTGATGTTGTTGTAGCAGAGTTTTGTTTTTGAACTCCCCTCATCATCATACATAAGTGTTTAGCTTCAACAATTACGGCTACTCCTAAAGGGTCAAGTGCTTCATTAATTGCATCTCTTATTTGGCAGGTTAAGCGCTCTTGCACTTGGAGCCTTCTTGCAAATACATCAACTACTCTAGCAATTTTGCTTAGCCCAGTTATCTTTCCTTTAGGAATGTATGCAACATGCGCTCTACCAAAAAATGGCAACATATGGTGCTCACATAGTGAGTAAATCTCAATGTCTTTCACCACAATCATTTCGCTATGGTCTTCATGAAACAAGGCAGATTTTAATATTGCAACCGCATCTTGATCATACCCTTGAGTAACAAATTGCATTGCTTTTGCAACGCGCTCAGGAGTTTTTATGATGCCTTCACGATTAACGTCTT
>Ga0114956_1004519_pt1 | contig 10567 bp, 11 predicted proteins | sample MaitaG_FD_87304 | JGI IMG/M metagenome (GOLD analysis project Ga0114956, IMG submission 87304) | Marine algal microbial communities from Maine, USA - Maine_Asex2 metaG | ecosystem: Host-associated > Algae > Red algae > Unclassified | place: Maine, USA | collected 2015-01-05 | reverse complement strand
GAATTCCTTTTTCGGCATAGCCTCTTTTTAAGGGAATCTTATCGTGATATTCAAAAATACCTACTTCAAAAGTTTCCATTTTCTGTATCGGGAAATACAAAACAACTCCTTTTTTCACCCACTCATTAATTTGCCAACCATCTGCAGTAGGTTCAGCACATCGCAGTTCGCCAATATCTAATAAACGTATCACTTCACGAATTGCTTCTTGAGTTGCTGTTTCTTTTAATAGTTCACGGTTTTCCCATGCACATTCGATAGTATTTCTTAAATCAGTCATGTTTTCTCTTAAATATTTCAACAAATATAAGTTGTAGTGGTTGAAAAAATCTATCAATTTTAGAGGTATAACAAATTAGGTTTATTGTTGTGTTAAATTACTAATGGCGTTTTGAACACTAGGTTTGTTTTTTGATGTATTATTCGGTTTTATCGTTTATTTTTGCAGAAAAGGTATTTTGGGTAGAATTATAGCTTTAGACTATGGTAAAAAGAGAACCGGAATTGCAGTAACTGACGAATTTCAGTTGATTGCTTCAGGACTTACGACTATAGCTACACATGAGCTACTTATTTTTTTGAAGCGATATATTGCAGAAGAAAAGGTAACTATGATTGTGATCGGTGAACCCAAACAGATGGATAATTCGCCTTCTGAATCAGAACGTTTTATCACACCTTTTTTAGCGCAACTAAAAAAGACATTTCCTGAATTGCCAATTGAAAGACAAGACGAACGATTTACTTCGAAATTGGCAGTTCGAACTATGATTGATGGTGGTCTCAAAAAAAAACAAAGAAGAGACAAAGCATTGATCGATGAGATTAGTGCCACTATTATTTTACAAGCATATTTAAATAGAAATTAAATGATACTACCTATTGTTGCTTACGGTGATCCGGTTTTACGTAAAGTCGGTGCAGAAGTAACTTCTGAATATCCTAAATTAAAAGATCTGATAGCTAATATGTGGGAGACCATGTATAATGCCAATGGAGTGGGTCTCGCTGCACCTCAAATTGGGCAAGCTATTCGTTTGTTTTTAGTAGATACTGCACCTTTTGCTGATGATGAGGTATTATCAGAAAAAGAACAGAAAACACTTAAGGGGTTTAAAAAAGTATTTTTGAATGCTACCATTGAGGAAGAAACTGGCGAAGAATGGGTATTTAATGAAGGTTGTTTGAGTATACCTGATATTCGTGAAGACGTAAAAAGAAAACCTAGGATTCAGATTACTTTTATGGATGAGAATTTCAAATCACAAACCGAAACTTATGACGGTATCTTGGCGCGGGTAATTCAGCATGAATACGATCATATAGAAGGAATTTTATTTACAGATAAGCTATCTCCGTTAAAAAAGCGATTACTAAAAGGAAGATTGACTACTATTTCAAAGGGGAAAATCAATGCAGAATATCGTATGCGCTTCCCAAGTATTAAAAAAGGACGATAAAAAAGATTTTTATTAAAGTAAATGTTTCATATTTGCGCCCTAAAATAACAGCACACTAACTCTATTGCATATGAGCTTAGATAAAATATTATCCATTGGTGGAAAACCAGGCCTTTTTAAATTAGTAACGCAAACTCGTTCTGGTTTTGTTGCAGCATCGTTGCTTGACGGTAAAAAAATAACCGTGGGTATGCAAAACAATGTTAGCGTTCTTTCTGAGATTGCGATATACACCTTAGAAGAGGAGCTACCATTGCGTGAGGTTTTTCAAAAAATATTGCTAAAAGAAAAAGGAGCTAAGACCTCAATTCCGCATAAATCAGAGAAGATAAAACTAGAAGAATATTTTTTTGAAGTTCTACCTAACTACGATGAAGATCGCGTTTATGCGAGTGACATTAAAAAGGTAATACAATGGTATAATATTCTTATTGAAAATAAAATAACAGATTTTTCTTCAGATGAAGAAGCTACTTCTGAAGAGGAATAAGTAGGCTACTTTAGCGAACAAAAAAAGCCCTGAATTTGTATTCAAGGCTTTTTAGTATACCATTTATAATTATACTTTCCAACCCTCTCTATAGGTTCTGCCAACAAATTGATTGGCTTCTTCTAGGTTTGTGATTCTTGTGTTTTCTCCATCCCATAATAGCTTTTTACGTGCAAAGAACTCCATGTTGCCTTTTTCGTTTTCACGACGCAGCATGTAGCTTCTAATGGCCAAATTACCCATTAAAACCGTTTCTGTCATTGGTCCTGCGTAATCGAACGATGAAGTAAGTGCCCGATGTTCTTCACTACCAAACCCTGCTTTGCAAGCATCTACCCATTTTCTTTGATGACCGTATTCTGGTTCTTCTTGCACTTCAACTTCGGGCCCGAAATCTGTGGTGCCATCATTAAGGTATAATTTCGGAGTCAATGGTGAACTATCATTTATGTTGGTTGAAATAATCCCTTTTTCTCCAATGATTAAAACTCCGTTTTGACTTCCTGGTCCACCAATATCACTATTTGCTGGAATAATATCAGGATGTGCTGGCCGTATGCCACCATCACTCCACGTCATTTCAATGGGAGTTTTTGTTTTTTCAGTTGCTTCAAAATGCAAGGTAATGAATGAAGAAGCTGGGCAGCCTTCTGGGTGGTAATCGGCATTCCACATTTGAGAATAAACAGAACCGACACTACATTCTGCATCGGTAGGATATTTTAATCCTAAAGTTCTAAACGGAATATCAATAAGATGACACCCTACATCACCTAAGGCCCCTGTACCATAATCCCACCAACCTCTCCAGTTGAAAGGGTGCATGTTGGGTGTGAAAGGTTTCGCCTCGTTAGGGCCAAGCCATAAATCCCAATAAAAATCTTTAGGTTTTAAGCTTGCATCTGCTTTTGGCATTTTTCCACCTTGCGGCCAAACGGGTCTATTTGACCATACTTGAACTTTTGAAACTGCGCCAATAGCATCAGCATCAACCCACTTTTGAACCATTCCTAATAAAGGGTTCGAGCCACCTTGATTTCCCATTTGGGTAACAATCTTTTTATCGCGCGCCATTTGAGTAAGTATTCGCGCTTCACGAATATTATGGGTCATTGGTTTTTGAACATAAACATGAATGCCTCTTTCCATAGCATACGCCGCCGCCGGACCGTGAATATGGTCTGGTGTAGATATAGTCACAGCATCTAGCTTCTCTTTGTCTAACATTCTTCGATAATCATTGTATAATTTTGCTTTCGGAAAGTTTTCGACAGAACGTTTCGCAGAGCCTGCAAAATCAACATCGCAAAGAGCTCGAACTTTTTCACGCCCGTCTACTGAAGCATTTTTAATATCGCTTGAACCTTTACCACCCGCACCAATAGCGGCTAAGTTTAATCGGTCACTTGGCGCCAAAAAACCGGGGCCACCTAAAACATGTCGGGGTACAATGAAAATTGACGAAGCGATTGCACCTTTCTTGATAAATGATCTTCTTGAAGAATTGATCTTCTTTTGCTTATTATCTTTCATAGTTCTTGACAATTTTTAGTTGGTTAGGTAAAAACTAAAGTTAAGAAAAAATGGCAAACTAGATTGGTATTCTAGGGTACGAATTTGACTTTTAACCTCATTAAGTTTTAAGCTAAAAAATGCATCATTAGTGAATTAAAAAATAGGCAATCTTAAATGGGACGAAGGCTTTTTATAAGAGTTTATGTTAGCCACAGGCTTTTCATCCGAGTGAGTCCACAATAAAAACTAGTCCATAAATCCAGCCGACGTAAAGAGCAGTATAACCAATTGCATACATTGCAGATACCCCAATATCTCCTTTTGTATCCGATGATTTGCTAAACACAAATTTTAAAGCACGGAAGAAGACCCAATATAGCATTGTCAAAATAATAAAAATCGAAAGCCATAATACAGCTTCGAAAAGCACTAAAAGAATTGCGAGTAAAATAGTTATTCCAATCCATAGTAGTACGGACATTAATAGTCCACCAATACCATCTCCGACTTCTACACTCGGTGCTAATGGCATACTACCAGAATTAAATATTGGTGTTTTTGCTTTATAATCTTCCATTTTTGGAAAGTTGTCCAAAAGTCCTACACCTTTATAAAGTCCATAAATCATAAACAGAAAAAGAGCACAAGAAATAACACCTAAAGAAAGATAAAAATTATCGGTTAAACTTCTATTATAATTTTCTCCTGTTAGATAAATGGTTAAGATAGTAACTCCAATTACCATTAGAGATACTTTAAAAACTGATTTCCCTTTAAGATATGTCTGTTTGGCTTTCAAGTGTTTTTTCAAGCTTGTGGCTAACGATTTTGTATATGGCTCGTAGCGTATAAATAGACGCTAACATTTCGGATTATGTACTAACCAAATTTTTTATTTTCTTTTTGTCTTATTTCTCAAAAAGCTAAATTAAAAAATTTAGCGAACTAAATAAGTAAGCAAAGACCTCTCGGAAAGCCTATAATACATATGTTTTATTTACCGTGTTGTGCATAGTGCTTTACTCGATTTTGGTTCTTTCCAGTAATAATGATGAAAAGGACTCCACACCAATTTTTATACATTCTTCATCTACTCTAAAATTCGGTGCGTGGTTCATCGCGACTATTCCTTTTTCACGATTTGAACCACCTAATAAAAAATATACTCCAGATACTTTTTGTTGAAAGTAGCTGAAGTCGTCATTGAAATAGGGAATTTGACCATAAGACATTACAACTGTCTTATTTTCATGAATACCGTTTAGAATGTTTGTCGATTTCTCTGTTAATATTTCGTCGTTTAGTACTGTTGGATTTTCTTGAATATATGATGTGGCGATGAATTTATCTTTATATTCTGAATTGCTTATAATACCCTCGATTTTTGATAGAATATTTGGCAAATTAGATTTGTTCGTTTCATATAGTTCAGTTTTTATTTGCAGTTGGTTTTTATCTTCTTCTAAAACGAAATTTTCATTCATAAAAAGATAGTCTTTAAAAATAGTATTTGGGTTCGTTAAGCCAATGATAGAATCAAATGCTTTTGGAATTTCCCAAGGATTTGGTCCAACGTTTTTTCTTAACATTTCATTTCTTATTTTATTGTAGAGTGTTTCTGCATCGTCTTTAGAAAACGTTTTATTAAAAGTAATCTGTATGATTTTTTGATATGCATAAAGTTCGTTGTTTTTAACCATTATTTGACCGACTGGTAATGCAGTTACGTGCAATGCATATATTTCATCGAGGTTCATTTTTGAAAACTCATCGCTGTCAACTATATTTTTTGCACCAAGGAAGGGTTCTTCTTCTGGTTGAAATATAAAATAAATAGTGCCATTTATTGAATCTTTATTTTTAGCTAATACTTCAGCCATTCCAAGTCCAATTGCCATATGAACATCGTGACCACAACCGTGTTGTACGCCAGCTATTTTAGATTTGTACGACACTTCATCAGGTAAATCATATGGTAAAGCATCCATATCTGCTCGCCAAGCTATATTTTTACCTTTATTCTTTCCTTTCAAGATTCCGATAACTCCATGACCTGCAATTCCAGTCTTAACTTCCAAGCCTAAATCACTTAGGTGTTTTGCAATAATATTCGATGTTCTTATTTCATTTCCAGCAAGTTCAGGGTTTTCGTGAAAATCTCTTCTAATTTCAACTAAACTATCAAATATTTCATTGGTGTCTTCTTGAATTTTTTGATGGATTGTTCTTTTATCGGATGTCTTGCAACCAATCGTAATGATAAATAGAAAAACTGGAAATATAAAGTGTTTTTTTAATTTCATTTTTTGAAGGTAGTTCGATTTTTTTTGCATTATGCAACGTGTTTGTGTATGGTTGGTTGCTTTACTACTAAATATAGCAAAAGGGGACGAATCTCAGGAAAAATAGGAGAATTTTCCGATTGACACAGAAAACTCGAGCAATGAATTATACAGGTTGTTGACAACAGTATTTATTCCATAATTTCTTTCAATTCCGATTTCGACAAATTTAATTTGGTGTTTAAAATGTCAAAATATTCTTTGGAATTATAAAGTGGATAATCTGTTCCAAATGAAATTTTATCAAATCCTATTTTATCACAATATAATTTGAGTTCCTTAAACTGATCTTCTGTTAATTTTTTTACTCCTTCACTATCCTTATCTAAAGCTACTGCTGAAATATCGAATATAATTTTGTGTCTCTTTGGTATCCTGTCGTTGTCATACAGCTCGATAAAAGTATTTAAAACATTTTTTGTCTTTTGGTTAAAACCTCCTGAAGTGCCAAAATGTGCGATAGTTAGATTTATCGGTCCTATTTTTTTTAATATTTTATCGACTAAAATCTCAATATCTGGTTTTCCAAATTTAGGATGCCAATTATCGAAGTGTAAAAGTATTGGAAGATTGTTTTCTGAAGCAATCTTGAAAATCGAGTAGATCTTTTTTAAATGTTCAGGTTCTGTAAGATAAACTTGAGATGAGCTGAAATGAAGTTTTAATCCAGAATTCTCATTGATTTTAAGACAACGTTCTATTTCTGTAATCGCATAATCTTTTAGTGGGTCAACTGCAAAGTAAGGTTGCACTTTACTTATATGTTTTTTTGCGCTCTCAAAAAGATAATCATTTTCCTTTTTGACTTTTAAATATTCATCATTTCCTTGATAAAACTCTGAATTTCCATAAACATAACCCATTCCAATCAATTTGATGTTATCAGCTCTATTTGTGTTTAGAATTGTATCAATATCCGAATATTTATTATCAGGTTTGGAAAAAGGTATTCCTAAATCTTTCCAGTCTGAAATTAAATCAGGGCTCATAATATGAACGTGGTTATCGCTTAAAATTAAGCCGTCATTTTCCCCTAGATTTTTTTTTTCATTACTTGGGTTACAAGAGAAAAAAAATAAAATTCCTAAAATTGAAATGTATGACCTACGTTTTTTCATATTGTTGCCTACGGTTCGGATCGTATGTTTGATTCTCAAGTTGAAGATAAGATATTTAGTATAACAAAAGAGTGATTTCGAGGTTGGGCTAGATACTATATTAATGATTTTGTTGCTTAGGTTTTATACTCTTTGTTAGGCAAGGTTTTTATTTCCGTAATGCTTAATTTCGTTGAGTTCTGATTCCTTTTTTTCTTTCTCCTATTCAATATCAAAATCATCTTGAAGTGCAAGCCAAAACTTAGCCGAATTTCCAAAATTTTTATTCAAACGTAAAGCCGTACCCGCTGTTATTCTATGATTTCCTTTTACGATTTCCGCAATCTGTGTCTGTGGTATTTTCAAATCTTTTGAAAGTCTGTATGCGGTAATTTCAAGAGGTTCAAGAAATTCATAAAATAATATTTAGCCAGAATGTACATTTGCTAACTTTTCCATTTTTTCTTTTTTAGTGATAATCTATTATTTCCAATTCGCTTGCGTTTCCTTTATTCCACATAAACATTATTCGCCATTGTTTGTTAATCTGGATACTATGGAACTTGCTTAGTTTTCCTCCCAGTTTTTCAAGTCGATTTGATGGCGGAATCCTTAAGTCAGAAATGATCTGCGAATTATGTAGCATTCTGAGTTTCCGCCTTCCAATTTTTTGAACTTCAATCAGCATTTTTTTGACTCGAATTCCGTTACAAATCTGTTCGGGCGGGCAAAAAGATTTGGTGGTGTTGGTCGATATTCCGGCTTTATAGCTTAAGCAGCCAAGCCCGTATTGTTTATAGGTTGTGTTGTGCGTTCGTCTTAATCCCAATATTTTTCACTAATATTTCTTCTTTTTAGTTCAAATCTTTTCTCCGTTTTATTAGGATAAAAAACAACTTTTCTATTTGTAATAACAATTGGCTTATTCGTAAAATATTGTGGAACAATTTCTAAATCCAAATCACGTATTAAAATATCAATTTCATTTAATTCTGGATTTGAAATTTTGATTTCCTCACTAATTTCTCCCATAATGTTGTAGGTGATATTTGTAATCTTATTGGTTTCAAATTCAACAACTCCAATACTATCTGTAGACTTGACCATTTCTCCATTATTTATTTCAACCAAGGCGAACGGAAGTTTTAGTTCGAAATCGCTAATCGATATTCTTATTTTATTTTTCAGATTCGGATTTATCTTTCCGTTGTAAGTAGTTGTTTTGTTAATCGGTTGATTATAAGTATTCAAAAGTATGGTATCTCCTTTGTTATGAGTCCATGTACCTTTTCTTATTATTTCTTCACCAACCCCTAATACGGTATGATATTCAAATGTTTTGTTTGTACTAATTTCTATTTTACTAGAATATTTCCCATAAAATTTTGATACCTCTTTGTTTATTGAACAAGAAGCTAATGCAAAAAATAGTATTATAATCAAGTGTGTTTTCATTTTTTTAGATGACGCTCAACGTCTCTGCTAAGCGTAGTGCGGTAGTAAGGAAACTTTTCGTTTCCGTCTGCACACGAAGCTAAAGCTTATTGTTTAGTTTTATTTTTTGTTTGTCCAAAGCTAAATCCATAAGATTTAGCGACTTTATAAATATACACAGACCTTTCGGTTTAGCCCTAAAGTCCGCATTACGTTTAGGCATTGTTGTGCATAGTTATTTTTTCGCATACTGTTTTTTCAGTTTCTCAAATTCAGACTTATACTTTTCAATTCTAAGATTGTCTTTTGTTGAAAGCAAAAACGGTTTTCTTTTTCCTGTTATCATAGTGTCGTAAACCAAATTTCCATTCTCATCTTTTAATTCAACGGCGTTATAAGCGTTGAACCTTAAGCAATTCGTTTTAGTCAATTTAACCGAAAGATTTGCATATTCCTTTGTCGGAAATTGATTGGAAATCTCAAGCTTTCTTAAACCCATTAATTTCGAAATCGGTTCAAGGGATTCATCAGTCACTTTTATATTGGTCAATCTTAAATATTCCAATTGGGACAGTTTCGAAATCGGTTTAAGATTATCAACTTTTATTTTTTTGTTCATTCCTCCGTCTAAGGACAAACTCTTAATTTGAGTTGCTTTTTCTAATGCAGATAAGTCGGAAATTTTAGAATAATCTCGAATAGCTAATTTTCTCAAATTTGGATTAAATTCAAAGTCCCAAAGTTCAGTCGCTTTAGTATTCCATTCCGTTATAAGGGTTTCGCATTTGGTTAAGTTTTCTAAACAGCTTAAATCCTTTGCGAGGAATTGATATAGACTAATATATTTTGGCTGGTGTAGTTTAAAAATCTGATCAATGTCTTTTTCTTTTGCTCCAATTAACCAAAGTTTTTCAATATTTAGTTCAGTTAAGAGTTGTCGATTTTTTACATCCGCTCGAATATGCAATTCAGTTTTTGAATTGTCAAAATCCGCTAAATCAGAAGTGAATTCTGGTTTATTCTCAAATCTTTTTATTGTAATATCGTCCATTCTCTAATTACGCACAACGTCTCGGCTAAGCGAAGTGCGGAAGTAAGGAAACCTTTCGTTTCCGTCTTAGCACGAAGCTAAAGCTTATTGTTTAGTTTTATTTTTTCTTGTCCAAAGCTAAATCCATAAGATTTAGCGACATTCTAAATGTACACAGACCTTTCGATTTAGCCTTAAAGTCCGCATTACGTTTTGGTATTGTTAGTACCAGTTATTTAAGGGGAATGATATGAAATAAAACTTGCTCTTTTCCCTATAGCAGGATAATAATAAAGTCCAACAATTATTTTTGTTTCAATAGGAATAGATTTGTCTTTTTCCAACCTTTGTACAAGGATTTTGTTTTTTGCACAGTCTAATATTTTTAATGCTAAATCGTGATTATCTAACTCTTTTAGAACTATCACGTTTTCAACTGAAAGGTCTTTGTTTATAGTTAATTCATATAGAGTCAATCGTTCTGATTTCTCCTCATATCCTCTAATGTTCTTTACACAGTCATCTATAAAATATACTCTCAAATTAAACTCATTAATTGGCTTAATATCATGGTTCTTTATATATTCAAGCACTTGAATTTTTGAGTTAATCTTGTTCAGATAGTCGGAGTCTAATTTATCTATTTCCTTTTTAGTATATTTTTTGGTGTAGTATTTGGCATCATCTCCAGAACTAAATTTTTTATCTATTGTTTCTGTTCCAGAACAATAACCAAAATACAGTTTCCCGTCTTTACCTTTATTTGCAAATATTAACCAATTAGTATTTTTTGGAGTGTAAAAAGCACAAGTGGTACTCAGACGACTATCTAATATGAGCGAATCAATTTCTGGTCCTTTGAATAATTGTAATATTTCAATTTGAATATTATGAAATTCTTTATTTTCTGCATCTTCGCTTACATTAATAACTTTTGCAGTAGCGATAAAATCTGCTTTTGAGCTTCTTTCCATAAAAGGAATAGGCCCACAAACACAGGCAAGCAAGTTATTTGACAATAAGAAAATGAAAAGTGTAAGTAGCTTTTTCATAATTGGTGCTAACGGTCTCGTACATGAAAAGTAGCGGATTTTTATATACTAACTTTTCGTATTATAACAGACCTTTATTTATTCATTTTCTTTAAATTATGCCATTAAACCGCTATTTTTAAATACGTTGTTAGTCACCGTATTTTT
>Ga0114956_1004517_pt1 | contig 10569 bp, 7 predicted proteins | sample MaitaG_FD_87304 | JGI IMG/M metagenome (GOLD analysis project Ga0114956, IMG submission 87304) | Marine algal microbial communities from Maine, USA - Maine_Asex2 metaG | ecosystem: Host-associated > Algae > Red algae > Unclassified | place: Maine, USA | collected 2015-01-05 | reverse complement strand
GGGACACCATGCGTTTCCCAGCGCGTGTGAGCAATGCCGATTTGGCCGTCCACAGGCGCGATGTCGAGCTTGGCCTCTAAGCTTTTAATCTTGCCCTCAGAGCGTTGACGTCTCAGAGTTCCATTATCCAACACCGCGACGCTGGAGCTATCATAGCCGCGATATTCGAGACGCTTCAATCCATCGACCAAGCGGTTTGCAACAGTTGAAGTGCCGATAATGCCAATAATTCCGCACATGTTTTTAACCCTAATGTTGTTTTGTCCTTAGTGGTAAGCCGCGAAGAACGTAACCGTTCACCTTCCCTCAAAATAAATCCTGGGCAGCAGCTTGTCGAGGTCTGAGATTTTGGTGTCTTGGATATTGGACAGAGCCTGTGTCAGCCAGCTTTGCGGGTTCACGTCATTGAGCTTGCATGTCTCGATGAGTGAGTAGCAGATGGCGGCCCTTTTACCGCCTTTGCCTTCGATACGGCGCAGCTCTGGTACGCTTTCTGTACCACGCAGACCATCCAATACGATGCGGATTTTTTCTTCCGCGCTGTACTGCTTACGGGTCTTACGTTTGATATTTTTGACGATGCGCTCGCCATGCGTTGTTTTGTTCTGTCTCATCTTTCTCTCCATGAGAATGAAGATGAGCGAAAAGTCTCTCTTAGCCCAGACATAAATCTGTGCCATGGGCGCTGACGTTAGACAACTTTTGGGGTAAAATTTCCGCCATTCCGCGAGGGCTTCTGCCAATCCCGCATTTCAGTCCAGTATTCAGTAATCAAATGTATTTTCAAAATCAGTCAGCATGAAATATTTCCGCCTGAAAAGGATGAGCAATTTTTAAAAGCTCATCCCGCCGGTACTCCATTGACCCCCCATCACCATAGGCGGGACGGTCATTTTTATGGCCCATAAGCAAGCATCTCAAAGCGTAATCGGTATTGGCTTCTTGCATTCGTTTTTCAAAGGCATGCCGCAAAGAATAGATCACATGGTTTTTAGTCGGCAGTAACTCACGTTTTCTGAAGGCCTTCATGAGGTTTGCCGAGACAAGTGTGCCCTTTCCTCGATACTTTTCATAGCCATCTGGCGTTAACTTCATGCCCTCAAGTGCAACACCTACTAACGGAATATCGCGCTCTGAATCGGGGGTCTTCAGCTCTCTGTTATCGCGCGGCCTAATTGAAATATACGGAATAGCTTCATCTAAATGAATATCATCAGGCATGAGGTTACAAATCTCGCTCATACGGGCGCCGGTTTCTATGAGAACATATATCATTGACTGGAGTTCGGTATTTAACCGGTCAAACAAACCCGGAACCAGAATGCGGTGCCGAACCCATTCATTGTCAAACGCAGCAACTGATGACTTTGTGGTGCCGGTAAAGTGCATATTTCGAAAAGGATTTTGACGGTCTTCATCTCCAATATATTTGAAAAATGACGTATAAAGTCCGCGAATATTTCCGATGTGACGGTTAGCGGTATTTGGCTTCACGCCAGCTTTACCCGCTTTGTTCGCTTTCATACGGTCACGCCACCAATCTTCATAAGCAAGCGCCTGCTCACGGGTAATGCTGTCCATATCCAGATCCCCCATAACCTCTATGAAATAATCGATCGACGTGGTTTTGGTTTTCTTCCAGCTATACAGTTGATCTTTGTCCTTATTGTATTGATCGTTGTAAGATATCTTGTCGAGATAGAGCTTAAACGCTTTTGAGACCTTAACCTTTCCCTTATTTGGTTTCGCAACACCGCCCAGAAGGGCATCGACATCTTCTCGCCGAGGACGCGTGTTCGGACCGGACTGCTTCATCAACCGCTGAATACGGTCATATATCTCTACAGGGTCGGCCTGAGCGGCAAGTTCGGCTACGGGGACATATGATACACCAAAGGACACTGCACGGGCCTTAGCGGCCTCATATCGATGTGTTTGAACGGCTAATGTCGTCTCATTGACTCCGCCGCTTTGAGCGACTTCGAGCGCAAGGGCTGACCAGTATTCATCATCAGCTTTGACCAAAGCGTCCCGCTTCGCAATCGCTTCATCTATAGCTCTGGTTCGCAGCGCTTTTTTAGAATATTTCCGATGATCTATATGGGCATATTCTTTAGGTATCCGGCGTTGATAGTACCAATATCCCCGCTTTTTTATGAGCAATTTTGTATCATAATCGAAGATAGCCATGTTGAAATGATACCCCAAAATGAACCCCCATTGAACCCCCATTTTTCAATATGGCCCAAAATTAAGAAAGCCTCAGTTAAAAAACTGAGGCTTTTCAAATACTTACCAACTTTAAAAACTTAAAGTATGGCGCGAGTGACGGGACTCGAACCCGCGGCCTCCGGCGTGACAGGCCGGCGCTCTAACCAACTGAGCTACACCCGCAAATCACTTTGCGTGTGAACGGGTGTGTAGCCGCAAGCCATAGAGGCGTCAACGCTAATTTCGTATCATTTTCAGCATTTTTATCAAGCCCGCCATTCAGAGCCTGAATTGTCATGATGAAATAAAAAAAACCGACCTGAAAGGCCGGCTTTATTTATAAAATGGTGGGTGATAACGGGTTCGAACCGCTGACCCTCTCCGTGTAAAGGAGATGCTCTACCAGCTGAGCTAATCACCCACTTTAGAAGTCGCGCATCTGATAGGGCATAGCGTAATCAATGGCAATGAATTTTTGACGCAAGAGCCTATTCTTTAATGCGCCGGTTTACCGCCGTGCCCCATATTTTCACCCAGCATGATTCCTGCGAGCGATGCTTCATCGGCTTCGGTCCACGGTATGGATTTGAGCGGCGCCATCAGCGCGTGCTTCAAGACCTCATCCACCGTTGAAACAGGGATGATTTCGAGGGCTGATTTTACGTTCTCTGGGATATCCGCCAGATCTTTAGCGTTATCTATTGGAATAAGGACTGTTTTTACGCCGCCGCGCAGAGCCGCTAAGAGCTTCTCTTTAAGGCCGCCAATAGGCAGCACGCGTCCACGCAAGGTTATCTCCCCTGTCATCGCGATATCCTTACGCACAGGGGTATCAGTCAACACAGAGACCATAGCGGTGATCATGCCCACGCCGGCTGATGGGCCGTCCTTTGGCGTTGCGCCTTCGGGGACATGGACGTGGATGTCTGTGCTGCGGAACTGACGCGGGCTAATTCCAAACTCAGGCGCCCTCGCCTGCACATATGAATTCGCCGCCGAAATCGACTCGCGCATGACGTCCTTGAGGTTGCCAGTGATGGTCATCTTACCCTTGCCCGACATGGACACAGCTTCAATAGTGAGGATATCACCGCCCGCTTCTGTCCACGCGAGGCCTGTGACCACGCCAATTTGGTTTTCTTTGTCGGTTTCACCGTAACGAAATTTCTTCACGCCGAGGAAATCTTCGATATTTTTAGACGACACAGTCACTTTCTTGGCTTCACCCGCCACGATCTTCTTTATGGATTTACGGGCCAAACGCGCGATTTCGCGTTTCAAGCTTCGTACGCCCGCCTCGCGGGTGTAGTAGCGGATGATATCCTGAACGGCTTCGTCTTTAATCGTGATTTCGTTTGCCTTCAAACCGTGGTCTTTAACCATGTCCGGAATGAGATGACGCTTCGCGATTTCGATTTTTTCCGCTTCCGTATAACCGGGTATGCGAATGATCTCCATACGGTCCAGCAATGGCTGGCTCATGTTCAAGGAATTCGCCGTTGTGATGAACATGACATCAGACAGGTCGTAATCAATATCGAGATAGTGATCATTAAAGGTATCATTCTGCTCCGGGTCCAAGACTTCTAGGAGCGCCGCTGATGGATCACCCCGGTGATCGGAACCCATTTTATCTATCTCATCAAATAGGAATAACGGATTGTTATACTTCGCTTTTTTCATGGATTGAATAACACGCCCTGGCATAGACCCGATATAGGTTCTGCGATGGCCCCGTATTTCAGACTCGTCCCGAACACCGCCGAGCGAAACGCGGACGAATTCCCGTCCCGTGGCCCTGGCAATAGATTTACCAAGAGATGTCTTACCCACGCCCGGAGGTCCTACAAGGCACAAGATAGGCCCTTTGACTTTTTTGGTTCGTACTTGTACGGCGAGATGCTCGATGATGCGTTCCTTGACTTTATCTAGGCCATAATGGTCCGCGTCTAAAATGTCTTGAGCCTTAACAAGATCGCGCTGTACGCGTTTTTTCTTGCCCCACGGCACAGACAGCAGCCAGTCGAGATAGTTACGGGAGACATTCGCCTCAGCCGACATTGGGCTCATCTGACGCAAGCGCTTAATCTCGGCGTCGGCCTTTTCTTTGGCTTCTTTAGATAACTTAGTTTTTTCTATTTTTTCTACGAGTTCACCGAGTTCATCTTTACCGTCAGGGCCGCCAAGTTCCGTCTGAATAGCCTTCATCTGCTCATTTAGGTAATATTCGCGTTGGGTCTTTTCCATTTGACGTTTCACACGACCACGGATTTTCTTTTCAACTTTTAGCACGCTCGCTTCGCCGTCAATCAAACCGAGAATTTGCTCAAGACGGCTGGAAACACTTGAATCTTGCAGAAGTTTTTGTTTCGCCGCGATATCCGCGCCCAGATGAACGGCAATAATATCTGATAATTTGGACGGGTCTTTGGTCTCGGCAACCGATTGTCCCACCTCTTCCGCTATCTTTTTGTTCAGCTTCGCATAGTTTTCAAACTGCGCGACAACGGCATTCATCAAACCCTTAGTAGCCTTCTCGTCTTCGATAGTATCAACATCGACGCTGGCATGCGCTTCGAAATAATCCTTACGCTTGGTAAATTCAGTGACACTGGCGCGCTCACCGCCCTCAACCAGGACACGAACGGTTCCGTCAGGAAGTTTTAGTAACTGCAAGACTTTGGCAATACAGCCTTTTTTGTAAATATCCTTGGGTGTAGGTTCGTCTTCATCTGCATTTTTCTGCGTGAGCAAAAGAATGCGCTTCTCCTGACGCATAACTTCTTCGAGTGCCTTGATTGATTTTTCACGGCCCACAAATAGAGGGACGACCATGTGTGGAAACACGACAATATCACGCAAGGGTAATACGGGAAAAAGGGATGTATCAGTCATAAGGCGTCCTTAGGGCTTCAGGGCGCAAAACGACGCTTTTCCTGAACAGTTTAGGTGGGACGCTTGCGAGTTAATTTCAACCCTTTGCGCCGCAAAAAGTCACCTATTCACCCAGTTTATAACAGCGTTCTAGGACGCCTTGTCTTTGACCTTTTCTTTATCCGCATAAATGAGAAGCGGCTTAGCTGTTCCGGTCACAACTTCGCCGTTAATCACGACTTCCTCGACGCCCTCATAACTTGGAAGATCATACATTGTGTCCAGCAAAATGCCTTCCATGATAGATCGAAGACCCCGAGCGCCTGTGGCACGTTTAATCGCGCGTTTCGCGATAGCGGAAAGAGCATCGTCGGAGAAACTCAAGCGCACATCTTCCATGCTAAAGAGTGTCTGGTACTGACGCACCAATGCGTTTTTCGGTTCTGTCAAAATTTTGATCAGCGCATCTTCGTCAAGGTCGGTTAGCGTTGCGATAACCGGCAAGCGGCCCACAAACTCTGGAATAAGGACGAACTTCAAAAGGTCTTCCGGCTCGACTTCCTGCAAAATGTCACCCATCCGGCGATCATCGACTTCTTTGATTTGAGCGCCAAAGCCAATGGTTGAGCCCTCACCGCGGTTTGATATGACTTTATCAAGACCTGCAAAAGCGCCGCCAACTACGAACAGAATATTGGTTGTATCTACTTGCAAAAATTCTTGTTGCGGATGCTTACGCCCGCCTTGAGGTGGTACGGAGGCGACTGTGCCTTCCATGATTTTCAAAAGCGCTTGCTGAACGCCCTCACCCGATACATCCCGCGTTATCGACGGGTTATCGGACTTGCGAGAGATTTTATCAACCTCATCAATGTAAACAATACCGCGCTGAGCACGCTCAACATTGTAATCAGCAGATTGAAGCAGCTTGAGAATTATATTCTCAACATCCTCACCGACATAACCAGCTTCAGTAAGGGTCGTCGCGTCAGCCATTGTAAAAGGAACATCCAAAATACGCGCGAGAGTTTGGGCAAGCAGAGTCTTACCGCAACCTGTTGGCCCGACAAGCATAATATTAGATTTTGCAAGCTCAACATCATCGCCGCCGCCAGAAGAGTGGTTCAGGCGCTTATAATGGTTGTGAACGGCAACAGACAGCACGCGCTTAGCGTGGGCTTGGCCGATGACATAGTCATCAAGCGTATCGCAAATTTCCTGAGGTGTCGGAACACCTTCTTGGGCCTTATTGACAGACCCTTTTCCTTCTTCACGGATAATATCCATGCAAAGCTCAACACATTCATCACAAATAAAGACCGTTGGCCCGGCAATGAGTTTACGTACTTCGTGCTGGCTTTTCCCGCAAAAGGAACAATAGAGCGTATTCTTTGAGTCGCTTCCGGTAGTTTTGCTCATAGTCGTCCCGTTTCATTTCAGCATTTAGAGCAGTGTATCTGCAAATCTGATGCCGTTTTATGCATACAATCTTGTTAAGCTTATGACAGCTTTATTACCTAGCTCTTACCATTTGGCCTTAAAGGCAAGATATTGCGGCGCGAAAGCGGTGTTGTCACCTTAAAATTCAGTCGCGCCGCACAATTTTCTACTTATCTTCGCCGCGCTTTTGATAAACGTGGTCAACAATGCCAAATTCTTTGGCCTCGTCAGCGGTCATAAAGTGATCCCTATCAAGCGTTTTTTCGATCTTCGCGTATTTTTGGCCTGTATGTTTAACGTAAATCTCATTCAAACGGCGCTTCATGTCGATAATGTCTTTGGCGTGACGTTCAATATCAGACGCCTGCCCGCGGAAACCGCCGGAAGGCTGATGCACCATAACGCGCGCATTGGGGAGCGCGACGCGCATACCCGGATCGCCTGCACAGAGTAAAAGCGAGCCCATAGAGCACGCTTGGCCTATACAGACCGTCGAAATTGGACTTTTGATATATTGCATTGTGTCATAAATCGCCATGCCGGAGGTCACAGACCCGCCTGGTGAGTTAATATACATGCTGATTTCTTTTTTCGGATTCTCGCTCTCGAGGAACAAAAGCTGCGCCGTTATCAGGCTCGACATGCCGTCTTCGACAACACCCGTCAGGAAAATAATGCGGTCTTTCAATAGCCGCGAAAAAATATCAAAAGCGCGTTCCCCGCGGCTAGTTTGTTCGACCACCATCGGGACGAGGTTCATCATTGCGTCTACTGGGTCGTGCATGTCCATTATGTTTTCCTTATTATGCGGTACGGGCGACAAGAATCACTCGCGAGGTTACAGCCACTGTCGCGTGAAAGTGTTACTTCAATATTGATATTTCAAGCAAAGGTTTCAAGGGGCAGATTTTAATTCATAAAATCCCAAAAAATAAGCCCGATCAAATGACCGGGCTTGTTATTTTGACGGTGACAACCGCTTAAATCATTTCATCTTCTTCAAATAAGACATCTTGCTTAACTTTCTTGTCCGTTACCGCCGCTTTTTCGATGATCAGATCAACGACCTTTTCTTCGAAGATCGGGGCGCGAAGCTGTGCAATCGCGTCCGGGTTCTTTTGGTAGAACTCGATAACTTGCTGTTCTTGGCCGGGATAACGGCGCGCTTCGGCGATCATAGCCTGCTGAAGCTCTTCGTTTGAGATTTGAATTTCTTCCTTCTGGCCCATCTCCGCGAGAACCAAACCAAGGCGTACACGGCGTTCGGCGATTTTGCGGTAATCTTTCTCAAGAGCTTTTTCTGTTTTCTTGGCGTCTTCTTCGTCAAGCTGTCCGGCTTCCTTCTCGGCTTGAACCTGCGCCCAGATGTTTGAAAACTCAGCTTCGACCATGCCCGGCGGGAGATCAAATTTATGTTTCTTGTCGAGCTCGTCCAAAATAGAGCGCTTGAGCTTCATGCGGGACTGCACCTCAAATTCGCCCTCAGCCTGTGTTTTCACAGCATCTTTAAGAGCTTTTAGGTCGTCCATGCCGAAGTTTTTGGCAAAGTCGTCGTCAAGCTTGGCATCCGCCGCGCCTTGGACTTCTTTGACTTCAGTTTCGAAAATAGCTTCCTTGCCCGCAAGGTCTGCTGCTTGGTAATCTTTCGGGAACTCGACCTTTACGTCGAGCTTGTCGCCGGCTTTCGTGCCGATGAGCTGATCTTCAAAGCCCGGAATAAATGTACCGGAGCCAAGAACAAGCTGATGACCTTCCATCGCACCGCCGTCAAATTCCACGCCGTCAATACGGCCCACAAAATCGATCAAGACAGCGTCGTCTTTTTTCGCTTTAGCTGTTTTGGCTTTTTTCTTGAAAGACTTTTGCCCTTTTGCCAGCTCGCCGAGACGCTCGTCGATGACTTTATCTTCGACTTCAGATGTCAGGCGCGTGAATTTTAGCTTAGATACGTCTGTTGGCTCAAAATCAGGGATAAGTTCGACTTCAAGAGAGTATTCCAGGTCGGCTTCGCCGCTTGTGACGTCTTGACCATTGGCGCGAAGATCAATTTTAGGCTGACCCGCTGGGCGGACTTTGTTGTCAGCCATGGCTTTTTGCGACGTTTCAGCAACAGTTTCTTCGACAACATCCTTCATAATGGACTGGCCAAACATTTTATGAATGTGCGCTGTAGGGACTTTGCCCGGGCGGAATCCTTTGAGAGAGACTTGCGGCTGCATCTCTTTTATTTTGGCATCCAGTTTCGCTTTCAGGTCCTTTTTAGGCACTGTAATCGAATATTTGCGGCTTAAGCCTTCAGCTTCGAGTTCTTTAACTTCCATGACAACCGTCCATAGTCTTTAAACGCGAAAGAGCGACAATACCTGCCGCTACACTTCCTTACGTTTGGTCAAAATTTGAGCGCCTTATGTCATGCACCGCCCAAAGACGCAACGGGCTTATCGCGCGATTTTATGTTAAATTTAGTCCGCGCTTTACGTTTTAGGCGTTATTTCGCATTTGTAGGCGACTGATATTCGAATCGCACGCCTCGAAAGGCTTTCATGGACTGGCTCCCGGCATCATTGCAGGACTTAGTATACCTCGGAATTTTCCTAGGGCCATTTGTCCAAGAGGATGCTGCCGTATTGGCCGCCGCCAGTCTATCCGTGAACGAAATGCGCCCTACCTTATTGATTTACGCCGTCATACTCGCGGGGCTTATTACGAGCGATCTCTGGAAATATTGGATGGGCCGGGCCGCCTTGCGGTATCCCAAAGCGCGGGCTTTTGCTGAGAAGAAACACGTTGCCGATTGGAGAGATAGAATAAACCGTCACCTCGCTTTAACGATACTCATTTCCCGCTTTGTCCCGTTCTCTAGAATTCCGGCTTATATTGCGTGCGGTTTTTTTGGCGTGAAATATTGGCGATATTGCCTCTACATCGCCTTCACGGCGTTTTTGTATGTGTCAGCCGTATTTCTCGTTTGCCACCTGATCGGAGAAGTAATGGGCGAACAATTGCGCTGGCTTATACCCATTGCTGGTTTCAGTTTCCTCATAGGGTATCTCGTATTTAGACGCTTTGGTCACAAGAAGGACGATTCATCACAGGACGACATTTTCTCTGAGAATTGACACTGATGTAGATTTCATCCAAATCACAGCCATATTTTGAAGCTATTTGGAGACCCTCATGAAAACCAAGATCACGAAAATGCTAAATATTGAGCACCCAATTATTCAGGGGGGTATGCACTGGGTTGGTTTTGCGGAACTTGCAGCTGCTGTCTCGAATGCAGGCGGGTTGGGAACAATTACAGGCCTGACGCAGCGCACACCTGAGGACCTCGCCAAGGAAATTGCGAAATGTAACGCCCTCACCGACAAGCCCTTTGCCGTGAACCTTACATTCCTGCCCATTGTGAACACACCGGATTATCCGGGCTATATCAAAGCTATCATCGAAGGCGGCGTGACGGTCGTTGAAACGGCTGGTAATAACCCTCAGAAATACATGCCACAGCTTAAAGAGGCCGGCATAAAGGTCATTCATAAATGCACGGCCGTGCGCCACGCCTTAAAAGCACAAAGCATTGGCGTTGACGCGCTCTCCATTGACGGATTTGAGTGCGGCGGCCATCCGGGGGAAGACGATATTCCGAATATGATACTGCTGCTGCGCGCGCACGATGAACTTGAAATCCCGTTCGTCTCCTCCGGCGGCCAAGCCGATGGACGTTCGCTCGTCGCCTCCCTTGCTATGGGCGCAGAAGGCATGAATATGGGGACGCGCTTCATCGCGACCCAAGAAGCGCCAGTGCATCAAAATGTAAAAGACGCGATTGTGGGCGCGTCCGAGCTCGATACTCGCCTCGTCATGCGCCCTCTACGAAATACAGAGCGCGTGCTTAACAATGCCGCCGTGGAACGCCTCCTCGCGAAAGAGAAAGAGCTCGGCGATAAAATTGAGTTCAAAGACGTCATTGAGCAAGTCGCTGGCGTTTACCCAAAGATCATGATGGAAGGCACTATGGACGCGGGCGCGTGGTCATGCGGCATG
>Ga0114956_1004510_pt1 | contig 10574 bp, 9 predicted proteins | sample MaitaG_FD_87304 | JGI IMG/M metagenome (GOLD analysis project Ga0114956, IMG submission 87304) | Marine algal microbial communities from Maine, USA - Maine_Asex2 metaG | ecosystem: Host-associated > Algae > Red algae > Unclassified | place: Maine, USA | collected 2015-01-05 | reverse complement strand
ATCCGGATCGAAATATCAACCACTCATTCGATTTAGACGAAGAAAAGAAGGAAGAATATGGCTGCCATTTCAGCAACAGACGTCCGTGAACTCAGAAAAGTCACCGGCGCGGGAATGATGGACTGCAAAGAAGCTCTCAAAGAGGCCAACGGCGACTTTGACGGAGCCGTTGATTTTTTGCGTAAAAAAGGACAAAAGGTTGTCGCCAAACGCGCCGGCAAAGACGCCACCGAAGGCGTTGTCATCGCGTCTGCCCAAGATGGCAAGGGCGTGATTCTATCGATCAGCTGTGAAACAGATTTTGCTGCCAAGAACGATCAGTTTTTAGCGCTGGCGAATCAAGTGGCTGAGTTGGCTCAGGCGAAGTTGCCGGCGACCAAAGAAGACCTGCTGGCGTTGCCGTTGGAAGATTCAACCGTCCAAGAGAAGCTCAACGGCATGACCGCCATCACCGGCGAAAAAATTGAAGTCTCTCAGTACTTCGTCGTCGAAGGTGAAAGTATCGCTTCTTACATTCACGCCGGTAGCAAAATCGGTGTGGTTGTCTCCTACAAGGACGGCGGCAAACCCGAAGAGGCAGCACAGTTCTTCCGCAGCGTTGCCATGCACATTGCAGCGATGAATCCTTCGATTATGTCTCCTGACGAATTCGAAGAGGATTTCGTCAAGAACGAAGCCGAAGCGTTGCGGGCTCAGATCGAAGCCGAAAACGAAGTCAATCGTACTGAGAATCTTGGCAAGCCGATGAAGAACGTGCCGCAGTACGCCAGCCGTCGTCAATTGACGCCAGAAGTTTTGAAAGCAGCCGAAGACGCAATCAAGGAAGAGCTCAAAGCAGAAGGCAAACCAGAAAAGATCTGGGACAAGATCGTTCCTGGAAAACTGGAGCGATTCATCGCCGATAATACGCTGTTAGATCAAGAGCGATGTTTGCTCAGCCAGTTCTTCGCGTTGGATGACACGAAGACGGTTGCGGAAGCGGTTAAGAATTTCGCGGATGGCGCAGACTTGATTGAATTCAAGCGTGTTGCTGTTGGTTAAAAAAACACCGTCAGCATAAACCGCAAATACTCTAATCCGTCGGCGAGCCATTCTGGTTTCCGACGGTTTTTTTGTGCATTGACCGGAGCAAATCCGATAGACTCATATCTCCAAGATTCCAACGGAAAAACTTCTGGCATCAGAAGATCCGCCTATTAATGTTGGGAACCTTGGGTTGGACAGATGCACATTTAAATCAAAACACTGGATATTATCGTGGTAGCGAAACAGTGAGAGGCAAGGCCGCTATCCGCCGGTTCTGCCCACCATTGACCGGCGGCTAGCGGCCAATGGCACTTACTTTAGATTTTACTAGCGGTGCAGAAACCAAAATATAGCTCCCCCTCTCCTCGTGAATTCGGACGTTAGATCTTACCACTGGTAGCAAACGTCATCCGAATTTTTAGGGAGAGGGGAAATCTGGTTTTTATGGTTGGATGTAAAGTAAGTGCCATTGGGCTAGCGGCCCTGCCGCTCACGAAAGTGGCGGTGTCCAATTAGGATCTGTTCGGAAATCAACTTCGGCTACCAATTAAATCGGGAATCGAATTTAGGTCGCTTGCTAAACAACATCTCCATCGAGGTTAAACCATTTCTCAACAGTACCGAAAACGGAAAAAGGGTGCGCCACCGCTGCCAGTGATCGGCTGGCGTGAATGGATTCGCTTCGTCGATTTTGATGTCCGCAGTATCAAGGCCAAAGTTGACACCGGCGCGCGATCCTCGGCGCTGCACGTGACCGATCTGGTCGATTTCGAGAAAGATGGCCAGCAATGGGTGCGTTTCAACATTCATCCCAGACAGCGCACCAGTAAGTTTGAGGCCGTCGGCGAAGCGAAAGTGTTGGAGTATCGGTCGGTGCGCAGTTCCAGCGGCAAGGCTGAAAAACGGCCTGTTATCATTGCCAACATTCGCCAGCCCGGAAAAGGTTCTGCGGTTTGGTCGATCGAATTGACCCTGACCAACCGCGATCAAATGGGGTTTCGCATGTTGCTTGGCCGTGAAGCGGTCCGCCACCGATTCGTCGTCGATCCGGGGCTGTCCTACTGCGGCGGGAAACCAAAGTACAAAAAGAAGAACATTCAAAAACCGGATGCCACCTAGGGGCTTGTTGATTAAGTCGGCTTTCGATTTTTTAATGTGAGCCGTTTGGGCGCTAGCCCCGGTTTTGCGATGACCAAACCGAGGCTAACGTTTAAACGGCTCACTTAATCAACAGGCCCCTAGCGTTAGCATTTAAAACGGCGCGGGTAACCAGCCTGAACCTGCGCTGAGGCAAATCACTAGATCGCGATGATCGACCTCATTGACCTTCTTAACCTCCTTGAAAATCCAAACCACAAACGATCCCTTTTTAAGAATTGACATCCATGAAGCTTGGAATCCTATCCTGCAGCCGGACTTGTTACAGCACCAAGCGGCTTGTTGAAGCAGCAAAACAACGCAACCACATCGTTCACGTGATCAACACGAAGAAATTGGCAATCGACTTGCAACGTAGCCAACCCGATCTTTATTACCGTCAGAAGAAACTGGAGGGATATGACGCGGTACTGCCTAGAATTGGTGCGTCGATTACTTATTTCGGTACCGCCGTGGTCCGGCAGTTCGAACAGATGGATGTTTTCTCCGCGAATTCATCGGCCGGAATTTCAAATTCGCGTGACAAACTTCGAAGTCTGCAAATTTTCAGTCGGCACCACATCGGTATTCCGCCAACGACCTTCGTGCGGGAGAAGCACGATGTGCTACCGGCAATCGAACGCGTCGGTGGGGCTCCGGTTGTCATTAAGTTGATTGAAGGCACCCAAGGTATCGGCGTTTTGCTGGCCGAAACCGAGAAGTCGGCCGAAGCGATCATTGAGTTACTTCAGGCTCAGAAGCAAAACGTTTTGATTCAAAAGTTTGTCGCCGAAAGTAAAGGCCGCGACATCCGCGCCTTCGTCGTCGGCGACGAAGTCGTCGGTGCGATGCGTCGCGTGGCTCAAGGTCAAGAGTTTCGCAGCAACGTCCATCGCGGCGGTTTGACGGAAATGGTTGAACTCAGCGACGAGTATCGAGAGACGGCCGTCCGAGCGGCTCAGATTATGGGGCTGAAGGTTGCCGGTGTCGATATGCTCGAAGGCAAAGACGGCCCTCAGATTATGGAAGTGAATTCTTCTCCGGGGCTGGAGGGAATCGAGAAGTGTACGCAGCTGGATATTGCCGGCGCGATCATCGATTACATTGCAGGGAGAGTTGATTTTCCAGAGATCGACATTCGGCAACGACTGACCGTCAGTCGCGGTTACGGCGTGACGGAGTTGTACATCCCGCAAGGTTCGCACTACGAGGGCAGGCAGATAGCCGAGTGCGGTTTTGACGAGAAGGACATCAACGTGCTGACGCTGACCCGGGATGCGAGCGTCATTCCTAACCCCCGCAAATCGCGCGTTTTAGAAAGCGGCGATCGAATTTTGTGCTTTGGACGTTTGGAGTATATGCGAGAGTTGGTTCCAAAAAAGACGCGCAAAAAGCGCAAGTCAGAAGTGAAAGATTTGCCCGAATTGCCTGTCGCGCAGCAGGTGATGGGGGAAGAAGAAACAGCGTGAATGCTTAATCAGCCAAGTTAGCCGAATTAGCAAAGTTTCATCGAGGTATTTAAGTTAACTATGTTTCACATCTTCCGTAAAACCTTGGCGGTGACGCTGGTCGGTTGTTTCGTTACAGCCGTTTGTTCAAGCGCTGTTAAGGCTCAGCAATACACGCTGGAATATCAGGCTGCCCCTATCGACAACCCGCTAAAGGGTCTGGTGCCGTATGCTGACCCTGAGCAAGATCGTTTTCCGCATAGTCTTGAATTCAGCTACGTCAGTTTTTCAGATTTGGTGGTCGGCCCTAAAAAATATGATTGGCAGCCACTTGAAGATTTGCTGGATGACGTGAAGTCTCGCGGGAACCAGACGGTCTTCCGCGTCTACCTGGAATATCCTGGGCAGAAGGGCGGAGTGCCGAAGTTTCTGATTGAAAATGGGCTGAAAATTCATCGGTGGCGAAACGAAGAAGAAGCAACCGAAGGTGAAAAAGGCATCGTCGAAACTCCCGACTACGAAGATCCGGCGTTACGAAGAACGCTTCAGCAATTTATCGCAGCGTTGGGCGAAAAGTACGACGGAGACCCACGTATTGGCTACATCACTGCGGGATTACTGGGGATGTGGGGGGAGTGGCACAATTACCCGAAGGAAGAACTTTGGGCATCGAAGAAAACGCAAAAAGAAGTGCTTGATGCGTTTGAAATGGCGTTTGATCGCACCCCGATTTTGTTGCGATATCCGGCCGATGAAGACCATTACGAACAAGCGGCCAATCATCAACGGGATTTCGGTTACCACGACGATTCTTTCGCTTATGCAACGTTAGTCACCGGTAAGGCAGAAGATGATTGGTTCTTTCAAAATCTATTGATCGATGCGGGGACGGCAGAGAAATGGAAGACCCAACCGATGGGAGGAGAGATTCGTCCGGAAGTTTGGGGGTGCTGTTTTGATGACGACCCCTGTACGCCAAAATCTCAGTCCTTCGCGCGGTGTCGTGACGCGATCCACGTGAGTTGGTTGATGGAATCGGGGCTATTTGAGAACCAAGCCGATGGTGATCGTTTGGCAAACGCGCAACGAGAAGTTCGAAAGATGGGATACGAATTTTTTCTTCAGTCCGCCGAGGTAAAACAGCGCCGCGAAAACGCAAAATTAAAACTGGAGATTAAGAACACCGGCATCGCGCCGTTTTACCATTCTGGCTGGACGATCAAGCTCCGAACAATAGACTCCCAAGGTTTAGATTGGGTGGAGACCGGGTTGGATTTGACTCGCATTTTGCCCGGCGAAGTCAAGTCGTTGGAATGTAACGTAACGCGGGATCTTAGTGGAAAATTCCTTATCGGAATCCCCAATCCGATGCAGGGCGGCAAACCGCTACGCTTCGCCAACGTAGGTCAAGACCAAGATCAACCGGGTTGGTTAACGATCGGGCGGTAAGATGATGGGCTGAGCGGCAAGACGCAAACCGCCGGTTGGATGCCAATCGTTAATGAGCTACGACACCCGCGGTTAGCGGCTAGAGGCGTGTGGCACTTCCAATTGATGGACTGGGATTGTGTTTTGGGGCTTCCGCCGCAAAAGGGAACTAAAGTAAGTGCCAGTGGGGAAAGCGGCGTGTGGATCACGAATTAATCGTCTGCCACAAATTTGAACCACTATATCACTTCCAGCAGGTCTATCGAAAAGAGCAACGTAGAGCCGCCCGGGATTCCAGGTCGGGAGCTGTTGCCGTAAGCAAGATTTGCCGGGATCGCCAACTCAATCGTCCCGCCTTCGCCGATCAACTGCAAACCTTCGGTCCATCCCGCGATGACTTGGTTTAGAAAGAAGGAGATGTTGTCGTTTGCGTCAAAGGTTTCGTCGTCGATGAAGGTTCCGATGTAGTTAACGCGAATTTCATCGGTGGAAGCCGGGGTGTTGTTATTGCCCTGAGTTAAGATCCGATACTGGAGTCCGCTGTCGGTGACATTCCAACCCGCTTGGTTGGCATTGGACTGAAGAAACTGAACCTGTCGAGCCAGCCGCACTTGGTTCACGTCAATGATGATGTCATTGCTTTCACCGAACAGCGAATCTGCCGGGTGACCTGTGATGACATCCGCATCGGTGTCGTTTCCTGAATTGATGGTGTCTTGGCCCGAGCTGAGGTTTCGCGAATTGGCCACGGCGGAAATAATTCTGTCCGCTCCAACGCCTCCGTTGAGATTGTCATTGCCCTCGCCGCCGATGATCGTGTCGTTTCCTGCGTCTCCGTTGAGCGTGTCATTGCCATCGTTGCCGATGAGTGAATCATTGTCGTCACCACCGGATACGAAGTCATTGCCTTCTTGACCAAGAATTCGGTCGCGTCCTGCTTCTGCGTTAATGACGTCATCGCCCAACCCACCAAAGATGAGATCACGTCCGTCACCGCCGTAGATTTCATCGTTGCCTGCGCTGCCGAGGGCAATGTCGTTTCCAGTACCCAGGCGAATGATGTCGTCGCCTTCGTGACCGACAACGAAATCATCTTCGGCACCCGATTGGATCGTATCGATGCCGTCCCCGCCGAAGAATCGGTCCCGTCCGGTCTCGCTGGCATCTTCGAGGATCTGATCGTCGCCTCGGTTGCCCGTCGCGAAGTCGTCTCCGTCTCCGGTGCGGATGACGTCATCGCCATTGCCACCGATCACTCGATCGTTTCCCCCGCCGGTCGTGATGGTGTCGTCGCCGGCAAATCCGACGACGCGCGTGTCAATGTTTGTGGTGTTGAGCACCAAGTCATTCTGAAACGTTCCCCGGTAGCTGATCTGGGTGAGGCCGTTGGTTGAAAACCGTTGTTCGGGTCGATTTGACTCCTCCACGACCAGCTCTGCGGTGGCACTGTCTTGTGAGAAGGTCATTTCGTTCGCGTTTGCAGCGCCGACAATGTTGGTTTCGGCCGCGTTGATAAACAGCGTTTGCGAAGTTGAATCGAAGAAGAACGAGGAGTTTCCGGCCAGCATGCGCCGTCCTTCGAGTGAGTGATAGTTCGTTGTTTTCTGTTTATTGCGCGACCGTGCCATGAATATGACCTATTAAGGAGAGGTAGAAAGAAGCCTAATGCTTAAACATTCGGAAAATCAATCAACGCAGTCCATCGAATCGAATGATTGGTAAAGTTTGCGGTCGCTGAAATCAGGAGTTGCTCCTTATTAACGGGCTGGCGAAACATTGGGGTCTGAGACGCGTTGGCGTTGGACCAACTTTAAGCGAATGATAGCTGGACCATTTTACTTAGCTTCGTAGACCGGATTAATCGTTAGCTTCCTTTTAAATCGGCAGAGTTTAACAAAAGTGCATGCACTTCTCATTCTTAGACGATATGCCTTAAACAAAGCAACCTCCCCTCGCTCCATGAGAATCAAAATGCTTCGAGATGACGAAAAACAGACCAACGTGAACGTTGAGTCGGAACTTCAGGATTTGAAAAAGGCTCGCAAGAAGAAACGCGCGTCCAACTTACAGACTCCGCTGGAAACCTACCTGCGTGAGATCAACGAAACGGCGCTGCTGTCTGCTCAAGAAGAGAAAGACTTGGCCAGACAAATAGCCAAAGGCGACGTTCGAGCGCGCGATCACATGGTGAGGGCAAACCTGCGGTTGGTCGTCAACATCGCTCGCGGATACACTGGCAAAGGTTTGGGGCTTCAGGACCTGATCGAAGAAGGCAATCTGGGATTGCTACGTGCGGTGGAAGGTTTTGATCCCGACGTCGGAACGCGTTTCAGCACTTACGCCAGCTATTGGATTAAGCAGTCAATCAAGCGCGCTTTGATCAATTCGGCGAAGACGATCCGCATTCCGGCGTACATGGTTGAGCTACTTTCGAAGTGGCGTCGGGCAACGATTCGTTTAACCGACGAATTGCGACGTAACCCAACACCCGAAGAGGTGGCTCGCCTGCTGGGATTGCCGAAGCGGAAGTTGCCGATCATCAAGAAGGCCATCCAGATTTATAATTCCACACCGCAGACGGATCAATCAGATTCCGGTTGGTCGTTGGGCGAAATGGTGATGGATGATCGCATGCGAAGTCCTGCCGACACGATGTTGGAGAACGATGTGTTGCGTCACGTAAAGTCGATGATGCATGATATGGACGAACGCGAAGCCAGCGTCCTGAAGATGCGGTTTGGATTGGAAAACACCGATCCTCATACGCTCAAAGAGATCGGCGAAAAACTGGGCCTGACGCGGGAGCGTGTCCGCCAGATCGAAACCGAAGCGCTGAAGCGTTTGGGCGAAGGTTTACGAGACCCTTACGACATGGAAATGACGATGCCATTCTAAGGTCAGCATGGAATAGGCAACCGAGCATGGGAAAGACGACCGTGAGCGGCAAGACTACCGCCCAGTGGCAGTTACTTTAGATTTTACTAACGGTTCAGAAACCAAAATTTAGCTCCCCCTCTCCCTAAAAATTCGGACGTTGGACCCAACCATTGGTAACAAGCGTCAATTGAATTTTTAGGGAGAGGGGGAGCTAATTTATTTATGTTTGGGTGTAAAGAAAGTGCCATAGAACTAGCGCCGCCGGTGCGATAACGACCGAAACGCAGGCAGCGGCACCCGCAGCGAACAACTTGCGGCTGATGAAGGTCCTGCGCTGCACTTTGCCACTTTCGGTTTCTCTGGCAGAAATAGACGGGCTGGAATCCTGATCCTGACATGCTGGACGCCTATCCGAATTGGCTAAACCGACGGTAGTCCTTGGATGCGACGCCATGCACTGATCTGGCCCAAGTGCATGTTTTCGTGGTTGCAAAGCAGGTAAGGCAGACATACCCCGACCGTTGGCATGACGGTTTGCCAACGCGGCAGTTGCACCGGCGTCTCCAGCACACTGAGGTCGGCAGATTCAAGTTGGCTGATGATTTTTTCGTGCGAGGCCACATAGTCGCCAATCAATTGGTCTTTGGAGACGTACACCGATGCATCGGCAAGCGGTTTTGACTGCATGCCGAATTCATGATCCTTGGGATCCTCAAAAGATTTGCCATCCATGACCAGCGACAGCAGCGGCATGTAAACGTTCAAGTGTGACAGAACCCAGGCTGGATGGTTCGACGGAGCTTCGCCCGAAGGAGCGGGTTGGAGAGTCATCTGTTTCTCGGTGAGATCGGCGACCAATCGCTTTCCATAGTCAAGGTTCTTTTTGGCACAAAAAATATAACCGTCAAGTGCGCTGCTCATAGCGGAAGTCTCTTTAAAAAATAATGCGGGGATTACAAAGTTCTGAAGTAGTGGATTGATCCACGAGGCTTCAATCTTAACGAAAACTGCCAAACACGTGAGGCGAAATATTCTTAGTTGGACAGCGCCACTTGCGTGAGCAGCATGGCGCTTGTCGCTCTCATCTTCGCTACCACGTTAATCACAAAGATTTTAATTGAAATGTGACGCTGTCCAATTAGGAACTGTCCCGAAATAAGTTTCACCGCCAAAGACCATTCGCATATTAACTGTCTGATAGTCGCCTTGCGCTCCGCGAAAGTAGCGTACTTTCGCGGAGCGAAAGGCGACAATAATTTTACGAGCAGTCCCAATCAAATCGTGAATCCATTTCAGGAACAAAGCTTAATGAGCGACCCAGAGGAGATAAGAGACGGGGGCAGCAAATATCAGTGAATCGAGTACGTCCAAAATACCGCCCAGTCCAGGCAGCATGCTGCCGGAGTCTTTGCAATCGGCATCACGTTTCAGCAGTGACTCCGCTAAATCCCCCAGCACTCCGGCGCCGGTGACCAAAACTCCGTAGAGAAGCACCCACCACCAAGCTCGGTCAACCGTCACGCCGAAGACGAGTGGACTGACGATGTAGATGACAATCGCGGCGGCAAAGTATCCACCCAGAGGTGCCGCCAGGGTGCCTTGTAAAGTTTTGCCGGGGCTGATGTTAGGAGCAAGTTTTGTTGTGCCAAAGCTTTTCCCAGCGAAGTAGGCAAAAGCGTCCGACATCTTCACCGTTGCGATCAAACAAATGATGGAAATCAAACCCAAAGAGTTATCTTGTTCCAGCAGGCGTAAGGGCATGACGAATCCGAACAACATCGCTAGATAGCTGGTCATGAACATCGTACGTCCGATGCGTCCGGCGACTTCACCGGGATTTTCGGAGTGTCCTTGAAACGCTTTTAATTCGGTGGCGAAGGATATCAACAGTGCTGTGATAATGCCCGCGATGGACCAACCAAACTTTCCGATAGGACAGTCCGCAGGGTAGTCTCGCCACAGCACGGGAGTCGCGGCGATGAGGGTCATCAGAATTGCGGCAGTCGCCATCGTGATCGTTGATTGGCGGTTTTGGCCCTGCCACATGCGGCTGAATTCGATTCCGCAAAGTGCCGCAACCAGTGCAGACAGCAGTGTTAGAACGATTCCCGGACGTCCCCAAACCTCGGGCGTGCCCAGCCAAAAATCTACTCGTATCAGCAAGATCATACCGACGATCAAAACGAAGGCTGATGCAAGACGACGACTGAGCAAGCTGGACTCCAAAAATTAAATTTCATGACGATAAGTTAACAGCTTGATTTTACTTGTTCTGCTTCTGGATTATCAGTCGAAATAAGGGTATGAGGTTCCCAAAGGGACTAAATTTTCTGGCACATCGCAGGCCAATTGAATACCACAGGCTACTATGCGACGGTCCGCTGTTCTTATTTGTGAATTCTCACAATCGGTCCTATTCTTGTGCGGTGCGTTATGGGTTGCAAAGTTTTCGAGATTTACGTCGCTGTAGGTTTGCGGAATCCTAGTTTTTCAAAACTTATCTGCTCGCAATACTGTACGCAAAAGAAGAATAAAACGATGTTTACCCAACTTGAGTCATGGAAGTGCTTTGCCCAAGAAGATGTTCAATAAGACGAAGCGGGTGAAATTCCCCTCGGCACGCTCGCCGGAAGCACTGGCAAAGCGAAGCCAACATTT
>Ga0114956_1004508_pt1 | contig 10579 bp, 10 predicted proteins | sample MaitaG_FD_87304 | JGI IMG/M metagenome (GOLD analysis project Ga0114956, IMG submission 87304) | Marine algal microbial communities from Maine, USA - Maine_Asex2 metaG | ecosystem: Host-associated > Algae > Red algae > Unclassified | place: Maine, USA | collected 2015-01-05 | reverse complement strand
TCCTGGACTGTTCGGCTGCTATGGGTAGTCCGGATTCGGCGCGTTGGTGAGCGCAGCGAACGGCGGGCTCCTCATCCTGTTTTGGGGTTTGGGAGTTGATGGTCCTGGACTGTTCGGCTGCTACAACTACCCGGCCAGCATGCCGCCATCGACAGCCAGGGCATGGCCGGTGGTGAACGAGGATGCATCGGAGCACAGGAAGAGCACGGCCTGTGCAATTTCTTCGGGTTCGCCGAACCGGCCAAGTTGGCTCAGCCGTGTGGCGACGTCGTCGGCTTTCCGGTTGCGTCGTTCCATCGCATTGTGAAGCATGGGTGTATTGATTGCTCCAGGCACGACGCAGTTGACCCGCACGTTGTGGCGGGCGTAGTCGATCGCAGCGCTGCGGGTAAGACCGAGTACGGCGTGCTTGCTTGCGGTATACGCCGGCTGGTCGTGTTGAGGGCGATGGGAGTTGGTTGATGCGATGTTCACAATTGAACCGCCGTTGCCGACTTCAATCATGGCCCGAAGTTCATGTTTCATTGCCAGGAAGACGCCGCGCGTATTCACTGCCATCATTCGATCGAAGTCATCGTCGGCGCACTCGGCCAGCGGGACGGTCTCGAACTCGATTGCGGCTGCGTTCACTGCGCAGTCGAGGTGGCCATGATCGGTCATTGCCTTTCGCACGACTGCCTCGGCATGGCCAGTAGCCGAGATATCTCCGGCGAGGAACGAAAGGGAACCTGTCGACCCGGCACACCTCTCATACAGCTCTTCACGCCTGTCATTGTTGAGATCGGTCGCCACCACATGGGTACCAGCGTTCACTAACTGGTGGGTGATGGCTTGGCCCATCCCGCCGGTTGCGCCAGTAACAACCGCAATGCGGCCCCCGAAATCATGGTTGGTCATAGACAACTCCTAGAAGGTTGGTTTGGCTGGCTACTCGCCAGTATTCACGATGAGCTTCTGCAGGCCGCGTAGGTTGATGCGACCGTTGAAGGACTGCTCAACGACAGAAGCCTTCGGGAAACGCTTTACGAAGCTGCCGATTGCAATTTGGCCTTCGAGTTTGGCAAGTGATGCACCTAAGCAATAGTGAATGCCGCTGCCAAAAGAAACATGCTGGCCGGCGCCTTCTCGCTGTAGATCGAGCTCGTGAGCGGTCGGGCCCCACTTGGCTTCGTCTCGGTTCGACGATGCCAGTACCGCCAACACCATGGTGCCTTCGGCAATAGTCTGCCCGTCGATTTCGATATCTTGCAAAGTGACCCGGCGCGACATCTGAACAGGACTCACGAAGCGCAACAGTTCGTCGACGCCATTCATCTCCAGTCCCTGGTCTCGAATCAACTGGGCTTGGGCAGGGCGGGCAAGTAGCTCACTGATGCCCGTGCCAATGAGATTCACAGTCGTTTCGTGGCCAGCTATGAAGAGCAGCGTGACTTGATCGCGTAGCTCTCTCGTGGACATCTTGTCGCCGTCTTCTTCGGCCTCGATCATGGCAGTGAGTAGGTCGTCGGCGGGATTCTCGCGCTTCCACGCGATCACCTTCTCAATATGGTCATCCATTTCGAGGTTGGCGGCCACGGCTGCTTTGATCTCTTCCTCGGAAATGATCGGGTCAATCGTTTTCACGATGGCTTCGGACCAGGTGCGGAGCGCTTCGGTATCGCTGACAGGCATGCCCAGCATCTCAGAGATCACATCGAACGGCAACGGGAACGCCAGCTCGGAAATGACATCGGCCTGGCCTTGGTCGGCGACCCGGTCGAGCGCCTCGTCGACGAGTTCTTGAATACGAGGCCGCAAGCCTTCGATGGTGCGAGGGGTAAAGGCTTTGCTCACCAGTCTGCGAAGGCGGGTGTGGTCTGGCGGGTCTATGCCCAGAATGGAGGTGCGTTCGAGTCGGTCGAGGTCGCCGCCGACGGCTTCGACAAATGCGGCCCTGCGTGCTTCGTCCTGATTAAGGACCTTGTTGTCGTCGACGCTGAGCCCTGGATCGCGGAGTAGCTGGAAACAGTCCTCGTATCGGAACAGCATCCAGCTGCCGATTGGCGAGGCATGCACTGGTTCTGCCCGCCGCATTTCAGCCAGGTGGGGGTACGGGTTCTCGGAATAGCCCGGTTCTAGGGGGTTGAAGAAGAGGTCCGTGCCGGCATCGGTCATAGTGCCAGACTAGAGGCAACCAAGTGCCTCGGCGAAGAGTTCAGCGCTGGCAACTCGACCGGTGCCATCGGGATCGATGGTTTCGATGAAGCAGTCGGCTTGGTTTGGCGTCAATCCCGAATCGAGAAGTTCCTCGACGCTCGGGACTGCGTCGCTGACAGCCACGTTGCTCGTCGCCGGAATCGGAGCGGCTAGCGGTTCGATAAGTGAGTCGTTCGTTGTTGGTGCCTGTTCGTCTTGTACGAGCGGTGCTTGCTCATCTTGGGGGAGCGCAGGTTCGGCGGGATCTGAACCGCTGCAGCTCGCTGCCAGGCAGGCAAGTCCTAGCAAAAATATTCGCATCGATTGCACCATAACCATCTATCGACGCTTCCCCCGAATAGATGAACGCCCTGGGCCACATTGCCCAAACGAATCCAGGCCGAGCCGAACATCGGCGGCAGCTCTTCGAGTTCGTTGCTGAGCGGAGCGGTTACACGCGGCCTTTGCGCTTTTGGGATCGCTCCCACTTTCGTTGGCGACTGCGGCACGCTTTTCGGCAAAACTGATGGTTGGCGGTGCGGCGCTCGAAGATGTCTTCGCATCGCCAGTATGCGCAAGCTTCGAGGCGATCAGGGTCGAAGGAATCGTCGTCTTCGTGGCTGCCTGCGGCAGCATCGGGGACATCGTCGCTCCGGGCCATAGTGAACACCATGGCCTGTGGGTCAACCCAATGTGCAGGTTTCAATCAGGTTTCTCGCGACTCAACGACCAAAGAAGGTCGAGGTCGGTCCAATGTTGAGCTGAGTAGCCTCGCGCTCGGGGCTACTCAGACCAGACAATCAGACTTCGATGAAGATGCACTCGCCAGGGCATTCTTCGGCAGCTTCGATGACAGCTTCGAGACCGCCGTCGGGGATGCGAGCCATGCCTTCGGCCCCAGCGGGATGTGCTTCGCCGTCGTACAACTTCTCTTCGCCAAAGTTGGCTGCGGTCTCCTTTACGTAAAAGAGGCCGTCGTCTTTGCCGAAGAAGACGCTGTCAGCGATCTCTTCGCAGAGGCCATCGCCGGTGCAGAGATCCTGATCAATCCAAACCTTCATGCATTCTTCCTATCGGTCATGGGCCCCTATGGGCCTCAGCTAACGATACCCAACAGAGCGATGTTCGGCATTATTCCCCAGCCGATTTAGGCCAGAACACTTCCTGGTGCGGTCGCTGCGGCACTATCAGCAGTCGGTGGGCGCCGGTTCGCCCGCAAATCGGGCGTTGACCCAGGTCAACAGGTCTGGCACCGCAGCAAAGGTTGTGAGCACACCAGCGTGGCTCTGTCCTTCGTAGACATTGCGCACGGTGGGGCCCTGGGTCTCAAAGGCGCACAACTGGGTCAGAAGGGTCGCGGATGTCTCGACCGGGATCTGTTCGTCTTCGCCGCCATGAATGATAAGCAGCGGGACTTCGACGGGTAAGCGGTTGGTGTCATTGGCCAGCAACGCGTCGGACCATGCCGGGATCGCAAACGGATCTTCGATAGAGACCTGTTCGTAGTCCAAAGAGTTGTACACCTCGAAGATGTCGGCGGTGCACCCGGTTTCGACCACGTCGATCAGGTCCACGGCTTCGGCCGACAACACATCGGTGACCTCGAGCGATTCGTACGCGGCGGCCAATCCGGCAGCGGTCATGACGAGGTAGCCCTGAAAATCACCGCCGACGAGAGAGTCGCCAAGCTCGGCTTGCTGCGAAGGGGGAGCGCCGGCAACGACGCCGATCATGTTCAGTTCCGGCGCATAGCTCGGTTGTAGCTGACCGGTGAACATGGCGGCATGGCCGCCCTGGCTGTGGCCGAACACGACCCACTGGTCGCTCACCGGCAGATCGAGCTGATAGGTCGCTCGCACGCTGTCGAGCACGCTGTGGGCTTCGCTTGGGCCGACCACATAGGGGTGAGTACCGGGTGTGCCAAGCCCCTCGTAGTCTGTGGCAACTACTGCGTAACCGAACCCTAGTAAGGCTTGGGCCAGTTGGTCTTGTTCGGCGGCCAGCGAAGGAGCGCAACTATCGCCGAGGCCAGTTGTGCCGTGCGCCCAAGCAATCAAGGGCCAACCGCCCTCGGGCGCCTCGCCGGTTGGAACAGCCACGAAGCCTGACACGGCAATGTTGTCGCCCTCGGTAGAGGTCGAGTGGTACAGAATGCGGTAACCGGCCGAAGCGCCAACGCTGATTTCCTCGGTGTCGATCAGTGTGCCCGGCGCGCCGTCGGCGAGCGGGAGTGGCACTTCGAGTGCTCCAGGCGCATCGTGGAACGCTTGCTCCTGAGCAGGTTCGGTCGTTGCGGTCGGTTCGGATTCAGGAGTTGCTTCAGTGGTCGGCGCTGCTTCGGGCTCAGAAGTTGGCTCGGGTGTGATTTCTGCGTTGGCCTCGGGTGCCGACGTTGGCGATTCGGATGCGCTGGTCGGGGCGGGCTCAGAGTCAGCGGAGGTGTCTTGAGGGTCAGAGGATCCGCATCCAGATGCGAGGAGTCCGACTGCGAGTACAAGGGATATCAACATGCGGGTGGACATGCCCCAACCGTACCGGAGCACCCTTGAACGGCCCCGCCAGGGGCCGGAGATCCTGAGCCACCGCGATCGGCGTGGGCCTGACTAGGAAACGGCGTCGAACGTTGCGATGGCGCGTTGGGCTGCATCGATGTCGGCATCGGTGATGATCTGCACGAACAGCCGCACAACCGAGTTGCCATCTGCGGGCGAGACAGCGATCGCGACTCCTCCCGCACCCGTGCCGCCGCACTGACTGAAGACTTCCCAGCGACCAGCAAAGAGAGCATCTTCGGTCTCGAAGTCTTCGCGGCCGCTTGTTTCATCGCACGGCCAGTCGACGAGGTCCAGTACCGCGTCGTGGTCAGCAACACCAAGTTCGCTACTGCGTTCAAGGATCAAGCCCGGCACATCCCAGCCGGTGCTGAACGCGTCGAGGTCAGTCGACGCATAAATGCTCTCACCGAAGTTCTCGTTGATTGACCCATCGCGGTCTAGCCACTGCACGGGAACCTCGACGCGCACGCTGTCGGTGTCATCGGTGATGAGCACATAGTCGGTGTAGGTAGACCCATCGTTGCCGTTGTCGGCCATCTCGTCTTCGAGGTCGTTCGTAAGGGAGAACGTTTGCACGAGAGGCCTACCGTTGATCTGGCCTTCGAGTATCTCCTCGGTTCCCAGTCGGAGTACTTCGATGTCGATGGGCTGCGCTGTAGCGGTGGCTCGCACGATCTCGCAGTACTCGGTCATCGTGCCGTTGGTCGCCAGTTCTTGGCCGTTCATGGTCAAAATGAGGTCCCCGGCGATGAGCCCGGCGCGAGCTGCGGGAGTTCCCTCGGCGATTGCGGCTACCCAGACGCCGGTGACGCCATCGCCGATCGTGGCTTGGCCATTGATTCCAAGCGACTCAACGTCGCCATTGCGTAGAGCGTCGATCGTCGACCGGGCTTCGGCCGCAGCGATCGCCTCGTTGAGGTCGTTTGTGCTTTCACCCGCGTAGTTGATGCCAACCACGCGGGCCTGCTCGTCGACGAGTGGGCCGCCCGAGTTGCCGCCTCGGATGCGGGCATCGTGCTCAATGACTGAATCTACCGATGCCCAGGCGGTCTCGCCGCTGGCTTGGGTGGTGCTCACGATGCCCGCGGTCAGGGTGTAGTCCACTTCGGCGAAGTCGGTGTCAAGGTTGAGTGGGTACCCCGCAGCGAATACGGGAAGCCCGGGCATTACCTCGTCCATATCTCGAAATTCCAAGAAGTCATAGCCAGAGCCCTCAAGCTGCAACACCGCCAGGTCGCTGCACTCCGATACCCCAAGGAGCCGTGCTGGCGTAGGTGCGCTCTGGCCGTCGAGAAAGACTTCGATGCTGGTTGCTCCGGTTACGACGTGATTGTTGGTCACGATCGTGCCCGCTTCATCGATAATGAATCCGGTGCCGATGCCGGCCACATTCGATTGGGCCAACTCGAAGGGAGGCACAAAGGTGCCATCGGCGAGGATTTTGACCGTCGCAGCCGCGACATCTTGTACGGACCCCTCGGGTTCAGGAGTCTCCGGGAGCGCTGGGGCCGCGGTCGGTGAGACGGCAGCAGTTGTTGGGTCACCCTGCTGGCCCGTAGCAGGTGTCGTTGCCTCGACCGTGGGGCTGGCCAACGCTATGAGGCTTGAATCGGCGGCACTGCAGGCCGTAGCACCGAGGCTCATAATGGCGAGCGATGCGACCAGCGCACGTCGGAACCGCAATCGTTCCCTCGTTCGAGAGAACAAAGATGGGAGTTGGCGCTGAAAGTGCATACCTCTCTAGTTCAGCATCTCGATCTTGATCGGTGTGTGTTCTCGACGACGCAGCCAACTTGACGGTGGTCACGGTTGCAGCGGAGCGGTCGCAGCGAAGCTCCCACGGTTAGCGCCAAGGCTTGCTCATATTCTTCGATTGGGCAGACATGTTGGCCCTACACGCCCGATGGTCCTGCGCTGACCGCGACCTCGAACTCCAACAGGGTTGCCCCCATGCTCACCGGGGGCCGAGGGGCTTCGCTCTCGTCGCCTGCGGGTTGTGCATGGCTAGCTTTGGCGCCGTCGCCGTCGCGCCATGCCTCGTAGGCGCTCTCGTTAGACCATCGGGTGTAGACAAACCAACGAGTCTCGGTGTCGCCCGTTGGACGCAGGAGTTCGAAGCCTTCGAAGCCAGCCACGTCGGTCAAGCTGTTCATTCGCGCAGAAAATCGATCTACGATCTCGTCGCCCGCCTGAGGCGGAATTTCTAGGGCGTTGATCTTTACGACACTCATAGTGACTGTGTAGCAGCCCGGTATGGCTTTGGCTGCGTCAGCGCGAGCACAAGGAAGCCAACTGCGGGAAGGACGGCGAGCAGGCCGAACGACCATGCGAACGAAACATCGCCAAGCACGCCAACCAGCGCCGTCATGATGGCCGCCATAACCGAAAACGCAATGGTCATAATGGCTAGTGCTTGGCTAAAGGATCGACTGTCGAGGCTGTCACGCACGTAGGCGGCGATCAACGCAGGGAAGGTTGAGGCTCCAGCGGCATACAGGATTGCGCCTGCGACCGTTGCAACCGGGCCCCCGACTGCAACCGCCACGTTTGCAACCAGAAGCAGGAGCAGATCAAAGCGGAGCACCGTGAGCCGACCGACTCGGTCAGAGAGCGCTCCGCCGAGCGGTGAGGCCAACATGCCGGCCACACCCATTGCAGAAAAGACGAGCGTTGCCCCTGACTTGGAAACGCCGCCGTGCTCACGCAACGCAACCACGATGAACGTGCCAAAGCCAGCAGACATGCCGCCAAATAGGGCGTAGGCGACCGTAACTTCGCGCCATCGGGGGATGCGGCGAATAATGGAGAAGTCGATGCCTCGAGCGCTGATGCGATCGGTGGGCGAGAACCGTGCGACGGCGACGAGTGCTACCAGCAGGCATGTCGTAAAGGCAAAGGCAACCCACCAGACAGGACGCCAGAGCTGGTCATCATCTGCAACTCTCCGCCAGGCGGTCGTGCCCAGACCAAACAAGATGTTCGCAAGACCCATGGTTGAGGTGAGGGCGCCAATCACTAGGCCGCGCCTTCGTTCGCTGACGTACTCGGTGGCCAAGACCGGGGCCGTCATCCAAATTCCAGCGCCGGCCCCGCCAACGAGTGCGACGCCAATGGTCAACATGGCAAAGTTCTGAGCGGTCGCAGTGATGAGCAGGCCGCCAACGCTGATGCCCAGTGCGGTTCTCATGATGGTTACGGGTTCGATCCGCGGTGACACCACCACGATAACGAGCACGCCTACCACGTACAGGATGAAGATGCCCGAGCTGGGCCAGCCCGCCCGTGCGTTCGTGAGTCCGAGGTCGGTCTTGATTTCTTTGAGCAGCAACCCGTACACCGATCGCCCGATTGAGTGCGAGACGATCGGGGTGAGGCAGACGAAGGCGGTGATGAGGGCAGCGCGCCTAGCGGTGAGCTCACCTACAACACGATCCATGCCCGCGGGTTTAGCGGGTTTGAGGCTGGTGTCAAAATCGGTACTGCCCGGCGCCGAGGTACCTGGCAGCTGGTAGGCATTCTTCCACCCTCCCCGGCTCATGCGAGGTCGGTGGCCGCTTCTCAGAGAAGCGCCGTTGGATTAGCGCCGTGCGAAACGGTCCGATGAGAGCGAGCTTGCCTTCTCGCCATCTTGACCGCTGTCGTCCTGCTCCGGGTCCTCGGCGGTCTTGAATCGGTTGAGCGCTCGGGCGCCGCCAAGGCCGATGGCTGCCAGACCCGCAATCCAGCCAATCAAAGGTGTTTTGTTACCCGGATCCGGAAAGGTCTGACAGATCGGCTCTGGTGCGCACAATTTGGCCATTATGGTCTTGGACCTTGCGAGTCGGGAGACCAGCTGCGGCTTGAGCTTCTCAGCCGAGGAGAGAATGCCGAGACTGTTGTCGATCTCGGACTGCACCGCCTCGGTGGTCTGCAACGAGTCGTCGAGTTGTGAGCGGGCTTGGGCCAGTTCAGTCGAGATCTCGCGATACTGCGCATCAAGGGTGCACTCCGGTGTCTCCGCACATGGTTCGGTGCCAAAGAATTGCACTCCATCGACCTGAATAGTGAAGGGGTAGGCAATGCCCGTTTGCCCGTTCGTGTCGAGGGAAACCTTGAGGAACCACACGTTCGTGTGTCCGTCGGGGTAGGAAGCTCCGCTGCCCTGCAGTACCGCTGCTGGGCCATCCACAGTGTCGAGCGTGGGAGCAATAAAACTCACCGTGAGGTCCAGCTCGCGAGGGGCGTCGCCCCGAATCTCGACCTCGAATGCGTACGGGGTGCCGTTGGTGTAGACGATCGAATACCAGGCGCTGTCGCCACTCACGATCGTGTCCCCATACTGGCCGGGTGGAAGCTGAGGTGCGTTGCGGAAGTCCGCGGCGCCGGTGACCTGGGCTTGAGCATCGGCTACGGGAGTCATCATGAGGAGAATCGAAAGCGTTGCGGCCAAGAACACAGCCAAGGCGCCCAGAAGGCTGCGCACAGACATCATGATTCCGGATTTCCTTGTTCGGGCTGGCGGGTATGTCCGGTCCATTGCGTTCCGTCCCACCAGCGGAATTGGCCAGCGACCGAGGGATCCGCGACCGAGGGATCTCTATACCAGCCTTTGGTTACCGCGGTTGCTGGCTCCGATTGGGGTGCCATGACCGCGGCCGCAGCCGGGAGCGCCACGAATGCCGGCGCTCCGTCGTTTGGTGCATCCAACTCGGGCTCGTGCACGGCGTCGGCCTGCTGGGTGTGGGCCTTACGTTGACCTGCAAGCGCAACTTTTGCGGCCTCGAGTTCTGCATCCCACTTGCGGCCCCCTTCATTGCTTACTGCCGGAGCGGGGCCGACATCGATGGATAACCCAGTGCGGTCGCCACCCCCGGAAGCACCCAGCGAAATTGCGGCTCCAGACATCGCGGCCGCCGTGGCTCCGGCATCTTGGGCACCGACGTCGCCGGTGTCGTGCGGGTCAGACCCCTCACGTGGCTTTGGATCGCGTTTCAGTTTGTGCAGCGGTGCCACAGCCAGACCAACGGCTGCGACAATCATCAGGAGCGGCATAGTGTAGGTGTTCGACTTGGCGGGAGCGGTAGGAATGAGGGCTTCGAGTTCGACAGCTTCAGCTTCGAGCGACTCGTTGGTCGCTTGGGCATTTTCGTAGTCGCTGCGCAGCTGATCGCGTTCGGCGATGAGTTCGTCGGATGCACGCGTGCCTGCATCGAGTGAAAGTTGCTGCTGCACCTCTTCGAGTTCCGCGGATCGTTCGATGATCTCTTGGGGGTAGAAACAGGCTTGGGGTGCCGCGCAACTTGTGGTGACGCCACCAAAACCTGGTCCTTCGGTGAGTATCTCGAGCTCAAATGTGCCGTTGGCATTGGTATTCGGCGAGTCCAAAGACACCACCCAGAACACGTCGTAAGGCCCGCCGCTGACCATGCATGCGGTGCAGCGAATCGACGCGCTAGATCGAGCCGGAAGCCCGGCGTCGAAGTCACCATGTTCACCCCGAAAGAAGGGCCGCTCGAGGCGAGGTACAAACATGCGCAGGTCGAACTTGAGATTTGCTTCGGCAGGAAGACCAAAGACGGTGGCGGTAAAGGTGCCACCCTCTGGGCCGTAGTCGTCGAAGCGGTAGACCCGTTGAGAGTTCATGTCAATGGTGTCGGCGTAGAGAACGCTGTTTGCGCCGACTTCATCGAGCCGCACCAAGCTTGGTGCGTTTTCGGTGCGAGCGGTGCCCTGAATCTCACGGCCGATCATGCGTTGTGCCTGGCGGGGTGCGCTGAGCTGCACCAACAGCTCAGGCAAAACATTCTGTGCGTCCTCGGGTGTCTGGATCGAGGTATAGGTGCCGCCGGTGGATTCGGCGATGCAGCGTA
>Ga0114956_1004498_pt1 | contig 10592 bp, 5 predicted proteins | sample MaitaG_FD_87304 | JGI IMG/M metagenome (GOLD analysis project Ga0114956, IMG submission 87304) | Marine algal microbial communities from Maine, USA - Maine_Asex2 metaG | ecosystem: Host-associated > Algae > Red algae > Unclassified | place: Maine, USA | collected 2015-01-05 | reverse complement strand
TACCGACAAGGAAGCCGACAATATTTTGCAGCGCGTGCAAGAGGGTGTGGAGAAACCAAGACCCAAGGTATTGTTTGATGTTGGCGAAGTTGTACGTGTTACCGACGGACCTTTCAATGACTTAAACGGAGTTGTTGAAGAGGTTAACTTCGATAAGAATCGCTTGCTGGTAGCGGTACAGATTTTTGGACGTTCCACTCCGGTGGAGCTTGAATTCAGTCAGGTCGAAAAGGCCTGATTTTTTGCTGCACAAGCAGCACAACATCGGGGAGCCAACGTGTTTTCTTAATTGGAACATGAGGCGATTGCACCCGATCAGGAGTATAGAATGGCAAAGAAGGTAGAGGCTTACGTAAAGCTTCAGGTACCTGCGGGCCAAGCGAATCCGAGTCCACCAGTAGGACCGGCGCTAGGTGCGCATGGTGTAAATATCATGGAATTCTGTAAAGCGTTCAATGCATCCACACAAGGCATTGAAAACGGTTTGCCCATCCCTGTCGTCATCACCGTATATAACGATCGTAGTTTTACGTTTGTCCAGAAAACGGTTCCGGCAGCCGTTCTATTGCGCAAAGCGGCTGGTATCCCAAAGGGTAGTGGAACTCCGAACACCGTCAAGGTTGGCAAAGTGACCAGAACTCAACTTGAAGAGATCTGCACGCAGAAAGATCCTGATCTTACTGCAGCCGATATGGATGCAGCAGTGCGCACCATTGCAGGTACTGCTCGTAGCATGGGTATTGATGTTGAGGGTGTGGTCTGATGGGTATTGGTAAACGAAACAAGAAGATTCGCGAAGCAGTCGATAAGGAAAAGCAATACGACGTTGAAGAAGCGTTTGCTCTACTGAAGACTTTATCAACAGTGAAATTCGATGAGTCTGTCGATGTTGCTGTAAACCTTGGTATCGACCCGCGTAAATCTGATCAGGTTGTCCGTGGTTCAAGCGTTCTGCCAAACGGGACTGGTAAAACAGTTCGGGTTGCTGTGTTTGCGCAGGGGGAGCAGGCAGATGCCGCAAAAGCTGCTGGTGCCGATATCGTTGGATTTGAAGATCTTGCCGAATCTGTTAAAGGCGGCATGATGGATTTCGATGTAGTCATTGCTGCACCTGATGCAATGCGTGTAGTCGGTGCTCTCGGAACTATTCTGGGTCCGCGCGGACTGATGCCTAACCCAAAGGTTGGTACGGTAACGCCAAAGGTTGCAGAGGCAGTTGAGAATGCTAAAGGTGGACAGGTCAGGTATCGTGCTGACAAAGGCGGTATTGTGCATTGCACTGTTGGTAAGTCTACTTTTGAGCCAACCGCATTAAAGCAAAATCTTGAGCATTTGTTGGGTGACCTGGTTAAAGCCAAGCCAACATCAGCCAAGGGTGTATACATGCAAAAAGTCGTTGTCTCCACCACCATGGGGCCGGGCCTAACAGTTGATCATTCCGGTTTGATCTAATTTGATGCTTGCCGGGCTATCGCCGGGTTAGTTGAATTGGTTAAACACAGAATGCGTAGTTTGAGTGAGCAGGCTTGGCTTTGCCATTGGTCTGACTCATCCAAGACCGCAGGTGCACAGTTGTTTCGTGCTTAATCTCCTGCGCAGATGGGGGCTGTTCGGCAACTTAAGCTGAACACAAACCAATTAAGTGTGAGATGCGCGCAGTTTATATGGTGCGATCTCACTTTGGCATTGCCTTCCTTTAAGAAGGTGTTAACAAGAGGTGCTCTATGGCTCTGACTTATACAGAGAAGCAAGCCGTCGTATCCGAAGTTGCCGAAGTGGCAAGCGGTGCGTTGTCGGCTGTCGCCGCTGAGTACAGGGGATTAAACGTCGGACAAATTACTGAGTTGCGTGAGAAAGGTCGCGAAACTGGTGTTTATCTGCGTGTTGTTAAGAATTCCCTGGCAAAGCGAGCAGTAGAGGGTACTGAGTTCGAGTGTATGCAAGACAGCTTCAGTGGTCCGTTGATGCTGGCGTTTTCGAAAGAAGATCCCGGTGCAGCGGCTCGATTGTTCCGTGACTTCGCCAAAGATAATGATCAGTTAAAGATCATGGTCGGTGCAGTTGGCGGGTCAAAAATTGAGGCTGGTGATATTGGCAAACTGGCTAATCTGCCGACTCGCGATCAAGCGATTTCGCAGCTTATGTCCGTTATGTTGGCGCCGACCACCAAGCTTGTACAAACACTCAACGCAATACCTTCAAAGTTAGTACGTACAGTTGCGGCTGTGCGTGACGCGAAGTAAGCGTAACCCTTTTCACTCAATAGATTGGTTCAGGGTAGTCCTGAACATTTTGGAGAATACATAATGGCTGTTTCACAAGAAGAAATGCTAGACACCATTTCAGCAATGTCCGTCATGGAAGTTGTTGATCTTATCGCTGCAATGGAAGAGAAATTCGGTGTAACTGCGGCGGTTGCAGTTGCAGCTGCAGGTCCTGCAGGCGATGCTGGTGGTGCTGCTGCTGAAGAGCAAACTGAGTTTAATGTCATGCTGACAAGTTTCGGTGACGCCAAAGTTGGTGTTATCAAAGCGGTTCGTGGCGCAACAGGCCTGGGCTTGAAAGAAGCAAAAGATCTGGTAGAAAGTGCACCTGCAGCGGTTAAGGAAGGCGCATCGAAAGAAGAAGCTGAAGAGCTGAAGAAATCTCTTGAAGAAGCCGGTGCTACCGTCGAACTCAAGTAAATTAGTTTGACAAGGCTTAGCTTTGGCAAACATTTTGGCACGTAAAAGATGTACTAAGTCCACCGCCTAACCGCGGTGTAGCAGGCTGGCAGTCATTTTAACTGCCGGCCTGTAGTCGCTTCCGGCGACACACTATAGTTTGTAAAAAAGACAATCAGCAGGTTCTTATCGAACTTGCACTAGAGACTGTGAGGAACGTAGATGGCCTATTCGTTCACTGAGAAAAAACGAATTCGTAAAGATTTTGGCAAGCGCGCACCTATATTGGAAGTGCCGTTCCTGCTGCAAACACAGCTCGATTCCTACAGGAAATTTCTGCAGGAAGATAAGCAATCTGACGAGCGTATAGAACAAGGATTGCACGGCGCATTCAACAGCGTTATGCCAATTGTCAGTTACTCTGGCAATGTTGAATTGCACTATGTCAGCTATCGACTGGGTAAGCCGGCATTCGATGAGCGTGAATGCAAAATTCGCGGTTATACGTTTGCAGCACCGCTGCGCGTGCTTGCACGATTGATTATCTATGACAAGACCGCACCTGCAAGTAGTAAGGTCGTCAAAGACATTAAAGAACAAGAAGTGTTCATGGGCGAATTGCCGCTTATGACCGACAACGGTACTTTCATCATTAATGGTACCGAACGCGTTATTGTTTCTCAGCTACACCGTTCGCCTGGTGTGTTCTTCGATCACGATCGAGGTAAGACACATTCATCGGGCAAGCTGCTATTTTCTGCGCGCATCATTCCATACCGGGGTTCGTGGCTGGACTTTGAATTCGATCCTAAAGACTGCCTGTTCGCTCGTATTGATCGCCGTCGAAAATTGCCTGCAACCATTGTGCTGCGAGCACTTGGCTATGAAACCAGCGATATTCTCGAGACCTTTTTTGAGACTCATAAAATCAGTATTGGCAAAACCAAAATTGAGATGGAACTGGTTGCCGAGCGCTTGCGCGGTGAAACTGCGCTGTTCGATATTAAGGTTGGTAAGAAGGTTATCGTTGAGACGGGCCGCAGAATTTCGGCTCGCCATGTACGTGAACTGGAAAGTGCCGGTGTTACCAAGCTCGAAATACCTGCTGAATACCTGATTGGCAAAATTCTTTTCCACGATATTCCGGATACAGAAACGGGTGAGTTGCTGGCAGAGGCCAACACCGAATTAACTGCCGAACTTCTCGAGCAAATCATTGAGATGGGTACCAAGAAATTGGAAGTGCTTTATGTCAATGATCTTGATCGTGGTCCACACGTATCGAACACATTGCGTATCGACCCAACGCGAACGCAGCTTGAAGCTCAGGTTGAAATCTATCGCATGATGCGTCCTGGTGAGCCGCCAACAAAAGAGGCTGCGCAGAACCTGTTCAATAATTTATTTTTCGAACCAGACCGCTACGATTTATCGCCAGTTGGGCGCATGAAGTTTAATCGACGACTGAGCCGTGAAGCAACAGAAGGTAAAGGCACTCTGGATAAAGAAGACATCCTGAACGTGATGGAAGTGTTGATTGATATCCGAAACGGTAACGGTACTGTCGATGATATTGATCACCTTGGTAATCGTCGAATTCGAAGTGTTGGTGAAATGGCCGAGAACGTATTCCGCGTTGGTCTTGTACGTGTTGAACGTGCTGTGCGCGAACGCCTTGGTATGGTTGAAAGTGAAGGTCTTATGCCACAAGACATTATTAACGCAAAGCCGGTTGCGGCAGCTGTTAAGGAATTCTTTGGTTCAAGCCAGCTTTCGCAATTCATGGATCAAAACAATCCATTGTCGGAAGTGACTCACAAGCGTCGAATTTCAGCGCTTGGGCCTGGTGGTCTGACACGTGAACGTGCAGGTTTTGAAGTCCGTGACGTGCATCCGACTCACTATGGTCGAGTTTGCCCAATCGAGACGCCTGAAGGACCAAACATTGGTTTGATCAACTCACTGGCGGTCTATGCACGAACCAATGATTTTGGTTTCCTTGAAACACCGTACCGCAAGGTAAGTGGTGGTAAAGCGACTGACGAAATTGTTTATCTTTCGGCAATTGAAGAGGGAAACTATGTGATCGCGCAAGCGAATGCGGTGCTTGACGAAAACGACCAACTCAGTGATGAGCTTGTTTCGGTTCGTAATCACAACGAATTCACAATGGCATCACCTGATCGTGTTGAGTATATGGATGTATCGCCAAAGCAGATCGTATCGGTTGCCGCAGCGCTTATTCCGTTTCTTGAGCACGATGATGCTAACCGCGCCTTGATGGGTTCAAATATGCAACGTCAGGCAGTCCCGACGTTACGTGCTGAGAAACCGTTGGTTGGTACTGGTATTGAACGTATCGTTGCGGTTGACTCAGGTTCGGCCGTGGTTGCCAAGCGAGGCGGTAAGGTCGACTCTGTTGATGCTGCGCGAATCGTTGTTCGTGTTAAGGACGATGAAGCAACAGATGGTAGTGGCGTAGACATTTACACGCTAACCAAATACACCCGCTCAAATCAGAACACCTGCATCAATCAGCGTCCACTGGTTACCGTCGGAGATGAGATTGAGCGCGGCGACGTATTGGCTGATGGTCCCTCAACCGACATGGGTGAGCTTGCTCTGGGTCAGAACATGTTGGTTGCGTTCATGCCCTGGAACGGTTACAACTTTGAAGATTCGATTCTTATATCTGAACGCGTGGTTCAGGAAGATCGCTTTACCACAATTCACATAGAAGAACTTACCTGTGTGGCGCGTGATACAAAGCTTGGCCCTGAAGACATTACTGCCGATATCCCGAACGTCAGCGAAGGGTTGCTATCTAAGCTGGACGAGTCCGGCGTAGTTTATGTTGGTGCTGAAGTGCAACCCAACGATATTTTGGTGGGTAAGGTAACACCGAAAGGTGAAACCCAGCTGACACCGGAAGAAAAACTACTGCGAGCCATATTCGGTGAGAAAGCATCTGATGTTAAAGACACCAGTTTGCGCGTTCCACCAGGTATGGACGGAACCGTGATCGATGTTCGTGTTTTTACTCGCGATGGCGTAGACAAAGATGCGCGTGCTCTGGAAATTGAGCGCGAAGAGCTCAAACAAGTTCGTAAAGATATCGATGACGAAACTCGTATTATCGAAAACGATTTGTATCAGCGTATCGATAACCTGATTTTGAACAAAGATGCCGATAAAGGACCTGAAGGTTTGAGCCAGTCTGCGGTAACGCGCGAGTATCTTGACCGGGTTGATCGCGAAAAGTGGTTCACCATCTCGATGAAAGATGAGGCGCTTAATGTTCAGCTTGAAAAGATGGCCAAGCAAATGGCCGACCAGAAAGAAGCATTTGAGCAGCGTTTCCTTGAGCAGAAAGAGAAGATCACTTCTGGTGATGATCTAGCACCAGGTGTGCTTAAAATGGTCAAGGTCTACCTTGCAGTTAAGCGCCGCTTACAGCCTGGTGACAAGATGGCTGGTCGTCACGGTAACAAGGGTGTTATCTCCATGATCGTGCCGGCCGAAGATATGCCTTATAACGCTGAGGGTGCGCCGGTTGATATTTGTTTGAACCCGCTGGGTGTACCTTCGCGTATGAACGTCGGTCAGGTGCTTGAAATGCACTTGGGTATGGCTGCGAAAGGTCTGGGTGCCAAGATCAACAAGATGATACAAGCGCAAAAGGCTGTGGCTGAATTGCGAGAGTTCCTCGGCAAGATCTACAACCACTCGACCGCATCTCAGCATGTTGATCTGGACAGTTTAAGTGATGAAGAAATCAAGAATCTGTCGAAGAACCTGGTCCGCGGTGTGCCGATGGCAACACCGGTATTTGACGGTGCTGCCGAAGTCGAAATTCGCGAAATGTTGAAGCTGGCTGATCTGCACGAGTCTGGTCAGTCACAGTTGATTGATGGTCGTACGGGTGAATATTTTGAACGTATGGTATCGGTCGGCTACATGCACATGCTCAAGCTCAACCACTTGGTTGATGACAAGATGCACGCGCGTTCAACCGGTCCTTACAGCCTTGTTACGCAACAACCTCTCGGCGGTAAAGCGCAGTTCGGTGGTCAGCGTTTCGGAGAAATGGAAGTCTGGGCACTCGAAGCTTACGGTGCTGCATACACATTGCGTGAAATGCTCACTGTTAAGTCTGATGACGTTAAGGGTCGAAACACGATGTATAAAAACATCGTTGATGGGGACCACCGAATGGATGCTGGCATGCCGGAGTCGTTCAATGTATTGCTTAAAGAAATTCGCTCACTCGGTATTAATATCGAGTTGGAATCTGACTAACGCTAACGAATTTGTAGGGGAGACCATATGAAAGACCTACTGAACCTGTACAAGATGCAGGGTCAAACCGAAGAATTCGATGCCATTCGCATCAAATTGGCGTCGCCGGAAACTATTCGTTCCTGGTCCTACGGTGAAGTAAAGAAGCCGGAGACGATCAATTATCGAACATTCAAGCCGGAACGTGATGGCTTGTTCTGTTCCAAAATCTTCGGACCTGTTAAAGACTACGAATGCCTGTGTGGTAAGTACAAGCGCTTAAAGCATCGTGGCGTAGTGTGTGAGAAGTGTGGTGTAGAAGTCACACAGACCAAAGTTCGCCGCGAGCGCATGGGTCACATTGACCTTGCCAGTCCGGTTGCGCATATCTGGTTCCTGAAATCATTGCCATCACGCATTGGTTTGCTGCTGGATATGACATTGCGCGAAATTGAACGGGTGTTGTACTTCGAAGCCTATGTTGTTATCGACCCTGGTATGACAACGCTTGAAACCGGCATGCTGCTAACCGATGAGCAGTACCTGGAAGCGATCGAAGAACACGGTGATGAGTTCGACGCGCGAATGGGCGCAGAAGCAGTCCACGATCTTCTGCACAACATCGATCTGAACGAAGACGGGATTAATCTTCGTGAGGAAATCGGCGCAACAAAATCTGAAACCAAGCTGAAACGTTTAACCAAGCGTTTGAAATTGGTTGAATCTTTTATTGCTTCAGGTAACGCGCCAGAATGGATGGTTATGACCATCTTGCCTGTGCTGCCGCCTGATTTGCGTCCGCTGGTACCGTTGGATGGTGGTCGATTTGCTACTTCAGATTTGAACGATCTGTATCGCCGCGTTATTAACCGTAACAATCGTCTGCGTCGTCTGTTGGAACTTAATGCGCCAGATATTATTGTTCGAAACGAAAAACGCATGCTGCAGGAATCAGTTGACGCACTGCTCGACAACGGTCGACGTGGTCGTGCCATTACAGGCAGCAACAAGCGTCCGCTGAAATCACTGGCTGACATGATCAAAGGTAAGCAAGGTCGCTTCCGCCAGAACTTACTGGGTAAGCGTGTTGATTACTCTGGTCGTTCGGTTATCGTGGTTGGTCCGACGCTTCGACTGCATCAGTGCGGCTTACCCAAAAAGATGGCACTAGAACTGTTCAAGCCATTCATTTTTTCAAAGCTGCAAATGCGCGGCATGGCAACCACCATCAAAGCGGCCAAGAAGATGGTTGAGCGTGAAGGTGCAGAAGTCTGGGATATTCTCGAAGAGGTTATTCGCGAACACCCCGTCATGTTGAACCGTGCGCCTACGTTGCACCGTTTGGGTATCCAGGCGTTTGAGCCGGTACTCATAGAAGGTAAAGCGATTCAGTTACATCCGTTGGTCTGTGCTGCATTCAATGCCGATTTTGACGGTGACCAAATGGCGGTACACGTGCCATTGTCCATTGAAGCGCAGCTTGAAGCCCGCGCGTTGATGATGTCGACCAATAATGTTCTCTCACCTGCGAACGGTGAGCCCATTATTGTGCCGTCGCAGGATATCGTGCTTGGCTTGTACTACATGACCCGCGTTAAAATTAACGCTAAAGGCGAGGGCATGGTATTTAGGGATATCGCTGAATGTTATCGCGCTTATGAAAGTAAAGTTGCAGACCTGCATGCACGAATAACGGTGCGTGTTGTGGACTACGTCGTTAGTGAAAATGGTGATATGGAGCCACGTGCACGACGAGTTGAAACCACTATTGGTCGTGCCATTGTTTCTGAAATTCTGCCCAAGGGCATGGCATTCGAAAACGTTGATTGCAACTTAAGCAAGAAAAACATCTCGAAACTTATAAACCAGTGTTATCGAAAGCTGGGCTTAAAAGAGAGCGTTATCTTTGCTGATCAGCTTATGTATATGGGTTTTCGCTTTGCAACATTGGCGGGTGTGTCTATCGGTATCGAAGACATGGTTATACCCGACGACAAAGGCTCCATTATTGGTGAAGCTGAAAGTGAAGTCCGTGAGATAGAAGACCAATATGCATCAGGTCTGGTCACCCACGGCGAACGCTACAACAAAGTGGTTGATATCTGGTCTGCTGCTAATGACCAGGTGGCGAAGTCGATGATGAGTAAGCTTGGTGCTGAAGATGTTGTCAACGCTAAAGGCGAGACCGAAGAGCAAGAGTCGTTTAATTCTATCTACATGATGGCCGATTCTGGTGCTCGTGGTTCAGCCGCGCAGATTCGTCAGCTTGCAGGTATGCGTGGCTTGATGGCAAAACCGGATGGCTCGATTATCGAAACACCGATTACGGCTAACTTTCGTGAAGGCCTGAACGTTAACCAATATTTCATCTCGACTCACGGTGCTCGAAAGGGACTGGCTGATACCGCGTTGAAAACAGCTAACTCTGGTTACTTGACCCGACGTCTTGTTGATGTTGCGCAGGATATGGTTGTAGTAGAGGATGATTGCGGCACCGAAGCCGGCTTGACTATGACGCCAATCATCGAAGGTGGTGATGTGGTTCAAGCGCTGCGCGAACGAGTGCTGGGTCGAATTACGGCCAGCGCAGTTATTAAACCTGGCAGCAAAAATGAAGTGCTGATGGAGCCGGGCGTACTGCTCGACGAAGCTGGTGTGGATTTTCTTGAAGAGGCAGGCGTTGACGAATTGTTAGTCCGATCTGCTATCACCTGTGAAGCTGACTACGGCGTTTGTGCTGCATGTTACGGCCGAGATTTGGCTCGTGGTCATATCATTAACCAGGGTGAAGCGGTTGGTGTTATGGCGGCTCAATCGATTGGTGAACCAGGTACACAGCTAACCATGCGTACTTTCCATATCGGTGGAGCAGCGAGTCGATCAGCAGCAGCAAGCAGTGTTGAATCAAAATCAAAAGGTAGTGTGCGTCTACACAATGTTAAGTCGATTACCAACAAGAACGGTAAATTGCTTGCAGTATCACGATCAGCTGAATTGGTTGTGTCAGATGAGAACGGGCGTGAGCGTGAGCGATACAAGATTCCATATGGTTCGATTATCAATGCGAAAGACGGCGATGCTATCGAAGCCGGTTCGGTACTGGCTACATGGGACCCACACACTCACCCGGTTATTACAGAAGTAGCCGGTTTTGCCAAGTTCTCGGATTTTGTTGATGGCATAACCGTAAAAGTTGAAACTGATGACATCACTGGTTTGACCGACATCGTTATCACTGACCATAAGCAACGTGGTGGTTCCAGTAAAGACTTGCGTCCAATGGTGAAGTTGGTTGACAAAAACGGCGACGATCTTTGTTATGTAGGTACGCAAATACCTGCTCACTACTTCTTGCCGCCGGGCGCTATCGTCAGTATGCAAGATGGTGGAGCGGTTGATGTCGGTGACGTTGTTGCTCGTATCCCGCAAGCATCTTCGAAGACTCGTGACATCACCGGTGGTCTGCCGCGTGTTGCTGACTTGTTCGAGGCGCGTAAGCCTAAAGAGCCTGCGATTCTTGCGGAAACGACTGGTACAGTTAGTTTCGGTAAGGAAACCAAAGGTAAGCAGCGTCTGGTTATCACTGGTCCAAAGGGTGAGCACTATGAAGAGCTGATTCCGAAGTGGCGTCATATCAATGTGTTCGAGGGT
>Ga0114956_1004497_pt1 | contig 10593 bp, 1 predicted proteins | sample MaitaG_FD_87304 | JGI IMG/M metagenome (GOLD analysis project Ga0114956, IMG submission 87304) | Marine algal microbial communities from Maine, USA - Maine_Asex2 metaG | ecosystem: Host-associated > Algae > Red algae > Unclassified | place: Maine, USA | collected 2015-01-05 | reverse complement strand
TTACGGATTGGGTTCTACCTCTGATGTGTGGGTTTGTGGAGATGTTGTAGAACCACCACAACCACCGACTCCTACTATCAATTTAACAGTATGTCAAGGAGAAACAGTAGAAGGAACGCCCAATTTGGTTGCTCAGCCCATTGATGGATGCGGTGCCGGACCACAGCCTCCTTCTGGTACAATAACGGTTGAGCCAAGTAATACTGCAACGGTTGCAATTACAGACAACAACATTTTTGGTGTTACGTTCTCTCCAACTGTTTCTACTACCTATACAGTCGTTCACAATGGATTTAATTGTTCAACTCCTGCAACAGCGACCACTACTTTTTATGTAGAGGTGGACGAAGATTGTACCGATCCAGGACAAACACCACCAGTATTTAATGACTTCTCTTGGTTGAGTAACATTGTCAATCCAAACAATTGTGAAGGCACCATTATTTCTGTTTATACAGAAGGACCTTTCTCTTTTGTTTTTATTGAAACGCCAGCAGGCGGAAGCCTTTATTTTGAAGATGGTAGTTTCTACTGTTCAGATGCTTCAGGCTTTAGTTGTGTATCTGCTTATGGATTTGGAGCACCAAGTACGACTTGGACGTGTGGAACAACGCCTCCAACTGGTTTGATCTGTGGTGTCGAAGACCCTATTAATGACTTAGCTTGGATGGTAGATTATTTTGCCGATGCACCAGGGACTTATTTTATCGATTATTACTCATTTAACAACGAAGATTATATTGCAATAGCTCCTGCTAATGTTGCCGATGCGCTAACATTCGTTTTTACCTGTGATGGAACTGTTTTTTGTAGTGCTGGTGGAATTGGTGGAACAAACAACTGTCCAGACTTTATCAGCCAAGCCAATTTGGTAGAGCACATAGATTATACGGTAACACAACCAATAGACGACGAATTATTCATTGCTTATCCTTGGTTGACAAACTTGTTTGGAGATGCTTGCGAAAGTGGAGACGCTGTTACAGAGTATGACTTAGGACCGTATGCTTTTGTTTATGTTGAAAATGCAAATGGTGGTATTCTATACTACCAAGATGGCAGCTTGTACTGTACCAGCTCTTCAACATTGGATTGCTTGTCAGCTTACGGCTTAACCAATCCAACAGCTTCTTGGGCTTGTGGTTTAGACAGACCAGCTCCATTGTGTACAGAAGCCTTGACACCTATAGTTGTTTGTCACGAATATGGAAGCAACTACCGTTTAGAAGAACTAGACTTGGCAGCGGAAGCGGGAAGTGTTCAGCAATTGGATGAAACTTGCTTTAGATATACACCAAGTTTAACCACCCAAGGAGACAAAGAAATCTCTGCGATGGTTTGTACCGACGAAGGTATTTGTGAAATGGTATTGTTTGATGTCAAAGTAGGTAACTGTAATGCAGGAACAGATTTATTGACTCAGGGTGAAAATGAGGTAATTGTTGCGACTGAGCGTAGAACAACTGATGCCTCCTTAATCCTAGACAATGTAAATAAAATGGACAATGGTCCTTCTACTTTAAATGTCTTTACAATGTACCCAAATCCAACGACGGATAGAGCTGTTTTACAAATAAACGATTCATCGGATACTGAAAAAACCATTACGGTTTATGATTTAAAAGGAACGGCTATTCAGCAAATCGAGCTAACATCTGACAGCAATCAATCAAATGTAACCATTGATTTGAGTGAAATGCCAACAGGTATTTATATGGTTCAACTACAAACACCATTTACCTCAGATGTACAGCGTTTGATTAAGGAATAAGTATTAACGTGAGTTCGAGACTTTGGGGTTACCGTCTAAAGTTGCCGAATTGCTTCGTTGCATGTACCCCTCGACTACGCTCGGGGTACGATTAGTCCGAACCCCGAGCGGAACGGTCCGCCGCTGCGGTCGAGGGGTGGATTTAGAAAAGTATTCGGCAACTTTAGACGGGTAGCCGACTTTGGTTTTTTTAATTTAATTACCAATGTTTTATGTATTGTTTAAAACTATTAAAAGTCCCAAAATCTCGACATCCAGTAGTCCCAAATTCGCATTAGTATTAATAAAATCAGAAGTAGTCGGTTGGCTGCTTCTGGTTTTTTTGCATTTATAGCTGCACGTAGAAACCCTTATACCAATCCATAGTTAAAATCCATACATCGCATCAAGCTGGTGCGCCAGTTCGATGAAGGCCGATGCTATGTATATTAATCGTGCCTCTGGCAATTTTTTAAATCCGCATTCTAACTATGGATTGGTATTAGATGAAAAAACAGGGGTTTTTACGTGCTTTTTACATGCGACTCTATTTTATCTTTGTTCTATCAACAAATTATAAAACCAACATAAAAATTTGCTATGATTTTTTTATTACTCAAAAAACAAAACTCTTATTTTAAAACCCAACCTATTATGAAAAAACATTTTTTACCTTTATTAATAATGTTTATCTGTTGCTGTTGTGTCAACAACTCCTTACAAGCACAATTTTCAGTCACAATCTGTCCAGGAGAGAGCTTTCCCGTTCCCGAACCTCCTCATCCAGCCGATCCAGGACCGATGTTTGAGCCATCTGGACCAGTAGGGCCAGACGGTGTTCCGCCAACTCCTATACAAAATCACAACTGTTCCTCTTTTAGTATTACTGGAGACAACGCAGACTTTTGGGAATTCGATGCCAATGGTGGGATTACTGTTTACCCGACCACTACGACCACTTTTACGTTCCAAAATGTATGGCAAGATGGAAGTTTTGGATGTGCGCCTGGACCAGAATGGTTGGTCGAAGTAATTGTGGATGAAGAGTGTGGGGAAACTCCAGAAGTGGGTTTTACTACGACTATTTGTCAAGGGGAAAGCTTTTTTGTTCCTCAACCTCCTCACCCAGCCGACCCAGGAATCGTTGTAATTGATGATGTTGGAGTAGTTCCTTGTTCGGAATTCAGTGTTGTTGGAGACAATGAAGAGTATTGGGCTTTGACTGATGATGGAGGAGTGGAAGTATTCCCGCAAGTTACAACGATATTTACCTTTCAAAATGTTTGGACCAATTCTTTGCCTGGGTACGAATGTGAAAATGGAGATGCGTTTTTGTTTGAAATTATTGTTGAAGACTGTCCTACACCTATTGAAGAGGAAGAAGAAACCGAAACAAGCGGTGGAAGTGGACCAGGAGTGCCAGGACCAGAAGGACCTATAGGTGAGGATGGAAGTACGCTTACAGGCGATGTTTTTACAGACTATCCTTTCTTAAATAATTTGGTAGATGTCAACGATTGTGAAGGCGTACAAATATCGGTTTATGAACAAGGAAGCACTGACTTTATCTTGGTAAACACCAATGAAGGAATCAATATGTATAATAGTAATGGTCTTTTCTATTGTGCAGATGCTCCAGGTTTTAGTTGTACTGCTGCTTATGGTTTGGGGTCAACTTCTAATGTATGGTTGTGTGGTGATGATACAACAGAACCGCCTACTGCCAACTTTAATTTAACGGTTTGTTTGGGTGAAACGATTGAAAATTCTTTTAATATGTTGGGTGTTCCAATTGATGGCTGTCAAGGGCAACCACAGGGACCTTTGGGAACAGTATCTGCTTCGCCAAGCGAAGGAGTAAGTTTCGCCAACATCAACAACTTTACTGCTGACGTAACTTTTTCTCCAACAGTCTCTACTTTTTATACCATTACACACGATGGATTTTACTGTGGAAGCCCAGCTTCTGTTAGCGCAACTTATTATGTAGAAGTCATTGAAAACTGTGATCCTGTAGATTTGACTTGTGGGGTGGAAAATCCATTAAATTTGCCTTGGCTGCAAGCCGTTATAAACAGCGACACTGGTCCTTTTACTGATTGTACAGATGCTCTGGTTAAACAATTTACTTATGAAGGAGAGACTTACTTTGCTGTTACTCCATATCTCATTTCTGTAGAACCAGGAACGCCTGCTTGTTCTTGGGACGACGCCACAACTGTTTATGATTGTGAAGGCAATCAGTTCTGCCAATTTGGTTTTGCTCCAATGCCATTCTGTGACCAAGCTGTTATTGATGCTGCCTTGGCTGGAACCGAAATTTATGGTCCCAATGTTGGTGGAGGTGGTGAAACGCCAGAAATATTCAACACATTCCCTTGGTTAAATAGTATTGTCAATCCAAACAATTGCGAAGGAACCACTATTTCTGTTTATACCTCAGGTGCTTTCTCTTTTGTTTTTGTTCAAACGCCATCAGGCGGAAGCCTTTATTTTGAAGATGGCAGTTTCTATTGTTCAGATGCTTCAGGTTTTAGTTGTGTATCTGCTTATGGCTTTGGTGCGCCAACGACTGTTTGGACGTGTGGAGGCAATCTTGCTTGTCCAGAGATATATGATCCTGTTTGTGGAGTAGATGGAAATACATACAGCAGTGCTTGCCATGCTGGTTTGGCTGGAGTAGAAGTTGCTTCTTTGGGTGAATGTACTACAGAACCTAATCCGGAAGTATTCAATACATTCCCTTGGTTAAATAGTATTGTCAATCCAAACAATTGTGAAGGCACCACTATTTCTGTTTATACCTCAGGTGCTTTCTCTTTTGTTTTTGTTCAAACGCCATCAGGCGGAAGCCTTTATTTTGAAGATGGCAGTTTCTATTGTTCAGATGCCCCAGGTTTTAGTTGTGTAACAGCTTATGGCTTTGGTGCGCCAACGACTACTTGGACGTGTGGAGGCAATCTTGCTTGTCCAGATATATATGATCCAGTTTGTGGAGTAGATGGTGTCACTTATGGCAATGAATGTTTAGCAGAACAAGCTGGAGTTGCGGTCGCATTTATTGGGGAATGTACAACGGAACCCAATCCTCCAATCTTTACAGATTTCCCTTGGTTAAACAGCATTGTTAATCCAAACGACTGTGAAGGAACAGTTGTCTACGTATACACAGAAGGTATTTTTTCTTTTGTTTTTGTTGAAACATCGGAAGGCGGAACTTTATATTTTGAGGACGGCAGTTTCTATTGTTCAGATGCTCCAGGTTTTAGTTGTGTAAATGCTTATGGATTTGATGCGCCAAGTGCCACTTGGATTTGTGAAAATGAGCTTAATTGCACTCAAGTCTATGATCCAGTTTGTGGAGTAGATGGAAATACGTACAGCAATGCTTGTCATGCTGATTTGGCAGGAGTTGAAGTGGCTTATCTGGGTGAATGTTCTACAGAACCTAATCCAGAAGTATTCAATACATTCCCTTGGTTAAATAGTATTGTCAATCCAAACAATTGCGAAGGCACCACTATTTCTGTTTATACAGAAGGAACGTTCTCTTTCGTTTTTGTTGAAACGCCATCAGGCGGAAGCCTATATTTTCAGGATGGTAGTTTCTATTGTTCAGATGCTCCAGGCTTTAGTTGTGTAACGGCTTATGGCTTTGGTGCGCCAACGACTACTTGGACTTGTGGGACAAACCCGCCTCCATCTGATTTAATATGTGGAGTAGAAAATCCTGTAACTGAACTGACTTGGGTACAAGATTATTTGGATACCCAAATTGGTACAGTTGGAATTGGGTACTATGAACACAATGGTGGACAATACATTGCATTTACTCCTTATGCCATAGCAGATGTTGGTACAACAGTGTTTAACTGCGATGGAACTGGATTTTGCTATTTTGGTGTATTTAGTCCCAACCCAAGTAACTGTCCAGATTTTATCAGCGAAGCAAATTTAATAGGAGAAGATGAATATACGGTTTCTCCTCCGCCAGCAGGTTTGGAAAATGCCGTAAATGCTCGTTTTGTCCCGACTAATAATCCTTGTGAAAATGGGGAGTACTGTGTGAAAGTTCAGTTAAATGGAAATACAAATGCCGATTTCATAGGAACGTCTACTATTCGTATAAGCTATGATCCAAGTGTTGTTTCTTTTAATGGAAATTCGACTTCAGGAATGACTGCTGGGAGTTATACTTCCATAAACTTTGACGCCGATCAAGCGTCTTTACATCCTGATTGTACTAATTTGGGCTTTAGTCCATACAATTCTCACGGATTTGACGGTTTGGTACCAGGTGATATTCTAATAACGGTGTCATTGATAAGTGCAAGCATAGCTGGAAATATATTTGCTTGTCCAGGTATTGAAAATACTTGGACCGATGTAAGTGAAATTTGTTTTGAAGTCTTAAATGAAAATGGCAATCCAAACTTCGATTTTACGGGGGTTGAAAATGGCGACTCAAGTGGTGATCCATCTGGTACCAATTTCAATACAGATACCAACGATACCAAATACTTAAATGGTGCGTTTACAGGTTTTACGACAAGCTATACAGATTTATGTGGCGAAGGACCTGGTCCTAATGATCTTGTGTATTGTCCAAGTGAAGAGCCGTTGTTGTTGCCAGCACCTGCGAATTCACCAGACAATTGTTCAAATTTCTTGACGGGAATTATTACTGTTGCTCCTTTTGTGAATGTAACCATTGATGGTGAACAAATATTTGTAGCACCTACTGTAACGACTACTTATACTGTTTCTAGGGTTTATGCACAAGGTCCTACACCTTGCGCTGCTACTTCGTATGACATTACTGTGTATGTCGAAGAAGATTGTGGTTTAGATAAGCCAGCTCCATTGTGTACAGAAGCTTTGATGGCTCTAGTTGTTTGTCACGAATATGGAAGCAACTATCGTTTAGAAGAATTAGACTTAGCAGCGGAAGCGGGAAGTGTTCAGCAATTGGATGAAACTTGTTTTAGATATATGCCCGGTCTTACCACTCAAGGAAATAAAGAAATCTCAGCAATGGTTTGTAACGACGAAGGTGTTTGTGAAATGGTATTGTTTGAGGTAAAAGTTGGTAATTGTAATGAAACAAATGGGCTGTTGACTCAAGGTGAAAATATGGAGGCAATATCTGTTGAGGATTTAGATACCAAGCCATCTTTGTTTGGTGATAATGAAAGTCGATTAGACAATGATAATGTTATTTTAGATGTCTTTACGATGTATCCAAATCCAACGAAAGATAGAGCCACTTTACAAATCAACGAATCATCGGATTATGAGAAAACCATAACCGTTTACGATTTAAAAGGAACAGCCATTCAACAAATTGAGATACCAGCATTGAGCAATCAATCAAGCGTCAATATCAAATTAAGTGAAATGCCAACGGGTGTGTATATGGTTCAATTGCGAACACCATTTACCTCAGAGGTGAAGCGTTTGATAAAAGAATAAACTTTTAGATGTGAGATGCTAGATTTTAGATACGAGATAATAAGTCTTAAATCTAATGTCTAAAATCTATAAGAATAATTTGGTTTAGTGAATTAGTATTGATAAAATCAGGAGTGGTCTTTTGACTGCTTCTGATTTTTTTATATGTATAAAGTGAGGTTTTATTGTACAATGCTCCTTTTTTGTTATTGTTTTATAGGCGACAATTACTTAACTTTGAGTAAACCAACAAAAAATTTTATCTATGAACAATTTTATTCTAAAAAGAAGTATTTGGCTGATTGCTTTGTGCTTTATGTATGTGCAAGTTCAAGCACAATGTGAGGATTTTACATTCGCCAGTATTTATGATGGCTGTGAATGCTGTGACAGTTATATCTATTTTGAATTGGCTGGCGGAACTCCTCCGTACAATGTGGTCACAGAATTTGGGCAGGAAATCTTTAGCGGCATTGCTGCCAACGACGTGAACCCTCAAGCTTTTGAAACCAATTTAATTGCTACCGATGCCAACGGTTGTGAAGCTTCAGGAGTAGCTGTTTTTGCTTACTTCTGCTGTGAAGTCCCACCTCCTTGTGAAGTTAGTGGGCTTACTTATGGTTGTGATGAAGGTTTACAATTAGAAGCTTTTGACATCTTTGGTGGTCCTGGTGATTGTGAAGGATTGGAGACCATTACTTTGAATGGTAATGAAATTGAAACAGGTGTTATCCTAGAGAATGGCGTTTATGTTATTGATGTAGAAGTCGAATACCCACCTTGTACTTTTTATACGTTTACTGTTGAGGTCAGTTGTGGAGAAGAAAACTCTTGTGATATTGAAAATCCTCTTTCTTTGCCTTGGATGCCAGGTGTATTGGCTCAAGCTGATTGTTTCTGTAATTATCAATTGCGATACGATTGCTATAATGAGGAAGGGTTGTTTATCCTAGAGCCAGGATTTCCTACTATTTGTTCCGATATACAAACATTTTATTACAATGTAGATGGAAACCTATTGTGTACAGCAGGTGGCTTGATAGGCGCCGAATGTCCCGAGTACCAAGATGCAACTGGAGGAGAAATTATTTGGATTTGCGGAGGTGACGACTGTTTGGCAAATGCTGGAACGATAAGTGGTGATGAAACGATTTGTGGATTTGGTGCGGGCTTCCTTAATACGACTGCTCCCAGTATTGCTGGTTATGAGTATGTATATATTCAAGTAGAGGGTGATGCTTTTTTTGTGCTAGAAAATAATATTACTTATGACGAAGGATGTTACCATGGTGTTTCTTATGAAATTGCCAATCCGCCCAATTTTGAAGCAAGTAGTTTTTCGGAATTTTTAAGTGATGAAACGGCTTGCTTTGCGGTAACGCCTTGTTTTTATGTTGAATACATCTTTGCTCCAGAATTTGAAATAACAACCCAACCATTTTGCGATACAAACAACACTATTACAGTAGGAATTACCATTTATGGCGGTAGTGGAGAATATGTGTTGAGTGTACCAGATGGTCAGGTCTTTTTGAGTGGGGATGGACAAGAACACTTTGTTGATTATCCTATAGGTTTTGAATTTTATGATATTTATCCTATAGATGCCATAACAAATTGTGGCAATGATTATATTGCTAGTTTTATAGAGCCTGACTGTAGCAATAATTGCATTTGTGATGATGTTTATGATCCTGTTTGTGGGGTAGACGGAAATACCTATGACAATGCTTGTTTTGCCGAATGTGCAGAAGTAGATGTGGCTTATTTGGGGGAATGTGAAACAGGAGATATTTGTTCTTTACCTCCTGAAGAAGGTCCATGTAATGCAGCTTTTTTACGCTATTATTATGATGCCAACGAAGGCGATTGTGCCACCTTTACTTGGGGTGGTTGTGGTGGAAATGCCAATAATTTTGAGACCTATGAACTGTGTATGGCTTCTTGTGGAAATATTTATCAGGCTCCTGGCTGTACCGATGTAGCAAATGTTGATTTTGGCGATTGTGAGGCGATAATGGGTGTTGCTGTGGTTAATGGCGAATGTGTAACGGTGAGTGGTTGCTTGGAATATGTTATTGATGGAGTGGATTATACCAATGCCTTTTATGAAAGTACAGAATTTTGTTTTGCGTATTGTCTAGATCCTTGTGCTTTAATAGATTGTTCCGATGAATACGATCCTGTTTGTGGCGTCAATGGCATTACTTATACCAATGCTTGTTTGGCCGAATGTGCGGGTGTCGAAATCGCTTATGATGGAGTTTGTACCGATGAACCGCTTCCGCTCATATTTGAAACCTATAGCTGGCTCTCTACAATTCTAAACCCGATTGATTGTGCAGCTGGTGATGTTGTCACCGAATATGATTTGGGCATCTTTAGTTTTATTTTTGTAGAATCCAATGGTGAAGGCGTATTGTATTTTGAAGATGGGACGTACTATTGTCAAAATGCATCAGGCTTTGATTGTGTCAATGTTTATGGACTGGGAACGCCTACAGATACTTGGTCTTGTGGCAATGCTGGATGTATTTGTGATGATGTATATGATCCAGTTTGTGGGGTAGACGGAAATACCTATGGCAATGCCTGTGAGGCAGAATGCGTAGGAGTAGAAGTTGCTTACAATGGTGTTTGTGAAGACATTTCCAACCCAGCTCTTTTTGATGAATATCCTTGGTTGAGCAGTATCATCAATCCAAATAATTGTACTGCAGGTGATGTGGTGAGCGAATATAATTTGGGCGTTTTCAGTTTCATTTTTGTAGAATCAAATGGTGAAGGCGTATTGTATTTTGAAGATGGTACATATTACTGTCAGAATGCTTCAGGCTTTGATTGTGTCAATGTCTATGGCTTGGGAGCTGCTACCGATATTTGGTCTTGTGGCAATGCTGGATGTATTTGTGATGATGTATATGATCCAGTTTGTGGGGTAGACGGAAATACCTATGGCAATGCTTGTGAGGCAGAATGTGCAGGAATAGAAGTTGCTTACAGTGGTGTTTGTGAAGATATTTCCAACCCAGCTCTTTTTGACGAATACTCTTGGTTGAGTAGTATCATCAATCCAAATAATTGTACTGCAGGTGATGTGGTGAGCGAATATGATTTGGGTTCTTACAGCTTTATTTTTGTAGAATCCAATGGTGAAGGCGTCTTGTATTTTGAAGATGGTACGTACTATTGTCAAAATACGCCTGGTTTTGATTGCGTCAACGTATATGGATTGGGAGCTGCTACAGCTACTTGGTCTTGTGGCGGAGTTGTTGCACCGAATCCCGAAATATTCAACGAATATGTTTGGTTAAACGATTTGATTGATATTGGTTTGTGTGAAGATGAAGTGGTAACTGAATACGACTTGGGTTCTTACAGCTTTATTTATG
>Ga0114956_1004496_pt1 | contig 10593 bp, 1 predicted proteins | sample MaitaG_FD_87304 | JGI IMG/M metagenome (GOLD analysis project Ga0114956, IMG submission 87304) | Marine algal microbial communities from Maine, USA - Maine_Asex2 metaG | ecosystem: Host-associated > Algae > Red algae > Unclassified | place: Maine, USA | collected 2015-01-05 | reverse complement strand
GTATCTATTGACTCAGAACACGCTATAGCGATATCAGCAGGGCAAAAAATATTTGGTGGAGAGGTATCCACGATTGTAAGTGTTTGTATACAGGTACTTATATTCCCATCTTGATCTTCAACAGAAAACGTTCTAAAGATAGTACCAGTTTCATTACAGCCCGTAAGTTGGTTGTCATCAGAAAAAGTAACGATGATGTCTCCTGGAGTAGAGCAATCATCCATAATATTTGTAACAGATCCAGTAATGCTAGTGTCTATTGAACTCATACATTCTACAGCTAGATCTATAGGGCAATCAAACGTTGGTGGATCTGCACTGCCTAAAGTAACTGAACTAGCTTGTGCTGTTACCTGTCCAAACCACCATGTATTAATTGTATTTCTTTCACCATAGCCATTCGAATTATTTCCTGAGTAATTCCATTTATGGCATGGAGATGCGCAACCATTTAACTCTACTAAAAGAGGAGTAGGACCTGTGCTATTATCACTATCAGAATCCAGATTTGCATCCCTATCAGAGGGGTCTAAATTGCTATCATCATAGAAAAAGACATCTTGATAAGTGTTCTCTTCTGGATGGAGAACATGTAATGCAAAACCAGGATTATTATATTCCACATCATATTGCATGAAGTGAATTTCACCTTCAAAGAAAGTAAGTGCGATATTAAAACTTGCGTTTTCAGAAATTTTATTGCCGAGACCATCTACTAAATCCCATTCTATAGAATTGTTGAGTGGGTCTGTCTGTAAGACTCTTTTTACAAGAATAGTGTCTGCAGTTTCTTCCGTAAACACTCCATCGTTCCCATCAAGGTCAATCAGTAATTCTACAAGACCTGCTTTGCTTAATTCAAATTCAAAAAGTCCATCTGAAAAAGTACATACATTGAATGAAAAATCTGGTCCAGATAAAATTTGACCTATAGATGCTTCTGTATAACAAAACGGATCAGGATCGTGGAGGAAAACTTTATAGACTGGGTTTGTTGCAGGTTTATTGTCTGCGGCAATACCGTCAACAGATCTTCTATCAAATGCTGGATCACCAGAATTTCCAGGTCCGGTCATATTGAATGCAAGCACAAAAGATAATCCTCTAAACCCTGAGTTTTGAAATTCTAATTCATGTACATAACCATCATCAGTAAGTGCAAATACACTACCATTGAATGGCTTCGCATATGGATCTCCAGAACAATTTGACTCTTCAGAACATGGAGTTCTAAATCCCCAACACTTAGACCATAATCTTCCATTAATGATGTTTGCTTGATCATCTGTTATGCTAATGTCCCAATGCTTAGGACCATATGCTGTTGTACCACCATCTTCCATTTCAAATTCGATGGTGTAATCGCCAGCTGAGTTAGGAGAGAATACAAAACGGTCGTCATTGATTTCGTATCCCGTGCCTGTTCCTTGTAAGTCAGGACCTTGTATAACCTCTGAATATAAATCGCCATTAGCATTTGTGGCATTTACTTGGAACGGGCCATGTATAATATTACCATTGGGATCAACTATTCTAAAAGAGAAATCTTTTGTTACAAATTGACCATTTGCGTTTACGAGTTGGGAAAGACCTATATATACAGTTTCGCTGGCATCTTTAATTGTGAAATTCATGGCTTTTGCACTACCGTGCGTTCCATAATTAGCAAAGCCTTCTTGGTAAATATTTAAGATGACTATATCTTCTTCAAGTGGAGATACTTGTTTCGTTCCTTCTGCAGAAAGGGAGCTGGTAAATACGTGTAAATTAAGACAGATAAGTAGCAAACTTACTGTCCATCTCAGAATGGCCAAGTTTTTTAGCATTTATGTTTTTTCTTTGATCGAATTCAATTGTGCTAAATACTCGTTGGAATTACTAAAAGTAAGGATTTCTTTTAATTACTTAAGCATTATATTTGTTAAAAATATAATTATATAAGTATTTGATATAGAGTTGATTGCAAATTAGACTATAACACGCTCTAAATAAAAAAAAGGGTGCCTCATTAAAGAGACACCCTTTGAAATAATTGAGTTATATCGTCTAATCGATTAAGATCATTTTCTTATTGTCTATAAATCCATCACTTTCGTATCTATAATATAAAATTCCAGATACGCCCAATTCCTCTTTTGTCAGAATTATAGAATTCATCCCAGTGTCAAATATTTGAGAATAGATCTTCACTTTCTTTCCTGAAACATCGAAGATTGTGAGTGTACCCATGGCTTTTTCCGCCTGAATAAATCGAATTGTAGTCTCATCGGAGAACGGGTTAGGTTCATTCTGTAACAATGTAGTTTCAATTTGCTGCGCTTGCTGTCCTCTGAATTCTATGCCTGTAATTACTAGATTCTCTGAAGTATACGCCTCGTTCTGAATATGACCCTCTGCGAGTTCTATGTGCTCAGCTCCAGCAATTGTAAATAAGATTGTACCTTCTTCAAACGATTCACCCGATGGGTTATGATAACTTATCGCTAAGTCACCTTCCGTATTGATCACAAAGTTATTTTGAGAGATATTTAATGCCTCAGAAGAAAGTGCTTTTACGTTCCCTTCCACCGACATGCTAAATTGAAAACCATACACTTGGTCATAATTCTTACCAGCTCTTACTTCTAGATGGCCATCAACCACCTGGGTAAGAATAAATTCTAATTTCTCCTGAGATCTATTTTCTACATCTACAGAACCAAAGTTCACAGAAGCGTTTCCGTTCACATCCCCAATCTTCACCGCTATGAAATCATCATTCATTCTTTCCTGATCAAAAAATTCAATTGCAATCGATTCAGAGAACGGGAAAGGTGCTTCTAATTCTTCTGTGTAGACTGGGTCCACTATTCTCCAACTTTTGTTCAGTGGCAATTCTTCGTAGACACCTAGAATTAATTTTCGTAATTCTACAAGGTCAATACCTGAAATGTTATAATCATTATTCGCATCTGCCGCTATGGACTTGTAGTGCGTATCAAAAGGTTTAAGCCCTAAAATGTGTCTCTGTATTAAGACAAGATCTAAAGTACTTACACCATTTAAGTAATTACCATCCTTAACGGCTGTCAAGCTATAGTCTGTATACATTATGTTCTCATCAAAGGCAAATGCCCCATCATCAAGAGTCATTATATCTCGTGGATACTCTGGATGATTCGTCATGATTTCCACAAGTACATCTGTTACAGGATTTGCATCTTCTGTGACAACCTGCCCAGCAATTAAGGCTAACGGCAGTGCTATATTATCACATGCAACACCGTGTATGATCAATGTCGATCTACAGTAATCCGTATTTCCTTTGTTATCCCATATACTAACACTCACCTCGTTCTCACCGCAATATTCTATGCCTATAAACTTAGTGCCCGAAGTTCTAGTAGCAGGATTCCATTTTTGTACAGGAAATCCATTTTCATACTGAATACACGGTACTTCACCACTCGCGTCAAAACAATGTTCTTGTGTAATCTTAGAAAAGATAGGTGCTGCCTCATCAAATGTATACAGCAACTGATTTTTAGGAGTACAATTATCAAAACTGTTTGCATTAAAGTCTCTTGCCCATATTTCAACTAAAGGAGGATCCGAATCCATTAACGCAGTACTGATTTCATGGCAGTATGGTGTAGGCGCTTTATTGTCACCCACCTCTACAATTTGTGTGCATTGTGAAACATTACCGCAACCATCAAACGCTTTCCATTTTATAATGTGTCTTGCCCACTCTGCACTTGCATCGTCTTTATCAAGGGAAATAGACACATCTTCGCCTGACTGTGTAGGTGCAATATAGTTGGAAGAATTATGTGGAACAAAACTAGAACCTTCATATTCTACAATTCCATCACCCCAATAATCCACTTGAATTAACCATTTAATCCATTCACTTCCACAAGCACCCGGATCTCCTGCGCTATTTGAAAGCACGATGTTATTTTCAAATTCACATTTATTACCATCTCCATCGGCGTCCCAGTTATCATTTACACCCAGCGTTGTATCTTGGCAAATTACAATAGGAGCTTCTGTATCTACAAGGCTAACTGTGAAGTCGCACTCTACTTCTTCTCCTGAACACCAGTCAACTATTCTCCATGTTTTAATGACTTTATAACAAGAACCTGCTTCAAACCAGAATGTGTCTATGTCAGAAGTTACTCCCGTTAGGTTACACGCTGCTGAGCTAACCCAAGGATCAGGAATATCGTAATCGTCACAATCAATGATTACCTTATTACTTTGCGTAACTGGGTCTAATGGACAAAGAACTTCGAGCGGTGTGACAACAGGTGTGATTGTTATTACTTGCGTACACTTATAATCGTACCCTGGAATACTCCACTCTCTTAATACTGTTCCTTCACCACAGTGCGTATCTACCCAATCTGTGTAAATTACTTCAACTGCTCCACATGTAGAAGAACCAGAAGCATCTCCTGTGATTGTCAAATCTGTGTAATCCCAATCACATGGAATTGCGATGTCTGGCGGACAGATAAGATTAGCATCTGTTTTATTTTCTACCCGTACCCATGAATATACTTCATTGAAGTTATCATTGAATTCGCAATAGTCATGGTCATTTCCTGGATTATCATAGAAGGTATAGCTTCCATATTCTCCATCCATATTTGCATCATCCCATACGCGCATCCAAACTTTCACCATTCCGTACATTGCTTCACCATCTACTTCTGTAAGGTCATTACAGCAAAACATAACATATTCGCCATAATCATGATCATTACTATTATACCATGGGTCACACGATGCAGGTATCTTATCACTATAGGTAGCATTACCGATTACTCCACATGCATCTGTCTCTCTGCGTATTTCTATGAAAACGTCAGTGCAGTTATCATGACTTCCCTCGTCGATACTTGTCTTGTATAGTTTTGACATTCCATCTGGATCCAAACCTGCACTCGTAAGACTAATTGTTATATATTCTTTCGCAATGGCAATGGGTGCAGTAAGATCTGCAACGATTACTTCAATTGTTGTTGTGCCTAGGTTACCACAGCAATCTGTACTCCCGATGACGAATTCCCACGTTCCTTTAGGAACATCTAACGCATGTTGTTTAGGATTCGCTGAATTTTGTTGTCCGTTGACATCTACTAGAGTTGCTCCAGAGTTCGTACTTACAATGTACCAATCTAGATCATAGCTACAATTATCATGCAACTGCGGAGGATCAAACCAGATATCAGCGCTACATTTCCAAGCATGGGTACTGGTATACACATCATCCATTACAACAGAAGGTCCTTCTTCGTCCGCTATCTTTATCAGCTGATAAAATTCTTCTAGTTCGCCTGTACACCAATTTACAACACTCCATGATCTTGCAATTTTCATTACGTTTCCACATTCTGATCCGCATGTAGGGAATTCAATGTCCGAATATGTTGCAATTATATTGCAATAAGGATTTTGGTCTTCGCCATCTAAGACATCACCACCTATTCTAGGGTAACCTGTGTTTGATGGATGTGTGATATCAGCTGTTCCAGAATCGGTACAATCAATCGTAAGATCAGCTGGTAGTGTTACTAAAGAAATATCCACTGCTGAAATGAAATACTCATTTGTACAATTTATGTTAGGGAATGACTCTCCATCGTACACATCTGTGGTAAGTGACCAATACTGTTCCACTATATATGTTCCACATTCTGTTTGTTCGATGACTTGTGCACCTCCAAAAACTGGAATTACGCCGGCACAGTTATCATCCAGATTCGGTACACCAATTTGTCCATTAATAATTTGATTGATATTCAAACAAGTTCTTTGACATGCAGGATCAGTCATCCAAGCACCAGGAGGGCACGGGCATTCTATAACAGGTTCTAATTTATCTTCCAACACAATTTCTCCGCAGCATTGAATACCTGTTTCAGGTTCTGTCACACAGACGATATAATTGTTATTCGTTGGTGAATAGTCTGGATCATAAGTGATCGGGTTTGAGACAGTATCACCTGTGATTGTAAATATTTCTATAATAAAATCGTCATAACATCCGTGGTTACTTCCTTCCAGAATAAGATCAGCATCTATAGTCACCATACAATTTTGGTCTACAGAAATATTTACCATATCGTTACAGGCTAGAGATTGGATAGAGTCTATATTCTCTATTACAGTAATTGTAAATAAACAGGAAAGTGTATCTCCATATTCATTCGTTACCATATATTCTTGTTCTGTTATTCCTATAGGGAAATCATCTCCTACAGTATATCCACTCGTATCAATTTGCGTAATAACAGGATCGTCACCGCATGGATTGATTGCAGTTACTACATAAGGAATTATTGCATCACAACCTCCAGGTCCAAGCGTTATTGTTGTATCACCAGGGCAGAATAGTTCCAGTTCAGGAAATCCTATAAATGTAATGTTTGCCATACAAGTAAGCATGTTACCACAAGCATCTACAGCACTTATTGTTACGACAGCCATACTATCCTGGATAATTTCAGAACAGTCAAATGATGCAGGATCAGAAAATAGTTCAAAAGGTCCACAGTTATCAGAAACAGAAACTATAAAATCTTCAGGATTTATATCAATTGTTGTCATTCCCATTAAATCAATGGTCATATCTTGACAAACTATATCAGGAGGTGTTATGTCATCTACAGCAATTAACTGCGTGTATGTTAATTCGTTTCCACATGCATCTATATAAGACCATGTTCTATCTATAGTAAATCTATTTGGGCATGGGTCTATATCGGTTATAACATCAACTGGACTGACAGTTACTGTCCCATCACAATTATCAGTTATGGTCAAGTCTACTGGGCCTGGAACATCTGCAGCACATTCTACTACTACATCAATAGGAGGAGGTGTGTCAAAAACAGGCTCACTAGTATCACTAACAGTAATTGTTTGAAGATGGGTCATTGTGACGTCACATGTATTCGTGTATTCCCAAGTTCTTTCGATTACAAAATCATTTGGACAATTACCTGCGATCAGGTTATCTGTTGGACTCACTATAACAGTGCCCTCGCAAATATCCGTTACGGATAGGTCAAGAGGATCAGGTACATCAACTGCACATTCTAGCATTACATCAGCTGGTGGGGGAGTATCAAAAACTGGTACACTTGTATCACCAACTGTAATAATTTGAAGATGCGTCAATATGTTTCCACATGCATCCGTATATTCCCATGTTCTTTCGATTACAAAATCATTTGGACAAGTACCAGGGATCAGATTTTCTGTAGGACTTACTACAACAGAGCCATCGCAATTGTCGGTTACACTGATATCCTCAGGATCTGGCACCTCATCAGCACAATCAAGTGTAAGATCAGTTGGTGGTGGTGTGTCAAATAATGGAATACTCGTATCACTTACTGTAATTGTCTGCGTGTAGCTTAATACATTATTGCATTCATCTGTATATTCCCAAGTTCTTTCGATAACAAAATCATTCGGACAGCTTCCTGGAGTTGTGACATCTGTAGGTGTCACGATATCAGGTCCATCACAGTTATCAGTCACGCTTATGTCCGCGGGATCTGGCACATCAGCTGCGCAATCGAAGTTTTGATCCGCAGGTGGAGGTGTGTCAAACACAGGAGGAGTAACATCAGAAACTGTAATTGTCTGCGTGTAGCTTAAGACATTATCACACTCATCTGTATATTCCCAAGTTCTTTCTAAAACAAAATCGTTTGGACAGGTTCCTGGAATTGTTACATCTACAGGGTCTACCATCACAGGTCCATCACAATTGTCAGTTGCCATCAAGGCTACCTCAACAGGGATATCTCCGGCACATTCTAACATAAGGTCTACTGGAGGTGGCGTGTCAAACATTGGAGCCACCGGATCTATCACAGTTATCACTTGTGTTGCAGTAGCTTCATTTCCACAAGGATCCTCCATCTCCCATGTTCTTTCAATTACAAATTCATTTGCACAGGCTCCATCAATTATCATGTCCACGGGCATGACCATAAACATGCTTCCACAGTTATCTGTAAGATTTAGTGTTGCTGGAGGAGGCACTTCACTTGCACATTCCACTGTAGTGTCCATTGGGATAGGCATATCAAATTCTGGTGAAGAAGAATCTTCAATTGTTATCATTTGTATACAAGATTCAGGCGTACCACATCCACCGCCAAGAATAAACAAACGCATAATGACCATCTCATCTGGGCAAGTTCCGCCTACCACATCATCCATAACCTCGAGCATTAGAGGGCCGCAACCAGTCCCCATAAATGTAGGCACACCGAGTGTCGCAGTATCCGTTGGCATACCACATTCTAAAACAGCATCTGGAGGGCAACTTGTGATCATAGCAGGAGCATCATTTTCGACAGTAATTGTCACCGTACAATTTGCCGTCATTCCACATTCATCGGTTGCGGTATAGGTCAATAAAATTTCTTCTATAGTACAGCCTACCATGAGCGGTATTGCAACAGAATCTGTTAAAGCAAAACCATCTAATCCGCAATTGTCAGATATCATTCCTCCTGCTGCGATAAAAGCTGCTTCATCTGCAAAGACGGGTACATCATCTGAACATCCTATCGTAACCCCTGGAGGACAAGAGATCATAGGCGGCTCATTATCCGTTAAAGTGATCATTTGCATACAGGAATCAACATTGCCATCTATATCTTCAACATAAAATGTTCTCGTTACAATACCAGAACCCATACATGCATCAAAAAGGGCATCGTCCATAAACGTGATTATAAAGCCTGTATCAGAGCAGTCATCCATTATATTTGTTACGGAGCCTGTATTTAGGGTATCCGTTGGCATGCCACACTCTAAAACAACATCTTCAGGACAATCAAAAGACGGAGGGTTTTCATCTAAAAAGGTCGTGACTTCAATTATAGTTTGTGTATTTCCAAACCACCATGTATTTATAGTATTCACTTCACCATATCCACCTCCTGAAGTACCTGTACTTGAGCCTAATTTCCACGTATGACAAGGTGCAGCACAACCATCAATTTCAGTTAATGGTGGCATAGGTCCTGTAGTAGGGTCTAAGTCTTGATCTAAATTTACATCATTATCATTCGGGTCAAGACAAGAGTCATCATAGTAGGTAGTTCCGAGGTTGTTAGCACCAGGAGGCACAAGTGTAGAAGGAATAAATCCAAAGCAGACTGTTTCCACATCATATTGCATAAAGTGTATTTCACCTTGTTGATAATTAATTGTGAAGTAGGCTAAGTCACCAGGTGTTAATTGATTGCCTAAACCATCCGTCAAATCCCATGGCACACATTGTGTCAATGGATCTCCATCTAATATTCTAATGGCAATTACAGTATCCGCAGTTCCAGGTGTGAAGATACCATCTCCTGGACCATCAAAATCTAATATTATTTCTATAAGACCAGGCTCAGTTGCTGTAAATTCTAGGCATGCGTTCGAGTAATCACACATAGGTGCACTTATCATAGGTCCTACGAATTCGCCAATTACAGCAGGTTCATAGCACGCAGGATCAGGAATATCTAAGTATATAGGAAACAGTGGATTTGTTGCACTTGCATTTCCAGTAACATTACCATCAATAGATTTTCTGTCAATTACAGGATTTCCAGTTGTCCCAGGTCCTGATTCGTTAAAAGCTAAGAAAAAACTTAACCCTTGAAAGCCAGAATTGGCAAAATTTATAGAGTGCACGAACCCGTTATCTGTCAACACCCAGATCTCTCCATTTAATGGCAGATCCCAAGGACCTCCTGTGCAATTTGATACAGCAGAACATGGCGTCCTTAAACCCCAACATGTAGAATGGAGTCTACCTGGAATAACAACACCTGCTGCATCAGCAACTGTCACATCCCAGTACGTAAGTCCCATATTTCCAAAATTGAAATTTCCAAAGACATTGCCGTTCTCAAATTCAATACAGTACTCGCCAGCTGCTGGCGGATTAAAAACGAAACCTGGATTTGACACATCATAACCTACCCCTGAGCCTAGGTCTGGTCCAGCAACTACATCGCCATAATTATTTCCGTTCGCATTTGCTGGAGTCACTGTAAACGGACCTTGCACAACCATACCCGTTGCAGCATCCACAATTTGAAAATCGTAATCTCCAACAACAAAGGCACCATTAGAATTTGCAATTTGTGAAAATCCAAAATAGACTGTTTCGCTGGGGTCCTTTACCTCAAAACACATGGATTTATCGGTTCCAGTAGAACCATAGTTTGCAAATTGCGCTGTATTCAGATTTAACATCACAATATCTGTTGCTGTTGGGGATAGGTTCGCGGTACCATCTGCAATTAGAAAAGTCGCAGAAAAACTTAGGGAAAGTGCTATACATAACGTACGTAGTACGCAGAAGCACTTATGCTCATTTATTATCATTCTTCAAGGGTCTACACCAGAATTAAGGCAAAAAATATTGCTATCTGTAAATCGGCATCGAACCCAAATAAACTGAACTTTACATATACAAAAGAATCGTGCATATATAAAATTTATATATATAATATGGACATATATAATAAATTTTATATCAATGTGATATACGTTATAGAGAAAGGTAATATGTTATGT
>Ga0114956_1004492_pt1 | contig 10596 bp, 4 predicted proteins | sample MaitaG_FD_87304 | JGI IMG/M metagenome (GOLD analysis project Ga0114956, IMG submission 87304) | Marine algal microbial communities from Maine, USA - Maine_Asex2 metaG | ecosystem: Host-associated > Algae > Red algae > Unclassified | place: Maine, USA | collected 2015-01-05 | reverse complement strand
TTATAATATTGTTTTAGTTGATGCAAAGCAGAGGTAGCTTCTAATTTATTCGCATAGGCACCTGCCCGAAGTCGATACCAAGGACTTGCATGTACCCAATCTACGGGAATTTGTGGATAACGATTCATAAATTGACCACGAGCAGTTTCTAATTTACTACGATCTGTAGTCGCATATATTTGAATGCGCCATCCTTCGACTGTTTCTGTCAGTCGATTTAATTCAATATGCTTTTCCACTAAATTCGTGATAGCTGGATCTTCTATGATATTAATTTCTTGCGCCCAAATACTAATACTACAAAGACTTATGCAAAGAATAGATAAAATTTTCATTAATGTTGTTTTATTGTTCAGACCATTAAAGCCCTACAAAGTTACACTATATTCCTAAAATCTCCTTTTTTTCCTAGCGTCAAAGAGATACCTTTGTCGCTTTTGTACATAGTAGGGGAAGTAAAACTTCAAATCAATCTCAAATTCAACTTCAAACCGAGACGTTGACCCAAATGTCTGGTAACGTCTCGGTTTGAATTTGAATTTGAGATTGATTTGAATTTGAATTTGAATTTTTACACACGCTCGAACTATACAAACAAAAACACAATATGAATGTAGTCATCACAGGCGCCACTAAGGGCATCGGCAGAGCTATAGCCGAACATTTTGCCAAAGCAGGGGCCAATTTATTTGTTTGTGCTCGAAATTATGAAGAATTACGAGCATTAAAAGCAGCACTACCTAGCTTAAATGCGGCTGCTACTATCCACATCAAAAAAGCAGATGTTAGTAAAAAAAAGGAATTAATTGCTTTTGCCGAATTTATTAAAAAGCAAACCGACCACTTGCATATACTAGTCAATAATGCAGGTTTATTTACGCAAGGAAGTATGCTGGAAGAAGAAGAGGGTGTTTTAGAGAAAATGATAGCAACTAATTTATATAGTGCCTATCATTTAACTAGAGCCTTATTGCCTTTATGTGAGACTCCAGAAAAAACTCATATTTTTAATATGTGCTCTGTTGCTAGTAAACAGATATTTCCAAATTGTAGTTCTTACAGTATTTCTAAGTTTGCCTTATTGGGTTTTTCCAAAGCTTTAAGAGCAGAAGTACAAGAAAAAAATATCAGAGTGACGGACTTATTACCGGGTGCTACTTGGTCTAATTCTTGGGCAGGGGTAGACTTGCCAACAGATAGGTTAATGGCTGCTTCCGATATCGCTCAAGTAATATGGGATGCTTATCACTTGAGCGATACGATAGTGGTAGAGGAAATAGTGCTACGCCCTCAATTGGGCGATTTAGACTAGGTTTTCTGACAAGTTTATCCAGTGTACGAAGGTAGTTGACAGTTCGAGACCTTATTACAGGGTCGCAGAAAGCGACCCTGTAATAAGGTTTCAAATATCAACCGACTAGATAAACTTGTCGATTTTGTGTTTCAAAAAAGATAATCAATAATTAATTTTTACCTCCTCCATCACATCGCCCGCTTCTATTTGGTGAACCACCTCCATTCCTTTGATTACCTTAGCAAAAATCGTGTAGTTGCCATCTAAATGCGGGGTAGGAGAATGGGTGATAAAAAACTGTGTTCCTTCTGTATGTTTGCCTGCGGAAGCCATGCCAACATACCCTTCTGTATCATAATAGGCAATAGGCACCTCTGAACGAATCGTATAATCTAAACCACCGTACCCGTCGCCTCTAGCGCAACCGCCTTGTATCACAAAATTGGGGACTACTCGGTGGAAATATTTCCCTTGGTAGTACCCACTCTCTGCCAATTGAATAAAATTAAGTACAGAACCAGGGGCCAGAGACGCATCTAAACGTAATTGAATCGTTCCTTTATTGGTTTTAATACTTGCACTAGGATTGGAACTGATTTTGGCAAATAAAGAGGTGTCTATAGGATGATTATGGGCGACTATTTTAGGAACAGTCGTTTTTTTACCATTGAACAAATCTATCGTTTTTTGTAATTCATTATAGATTTCAATAGATTGAGGTAGTTCCAATGATTGCTGTGCATTGACTATCGTAGGTAGACTATCTAATAGAATGGTTTTAAAATCTATATTTTCATGCCTTAAAGCCCTTGCCGCAACGGCCATCATCCCTACATCGCCGCTTTTTAGCGCATCAATGAATTGAATCCCAAGTTGTTGACTGACTCTTCTAAAATTACCGCCAAATGTTTTATAAAAATCAAGGTGGGTTGTTATTTTTTCTAATGCCTCTATTAGTGCGGTCTTTTCTATAGGGGATTGTAGCAGGGGTAATTGTCGTTGGAGATATTGATAATTCCAACCAAATTCTGCCAATGCTTTTAAAGTTTGTGCTCGTTCAAAAGGATTGATACTCTTTTCATACCGTCGCTTTAATTCTGCATTGATCGCTCCTTTGGTGTTAGTCATGTAAAGGGGCAGATGCCGACTAGCTGCTTCTAACAAAGAAATCTGGATAGGCCAACTATATTCTTCCTTTGCTTTTAAACGATATAATTTCGCTTCTTGTGGCACGCCATTATCAACAAAAAACTGAGCAGCAGTTTGGGCAACATGTGCATTGGAATCATCTAAGGCCGCCCAAATGTCCGTCTTGACTGCATCATATTCAAAACTTTTCAACGCTCGGATAATATTACATTTTACTCGGTAGTCTTTTTCTATACTCAACTGTTTTAATAGGGATTGTATAGCTCGGGGTTGCTGGATTTTATTTAAGGCCAATGCTAATGCCATTCTTATTCTAGGATCTTTATCCTGCTCAAACGTTTGAGACAGGGCTTCCACATTATCTGTAATATCAATATTTTTTGTTCGCCCCAAATAGTTAGCACCCATTAGGCGTACACTGCTCGGATACTTAGGATTATTTACAAATTCTAACATTTTAGAAGTGCCAGTTGGATCTATTATTTTTCTAAGGGAATATCGGTAAATACCCCTAGCTTGACCTTCTAATAAAAAAGTATCTTTATGACTATAAGTAGAAATAGAACTTAAGGATGTTAAAAAGTCTTTAGAGGCGCAGCGACCTACTGCCTCCAAAATGGCTCCATTGGAACGCTTATATTGCCCTAGACTATCATATTGTTCGAAAGCACCAATTAAAAATTGTTCGCCTCTCAAATCTCCCTGTTGCCCAATGGCATACGCTGCTGCCATTCGCACTTCTTCCAGCGTGTCTTTTAGTAAAATAGCTAAACTATCTAAGACGGTTTTATCTTGTACAGAGCCAAATGCCATAGCTGCTGCATACCGGTAAGTTGGATCTTTGTGATGAAAATAAGTAAGCAAACTATCCGTTATTTGATGGTCTTGTTCGTAACTTATTTTTTGTAATAAAGGATCTTTTAAATCTCGATTAATGGTTGTTAAAATGGGATCGGGGCTAGGCGGCATACATTGTAGCAATAGGTAACTTGCGGCAAATAATACAAAGTAAATAGATTTCAGCTTCATTGAATAGACAATTTATTTGGTCTTTAGCGTTTGAACATAAGAATCGCAAAAATAGACAAGTTTATCTAATTAAAAAGCACTTTTGTAGACGTGTTGCTGGTTATTGACATGGGCTTGTGTAAAAAATTCTTTTGTATTATAAATTTTTTAAATTTATAATACAAAAGAGATTGAGGAATAGTCTCTTACAAAAAGTAAAATTTTGAATGAAACTCAAGATTTGACTTTTCACACAAGTCCATCAACAGATTTTTACAATGCCAGCCATTTGAGATGTTATTTTTCAACTGCCAGAGCTAACAAAAAAAAGAGGTGTGGTACCAGATTTTATTTACAATTCTATTTTTTTAATGCAAAAAGTATCCGATTTATTGTTTTTTTACGTTTTAGAGAGTAAGAATAATCGAAAACCCAATCAAGAATAATCTTTTAGATGGATATATACGCCCGTAATTCAATGTGGAAGTGGTCATTAGCAATAGTGGGCTTAATCATAGTGGCAGTTACTATGTTTTATACCAATTACTTAGTGGAGCAATTGAGTAAAGGGGAAAAAACACAAGTAAAGTTATTTGCTAGTACACTTGAAGAAGAGATTGCAAAAGGGAATAAGGCTTTAGAAGAGTCAGAGGAAGCCTATGCCGCCTATCTAGATGGAGAAGACGCAGACGGTTACTTGAAAAGGATTCAACTGTTACTAGAAGGCATTCCTGTGATTATAGTAGGAGAAACAGGCTTTATAGAAGCTGGTTTTAACTTTAGTCCAGAGAAGGATACCTCTATTACCTTTTTGGAAAAAGAATTAGCACGCATTAAGGCTTCAGGTGTAGAACCTATCAAAGGAGACGGCTATGCTGCTGAAATATATTTCAAAAATACTCGCCTACTCACGCTACTTCAATACTTTCCTATCCTACAATTTTTACTCATCTCGGCCTTTGTTGCCTTTGGTTATTTTATGTTTAGTTCCGCCCGTCGAGCAGAGCAAAATCAGGTGTGGGTGGGGATGTCTAAGGAAACGGCACATCAACTAGGCACGCCAATTAGCGCGATTATGGGCTGGATTGCTCATTTACGAGATATGTATCCACAGGATGAATACTTACAAGATGTGGTAGGGGAATTAGAAAAAGATGTAAATCGACTAGATTTAGTGGCGGATCGGTTTTCTAAAATAGGGTCGAAACCAAAATTAGAACCTGTAAATATTTATGAAGAATTAGAAAAAATTAGATCGTATATGTCTCGCAGAGCTTCTAGGAAAATAGCTTTTGAATTTCCAGATCCTACCACAACACCAAAAACAGTTTACCTGAATATTCATCTTTTTAATTGGGTGTTAGAAAATTTACTACGAAACGCGCTAGATGCAATGGGGGCAAAAGGGGAAATTAGTGCCCGTGTGTATGAGGAAAAAGACTTTGTCTGTATTGACATGACGGATACTGGTAAAGGCATTCCGCCCTCCAAATTTAAAACCGTATTTAAACCGGGCTACTCCACGAAGAAAAGAGGTTGGGGTTTAGGCTTATCCCTTGCAAAACGTATTATAGAATCTTACCATTCTGGCAGGATTTTTGTTGCAGAATCCATACCGGGTAAAAAAACTACTTTTACTATTAAACTCCCGAAAAAAAATATTAGCAGTGCGAATGATTCGCCTTAATAGAGATAAGCATTCATTAAAGTTTGGTGTACTTCCATTCATCTTACTATTTTCTGTCCTATTTCTGCTCCCTTGCCGAAGTATAGCCACTCCTGTTTTCCATACGAACACCTCTCTTATTTTCAACAAAATCACTATTACGATACAAGATGCGCAAACCAATGAAGCTATCATTGGAGCGAATATCTATACAGAAGATTATACTTTTAGTACGACTACCGACTTTGACGGGAAGGCCGTATTAGAAGGTTTGACTTATAGAGAGGAATTGACTATTAGCTATATTGGTTATAAACCTTTGAAATTACCGATGTACCAAATTCGGCGGATGAAAGGCTTGATAAAAATGGAAGTAGATGCGGTAGAGTTGGAAGGGGTAGAAGTAGTTGGTCGAAGAGATGATAAAATTGAGGATATTCCTTACCAAATAGATAAAATAGCTAGTAAAGAAATAGCTTTTTCTAATGCCCAAACTGCAGCTGATTTATTGGAAAAGAGCGGTGGTTTGTTTGTTCAGAAGAGCCAGATGGGCGGAGGTAGTCCGATTATTCGAGGTTTTGAAGCCAATCGGGTTTTATTGGTCATAGATGGTGTTCGGATGAATAATGCGATTTATAGAAGTGGTCACTTGCAAAACGCTATTACGGTTGATCCTGCTATGCTGGAACAAGCGGAAGTTATTTATGGTCCAGGGTCTTTAACCTATGGTAGTGATGCTTTAGGCGGTGTCGTTCATTATCGAACGAAGGACCCTAAATTAGCCGGTCCTAAGGATAAAACACAGGTTTCGGAAGCAAATGCTTATGTACGCTATGCTTATGCAAATGGCGAAAAAGCGGTTCATGTAGACTTTAACCAAGGCGCGAAAAAATGGGGTTCTTTTAGTAGTTTTTCTTTTGTCGATTATGATAACCTAATTGCGGGCGGAGTACGACCAGAAGCTTATCCCAAATTTGGTTTACAGCAAAATTATGGAACTTTATTGGATGATAATTCAATAGGGGAGCGTCGAGGAAATAAAGCCAATCCTAACAAACAATGGGGAACACAATATGCACAAATAGATTTTTTACAAAAAATAAAATTTCAAGCCTCTGAAGATCTCTCTTTTGTGGCGAATCTTCAATATTCTTCTTCTTCCAATGTGCCTAGATATGATAACCTAGTGGATACCTTAGGTTCTGCTGAGGAATTAAAATGGATTGATTGGTACTATGGTCCTCAACAAAGAATATTAACTTCCTTGAAAACTAGCATCAATAATAAATCCTTTTTTGACAAAGGGACAATTATTGCCGCCTTTCAAAGAATTGATGAGGATCAATATCAAAGAAAATGGGGTAAGACTTGGCGAAATGCAACAGAGACAGATGTCTATGTTTTTTCTGTAACTGCTGACTTTGATAAATTTTTAGATGCGCAACAAAATATTACTTTATCTTATGGTGTAGACTGGAATAAAAATAATGTTCATTCTAGTGCATATGATAAAAATGTTAGAAACCAAGATGTTCGGGTAGAAGGCTCCGATATTATCACGCGTTATCCTAGTTCTGGTAGCACGATGGATAGCTATGGCGCATATACCAATTTAAAATGGAAAAGTGAAAATAGGCGGCTTTCTGCGGAAGGCGGTTTGCGATATAGCTATGTGAAATTAGGGGCTAAATTTGGGGAAACAGACCCAATTGTTTGGCCACAAAACTATATTGATGGTATTTTTCTAAAAAATGCGGCATTAACTTATGGTGGTGGACTGACTTATAATACCGAAAATAAATGGCAATTTAGGGCTCTAGCAGGAACGGCATTCCGTTCCCCTAATATTGATGATTTTGCTAAAATTAGAGAAAAAAATGGTTTTGTCACGGTGCCAAATCCTAATTTAACGCCAGAGAAAGCATTTACCGTAGAAGGAACCATTAGCAAAGAATTTGGCGGTATTGAAATAGATCAACAAATTAAAAAAAGCACGGGTGTTTCTTTAAAAGTAAGTGCAACGGTTTTCAATACGCAGTTACAAGATGCTTTAGTAAGAAAAAACTTCGTACTACCTGATGGGAGTAATACCTTGATTAAAGATAATGAAGTCTTAGAAATTCAATCTAATGTAAACGCAGAAAATGCCCGCGTCTATGGTGTCTCTGGCAATATGTCGTTTAATATAGCAGATAAATGGAAGCTGGAATCGAATATTAACCTAACCAAAGGGAAGAGTGAATTTAAAGACGATATTGAAGGGGTTCTTATAGATACGATTGTTCCTTTTGCACATATCCCACCCCTTTATGGCAGAACCAGTCTAAGCTATCAGGGCAACAAGTTTAAATTAGCTGCGGTAGTTCGATATAATGGTCGAAAACGACCGAATGACTATGCTATCTCCTCTGTGAGAGTGCCCAATTCAGGAGTACTTGAGTTTCAGCGGGTAGGCACTTCTGATAATATAGAGTACTCTCCTTATGGTTATATAGATGTAAATGGAGACCCTTGTGTTGCTACAGAAGCAAGAGGCAACGCGCATTGCTCAGAGGGCTATGCAGGCTCTTTAGCTTGGATGACTTATAATTTCTATGGCGACTATCACCTTACCGAAAAATTTTCTATCAATTTCGCTGTGGAGAATATTTTAGATCTGCACTATCGTCCTTTCTCTTCTGGGGTGAGTGCCGCTGGGCGTAATTTTATTTTTGGTATTAGAGGAAAATTTTAATACCAATTGTTCTTTTTTAAGCAGAAAAAATACTAGTTTGTATAATTGTACTTCAACGCTTATCCTTCACAGGAAATCCACTAACGCCTAATTTGCCACGTCCCTACTGCCTCGTCCTCACTTGTCATTTCGCAGGAAATCTACTAACGCCTCAATTGCCACGTGGTACGGCAAGTAGAGCGTTAGTAGATTTCCTGCGAAATGACAAGTGGGGACGTGGTAAGTAGGGACGTGGCGAATTAGGCGTTAGTGGATTTCCTGCGAAATGACAAGTGGGACGTGGTAAGTAGGGACGTGGCGAATAGGGCGTGGCAAGTAGAGCGTTAGTAGATTTCCTGTGAAATGACAAGTGGGACGTAGAGAAGCGTATCTCAAAAATAAAGTAAAAAGATTAATAGGGAAAAATAGTAACTTCGTACCTTTACCAACCATATTTTGAACATACACTTAACACCTTATCATTAAGTCTCCTTCAATGAGAAAATTCCTTTTTCTACTTATCCTAATTGGCGTAATTGCCTGCTCAAAAGAAGAAGAACCTACCCTTTTTCAATTATTACCCACCGAAAAAACAGGTATTGATTTTAGTAATAATCTGACTTATCAGGATGATTTTAATCCTTATATTTTTAAAAATTTCTTTAATGGGGGTGGTGTTGCGATAGGAGATTTGAATAACGATGGATTAGTAGATGTATTCTTTTGCGGGAATATGGTGGATAATAAATTGTATCTAAATAAAGGCAATTTTCAGTTTGAAGATAATACCCAAAAAGCAGGAGTAGCCTCTAAAAATGTCTGGTCTAGCGGAGTGAGTTTTGCGGACGTGAATGGCGATGGTTGGTTAGATATTTATGTTTGTAAATCGGGCAGGCCAGCAGGAGAATTGCGACATAATGAATTATTTATCAATCAAGGACTTGATGAAAATGGACAAGTACAATTTAAAGAACAAGCGAAAGCCTATGGCATTGCAGATGAGGGTTTATCTGCCCATGCTGCCTTTTTTGATTATGATAAAGACGGGGATTTGGATATGTATTTATTGAATAATTCTTTACGACCTGTTGGTGGCTTTGATATTCGCCGGGGGCTGCGAGAGATTCGAGACCCTTTTGGGGGGAATAAGTTATACCGGAATGAGCTGATTGCGGAGCGTGCTCTCGGCGCGAAGACTGCTCTTAGCACTTCAAGTGCTAAGAGCAGTAAGTCGTCTCCTACCTTCACCGATGTCTCCGAAGAGGCAGGCATCTACGGCAGTAATATTGGCTACGGCTTAGGCGTAACCATCGGGGATGTAAACAAAGATGGCTGGCAAGATATTCATATTTCCAATGATTTTTTTGAACGAGATTATTTATACATCAACCAACAAAACGGTACTTTTAAGGAAGACTTGGTCAATCAAATCAATGAAATAAGTATGGGATCTATGGGGGCAGATATGGCAGATATGAACAATGATGGCTATCCAGAAATCTTTGTGACAGACATGTTGCCAGAAACAGAAGACCGCTATAAATCTAAAATGACCTTTGATAATTGGAATAAATACCAACTAAATGTAAAGAATGGCTACCACCATCAATTTACTCGAAACGTACTACAATTGAATAATAAAAATGGAACTTTTAGTGAAATTGGGCGACTAGCGGGTGTCCATGCAACCGATTGGAGTTGGAGTGCTTTGTTGGCTGATTTAAATAATGATGGGTTCAAAGATATTTATGTCACCAATGGCATTTATCAAGATTTAATGGACCAAGATTATATCAATTATTATACGACCGATCCAAAAATTCTTGGAGCTATTCGCAATCGAGAAGAAGGGGCTATTTTAAAATTGATTGACAAAATGCCTTCTAATCCTATTCCCAATTATGTTTTTGAAAATAATGGCGATTTAACTTTTGATAAAAAAACGCTGGAATGGGGATTGGCTACACCTAGTTTTTCCAACGGTGCTGCTTATGGAGATTTAGACAATGACGGAGATTTGGATTTGGTCGTGAATAATGTGAATATGCCTGCCTTTGTATATGAAAATCGAACCAATACTTTATTAAATAATAATTATCTAAGTTTTGAATTACAAGGCGAAAAAGCCAATACAAAAGCACTTGGTACACAGGTGACGATTGAAGCCAATGGACAAATTTTTTATCAAGAATTGGTTACGAGTAAAGGCTTTCAGTCGTCTGTGGATTATACCTTGAATTTTGGTTTAGGGGCTATTAAACAGGTCGATAAAATAAGCATTCAATGGCCTTCTGGAAAAAAGACGGAATTAAGCGATGTGGTAGTTAATCAACGGCTTGTTTTAGCAGAATCGGATGCAGAACTCAAAGCTCAAAATTCAAAAAATAAAATTCAAAATCCGCAAGCCTATTTAACACCCATTACTGAAAACCTCCCCATCCAATTTCAGCATAAAGAAAATAAGTATAGCGATTTTAATCGAGACAGATTATTGCACCAAATGGTTTCCACCGAAGGCCCTGCTTTAGCCAAAGGAGACATCAATGGAGATGGGCTAGAAGATATTTTTATAGGTGGGGCAAAAGGGCAAGCAATTGTGCTATTCCAACAAAATAAAAATCAACAATTTATTCCAACCAATGCAGATTTATTTAAACGAAGTCGAGCTTCTGAAGACATTGATGCTTTATTTTTTGATGCGGATGGAGATAAGGATATAGATTTATATGTCGCCAAAGGGAGTAATGAATTTATGGGTAGAAATGC
>Ga0114956_1004490_pt1 | contig 10597 bp, 8 predicted proteins | sample MaitaG_FD_87304 | JGI IMG/M metagenome (GOLD analysis project Ga0114956, IMG submission 87304) | Marine algal microbial communities from Maine, USA - Maine_Asex2 metaG | ecosystem: Host-associated > Algae > Red algae > Unclassified | place: Maine, USA | collected 2015-01-05 | reverse complement strand
TGATACTATATTTCATGCATGCCCAAAATGAGGCATGGAACAGGATGCCCGATTACCATGACTTTTTTTTGTGTGCTTGCTATAAAGAAAAGTTTTCTAGATGCGGATACTTGGATTAGCAAACTCCTTATATCAAAGTATGATTACTCAAATAAGCCTAGAAATGAGATAATCCAATTACTACTATATCTGGAAGTTGGAGTAATCCTGCTGCCAGTACACCAGACAAAAGTAGTTCTGCTTGCCAGCTTTGAGCTTCTAAGGTTTTAATCCATTCCGGGATAGTTTCTATCTTTTTTATCTGTTACGGCGGGTTGATTATTGGGTTGAATCATGTTTTCGAAGATGATTCAATGAGATAAATATAGGGAGTTAGATTGAGAATTTTTTGTTTGTTAGAAGATGATTATAGTTGGCATTAAAAACCCATAGTATTACTAAAATGTAGGTTCGAGTTAAATTTAGAAAATGAGTATTAATATCAAAAAAAAAGCAGCCATAAATGACTGCTTTCTTTTTTAAAGTAAAAAGGGTTGTTATTATTTTTGAATTACAAATTCTACTCTCCTGTTTTGTGCTCTTCCCTCTGCAGTAGAATTATCAGCGATCGGTCTTGCTTCTCCAAGTCCTTTCGTTGTCAATCTAGTTTGGTTAATACCTTTTTTGATTAAGTATTCCCTTACTGCATTAGCTCTTTTTGCCGATAAATCTGCATTCGCTTGCTCTCCTCCTTGTGAATCTGTATGACCTTCAATAGATACGTTTATATTAGGATACTTCTTCATAACACTAATTACATTATCCATCAAGACATAAGACTCTTGCTTAAATGTAGCTTGAGAAGAATTGAATTTTATTCCTTTTAATGCCGCATCGAAAGAGGCTTTAACTTCAGTCATTTTCGCTTCCTCTGCTTTAGCCGCAGTTGCTGCTGCTGCATCCGCTTTTGCTTTTGCATCTGCCGCTGCCTTCGCATCTGCTGCCGCCTTTGCATCTGCTGCCGCTTTCGCTTTTGCTTTCGCGTCTGCTGCAGCTTTTGCATCTGCCTCTGCCTTTGCTTTTGCCTCGGCTGCTGCCTTAGCATCTGCTTCTGCTTTTACTCTTGCGGCTTCGGCTTCTGCCGCTAATCTAGCTTCTTCTTCCGCTTTTAACTGTGCCATGTAATCTTCGTACTCCATTGGACAGCCTTTGAATTTTTTAGTGCCGGCAACCTCTGGACATAAATCCTTAGAGTCTTTTACTCCATCACCATCTGAATCTAAATTCTTATCGTATGAAGAATCCATCGCATTTATAGAAGTTGAGACAGGATTACAATCACTGTCATCCCCAAAAATATATCTCAGACCAACTCTAGATCTCCACCTAGATGAAAAATCATTGGTATCAAATCTATCATTTCCAGTTTCAGTTTCTTGGTAGGTGTAAAGTGGAGTTGTGCCATCTTCTGCATAACCTTCAAAATCCAATAAGAAATAATTATTGAAATTACCCGGTGTGCTATATCTAACTCCCCAGTTTGAGTTGATTAGATTTGCTAAATTGAAAACATCGAAAGTCAATTGGAATTTATGAGTTTTACCTCCAAGTTTAGCTCCGAAATCTTGTCTAATTGCAAAATCTAAAATATTCGCCCAAGGTGCTCTCGCTCCATTTTTCTCTGCATATGTTCCTCTTCTACTTGAGAGGGACTCGTCGCTTTCTATAAGTGCATCTAGATTAGCCCATTGCTCTGCAGCTGTTACAATGCCATCACCAGTTTCATAATCAATTAAGTTTATGTCATTGGCATTTTCAGGAACATATACCAAAGATCGATTTCTAGAAGTACTTCCTCTTTGATTATTAAGATTTCTTGCATCGCCACCTCCTATTACGTAAGAAAAAGCTTCTCCGCTTTGACCATTATAGAAAAATGAGAATGTGGTTGCTGATGCTTGTCCCCAATCAATTGTGTAATCAACTGCTGCAAGCACTCTATGACCAACTGAAAAATCAGAACGTCCGTAAACAGGATTATTTCTTCCATCTATATGCACCTGACCTCTCCACTGTGAAGAGTTTTGAGAAGAAGTTCCTTCGCTGAGAGAATAGGAATCTCCATAAGTGTAGGCGATGGTGGCGTTAAGCCCAGTTTCAAATCTCTTTGCTATACTACCTGTCAAGTTGTATCCATAACCTTCACTTGTATTTGAAGCTACATAGACGGCACCAAAATCATCCTCGTCTATCTCAGAACGAACAAATACTGGTCTATCATCACCAGAACCTGTCATATTAAAATCTACTTCATTAGTAGTGTTGATATTTGTATAATTCACATTGTTTAAGGTCTTAGTATAGATGGCTTCGACGGAAGTGACCCATCCATTACCTATCTCTGTATCAAGAGCTAGATTACCTCTGAATACTTGAGGATATTTAAAGTCCTTTGTAAACAGGTTCATATCCCCAGAAGGATTAGTTGGAGTCTCATAAGTATATTGGTCTTGAACATCTGGTCTGAATAAAATTTCATCGATTGCAAATCCACCTAAGAAAGTACTTGTTACTCCATTCGTATTAAACATCGCTCCAGGCCATACAAAAGGTATTCTACTTGTAAATATTCCTATTCCTCCTCTTAGCTTACTGCTGTTATTTTCACTCAATTTGTAGTCGAAACCTAATCTTGGACTAAGCATAATCTGTCCATCAGGAGATTGTCCAGCAATTACATCATTAGCAAGATCGTATTGAGCTGCTAATCTTGGTAAAACCTCATCATTAAACCTAGGAGCCTCGGCCGGATCGTCTGTTATAATTGGAACATCCACTCTCAATCCAGCAGAAAGATTGAATCTATTACTCACTGAAATTTCATCTTGCACATAAAATCCAAGTTGCATTGCACTAAATTCTGCAGCTGCTGCAGTTTCGTCTCCCGCAACATCACCCAACAAAGAGTAAACTCTTGTATAATCATCGGCAGGTGCACCTGAAAGAAAATCGTCTAGAGAATTAAACTCATATTCCCCAAAATTCCATGCTAAAAAGACATTTCTGATGTTATAAAATTCATTATGTGTTCCTACAGTAAATGTATGTTTACCTTTATATATTTTTAAATTATCTGTTATTGAAAATATATCTTGGTCTAATACATTCGCTGTTGAAAATGGTTCAGAACCAAAATTAATCTCTCCACCACCATCTTGAATCACTACAGTTGGAAATGGATCACCCAATGGATCTCTATCATCCTTGACCTTAGTATATCCAATAATAAGATTGTTAGAAAGACCATCGTTGATCCTAGAGTTTAATTCTATAGCTGAAGAGTTTGTTGTCGTAGGGAAGAAAATTCCATTGTTAGAATAGTTGATTGTTCTAGAATTTCCGCCAAACCTATTGAATTGCTCACCATCTGTATAATTATGTCTAAGAGTCAATTTATTTTTATCATTTATATTGAAATCTACCTTTCCAAAAAGCTTAAGGCCATCTAAATTATCTGACGTATCACCAAAAGTACCAGGATCATATCCATATTGGTTGATCAAAAAATCTCTCAGTGCATTCAGATCAGCTTCAGAAGATCTTCCATCTTCACCAGTATAACTCTCAAGAATAAAAGGAGATGGATTTTCATCCCTTTGAATCTCTGCATTTACAAAGAAGAAAGCTTTATTTTTAATGATCGGTCCTCCTAAAGATAGTCCATATGTATTTTGAGTAAAGTCATCAACTCTTTCTCTTTCTTCGATTCCAAATCTCTCAGCAATATCTTTATTTGTTTTTCCAACTAAGTTTTGATTTTGAAAAAAGTAATAAGCAGTACCTTTTAAGCAGTTTGTTCCAGATTTTGTTACGGCGTTTATACCACCTCCAGCGAATCCTCCTAAAGTGACATCATATGGAGACAAAACAATTTGATATTGATCGATTATATCGATTGAAAAGGGAGAAATACCTGTTTGTCCACCATTCGTACCACTATCTGAAAGCCCAAATACATCATTATTTACCGCACCATCCACATAGATGGCATTGAATCTATTGTTGGTACCAGCAAACGAAATTCCACCACCACTTGTATTTGCTTGCGGTGTTAATCTAACATAGTCTTCAATACTTCGATTTAAGGTTGGTAAATTCTCAATATCTTCGCTGCTGATTTGAGTACTTGCCCCTGAATTTTCTCCAACAGTTCCAGATTTTGCAATCACTATAATTTCACTTAATTGTGCTGCATCTTGTGATAATGTTATATTTCGATTAAAATCTTCGCCTAGTCGAATGTATACATTCTCTAGCGTAACGCCTTGTTGACCAACATAAGTCGCGGAAATCTTATAAGGCCCTCCAACTCTCATGTTGGCAATCCTATAATATCCTTGTACATCAGTAGATGCTCCATAGAAAGTACCTGAAGGTAGATGGGTTGCAGTAATAGTAGAACCAATCAAAGGCTCTCCATTAGTATCTATAATCTGCCCTGACATGGAACCAGTAGTAGTTCCTTGGGTGTATGCATATACACCGGCCATTAAGAAACAACTCAGAAGAATTAGTTTTTTCATTTTCACTCAAAAGTTTGGTTTTATAAAATATGAGCGAAATTAAATATATAATCTAAAGTTTCAATGCATTATTTGTCCACAATCTGTGGATTAATATAGATTTAATATACGGGCATAAAAAAAGACCGCCTTTTCGAGGCGGTCTTTCAAGTATATTTTAATGTATTGTTTAGTTTTTATTAAGTCTAAATACATTTAATACAATGTCATTTTTATCAAATAATCGAACCAAATACATTCCTTTTTGGAGGTGAGATACATAATATGTATTTCCTGGTATATGGTTATAATTAAATAAGCTTTTTCCAACAATATTATAAACAGCTACTTTTGAGACTAATTGATCATTTCTGAGTTGAAATTCGTCTGTCGTAGGATTTGGAAAAATACTTAAATCTTCATTGAATATAGATTCATTCGATGAAAGAACTCCGTTAATACTGTAAGATAGGGTTCCTGTAGACTCGTTCGAATTGTCATCAAAGATTCTAAGCTTAAAACTTCCTGAGTCAGGCATACTTTCATTTAATACCAAAATTTTCATATCAAATGATTCTCCTGCTGCCATAATATTGGGATTTCCTTCTGGACATTCCAAAATACCGAAGTTGTAACATAAATTGTTGTCACAAACCTGGATTTTCCAGTCTTCAGGAAAAGCACTATCGTCAATAGCCCACCACAAGTTTATTTCTTGATTGGATTCGTTCGTTACCGTGGCTTTTAATTCCAGGGATGTTAGATCATCTGTTGAGCCTTCGACAAATTCTGTAATAGAAATTTGACCGTTGGCCTGGTATAATAATCCAATAAACACAATAAGTAATATATGCTTCATACGCTGTATTTGTCTCAAAATTAAGAATAATAACTTTACTAGTTATTTAAATAACAGTTAAAAACGATAAATAGCTGCCAAATAAGTCCTAAAAAGAGCAATAAAGCCGACATTAAATGCGATTCGACTTAAGATTTATAATTTTTGGCAACCTGTTCCCAATTAATAACATTGAAAAAAGCCTGAACATAGTCTGGTCTTTTATTCTGATAATGAAGGTAATATGCATGTTCCCAAACATCCAAGCCCAGGATCGGCCTACCACCACAACCAACATTAGGCATCAATGGATTGTCTTGATTCGGAGTAGAGCAAATTTCTAATTTTCCTCCATCATGTGCACATAACCAAGCCCATCCTGAACCAAATCTAGTACCTGCCGCTGCCGCAAATTTCTCTTTGAAGGCATCATATGAGCCAAAAGCATCATTTATTGCTTTGCCTAGGTCACCATCCGGATTTCCTCCTCCATTTGGACTCATGACAGTCCAAAATAGACTATGGTTGTAATATCCCCCGCCATTATTTCTAACGGCGCTATTTTCCATATCCAAACCGGTCAATATGTCTTCAATACTTTTATCTGCAAGGTCTGTGCCTTCTATGGCTGCATTTAGTTTCTTCGTATATCCAGCATGATGCTTGCCATGGTGGATTTCCATTGTTCGTGAATCGATATGAGGTTCTAATGCGTCATGTCCATAAGGTAAATTAGGTAATTCAAATGCCATATTTTATTGTTTTTAATGTTGAATAATATTTAAATAATAACTTAAGTGAAGATAGGAAGTTTTGAAAGAATAGATATTTAGTTTCTTATTATATATGATAAAATTTCTAAATATCTTTGAAGAAAATAATTAATTATGAAATATCGTAAAGAAAAAGACTCTATAGGACATATAAATGTACCCATTGATAAGTACTGGGCTGCGCAAACACAACGATCATCCCAGAACTTCAAGATAGGAGATCAACAAATGCCAATTGAAATTATTCAAGCATTTGCTATATTAAAAAAGGCGGCGGCTCAAACTAATTCACAGCTAAAAGTACTGTCAAAAGCAAAATCAGATTTGATAGGAAAAGTTTGTGATGAGATATTATCAGGAAAGTTAAATGATCAATTTCCTTTAGTGGTATGGCAAACAGGTTCAGGGACTCAAACAAACATGAATGTAAATGAAGTAATTGCAAATAGAGGCCATGTTCTTCTAAAAGGTAAATTAACAGATGAAAAGAAAAAACTACATCCTAATGATGATGTAAATAAATCTCAATCTTCCAATGATACATTTCCTACAGCGATGCATATTGCGGCTTATAAAAAAATCATGGAAGTCACTATACCTGGATTAGAAAAGCTTAAGAAAGAGCTTGATAAGAAAGCAAAAGATAATATGAAGATTGTAAAGATTGGTCGAACTCATTTTATGGATGCCACGCCAGTTACTTTGGGTCAGGAATTATCAGGATATGCCGCTCAACTAGACTTTGGAATCAAAGCCATTAAAAATACATTGAAGCATTTAGCTCAATTGGCTTTGGGAGGCACAGCTGTAGGGACCGGTCTTAATACACCTAAAGGCTACGATCGTTTGGTTGCCAAGAAAATTGCAAACATTACTAAATTGCCATTTGTAACAGGAAAAAATAAATTTGAAGGTTTGGCGGCTCATGATGCCATTGTAGAATCTCACGGAGCATTAAAGACAGTGGCCGTTTCTTTGATGAAAATCGGTAATGATATTAGAATGTTGTCAAGTGGTCCTAGATGTGGCATTGGAGAAATCATCATTCCGGCAAACGAACCAGGATCTAGCATCATGCCCGGAAAAGTAAATCCGACGCAAGCAGAAGCATTGACGATGGTAATGGCCCAAGTGATTGGCAACGATGTGGCAATAAACGTTGGCGGTATGAATGGTCATTTTGAATTAAATGTATTCAAGCCAATGATGATTTATAATTTCCTGATATCAGCACAATTGATTGGAGATGCTTGTGTTAGTTTTTCCGATAACTGTATTAAAGGCTTAAAGCCAAATAAAAAGAAAATCACTGAAAATTTGAATAATTCATTGATGCTTGTGACGGCATTAAATACAAAAATTGGTTATGATAAATCTGCCGAAATTGCAAAAAAAGCGTACAAAGAGGATACTACCTTGAAAGCTGCGGCATTAAAATTAGGCTATCTAACAGAAAAAGAATTTGATGCTTGGGTGAGACCGGAAAAGATGTTGTAGGAGAATATGGAATGAAATGATTCTTGGGTATTTAAAATTTTGTTGATGGATCATAGTTTACCTTTAATAAATGTATACACATAGTATTGATAATTTATTAATGACCTAATATATTTATAATGAAATATACCAAAAGACCTTTAATTTTTAAGCTATCACTAAAAGGTAATGGCTTTATTTTAAATTATGTTACTGTATGCGTGTCTTCATAATAGTGACCAAAGTGTTGAAATTTATGAACCAACTGAAGAATCAACGGTTGGTTATCTACGTAATACATTTTTACAGGATGCTTTTCAAGATTTTGATTTTACAAAGTAAGATAAAGAAAGTGTGTTACTTTCATCTTTCATGAAAATTAAACCAGAATCCTTACCTGAGGGAGATGCAATTAAGATTATTGCAATAGCTAAAGAAGAATTTATCATATATGAATATTTTCTTACATTAATAATAATCAAAAAATTCATATTTACAATGAGTTAATTTCAATTATTAAAACTGAGTTTGATCAATATTCCCAGTTTGATGAAAGAATTAAAAAATTAGAAAATAAAGCAAAGTCAGAACTTGAAGGAACAGATTTGGAATTTATTAAAATCTGTTTATCGACAGCTGTGTATTCAATGAAATTGTGGACTCCTGTTGAAATGAATGGTTTAGGATATGCGCAAAAACTTGAAAAGGATTATTTAGGTTCAGCATCTAACAACCTTACAAATAGAGGACCATGTGATGTTGGAAACGGAGTGGCTTCAGATACTGCAGGAGCTGCCGGAGTATTTTTTTCTTGGGGAATTGGAATTGCAATTCCTGGTGCAAATGGTGCCATTGCTGCAGGTATAGCTTTTGGAGGAGCATTCGCATCTTCAATGTGGGCAATAAATAATTGTATTCTTTAAATAATATATAATCTATTCATTTCAAATAGTAGTTAGATTTATTAAACCTGCATTCAAGAAATAAAAAAAACTCAAATGGCTAAAAAAATCACTTTATTTTTTTCGGTTGTTGCAATATCTTTGGTAATATTTATTTTTTACCAATTATATAGAAATGGAGTTTATCCTGTTTCAGAATTACAAGGCCACCTCATACTATCTATTCTAAATGGATTAAATATAGTATTTATTTTACCTCATGTGGTTAGGTTTTTTGATAAGAAGAAGGAATAAGTAATTCTTAATTTATTATACTTATTTGATATAGTAAGGATGACTAATGAAAATTATCAATAGTTGTCCTTTTTTAATTTATGGTTATTATGAGCAAAAGTATTCTTAACCTCCATTTATCAATTCCAGAAATTCGTCTTCAGTCATAATTTGTACAGTCCCTAACTCTTGAGCTTTTTTCAGTTTAGAACCGGCTTTTTCGCCGACTACGAGAATGCTGAGTTTAGAACTCACTGCGGATATGCATTTCGCCCCTGCGAATTCTGCCATTTCTTTTGCTTCATTTCTTTTCATTTTTTGAAGGGTGCCGGTAAAAAGGATTGTTTTTTCTTTTAGGGGTGCGTCATCGGCAACTTCTATGGGTTTGTCCTCTTCCAATTGCGCCAAATTAACACCCAAAGATTCCATCCTTTGTAAGAGTAAGATGTTGTCATCTATAGAAAAATATTCTATCACATTCTTAGCAACGACCGGTCCGATGTCCTTAATTTCGGTAAACATCTCTTCCGTCCAGTTACTTAGATCTAAAACATGATTAATTTCCTGAGCGATCAATTTGCTGGCTTTTTTACCTAAGTGATGTATGCTCAGACTATGCAGTAATTTTTGAATTGGATTTTGCTTAGCTTTCTCGATTGCAGACTTTAAATTGTCTGCCGATTTTTTGCCAAATCCCTCAAGTTCAGCAATTTCATTATAGTTCAAATTATAAACATCACTTACATCATTTATCCAGCCAAGTTGATGAAATTTCTCTACATAAGATTTTCCAAAACCATCAATATCCATCGCATCTTTTGATACATGAAAAATGATTTTCTGAATATTCTGTAATCCACAAACGCAATGTGGGCATCTCCATGCAGCCTCTCCTTCTGACTTGACTAACTCCACACTTTTGTCCGTATGATTAACCGGGCAATGGCTTGGAAAGAAAATTTCTTTTTCTTCTCCAGTTCGAAGTTCTGGAAAAGATTTTACTATATATGGGATAACATCTCCGGCTCTTTCTATCAATATTTTATCACCAATCCGTAAGTCTTTTTGTAGAATAAAATCTTCATTATGCAGTGATATGGAGGATATGGTTACTCCTGCTAATTGTTTGGGTTCTACCTTCGCCACCGGTGTAATAGAACCAACTTTTCCAACCTGAAATTCGACATCAAGAAGACTTGTCGTAGCTTGCTTCGCTTTGAACTTATAGGCAATGGCCCATCGCGGATGATGCTGGGTATAACCTATTTTTTGCTGGATAGAAAGATCATTGACTTTGATAACCATACCGTCAATCTCATAATCGTAGGTATCTCTCTTTTCTTCCCAAGTTTTACTGAATTTTATGACTTCTTCAATTTTATTGGCCACCTTTCTTTCCTTGTTGTTTGGTATTTTGAAGCCAAGGGAATCTAGTAAATCTAATTGAGTACTATGACTCCTTAAGTCCCCTAAGACATCGTTTCCATTTTTATCAACTGCGTAACTCAATTGGAAAATAAAAACTAGAATTCCTCTTTCTCTTGTCTCCTGTGGAATTTTCATTCTCAATCCACCTGCTGCTGCATTTCTTGGATTCGCAAAAAGTTTCTGACCGTTCTTTTCTCTTTTTTTATTAACATTTTTGAAAGTAGAAATAGGTATAATTGCTTCTCCACGTACTTCTGCTTTGTAGATGCCATGCTTAGAAAATGCTGCTTTTAGTGGGATAGAAGGTAGGGCTTTTGCATTGGGTGTGATTTCCTCTCCTTGCTGTCCATTCCCTCGGGTTGCCGC
>Ga0114956_1004482_pt1 | contig 10607 bp, 5 predicted proteins | sample MaitaG_FD_87304 | JGI IMG/M metagenome (GOLD analysis project Ga0114956, IMG submission 87304) | Marine algal microbial communities from Maine, USA - Maine_Asex2 metaG | ecosystem: Host-associated > Algae > Red algae > Unclassified | place: Maine, USA | collected 2015-01-05 | reverse complement strand
TGGCGGAGTTGTTGTCCCAAACTTTGTTGCTCCTCACCCCCCAACCCCCTCTCCTCGGGAATTCGGTCAGCGTTTGATTAGATGGCAGCGTCTTTAGGTCCGAATTCACGAGGAGAGGGGGGGACTAGTTTTTATGGTTGGATGTAAAGTAAGTGCCATTGGGCGTGAGCCTCGGTTTGGTCATCGCAAAAGCGGGGCGATAGCCCAAACGGCTAAGACTAAAAGCTAGCTTTGGCAAAGCGCTAAGGCTAATTCAAATTGGCATTTTGGTAATTTAGAAACGATAGGTCGACAACGCGGCAATGGAAGATTTTGATATTAATTCACTCTCTGCGTATCTGCATCTAACGCCAGAACAAGTCAGAAAAATGGCGGAGCGGAATAAATTGCCCGGTCGTCGAATCGGCGGTCAGTGGCGTTTTTCTCAGCCCGAGATTCATCAGTGGTTTGAAGATCGCATCGGCGCATCTGATGAAAAAGAACTGGTCGAAGTCGAAAAAGTTTTTGAAATCCAATCTCAAAAACAATTCGTCGACGATTTTCACATTCCCGATCTGCTGAGCGTCAATAACGTTGCCGTGCCGCTATTGGCCAGGACGAAGTCGAAAGTTATCTCGAAAATGTGTGAACTCGCGGCCGCATCGGGAACGCTTTGGGAACCCGATAAGATGGCCGACGCAATTGCAAATCGTGAGCAACTTCATCCGACAGCGTTGGAGAACGGCGTCGCGCTGCTTCACCCCCGTCGGCCGATGCCCAATGCAATGGGTGAAGCATTCATTGCCTTGGGCGTCACGCTCAGCGGCATCCCCTTCGGTGGTCCGCGCGGGTGTTTGACGGATATTTTCTTCTTAATCGGGTCAACCGATGAAGCCGTTCATCTGCGGTTGTTGGCTCGATTGAGTCGCTTGATTCAAATGCCTGAAACACTAGACCAAATTCGCGCCCAGACTTCTCCCCAAACAGTATGGGATGCGATTGAAGCTGCCGACGAAGAACTTTAAGAATTCAAAAACTTACCAACTATGAAACACATTCACACTCGTCAGAGGAAATTTTATGGCAGATGATAATCAAGACTACTGGATCGGATTTGATTTGGGCGGCACGAAAATGCTGGCCGTCGTGTACGATCACAAATTCAAGCCACTTGGCAAAGCTCGCAAAAAGACCAAGGGAAGCGAGGGCATGGAAGCGGGGCTCAAGCGTATCAACGCTGTTATTAACGAGGCGTTGGATGATGCCGATGTTTCAGCGAAACAGGTAAAAGGGTTGGGCATCGGTTGTCCCGGTCCGCTTAACTTAAAGAAAAAATTGATACGAACGGCTCCCAATCTTGGTTGGGAGAACGTCCCGATCGGCGAATCCATCGAGAAAGAATTTGGTTTCCCGGTGACGGTTGCCAACGACGTAGATGCTGGCGTTTTCGGAGAATATCAGTTCGGAGCGGGCAAGGGCAAGCGCTGTGTCGTCGGGATTTTTCCTGGCACGGGAATCGGAGGCGGTTGTGTTTACGAAGGCAAGTTGTTTCGTGGGGCAAATTGTTCTTGCATGGAAATTGGTCACATCTCGGTTCTGCCAGGCGGGGCAATCGACGGCGCTAATAATCATGGCTCTTTGGAATCTGTCGCTTCACGACTCACCATCGCTGGCCAAAGTGCATTGGCGGCGTATCGCGGGCAGGCACCCCATCTGATGAACAAAGCGGGCACTGACATTTCAAATATTCGATCAGGCGCGTTATCAGATTCAGTTAAAAAGGGTGATCAAGCGGTCAAGAAAATCGTCGAAGACGCTTGCGAGTATCTGGCGGTATCGGTAGCGACGGTAGTTCATCTGTTGGCTCCGGACGTCATCGTGTTTGGGGGCGGGCTGATCGAGGCCATGCCTGACGTTATGCTGCCGGAAATTCAGAAGCAAGCGCAAAAGAAGATCTTGCCCGCATTAAGAGACGTCTACGAAATTGTGGAAGCGGAATTAGGCGATGATGCCGGTGTCATGGGCGCCGCGGCGCTCGCCAAACAAGCGGTTGAGGAATCTAATAAGTAGTAGGCTGTCGCCGAAACGTCGGAGTGGACGATGGAGATTGTCCAGCAAATAACAGTTCCGACGATGCGTTGGAGGAAACGGAAACCATGATCAATCGAGACAGTAACTACCCAAGTGGTAACACCATCGAGGAACCAAAACTGGTTGCCGTTATCGACATCGGTTCATCCTCGTTGCGGATGCAAATCGCTGAAATCAGACAGGATGGGACGATTCGAAACATCGAATCCTTTGCACAAGCCCTCAGTCTAGGCAAGGACTCCTTCAGTAAGGGACGGATTGAACGTTCGACCATCGAAGACTGCGTGCATGTGCTGAGCATCTATCGGGCAAAACTGAAGGAGTATGGGATCACCGATCCAGACAATATTCGTGTCATCGCGACCAGCGGCGTCAATGAGGCCAACAACAGCCTTGCCTTCAAAGATCGTATTTTTATCGCAACCGAATTTGTGATAGAGGCGTTTGATGAAGCGATTTTGCATCGCGTGACCTATCTGGGATTACAGCCCTACATGCAAAATGAGCCAGGGTTCTTTGATGATCAGGCCGTTGCGATGGAGGTCGGTGGCGGCACGACGGAAGTTTTACTACTGGACGGCGGGGACGTTTCGTTCGCTAAAACCTATCGACTGGGTGCGTTGCGTTTAAGAAAGCAGTTAGAGGTGTACGACGCGCCTTTAATTAAGTCGCGTGAGCTGATGGAATCGCAGATCAGTAGTTTCCTAGAACAATTTCTGCATTGCGGTATGGAAATTCAGCCGAAACATTTGATCTCAATGGGTGGCGATGTCCGGTTCGCCGTACAATTGCTGAATCAGAAGCCCGTCGGAGAAGATCTCGTTTCCATTGATTTGAAAGACCTTTCAGAACTGACCGACGAAGTGCTAACTAGGTCGCCCGAGAGTCTGGTGACGCAGTATCATCTTAGTTTGCCCGATGCTCAGACATTAGGTCCTGGCTTGTTGACGCATGTGATCTTCGCCAGAGGACTGGGAGCGGACAAGATCGCTGTCGCTAACGTGAATGTACGTGACGGGTTAATCAAAGAGATGACCGAGCATCACGAGTGGACGGACTCGATTCAGAAACAGATTGTACGATCGGCAACGTTGCTGGGCCGAAAATATAATTTCCCTGAGAATCACTCTCTGCATGTTTCAGATCTGGCCTGTCAATTGTTTGATCATCTGCAGGTGTTGCATCAATTGTCGCCGCGTTACCGAGGACTGTTGCAGGTGGCGGCAATCCTCCACGAAGTCGGTCTCTTCATCGGCAGCCGATCGCGTCACAAGCATTCAATGTATGTGATCAGCAACAGCGAGTTTTTCGGCATTGGAGCCAAAGAGTTGCAATTGGTCGCTTTGTTGGCGCGCTACTACCGAGGCGCGACGCCGCAACCGTCTCATCCAATCTATTCAGGGCTGGGCCGGCGTGGCCGAGTGGCTGTCGCGAAGATGGCGGCGTTGCTGCGTGTCGCGAAGTCGCTGGACGTGACACGGACACAGCACTTTGACAGCATTGACTGCCGAATTGAACAGACCCGAATTGTTATTCACATTGAAGAATCGGTGGAACTGTCCCTTGAGCGATTGGAATTAAGGCAAACGGGCGGACTGTTCGAGGATATTTTTGGCAAACCACTACTTCTTACTTCTAACCGCGACGAGCTATGAAGAAATCGAAATCGAACTATATCAATCGTGAGCTGAGTTGGTTGGAGTTTAATCAACGAGTGCTGGATCAATCCGCTGCGGAAAGTGTGCCGCTGCTGGAACGGTTGAAGTTTCTGGCAATCAGCGCGGCGAATTTGGACGAGTTCGTGATGGTGCGGGTGGGGGGGCTGAAATTGGTCGAGGCCAGTGGTGACAGTAAGCAGGACATTGCCGGTCTGACTGCCACGCAGCAATTGACAAAAATCCGAAATCGCATTCGAAAGATGTACGATTTCCAATCGGATCAGCTCAAAAATTTACAGCCTATGCTGGCCGAAAACGGAATTAGACGCTTAAGCAGAGCTGATCTTTCGGAGACTCAGCTTGATTTTCTGCGGCGGCAATTCACCAATGAAATTTCTGCTGCCTTGGCTCCGTTGGCGGTCGAAAACAGCTACGGATTCCCGCTCCTCTCGGGTGCCCGTTTGTGTCTGTGCGTTCGGCTTTTGTCAAATTCGGAAGATGTGATCGGTCCTAAAGCAAAGACCGACGCGAAAGCCATCTCCGACAAAAACTCTAAAGAATCTGCTCAGCAAACACCGTCCGACTCAGAGCAGAAGCCAGACGGTTCGCCTGCCGCCTCTGAACGATTTGCGTTGGTGCCGGTAGGTCATGCGCTCAATCGCGTTTGGACGGTGCCCGGTGGCAAAGTTTTTGATTATATGTACATCGAGGAAGTGCTTTCGATTTTCCTGTCACAGATATTTGGCGGTCAGAAAGTCCTTGAGGCCGTGCCGTTCCGCATCACACGTAACGGCGACGTGTCGATAGATGAAGATAGTCGTTCGGATTTGTTGATCGATATGCAGCAAATGCTGAAGGAACGTGAAACCAGCCATGCCGTTCGGATGGAAATTTGCGATTCCGCATCAGAGGCCGTAAAGAACTTTTTGTGTGACGCCGTTGAAGTCGACCAGGAGGACGTTTACCCGATCAACGGTCCGTTGGCATTGTCGGATCTGTTTGCGATCAGCGGTATGAAGGGCTTCAACCACCTCAAAGATTCGCCGTGGCCGCCACAGCCGGTGCCTGAATTAGCAAGAAAATCAGAGCTGTTTGACAAAATTGCAATGTCCGATCGTGTCTTAATTCATCCCTATCAAAGCTACGAACCGGTCATTGATTTCGTTCGGCAAGCTGCTGAAGACCCGCAGGTCATCGCGATCAAGCAGACGTTGTACCGCACCAGCAAGAACAGCGAAATCGCCCTGGCGTTGGAGAAGGCGGCTGAAAACGGCAAACATGTGACTTGCATTGTGGAACTGAAGGCGCGGTTTGATGAGGCGCGAAACATCCAGTGGGCGAAACGTCTTGAACACGGAGGCGTCGACGTGATCTATGGAATTCAAGGTCTGAAAACGCATGCCAAGGTGTGTATCGTGGTTCGCAAAGAAACCAGCGGCATCAAACGGTACGTTCACTTCGGCACTGGTAACTATAATGAATCGACGGCAAAGCTGTACAGCGACGTCAGCTTTTTCACAAGCGATGAACAACTTGGAATTGACGCGATACATTTCTTTAACGCCATTACCGGATTGTCGGTGCCGCAGACCTTGGGCAAGATCGCCGCAGCGCCCATCAACTTGCGTGAATCCGTTTTAGAGATGATCGCGATCGAAATTGAAAACGCAAAAAAGGAAGGTTCCGGTGAGATCATCGTGAAGTTGAATTCCTTGGTAGACAAGGAATTGATCGACGCACTTTACGAGGCCTCACAGGCGGGCGTTGACGTGAAGTTGAATGTGCGAGGCATTTGCTGTTTGCTTCCCGGACGTAAAGGATTGAGCGAAAACATTCGCGTCGTCAGCATTGTCGATCGCTTGCTTGAGCACGCGCGTGTGTTCTACTTTCGTCATGGCGGCGATGACCGTCTGTTCATTTCCAGCGCAGACTGGATGGGACGAAACTTGGATCGGCGCGTTGAATTGATGGTGCCAGTGGAAGCAGGCGAACAAAAATCACGATTGATTAACATGTTGCATTCGTATTTCCAAGACAACACCAATGCGTCGGAACTACAGTCCGATGGTACCTACGAATTGATCGAGGCCAAGAAGAAGAAAAAACGGTTCCGCAGCCAAGAGTTCCTCTACAAACAGGCTCATCAAATCTATCAGGCACACACCAATCCCAAAACGACAGTGTTCCAACCGATCCGAGGTTCGGATTCCTGAGCGCGAAGCGTACGTTTTGAAGGTCGAGGGATCCGCCGGTAACCAACGTGAGCCACCAATCACTAGCCGCGGGTTTCGGAGCCTGTTAAAGGTCGGCAATTTATCGGTGGATACCGACATGCCGCTCACATTATCGTTATCGCGCTATTGACAAAGCTTTTCATTCAAATGTAACGCTTTCCAATGAGCCAGACACTTGATAGATAAAATTTTATCAAAATTCAAATGTTAGAGACTCTCCGTTCTGCCGTTGGAGTTGGCTGCAATTAAAAAATAGCCTGCCAACGCCAACGGATAACCAACATGGTTGCAAACCCCACAAATTTTAAAGCTCTTTCACCAGCAGGTTCCTGAACAAAACGGTTCCTTGTCTCCCTTTGTGAATTTGCAGTCCAATCATGCCATTGGGGTAGCTTCCATCATCCTCCCAATGAGCGACAGGTACACCGTTGATCCACGTCTTGACGACGTTCCCCTTTGCCTCGAGGGTGATACGATTCCAGCCTTCTTTTGTCGCCGAACGTGCCTCAGCATGCTTCTTCAACCAGAGTGGATAGAAATAACCCCCGCACGACTGGCCGTAGATTCCCCCCGACCAATTTCGACCCTTGGACGCCTCTTCCATTTCGACTTGAGGGCCGTAAACGATCTTGGTTTCGATCGTGTCCTCTGTTGCTTTAGGATTAGGCTTTGTTTTTGCACGGAACATGATGCCCGTGTTTCCTTCGACTTCCCATTTCAAATCGCAGGTGAAAATAAAATCAGAGTAGTCTGCGCGTTTAGTGCAGAGATAGGTACTTTCACTTTGCGGGACACAGGTGCCAAGTATCTGCCCATCGACGACTTCGAATGTCGCCGTACCACCGTACGGCACCCAGTCCGACAGATCCGTTCCGTTAAATAGAGATGAAAATCCTTCGGTGAGTTCCGGTTCAATGTCAGTGTTGAGCAACATTTCGCTGGGCTCAGGAGCATTCACTTGTTTCACGTAGTGCTGATACCACTCATTCTGAGAGGGCTCGATCTCCGGCGGCAGCACGCCGTCTTTCTCGGTTTTCTCCTTTTTCGATTGAGCTTTCACCAGCTTCATTGTCTGGGGGTGACCTGCCTTGGCGATGCGTTGACGCTGCTTTTTACTCAGCCGTTGGGCATAGTGAACCTCTGGGCTTAAGTGGGCGTGATGCTTCTTCATCTCCGGATCATCCACGTCCTGGCTGAGATCGCAGTCAAATCGAGCCAGCATCGCGTGATTCGTATCCCAGCCATTAACGGCGGTAAAGTGGGACAAACCCCAAGAAATACCGCGTCCGTCCTTAGTGTCGGTGAAGGCGTCGGCGATGAAGGGACCGCCTGCGGCCGGCATCATCTCGACGTTGGCGACCACGTCAAAATTCACACCGTCGGGCGCGAATTGAACGGTGTTGTGTTCATTGCCGTCACGGATCACAAGCGCCGCGATGCCCTGCTGGTAGGGAAATAACGTCGTTTCGTGGCCAGAGGCGATCACTGGGTTCAGTGGGTTTTTCTTGAAAGGGCCCAGCGGGTTGTCTGCCACTGCAAGACCCTGCATCCGAATCAAACGGGGATCACCATCGAAATCAGATTTGTAATACAAATAGATTTTGCCTTTATAAACAATCGGGTATGGGTCGTGAATCGAGAATTGATCCCAAGCCCCTTCAGATCCATTGGGAATAACTACTTCGTCGTGCGGCGTCCACGGACCGTCGGGCGAATCGGAATAGGAAACCGCAACCGGACAGTCATCTCCTCGTTTACCACTGGCTTCCATGAAGCCCTGGTAATACAAATAGTACTTGCCTTTCCAGACTAAAATGTCCGCTGTGGAAACCGATCGCCAACCGACCGCTGGTTTTTCAGGACGCGGAATCGCAATTCCTTGTTCCTCCCAAGTAAACCCGTCGGTGCTGGTCGCGTAGGCGATGTCGCACAAATCCCAATCACTTGATGGGATTGTGTCGGTGCATTTCTCAGCGCCCTTGGGAGAAGTTGGCGTATGGCGTTTGGTATACCAGACGTAATATTTTCCGTTGACGAAAATGATTTTAGATGGGTCACGACGGGAAACCGTTCCGTCACCGCCGTTGTAATCAAATCCCTTTAGACGCGTATATTTAAACTGTGAATATAGCGGATTGTCTTCGGGACGCGGTGCCAAGTATCCGTCATAGTTCCGCTGCATAGCGGCGCTCAGTGGCTGATCAGGCTTCTGCTTAGGAAGTACGAACGGGAACGGCTTGGCATCTGAATTTCTGTCATCGCCAACGTTAGCCCCCACTTTTTCATCGGTGGATTTCGATTCGACTTTCAGCACATAAGCAAATTCCGATGGTCGTGTCTCTGGCAAAGTCACATTCAAACCATTGGTGTCACGATTCCATTGCAGCTTCGCGTCCGAACCGAGCATCTCCACCGAAGCAATATCCTCGGAGTAATGTTCGTTGCCTTCTGCCAAAGTCTTTACGGTTACCTTGCCGTCCTCCGGCCAAGCCAGCCCGGTCACATACAGCGTTCCTTCGTGCCATGTGAATCGTAAGTCCTCGGAGGTAAAACGTTTGTCATTTTTCTCTGAGATATGGCCGGTAGAAACACCGGTAGGACCTTCACCAAAAACTTTCCAATGCGTCGTGTTGTAGATCGATTCGCCGTTGATCTTCAGCCAGCCTCCGATCGCTTTGAGGATGGCTTGGTCCTCTTGGGGAATGGTTCCGTCAGGGCGCGGACCGACATTCAATAATAGACATCCGTTTTTACTGACGATGTCCACCAGATCGTCCACCAAGCGATCCGGAGTTTTGTATTGTTGGTTTTCTGTGTATCCCCACGAACTGGAACTGACGGCAGTATCGGTCTGCCAAAACGGTTTGCGAATCGCCGCCTCTTTCGAACGCTCTTTGTCGTAAACGGCTGCAAGTTCGGGAAACGCGTTCCACTTATAGTTAATGATGCCCAAACCATCTTCCCACTTCGATGATTGGTTGTAATAGTACGCGGCAAACTCTTGCAGGTGTCCCGCAAAGTGATTCTGTTTGTAATCCTGTTTCCGATCGGGCGCGATTGCAAAATCAAACCAGAACACATCGGGTTTATATTTGTCTACCAACTCACAACTACGGGCCAGCCAGTCATCCTTGAACTGGTCATCCTGCGGTGGAAAGTTCTTTTGATAGTCCGCCGCGTCGTCGTTGAACAAAAAGGGCATCGGGCGACCATAAAGATCAGCGTATTCCGGGTCGGCGTTGTCAAAATCTTCACTGCGAACGTAGAACACCCAGTTGAAGGCGCGATGACTGGAAAGTCCAAATTTCATCCCTTCGCTGCGGACGGCCTCAGACAGTTCTTGAATGACGTCGCGTTTGGGGCCCATTTCGGTGGCGTCCCATTTAGTGAACGAGCAGTCGTACATCGGGAATCCATCGTGATGCTCGGCAACGGGAATTACATATCGGGCTCCTGTGTCCTTAAATAGTTTTGCCCATTGAGCGGCGTCGAAATTTTCAGCTTTGAACTGCGGAATAAAATCTTTGTAGCCAAAATCTTTTTGCGGCCCATACGTTTCAACATGATGCTGAAAAAAATTGTCACCACGACGTCCCTTGTCGATGTACATCTGCCGCGGATACCATTCGCTGCCGAAAGCAGGAACACTGTAGGCACCCCAGTGAATGAAGATTCCGAATTTGGCATCTTTATACCACTGAGGAATCTCATATCCTTCCAGTGATTTCCATTGTGCTTCGAAAGGCCCCGCCTCAATCGCCTTACGAATCTCAGCCACCGCGCCTGCGACCTTGGGATGCGGTTGCGTGTGATCGACTTTGGTTTCCGCTGACGCTGGTTTTTCAGCAACCGCTTGGGCGTCCGCGGTAGTACACAAAAAATGAGCGTTTAACGTGCAGCTGAAAAGCACTGCGAGTGTGGAAAATGCAGTTTTGGAGAACATAGAGTCGCCGTCCTAATTGTGATGGTTTTGGTTCAAAGGAAGATTCCTTAATTGTAACCAGTGTTGTCAACATTTGTTGCGAAAGCCTCTTAAAATGTCTTGAGGACGGCCACTTCGTGCGCGTAGAGACTGCGTGAAAAACATAAAGGTGCTATTCCGACCACGCCGTCGTCAAGGGAGTTAAGAAGTTCATGACAATGTTAGCGTCACGACGTAAGCACGACGGTTTCTCACGCCCTCGAAGGCTGCCGTTTCTCTGCAACATTAGTTGGACAGCGCCACTTTTAAATCAAAACATTGGTTTTTATTGCGGTAGCAAATCTGTGTGCGGCAAGGCGCCACCCCAATGGCACTTACTTTAGATTTTACTAACGGTTCAGAAACCAAAATTTAGCTCCCCCTCTCCCTTAAAATTCGGACGTTGGACTCAACCATTGGTAACGAGCGTCATCCGAATTTTTAGGGAGAGGGGGCTGGGGGGGTGAGGGTTTTTCAAACGGTGATTTTTTGCCGAGAGGTAGAGATTTACGGGATTATTTGCTGGCCGGGGAAGTTATCCCAAACTTTATTGCTCCTCACCCCCAACCCCCTCTCCTCGTGAATTCGGTCAACGCTTGATTCAATGGCAGCGTCTTTAGGTCCGAATTCACGAGGAGAGGGGGAGCTAATTTTTTTATGTTTGGGTGTAAAGTAAGTGCCATT
>Ga0114956_1004481_pt1 | contig 10610 bp, 9 predicted proteins | sample MaitaG_FD_87304 | JGI IMG/M metagenome (GOLD analysis project Ga0114956, IMG submission 87304) | Marine algal microbial communities from Maine, USA - Maine_Asex2 metaG | ecosystem: Host-associated > Algae > Red algae > Unclassified | place: Maine, USA | collected 2015-01-05 | reverse complement strand
TAGAGTTCGTAACTATAGCTACCGCACCGAACAGGCTTATCGGATGTGGGTAAAACAGTACATACGTTTCCATAACCTTAAACACCCAGAGCAGCTTGACATCACAAACGTTCGGCAATTCCTGGATCATCTGGCATTAGACAGAAATGTCTCACCCAGCACCCAGAATCAAGCACTAAACGCGCTGAATTTTTTGTACCGCCATGTCCTTGACATGCCATTGGAAAAAGTATCGGGAATTTATCGCGCCAGAAAACACAGAAGCTTCCGGTCGTACTCACGCATGCCGGAATACGCAATCTGTTTCGCGAACTAGAGCCACCTTATTGGTTACTGGCTGGATTCATGTACGGCTCAGGCTTACGTCTTATGGAATCACTACGCCTGCGTATCAAGGATATTGAATTTCATTATCGCGCAATCATTGTGCGCAATGGCAAAGGTGGTAACGATCGCGTGGTCACTTTCGCAAGTTTCAGGCAGGCAGGACTAATTCCCAACCAGCCCTAAGGCAACGGCACACTTAAACCAAACCGAAACAGGGAATAAAAACCACCCACAACAACCGCACCAGAAACTACATAAATTGCAGCATTCTTCAACCGCCATTCATCGTGCATAGCTGCAATTAACGCCCCTAAAAAGGCAAACGCAGACGCTACAACAAATCCATAGAGTGGCATCAGAACACAGGCAGCCAACATGGAGACAACTAACAGCACTCGTCGCCACCAACTGCCAGTGCCGAAGCCCTCATCAGCAGCAGGCTTCAACAACGTCAATACGATGGAAAATATTGACGCTATGATCAACAAACTCGCCGCGGCTCGTGGAAACACTTTGGAGTCAACATCACCATAGGACAGGGTGTCGTACAACGTGACAATACCCATCACGACAAATAACGAGGCAACCAGAAGTGTTCCAATGGTTGAACGCGTAACTCCACGTGTAGCTGACATCAGGCTGCACCTCCGGAATTGGCTAAGATGCGTTTTTGCCGAAAGGCTGAATACACAGGATAAAGTAGTGATACCAAAGTAAACGCTACAATTCCCTGCGATATGGGTCGTCCAAAAAACATCCCGGATAAATCTCCGACAGCCGATCCGATAATCCAGGTTTGAACAAACCCTTGCTCGGCTATAGGTCCAAGAATCAAGCCCAGAACTATAGGTGAGGCTGCGAAACCAAACCTCCCCACTACCCAGCCAAACACACCTAGTAATATCATGATAACAACGTCAGAGACGCTATTGCGAATAGCAAATGTTCCGATAACAGTCATAAAGGCAACGGTAGGTACCAGTACCGCCTTCGGAATCATAACGATTGACTTGTAAGCGTACCGACCGATCAGCAGCCCTACTGGCAACATAAGTACAGTGGCAATAATCAATCCATATATAAACGTATAGGCGATGGAACTGCCCCCTGATTCAAAAAGCGCAGGTCCCGTCCGCACACCTTGAACAAGCAGTGCACCCAGAATAACGGCATCTGGTGGCGTACCCGGAATACCCAATACAAGTGTTGGTATGAACCCGCCGCCTACAGTTGCGTTATTGGCAGCTTCTGTGGCCATGATGCCATCTGGCTCGCCCTCGCCAAATTTTTGATGAGGCTTGGCATTTCTCTTCGCTTCAGAGTACGCAACCAGCCCGGCAACCGAACCACCCGCCCCTGGCAAAATTCCTACCAGTGTGCCAATAACCGATGATCGCAGTAAATTAAATTTGGATTTCATGGCCAATAGGAAGGCATCCGCAATCCTGACCGACTGAACTCCTTTTTCAACCTTTAAATGCCTTTCTGGCACAGCGACGAGATCAATCAGAACGGGAATGCAATACAAGCCAATCAAAGCGCCGACAACTCCGAATCCGCCAATCATGGTTTGACTGCCGAACGTCAGCCGAATATCAGCGGACACCTCCGCCACACCCACGGTTGATAAAATCAAGCCGAAAGCTCCACCTGCCAGCCCCTTGGCAAGGTTGCCGTTAGATAGAGAAGCTATTAGTGAAAGACCGAAAATAGATAACCAGAAATACTCGACCGGTCCAAAAGCTAACGCCACTCTGGACAACGGTGGCGCAAGAAATAATAATGCAAAAGCGCCCACAAGCCCACCGGCGACCGATGCAAAACAGGCAAGCGCCACCGCAAGATCGCCCTCTCCGCGCTTTGCCATTGGATAACCGTCAAAGGTTGTGGCTATTGCTGACGGTGTTCCGGGAGTATTGAGCAGGATGGCAGCATAGGCGCCACCGTATATCGCACCGGTATAAATAGCCCCAAGCAGTATGAGAGCCGAAGCCGGCTCCATACTGAACGTTATGGGTACCAGTACGGCCACCGCCATGGTGGCCGTAAGTCCTGGTATCGAACCAATGATTGTGCCTGCCACTACACCAAACAACGCAAACAGCAAGTTCAGTGGAGTCAGTGCAGAAAAGAAACTACCAATATCCATAACTGATCAGTAGCCTCTCTTGAAACAACTTAGCAACATATGACAATTTGCAGCAGACTCGATCATCAATTGCACTGATCCTATATCGAACTTATTCAATCAACTCTGCAGCACGGGCATCCGCCAGATACCCTTCTGTTCTGGCCGCCATGAATTCATCCATCTCATCAACACCGACATCAAGCATCGCAAAACCACCATCCAGCATTTGCTGGCGGAACGCCGGGTCTTGATTAATCTCGGTAATCATGTTGCTCCACATCTGCGTAGTCTCGTCACTTGCACTGTCAGGCAGTGCCAGACCGCGATATGCACCACCCACCATGTCGAAGCCCAGTTCTTTAAATGTAGGTACGTCAGGAAACAGCGGATGACGCTCATCCATCGCCACTGCTAGCATACGAACTGCATCGCCTTGAGTAGCGCCTACTGTCGAGTAACCCCACTCAGCTTTCACCTGCTTACCTAAAAGAGCTGTCACCGCAGCACCGGTACCTTTGAAAGGTACATAGGTTGTTGTAATGTCAGCCATGCTGTCAAACTTGATCTGGGCCAGGTGGTTGGCAGACGCCTTTCCAGAACCTGACAATGTCACGGCACCCGGATTCTCTTTGGCATCATCTATCAGATCCTGAAGGCTCTGGTAAGGACTGCTGGCCTCGACCACAATGGCATCGGGCGTGTAGTGAAACCAATGAAAAATATTGAGCCCTTCGGTGGTGAAACCTACGTCCTTCTGGGCCGGCTTGATCACAATGTGTGGCAGATTGACTCCCATGATAGTTTGACCATCAGCATTCAGCCCATTTAATGATGCCCAGCCCACTGCACCACCGCCACCAGGTTGATAAGAGATCACCATATCTTCGCCAAATTTTTCTTTAAAGAACGGTTGTTGGAAGCGTGCGCTGATGTCCGATTCGCCTCCAGGGCCGAACGGGATGATGTAATTGACAGATCCCGACAGCTCGGCGCTGGCGGACCCCATGACGCCAATCGATAAAGCGGTGCTGGCGGCAAGCAGTGATTTCAGAAATGTTCTTCGCATGATATTCCTCGTAAATTTCAAGTGGTGTGACAATCGAGTGATTTGAAAATATTGACAATCGACGTCTGAGGCGAGAAAGCACATGGATTTTTGCCAATAGCTTGTTGCAACACCCCTGACGTTATATCTCAAATACCTGCATTGAAGTGTACGCCAAGTTTGCCGAGGATTGAAGAGCAGAATCAGGCGAATATTCTCCCACACAAGTCATACAAACTCAAAAGGTCGATAATTACACGTGCATATCAAAAAATTTTGATGCGCTCAGAAACCAAAGCCAGATTCAAACACGCTCATCAACGATCCGTTTCACCACAGCATCAATCACCTCACCGCCATTGTGCTTGTCAGTCATTTGCACGCCCTGCATGCCAAAAGCGATGGCTGCATCCGTGTTCTCTTTCATGTCGTCGATAAACACGCAGCTATCCGCACTAATACCAAACTTGTTGCACACATGCTGGTAGATGGCCACATCCGGTTTGATCAATCGGGCTTCGCACGACACAACAACACCCTTGCACCATCCGAAACACTCGAATGTACTTTCCAGATAGGACCATGCGTGCTTCTGCATATTGGATAGTATGTACATGGGCACATCCTGATTCCGCGCTCGTGCCATCGCTGCCATGCTCTCTGGCAATGCAGTTAACGATGCACACAAATTGTCATACACGCTGGCTATGTCCTTGCCATCGAGATGGGTTCTGGCCTGCGCCCGCACAATTGCCTCATCCAGAGTCATATCGCCCTTATCCAGCGCTAGCCAGTCGGGCGTATTAACTGTCACACGCAATGCCTCCTGTTGATCGGCCGCGTTGTCAAACGTTAAACCAACCAGTCCATCAGGGTTCCAGTTACAAATGACATTACCAATATCCAGTATCAGATTGCTGGGCATATTCGTCTTGATCCTATGCGTCGATTATTCGAGCAACCAGAATAACACCCTGAGCAGCTTCCAACCCCCATCTAACGCGACAGACACTACGGGCTATTGATCTTTGGCATAATAACTGTATTTTATACCAGTATATGAATATACAGCCCGAAACCATCGAATCATTGGCCTACGCCGAGCTGCATTGCGTCTCCAATTTCAGCTTTCTGCGGGGCGCATCACGCCCCGAGGAGCTGGTGGACCAGGCCATAGCGCTCGGCTATTCGGCGCTGGCAATCACTGATGAGTGCTCCCTGGCAGGAGTGGTCCGTGCCTATGGCCGCATGAAAGAGCTGGCGGCAGAGGCCCACCGCCAAACCTGCGAGGTGGCCCCCGGCAAAATTCATGAACGGGTCATGAGGCAATCCGGATTCCGGCTGATCGTTGGCAGTGAATTCGCACTTGACGAAGGCTTTCGCATGGTAGCACTGGTGCGCGATCAGGCCTCTTACGCGCGCCTGTGTCAACTCATCACCGATGCACGTCGCAAGGCTGTCAAAGGTAGCTACGAGATCACCCGTCACATGATTGACCATGCAGGCCTTGAAGGTTGTTGCCTGTTGCTGGTACCACCCTATCTACCTGCACAACGCAAAGGCATGGATCACTGGTTTCACTGGTTCAGTCATTTGGGGCCTGACACCTTCGTGGCACTGGAGCTGCATTACGGCAGCTATGATCAAAAGCATATGCAGTGGCTGGTAGCTGCCGCCGAAAAGGTCGAGATGCCGGTGGTTGCCGCAGGTGATGCGCATATGCATAAACGCCAGCGACGGGCATTGCAAGACATCATCACCTGCATCCGGCATAACTGTACGCTGGACGACGCCGGACGCGTACTGTTTCAAAATGGCGAGCGTTACCTTCGTGATAAACGCGCCTTGTGCTCTGTCTATCCGATGCAAAGTTTGCACAATGCCGCAGCCGTTGCCAGTTTGTGTACCTTCGACCTGGCCGAGCTCGATTATCAGTATCCCAGAGAGGTGGTACCTGCTGATCTCAGTTCATCTGAATACTTGAGAAAACTGACGATGGAAGGTGCCCTCTGGCGCTGGCCGGAGGGTCATAGCGAATCGGTCAGTCAGCAACTGGAGCACGAACTGTCACTGATTAGTAATATGCAGTACGAGTCCTACTTTCTTACCGTGCATGACATTGTGCGCTTTGCCAGAAGCGAAGGTATCCTGTGCCAGGGGCGTGGATCAGCCGCCAACTCGGCGGTGTGCTATTGCCTGGGTGTGACGGAGGTCGATCCATCGCGTACACGTATGTTGTTCGAGCGTTTCATATCAAAAGAGCGTAACGAGCCACCAGACATTGATGTCGACTTCGAACATGAGCGTCGCGAAGAGGTCATCCAGTACATCTATGCCAAGTACGGTCGGCATCGGGCAGCACTGGCTGCCACGGTTATCACGTATAGGAAACGCAGCGCTATTCGTGATCTTGGCAAGGCTATCGGTTTCTCTGAAGATCAGATTGAGGCCTTGTCAAAATCGCTGGCCTGGTGGGACGGTACACACATGATTGATGAACGTCTTGAGACTATGGGTTTTGACCCTGATAGTCCGCTGATAAAACGCTTCACGTGGTTATTACAACAACTACTGGGTTTTCCTCGTCATCTTTCACAGCATGTCGGGGGATTTGTGATATCCGACCGCGATTTATCAACATTGGTACCTGTTGAAAATGCTGCCATGCCCGATCGCACCATCATCCAGTGGGACAAGGATGATCTGGAAGAACTGGGCTTACTGAAAGTTGATGTGCTGGCGCTAGGTATGCTCACAGCCATTGCCAAATGTTTCAGACTGATAGAATCCTATCGTGGTATCCGCCATACCATGGCAAGCCTTCCACCGGATGACACACCCACCTATGACATGATCTGTCGCGCTGATACCATCGGTGTGTTCCAGATAGAATCGCGCGCACAGATGTCCATGCTGCCGCGTCTGCGTCCACGCAATTACTATGATCTGGTTATTGAAATATCTATTGTTCGCCCTGGCCCCATTCAAGGTGGCATGGTCAATCCGTATTTAAAACGTCGTCAGGGTATTGAACCGATCACTTACCCTAACAAGGATCTTGAACGCGTACTTGAACGCACCTTGGGCGTTCCGATATTTCAGGAACAGGTTATGGAGATTGCCATGGTGGCCGCAGGTTTTACCGCAGGCCAGGCCGATGAATTACGCCGCTCCATGGCAGCCTGGCGACGTAGTGGCGAGATCACCAGATTTCATGATCGTGTCGTTGACGGTATGCTCGGCAAAGGTTATGAAGAGGAGTTTGCAGAATCTATCTTCAAACAGATAGAAGGCTTTGGTGAATACGGTTTTCCAGAATCACATGCGGCAAGTTTTGCTCTGCTGGTTTATGTATCGTGTTGGTTGAAGTGTCATGAACCTGCAGCATTTCTATGCGCCATGCTCAACAGTCAGCCATTGGGTTTTTATGATCCATCAGATCTGACACAGGACGCACGGCGTCACGGTGTCAATGTACTTCCCGTGGATGTCAACGAGAGCGAATGGGATCATTCACTGATTACCCCAAAGATTGCCCCACCCTCTTGCTCGATTGATGACAACAATAAACATAACGGCCGTAACGCCTCCCATACTCTCACAGCCGATTCAATAGAGGCCAGACACATCATTCACAACACCTGCAACGCCTTGCCTCAGGGTTCAGTGCGTCTGGGTTTGAGACTGGTGGCAAAACTTTCAGTTTCCGGTGCCAACCGTTTACTAAAAGCACGCAGCAAGGGAGCCTTTAAAAGCGCCGCAGATCTTGTAAGACGCACTGGCATTAACCAGATCGATCAGCAGGCACTGGCCATCGCCGGTGCTCTGGCAAACATTAGCGGTGATCGTCATCAGGCACAGTGGGATCTTCTGGGTGTCGAGGCCTTACCCGAGCTTTTACAGGATGCTTCAGCCTTTGAGCCGGCATTGAATCTGCCTGCACCTACCGAGGGTGAAAACACGCTGGCCGATTACATGAGTCTGGGCTTGACGCTGCAACGTCACCCTTTGTCGCTACTGCGAGAACGCTTGCAGCAGCAGCGCATCATGGACTCGAAAAGCTGGGCTGCCGTACCCAATGGAGCCATGGCACGGCTTGCTGGCATCGTCAAAGTACGTCAGCGCCCCGGCACCGCCAAAGGCGTCGTATTTCTCACCATTGAGGATGAAACAGGCCCCATCAATGTCATCGTATGGAGCAAGGTTGTCGAAGCTTTTCGTAAAGAGGTGCTAAGTGCAAAAATGGTGTCGGTGTATGGCAAGACACAGCGCGAGCAAGGTGTAGAACATCTGGTAGCAAGCAAGATAGAAGACTTGTCATGGATGCTGGGAGAACTCAGCACCCACTCACGCAATTTCCACTAGCTGAACCCTATTATTACAGCCAGCCCTCACTCGAATCTTTCAAACCCCGGCCAGGCATCCGCAGCTTGTTGAATGACATTAAGCTCTTCCGCATCAAGTTCCAGTGAACCCGCCACAGCGTTTGAACTGGCCTGCTCGACATCTCGTGCACCAACCAGTACATGACTCACACCTGGTTGGCTCAACGTCCATGCCAGTACAAGTTGTTCAGTGCTGACGCCTCTATCGCGTGCCAAGGACTTGACCGGTGCCAGTACTGCTTGAACAGCGTCCAGTACCGAAGGCAAAAAGCGTGGATTACCAATGCGCAAATCATCTGCTGTGAACTGACGCTTGCCATCCATTTTGCCGGTTAACAGGCCCTGCGCTATGGGCGAGTAGCATAGAAAACCCAGATCATGTTCTTCGCATAACGGCAGATTCGCATCATCCTGCCGCCTGTCCAGCAAACTGTAGCGTTCCTGATCGGTGGCGATCCCGCCAAGCTGCGCTGCTAGCTGTAACTGCTCGGAACTCTCATTGCACACACCCCATGCCCGAATCACACCTTCTTTCTTGAGTGCCTCGAAGGTTGCCACAACCGCTTCCATATCGGTTTCCGGATCGGGCCAATGTGTCTGGTACAAATCAATATAATCAGTACCTAACCTGGCAAGGCTCTGCTGCAATTCCCAGCGTATCGACGCCTCATCCAGCGTTCGATATATAACGTGTTCAGGCCCTTTGTTATGTAAGGTAGGCGTCTCGATATCCCAACGCAAGCCACACTTGGTTGCCAGCACAACATCTTCACGCCGGCGACCTTTGATCGCCTCGCCCACTATTTGTTCAGACAAGCCAAACCCATAGACCGCTGCGGTATCAATGAGATCAACACCGGCATCAAGCGATGCCTGAACCGCTTTGACAGAAACGCTGGCATCTGTGCCACCCCATTTCCAGCCGCCGATAGCCCAGGCTCCAAACGCCACCACCGAGGCCTGCATGCCATGTTCACCAAGAGATCTTTTACGCATCTGAGAAAATTAACTTGTTAGAGGGTATCTGTATGTGGACATCGACTCGCTGACACAAGCGCTAAACTCAACCTTTAGCACCGCGCGTCCTGGTGTTGTTTGGTCGAGCGTTTTTCTCCAGCTCTTCAATGATTATACCGGCGACATTCTTGCCACTGGCAGACTCAATGCCTTCAAGTCCGGGTGATGAGTTTACCTCCATTACCAATGGACCTCGCTCTGATCGCAATAGATCGACACCTGCAACAGACAAGCCCAGCACCTTGGCAGCACTGACAGCGGTTGCGCGCTCATCGGGTGTGATTTTTACAAGACTTGCCGACCCGCCACGATGCAGGTTGGATCTGAATTCTCCGTCTGCCGCCTGACGTTTCATGGAAGCCACCACCTTGCCACCCACGACCAGACAACGAATATCCGCACCACCAGCTTCCTTGATAAATTCCTGTACCAATATATTGGCTTGTAAGCCCATGAATGCCTCAATGACCGACTCTGCCGCTTTGCTTGTCTCAGCCAGCACCACGCCTATACCCTGAGTGCCCTCAAGCAACTTGATGACCACCGGCGCACCGCCCACCATCTTGATAATCTCTTTGCTGTCCCCAGGCTTATTGGCAAATCCTGTTACTGGTAGTCCGATACCCTTGCGCGATAGCAACTGCAACGATCGTAGCTTGTCGCGCGAGCGCGATAAGGCAACACTTTCAATCAGTGTATAGGTTCCCATCATCTCGAATTGCCGCAGTACTGATGTGCCATAGGCTGTTACCGAGGCGCCGATTCGGGGAATGACTGCATCGATATGTTCAAGTTTTTTACCTTCCAGATGCACTTCAGGCTTACGCGATACGATATTCATATAGCACTTGAGCACATCGATGACACGGACCTCATGTCCGCGTTGCTCGGCAGCTTCAATTAATCTGCGAGTAGAATACAGCCGTGGGTTTCTGGATAAGATCGCGATCTTCATTTGCCGTTCTCGACAACATCCCTGCCATAGATTGATCGGGCATTTAGACGACCCAGGCTATACGAACGCTGCGGGTTTACGACGATTCCCGGCACTAGTGTGGTTCTGCCAAGCAGCATCCTGAACAACATATCGGTACGCTGCGCCAAAGTGATTTCTACGACACGTGATTGATCACCAACACCCAGTGTGGTACTGATAAAAAAACGCTCTTCACTGTGTCCTCCCGAATCGGTGACTTTGCGAATATCCACCAGAGGCGCCTCGCACTGCCGGGTCACATTAGTGACTCGCTGAATGGGCATGACGATGAATGAAACCCAGTCATCTCCGCTAGCATGCTTGAAACGTTCAATGTTTGAGGCATGAATAGCCGATGTTCTGGCTCCGGTATCCACTTTCGCCTTGATAGCTGGCAAGCCTAACTCGGGCAGGCTAACCCATTCACGCCATCCGATCGTCAAAAGCTCAGATTCATCTTCAGTGTCTGATTGATCCCGATCTGCGTCAGGGGAATGCTGTGTTTTGCCAGTTTGTGGACTGCTCATTATCACTACACGGTATAAGAATACTCTATTGTCTCACGCCCTCGAGAACAAGGTGCGCGCTTGTCGACTCCAGAATAACCACACGATGGCGTGACTTTGCCGCGCAGGCTATCGTTTTCCATGCTTGCCTTCACCTGTCAGCTTCGCTGCTATACGTTTCTGAATTTCAAAAGCAACAAGGGTAGCCAAAGCCACCCTTGAG
>Ga0114956_1004480_pt1 | contig 10611 bp, 9 predicted proteins | sample MaitaG_FD_87304 | JGI IMG/M metagenome (GOLD analysis project Ga0114956, IMG submission 87304) | Marine algal microbial communities from Maine, USA - Maine_Asex2 metaG | ecosystem: Host-associated > Algae > Red algae > Unclassified | place: Maine, USA | collected 2015-01-05 | reverse complement strand
TGCCGGTCTTGGAGACGCCGGTGTTCCCGACGGCGGTGCCGGTCTTGGAGACGCCGGTGTTCCCGACGGCGGTGCCGGTCTTGGAGACGCCGGTGTTCCCGACGGCGGTGCCGGTCTTGGAGACGCCGGTGTTCCCGACCGCGGTGCCGCTGCCTGACTTCCCGGCGGTTCCCCTCGTGGCACCAGTGCCAACGCTTGCACCGGCACCGACGGTTGCCGCCACCCCGACGGTTCCGCCGGCACTAACGCTCGCACCGGCACCTACCGCCACAGTTGCACCGACGGCAACCGCTGCGCCTGCTGTGTTCAACCGGCGCGGCGAGAACCCGACCCCGACGGTCGAAGCCGCACTGACCGCAGCGCCGACGGCGACCGCAACCCCCGCCCCGACGACGACCCCGGCGCCGACGGCGACCCCGGCACCGACTTCAACCCCGGTGCCGACGCCCTCGCCAGTCCCGACCTCGACCCTCGTTCCAACCGCCACCGCGGCACCAACTTCGACGCCCCAGCCAACGGCAACCGTCGTGCCGAAGGTCGGACTGAACGAGCCGCTCCTTCCGGCGATTCCTGAACTGGTCATCCCGACTGTTTCGCCGATCCCGACGGTTTCGCCTATTCCCATCATGCCGTCCTTCGAGGATCTGCTCCGTGACGCCATTCCCGACGTTGTCGAGCCGCTGATTCTGTCAACCGTCGTTCCGTCGCCAACGAATACGCCGGTTGCGACCGTGGGCGTCGCCCAGGATCTTCCATCTGGCTTTACTCCTCCGCTGGTGGAGCTCGATGAACTCACCGATGCCCTCACGCAGGCGGTTTCAGCCCACGATGCAGCGGCGCAAGCGCAAACGGTGGCGGCGCTGCTGCAGACCGCGGCAGCCCAGGATCAAGCCGATGCCCTTCTAAGTGCCGCAATCGATGCAGCAGACGAACTCTCCGAGGCGACCGACAATTTGCAGAGCGACATGGTCCGGCTCGTCGACGTAATGGCGTCGGCAACACCAGCAGAGGTGGCGGCCACCAATCCAGCGGCCGTCCAGCAGGAGATCGCCCGTCTTGAAGCTCATGTCGTCTCGATCCAGACGGCGCTGGCCGCTCGACTTACTCCGTCATCGCTGCCAGCCTCCTACCTGAGCCAGCCAATGTTCGTCGCATCGTCGGCGCTGCATGATTACGCAGCGGTACTCGGTGCGATCGATGCGTCGATGACATCGCTCATTGCAACGCCGAGGCCGACACCTGTTTTTGTCTTATCCGAGTTCGATTCGGTGTTCGCCAACCTGAATGAGCTGAGTGAAACATTCATTGGTCAGCCGGTTATTCCGGTGGTGCCTGTTCCGGCGCCGACCTCGACACCTGCTCCGGCGCCGACCTCGACACCTGCTCCGGCGCCGACTTCGACACCGGTTCCTGTCTTATCGGGCTTTGATTCGGTGTTCGGCAACCTGAATGAGCTGAGTGAAACATTCATTGGTCAGCCGGTTATTCCGGTGGTGCCTGTACCGGCGCCGACTTCGACACCTGTTCCGGCGCCGACTTCGACACCGGTTCCGGCGCCGACTTCGACACCTGTTCCGGCGCCGACTTCGACACCTGTTCCGGCGCCGACTTCGACACCTGTTCCTGTCTTATCCGGCTTCGATTCGGTGTTCGGCAACCTGAATGAGCTGAGTGAAACATTCATTGGTCAGCCGGTTATTCCGGTGGTGCCTGTTCCGGCGCCGACCTCGACACCGGTTCCGGCGCCGACCTCGACACCGGTTCCGGCGCCGACGCCCGTCCCATCACCGTTCGGCTCGTTGATCCCCGATCTCAGCGGCATGCTCGGCTCGGGTCTCTTCGGACCGTAGATCAGAGGTCGAGCGGGAAGTCGGTCAGTAGTTCAGGGCCGGACTCGGTCACCAAATACTGATCCTCAAGCTTCATTCCTTCGCCGCCAGCACGGGGCCCGATGAAGCTCTCCGCCGTGAAGACCATGCCGGGTTCGACGACGCCGTCGTAGCCGACTGCCTCCCAGTTCTCCGCAAAGTAGATCGACGGGAACTCATCGCATTGACCGACACCGTGATACTGCACCGAGTAGTGCCGGTAGTCCTCGGTCGGTGGTTTCCAACTGTCGAAGGTCAGCTCACGAAACGTCCGCCCGGGCGTAAGTAACTCAGCGTTGCGAGCGAGTTGTTCGACGGCCATGGAATGCAGGTTCCGCTGGTGGGCATTCGGCTTGCCGCCGCCGGCGACCCAGCTGCGCGAGATGTCGATCATCATGCCGTACGCCCCGACGAGGTCGGTGTCGTAGGCAACGAGGTCGCCCGGCTCTATCACGCGGCTGCTGCACTCCTGAAACCAGGGGTTGGTGCGGGGTCCGCTCGAGATGATCTGCGTTTCGATCCACTCGCCGCCGCGGCGGATGTTGCCGGCATGCAGCATGGCCCAGACGTCGCGTTCGGTCATACCTGGCTGCAGCGCGGTACGCATCTCGGCCATCGTCGCCTGACAGGCGTGAGCCGCACACCGCATCGCGCGGATCTCGTCGGGTGACTTGATCGCCCGAGCGAGCTCCATGACCTCCTGGCCGCTGCCAAGCTCGATACCTGCGGCTTGCAGGACCTGGTAGCCGATGAGGTGGCATTGGTCGATGGCGATGCGGGCTTTGGCCCCAGCGTCAGCCGCGATGACGTCGATCATCTCGGCGGCCCACTTGGCTGAGTGTTCTTTGTATCGGCTGCCCGAGGTGAAAAAGATCGTGGCAATCGCGGGACGGACTTCGGTGATCTGGTCGTTGTGACCAGCCAGGAACTCGCAGTTCGAGTAGTCCCACAGAATGACGGGTCCGTCGTCTCGGGCGCTGACATAGCAATACCGGGCCGCGTTATGCATCACCCAGATCTGCATGTTCGTCGTGTCGGTCGCGTACCGGATGCTCATCGGGTCCATCAGCACGACGCCGCCGTAGTCCATCGACTGCAGCTGCTGGCGAATTCGCGCCAGTCGGTAGCGACGAATCTCGGCGAGGTCCGGCAGTTCAAGACCGTCGGCAACCCAGCCGTTCGTCAGGCGGTCGCCGGGGCCGATGACGAGGTGGTGGCCGTCGTTCGCCGCGGCGCGAACCTCAGGAGTGTGGTCGGCGAGTGACGCTGCAATGCGGCCCGGCATGATGTCCCCGAACGATCTGAGGGCAACGGCGTCGCCCGCGGTCCCGACACAGTACAGATACTCGGATCTGATTTCCTGTCGAACTCAAGCGGTGAGACCTGCGACGATCCTCAACATGGATGCAGAGACCGCTGACCGGATGCGCATCTATGGCGGCAACGGCTCTACAACCGAGTACGAAGTCGAGCGGCTCTACCGCGGCGCTACGCCGCGACCGCTTGGATCGTCGCCATGTCGACCAGTTCGAACATCGGCATCTCGTCGGCGAGAATCGCTACAGCACAGAAATCCTCTGCTACAGACGTCGGTGCTCGCTGCGTTGCAACAGTCCTCGGGGAAATTGTCGCCGCTTATCCGAGGGGAGTTAACGAGCGCTCCGGCCCACAGGCCGGCTTCCGTTCTGATCGCCGGTTCCGGCCGATCGGTAGTTCGTCGCGTCGGGCTGAGCGCGTTTGCCAGACCCGGCTGGCGGGGTCCTGTTGCAGGGTTTGGTCTGAGTCGTGGATCTCGTGGTGACATGTCGAGCACACGAGTGCGAGCTGATCGATGTCGGTTTGCCCGCGGCGGGGCGCGTTCCACGGCGTGAGGTGATGCGCTTCGCACCGGCTGGCCGCAGCTCCGCACAACACGCAACCGCGATCTCTGATCGTTAACGCCAAAAACTGCGCGGCACTGGCGTGTCTTCGTTTCCGACCAAGCCACAACGGCTGACCATCGCCGCCGAACACCATGCCGATCACATCAGCATCTTCAAGATATATGGCGAGCAGCGCATCTGCGATCGGTCCGGTGCCGACCTGCTCAGCCGCCTCCGAGAGTTTGCGGCCACCCAACTTGTCGAGCGTCGCCGTGACAACAAAGGTCGGCCGCTGCGAACCGGTTCGCGATCGGTCATCGGCACCTCCACCCAGCGCGTCAACGCAGGCATCAAACAGTCGTTGGTGATTCGTGCGTCGGTGGCTGCCGGCCGGGACGTCTCGGCCCCCATCGGATTGATAGAACCCGTCGGCATCGGCAACGAGCCGGTTCCACATTGCGTCGATCGTGGCATCGTCGCCCTCCACCGTGATAGCGGCCAAACCATCCGTCGTGTCGTACCGACGAGCCGAACGCAGACGACGTTGGCGCTCATACTTCTCTGCGGCTGACCCCGCATCGTCGCGGTCATGCTGCCACTGCTTTGCGATCTTGCGACCCTGGTCGGGCCCGGCTTGGCGGACCTGCTCAATCAACCGGTCATCAAACAACGCGCTCGCCGGTCAAGTCAGAAGCCAGGAGCGCAGCCGGCTGCAGATCACCGGATGGACGACCGGGTCCGATGGTGGTCCATCGGTCGAGGTGCTGCCCAGCACCAATATCTCGATCGACGAAGCAGGCCCGTTCGAAGACACGGTCGTCGGTTGGTCAGGCGATGAGTTGCGCGCGGTATTCAATACTGAGGATGGTCGGCTCATCGGGTTCGCAGCCTTTGTGCCGACCCACATCGATGAGCTGGTCCAGGATTCGCCTCCTGCTGTTGAGGGGTTGACCGATCCCTGGCTGAACGACCAGCCGATCCCATGGCGCAGCGGTAGCGACGATGCAGCCGTGACGGCCGAGCGATACCTCGACTTGGGCTGGCCTGATTGGCGTTCGGGCGGACTTACGGCGGTTGTCGTTGCTGAGGCACGGTCGGCCGACGGCAGTCGGCCCGCCTCAGCCGTGGTCGAGTTTCGCACCGAGACCTCGACGACGGTCGCGACGATGCGGCTGCGATACGCCGATGGGCAGTTCATGGTGCACGACGTGCGCAGCTCGACGCTGCAGGTCGACGTCGCCACCGTGAGCGCTGGTCTTCGTGGAACAGCGACGAGCACGATCGCCGGGACGCTCGTCATCGACGTCGCTCGCGCAAAATTGATCGAGACTGACGCCGGAGCCGATGTTGGCATGGAGGTCGTGTCGTCGAATTCAGTTGAGTTGGATGCCGGAGTTGTCGCCGATATCTCGACAGCCGATGGGATGTTTGGGCACGAGCTACGGGCTGGCTTGTACGACGACACCGGGGCCTTGCTTGCAGTCGTCGCTTACCAACCCGTGAGCAAACTCGACACCCGACAGCCGGGCGCGCAACCCGGCGGTGCCACGTCGTCACCACGCATGTTTCTTTCACCGATCTCCGGGTTGGCGGGGCTCGAGGAATTGTTAGCGACGTCCGGCTTGTTCGCGGATTGGGTGACGCGTGACGAGTGGGCGACCGCAGCGATTCTTGGAATCGATGTCGAGCGGTCGGATCCGTATGCGTCGCTCACCAGCGTTGCGACGGAAGTCGTGTTCAAGAGCGACGTGTCGGTTGAGCGCCGACGTGCGTTCATCACCGAGCTGACCTCCGACGGCAGCATCAGCTCCGAGGTCGATCTGCCGTTGGCTCGGCCGACCACGTTGTCGGCGGCTGAGGTAGCCGAGCCGATCGTCGTGGCTGCCGTGCCGAACGCAAGTCGCTGCATGGCGCCGCCCGGAACCCCGATACCGCCGAATGGCAGCGGGGTCGGGCCGAGCGATCTTGTAGCGCCGACCGCCGAAGAGGCGGCCGAGGCGTTTCGCGCTCATCCCGATAGCCCGAATGTCTACGCGTCCATGCCGCGCACGTTCGTCAACGAGAATGGCGAGACGATCGGTTTCGCCTACGGCGACGACTGGCTATTCAGTTTTCTCCTCGTCGTCACGGTGGCTCCGGTCGACGGTGGTTGGACGGTTACCGGCTGGCAGTCGGTCGGCTGCTGACGCCGTGACGTAGCCCGGCCGCTAGCCCACGGCTAGGAGACGTATCCCTGGGCTTGGTCGTTCTCGATGTCGGCGGGGTCGCGGTCGGCCGGGTTACCGAACCCACCACCACCGGGCAACTCCAGGATGAGTCGGCGGTCGGCGGGCACGGTCTGTCGGCCCTTGCTCGCAAACGGCGTGCCGTCGTCGAGATACACCGCGCCGGGTGCGCCGTCGCCACCGCCCGCTCGGCCCCGCGCCGGGTTTGAGATGCGGTCAAACATCGCGGAGAACTCGAACAGGTAGCCGTCGGCTGGTCCGATCTCGATGACCTGGCCAAGTCCGCCGCGCTGTTTGCCATCGCCGCCGCTGTTTTCGCGAATCTCTTTGCGCCAGACGATGATCGGCCCGATCTGTTCGGTCGCTTCGGTGCTCATCGTGCGAACACCTGATGGGAACGCCGTGGCCGTCAGGCCATCGAGTGTCGGCCGGGCGCCGGTGCCGCCGCTGTTGAACATCAACATCTCGACCGGGGGTCGCGGCGCTTCGCCAGGGTCGGCGGCTCGGGCGCTGGCTTGGAAGTTCCAGAGCGCTCCGGCACCTTCGGCCGGAACGACGTCGGGTCGGGCCGGAGCGATCGCTCCCAGGCACAGGTCGGTGACGAAGTGGCCGAGCACGTGGCGCACGGCCACGGGGTCGGGGTCCTGGGCGTTGAGGATGACGCCGGGCGGGGCACTCACCGTAAACGGCAGCAACGACGCATAGTTGTTCGGCAGCTCGGGAGCGAGCGCGACGAGCATGCCGTAGGTGAAGTAGGCCTGGGCATAGGTGATCGGCACGTTCACGCCGAACGGGCTGAGCGGCGATGTGCCGGTGAAGTCGGCGTGCATGCCGTCGTCGGCGACAGTCAATTCGACGGCGAGCGTGACGTTGTCGTTGTACCCGTCGACCTGCATTTCGTTCTTGTAGACGCCCTTGCGAACCGGCCCGAGCGCGGCCAGCGTTGCCCGTCGGGTCCGGTCGAAGATGAACTCGGCCAATTCGTCGAGGTCGACCATGTCGAATTCGCCGAGCATGGCCAGCAGCCGTCGCCGCCCGGTGTCGTTGCACGCGGCCAAGCCATGAATGTCGCCGACGACCTGGTCGGCCTCGCGCACGTTGTTACGAACGATGTTCTCGAGGTCGCGGTTCAGTTCGCCCTTCTCGATCCACTTCATGATCGGGATTCGAATGCCCTCTTCGTAGACCTCGCTGGCGTCGGGCCCATAGCCGCGGCCACCGATGTCGACGACGTGGGCCGTCGACGCGAAGAAGCCGATGAGGTCGCCGCCTTTGAACACCGGGGTGGTCACGGTGATGTCGTGGAGGTGCCCGGTGCCTTTCCACGGATCGTTCGTGATGTAGACGTCGCCGGGGTAGATGCGTTCGGGACCGATGTCGTTGATGAAGTGCGGCACGGCGGCCGCCATCGTGTTGACGTGGCCCGGGGTGCCGGTCACGGCCTGTGCGACCATGCGCCCTTCTTTGTCGAAGACGCCGGCCGAGAGGTCGCCGGCTTCGCGCACCGACGTGCTGAACGCGGTCCGCACGAGCGTGAGTGCTTGTTCTTCGACGACCGAGATCAGCCGGTTCCACATGATCTGGAACTGCACCTCGTTCTGGTTTTTGCTTGGGCTCACAGCAGACCTCCAAGGTCGAAGCCGGTTCGGCTGATCAGTAACGTGCCGTCTGATTGCATGACGGCTTCGTGGTGCGAGCCGAGCACGGTGGACGTTTGCGGCTCGATGATGATGGCTGGACCAATGACCGCATCGCCTGCAGCGAGGGTGTGGCGTTCGATGATTCCCGCGCTGACGTCGCGACCTTCGACCGGGTCGTACATCTTGCGCGTCATCGGTGCTTCGGTGGTCCGAGCGGTTCGACGCACCTCGATCGCGGTCGGGCGCGGTTGGACCGACGCCACCCGAACCGACCAGCTGACCGCTTCGATTGCAAGGTCGTCGATCGCTCGGCCGAAGAACTCTTCGTAGGCCTTCGTAAAGGCGTTGGCGAGCAGTTCAACCGCAGTCTCGTTGAAGTCGTGCGGGCCGAGACGAACCGGAATCTCCCAGCCCTGGCCCTTGTATCGCATGGCGACCTGGCGCTCGACGACAACGTCCTCGTCGGTGCCTTGGCGAACGAACGCTTCGGCTTCGGTCGTGAGTTCAGCGAGCACCTGGTTTGCGCCGACGTAGTCGAAGTCGTCGGTATGGGTGTAGAAGCTGCGCACGGCCTCATAGGCAAACGGCGCCCGGAGGAAACCGATGGCCGACCCAACCCCGGCGCCCGGCGGCACGAGCAGTTCGTCGAGGCCGAGCTTGTCCATGAGGCGAGTCGCATGGAGCGGAGCGCCGCCGCCGAACGCGATCATCGTGAAGCCGGTGAGATCCTTGCCATTCTCAACTGCGTGGACGCGGGCCGCGTTGGTCATGTTCTCGTCGACGATTTCGGCGATGCCGATTGCTGCAGCATCGACGTCCATGCCGAGACGAGAGCCGACTTGGCGGTCGATCGCTTCGGCGGCCTGGGTGGGGGAGAGGGTTATGTCTTTGGCCCCGAACGTGTCGGCGTGGAGCCGGCCGAGTTGCAGGTTGGCGTCGGTCACCGTCGGCTCGCTTCCGCCCCGGTCATAGGCCGCAGGTCCGGGTTCTGAGCCCGCTGACTGAGGGCCGATGCGGATCTGACCGAGCGAATCGACGCTCGCGACCGAACCGCCGCCCGCGCCGATTTCGATCATCTCGATGACCGGGATCGAGATGGGCATACCGCTGCCCTTCTTGAAGCGAGTCGTTCTCGCGACCTCGAACGTTTTCGCGGTCTGCGGTGTGTAGTCCTCGATTAGCGCGATCTTGGCCGTCGTGCCGCCCATGTCGTAACTGAGCACCCGGTCGCGGCCGTGGCGGGCGGCGAGGTCGGCGGCGAAGATCGCTCCGCCAGCCGGCCCTGATTCGACCAAGCGCACGGGAAAGGCGGCGGCGGTTTCGACGCTGATGAGTCCGCCGCCGGAGTGGATGAGGTACAGCGGGCACGTCGCCCCGCGGGATCGAAGTTCGGTTTCGAGTCGGATGAGGTACGACGCCATCAGCGGTTGGACGTATGCGTTTGCGCACACCGTGTTGAAGCGTTCGAACTCGCGCATCTGTGGTGAAACTTCCGCGCTGATCGACACCGATACATCGGGCAGGCGCGCCGCCAACCTGTCGCGGAAGCGACGTTCGTTGTCGGCATTGCGATAGCTGTGGAGGAAGCCGACCGCGACGGCTTCGTACCCGCCCGCTTCGATCGCATCGATCACCGCGTCAGCGGCCGCATCGTCGAATGGAATGAGCGTTTCGCCGCGCGCATTGATCCGCTCGGGTACGACGTAGCGGTGCTTGCGTTCGATCAGTGGCGTCGGCAACACGATGTTCAGGTCGTACTGCTCGAAGCGGCTCTCGGTCCGCGTTTCGATGACGTCGCGGAAACCGTCGGTCGTGACCAGTGCCGTACGAGCGCCTCGCCGTTCGATCAGCGCGTTCGTCGCGAGCGTGGTGCCGTGGATGATCTGCTCGACGGCGGTGAGGTCGACATCGTGTTCTTCGACGAGCGCCTCGATGCCCGCGAGGATGCCGATCTCGGGTCCGTCAAGGGTGGTGAGCACCTTCGTTGACACGAACGAGCCATCGTCGGTTTCGAGCACGATGTCGGTAAAGGTGCCGCCAACGTCGGCGCCGATGCGCAGCCCCATGTCAGATGTCCTCGAGCTTTGGGAAGTTCGACGGCGGCATGATGTCGACGGTCGCCGAGCGTTGCTGGGCCGTCATGCCGCCGTCGACCTTGATCACGTCGCCGGTGATGTAACTCGCATCGTCAGAGGCCAGGAAGAGTGCTGCGCCGGTCATGTCGAATGCCTCGCCGATGCGTCCGAGCGGTACGTTTTCGCCACGGTAGGTGCGGTCTTCGACCGACATGCCGCTCGTGTCGATCGATCCGGGCATGAGGGCGTTCACGCGAATGCCGTAGGGGCCGAGGTCGAGGGCCATGGCCCGGGTGAGAGCTTCGATGCCACCCTTCGTCGCGTCGTATGCGCAGAACGCTCGGTGGGCTTGGGTTGCGCCGCCCGAGCTCATGTTGATGATCGCGCCGCCGCCCTGCTTTGCCATGATGCGCGCCACCGGGTGCGATACGAGGAAGTGGCCCGTGAGGTTGACATCGATGATGCGACGCCACCACGCCTCGTCGGCTTCGAAGAAATGCAACATCGGGCTGACGATGCCCGCGTTGTTCAGCAGCACATCGATGCGGCCGTGCTCGGCCATGACTGCGTCGATCATGGCGTTCACGGCCCCGGCGTCGGAAACGTCGGCGACGCCCGCCATGGCGGTGCCGCCGGCATCGGTGATCGTCGCGACGGTCGCGTCGACCGACTCGGCGTTTACGTCGTTCACGACGACCTTGCAGCCGGCACCGGCGAACCGCTTGGCGAGCGCTTGGCCAATGCCCTTTCCGGCGCCCGTGACGATGACGACCTTGTCGGTAAGCGAGCTGTACTCATTCGGCATTGGTCATGTTCCGTTCGTCGGTGTGTCGATTTCGATTCGAGATTCAGATGGCGGCGATGAGGGCGGTGGCATGCGCGATGACGTCTTCGTCGCGGCGGTAGTACGTCCATCCCTTGCGACGGGTTGCGATGACGAG
>Ga0114956_1004476_pt1 | contig 10618 bp, 10 predicted proteins | sample MaitaG_FD_87304 | JGI IMG/M metagenome (GOLD analysis project Ga0114956, IMG submission 87304) | Marine algal microbial communities from Maine, USA - Maine_Asex2 metaG | ecosystem: Host-associated > Algae > Red algae > Unclassified | place: Maine, USA | collected 2015-01-05 | reverse complement strand
CGTTTCCAGCTGGAAGACGAATTACCTGTAGAAATTCTGGAAGTCGATAACAAGAAAGTTCGTGATGGACAAATACAACTTATAAAGCGTGTCAAAAGTCAACGCGACAACAGCAAGCTAAAGAGCGCATTAGATAAACTTCAGGCGGTGTCAGAATCCAATGGCAATCTGCTTGATGCCGCCATTGAGGCTGCAAGGTGCGGTGCGACACTTGGAGAGATATCCTCGACAATGGAGCTGGTTTTTGGTCGACACCAAGCGGTCACCGAGTACGTGAGTGGTGTCTATGATGAACAGCAAGCCAACAACGACGAGTATTTGATCGTTAAGTCACGTGTTGCACAGCACACAAAAGAGAACGGCAGTGCGCCGGCAATACTCGTGGTAAAAATGGGTCAGGACGGCCACGACAGAGGTGCAAAGATAATCGCTTCGGCATTTTCCGATATGGGGTTCTCGGTTCATATGTCGGACTTGTTTTTAACACCCGACGAGGTTGTAAAATTGTGTACCGAACGCCAGTTTGATGTGGTTGGCGTGTCCAGCCTTGCAGCAGGCCATAAAACACTCATACCCGAACTTATTGAAGGGTTCAAGCGCGATAACATATCGGCGAAAGTGGTGTGCGGTGGCGTTATCCCTGAGCAAGACTATGAATTTCTCAAAGCGGCTGGTGTAGCGGAAATATTTGGCCCCGGAACTAATGTAGTCGAGGCTGCCAGCGCTGTATTAGGACAAATTGCCGGTACACGCCATAACAGCTGAAACCAGCGCGTTTCGCATTCTTGAAGCAGATTTTTTGCACGTAATTGCACGGTAGGTATGCAGTTCAAATGTAAGCGCCTCGATGCTAAGTTGATATTTGGGCGCAACTCCGCGATTCAGGTGATTACCCTCAGCTGCTTGCTAAAGTCCTGACCAAAACCGCGACCGAGTGAGTGAAAACGTGATTCAAATGCGTGATTTCTAACGAATCGGCAACACTAATTGGTCATTATTAAATCCAGCTAACAGTTATTTACATTTTTTAGCGTGCCTGAAATGTACTACTCCGGTGCTTATCGTCACCAACTAACCCGCAGCCATTTAGTTTTTTGTTGATTACTCGATAACAGTTTGGGAACCACGATTCTGGCTCAACAGTCATTATGACCGCGTTTTTGAGTCGGCTCCATGTGGTTAAACCGATTTTTTAGTCGACTCATTTAATAAATTGTACTGAGGGTAATACTCAAATGAAAATGAATAAACTTGGCGCATTTGCGTCACTTGCGGTACTGCTGTCAGTAACCGCGTGCAGTAGCTCGGGTAGTAAAGCAGTAGGTGATGGTAACAACGGCGACATGCTTCGTCAGTTGGAATCTCGTCAAGCAGCTCTATCAACCCAAGAAGCGGAGCTGAAAGCTCGAGAAGCAGCACTTGCTAATCGTTCATCTGCTCAATCTGTATCAGCGGGCGGTTCTGAACTGTTACCACCAAATGCAAAGCCAGGTCAGTGTTTTACACGCGTCTGGATGCCACCTACTTACAAGAGCGTGTCTACTCGTAAGCTGGTCAGCGAAGCTGGTGAGCGTATACAGGTTATCCCTGCAAAATACGGTAAGGTTAAAAAGCGTGTTCTTGTTCAGGAAGCTTCTACTAAGTTAGTTACGGTTCCAGCTACATACCGCACAGTGACTGAGAAAGTAATGGTTCAACCTTCTCGTTCACGAACTCAAACAATTGCTCCAGTATACGAAACTGTTACAGAGCGTGTTCTTGACAAGGCTGCACACACTACCTGGAAGAAAGGCACTGGCCCAATCCAGCGTATTGATGAGTCAACTGGCGAAATCATGTGTTTGGTTGAAGTACCAGCAACCTACAAGACTATCACTAAGCAAGTCTTGAAGACTCCAGCTTCTACTCGTACAACTGATATTCCTGCAGAGTACCGCACAGTAACTAAGAAAGTGGTTGCTACTGAAGCGACTACCAAGACTATCCAAATCCCTGCTAAGTACAGCACTGTAACTGTTACTGAAGAGATCACTCCTGCTTCAGAGCGTCGCATCGCTATACCTGAAAAGTACACCACAGTTAGCTCACGTGAGTTAGTCACTGACGGTCAGATGGATTGGCGTGAAATCATGTGTGAGACCAATACAACTCCTGGTCGCATCATGGAAATCCAGAAAGCGCTTAAGAGTGCTGGCTTTAACCCTGGCCCAATCGACGGTGGCATGGGACCTTCTACGATCAAAGCTGTGAATGCATTTCAGCGTTCTAAAGGCTTACCTGTTGATCGTTACCTGAACGTTCAGACTGTAAATGCGCTTGGCGTTAATATGAACTAATACGCGATGGCGTAACAAAGTGCTCCGCAAGGAGTGAAGAATCCCCGGCTGGGTAACTGGCCGGGGATTTTTTTTATTACCGCGAATTTAGGGTTTGTGGCTGTTGGCTCTGAACTTCATCGCTATATCGATAACGACTGCAATCAGAATGATGAGTGCGCCAATCATGGAAATCTGGTTGAGCTCAGTTCCGATCAGCAGATAGGCTGATAGGGTGGCGACAATTATTTCTGTCATGGTTAGTAGTGCTGCAGTTGGCGCAGCAACACGTTGTGCACCCCATATTTGTCCTAATAGCGATGGAAACATCACTATGATTGAGAACAAAAATGCTGCGCCCACGACCAGCATCCAGGAGGCTGGCTGTGGCACGGAAGCTAACTCTGTATGCGCTGTATTGACCAACAGCATGGCAACGCCTACCGACATGACAGTGGCCGTAGTTGCGACCGCGAAAACCATCCCGATTGGATCAACATTGTCCTTGCCATGAATAACTGCAAGGCTGATTCCCCAGCTCACACCGGCCAGCAATCCACACCAATCACCGATATTCGATGGCAGTGGAATACGATTGCCGCCTCCGAGCAATAACCATAGCCCGATCAATGCTAACGCGATGATGAGCAACCTTGCGGGGGTAATCAATTCTTTGTAAAGAATACGTGCAGCAAGTGTTGTCCAGATTGGCAACAAATAGAAAAGAAAAATAACTCTGATAACATCCGAGACAATAACACCAACGAAATACAGCACTGCTGCCAGACCCATTGAACAACCTATAAACCAGGTATTGCCAGACTTCAGCGTATGCAGTTTTCCAGCTTGTATTAACAGTAAAGTTGACGGGATAATCAACGCGAACATGACCAGTGCTACTGCCCAAAGACCAGTAACACCACGATCATCAAGAAAACGTAGTGGAATCCAGAATAATCCCCACAGTGCAGAACCCATAGCAACTGCTATAGCACCTTGTTGGTTGGCACTGCCTGGGAGCCAGTTCGCGCGGCGATAAGTTTCGCCGCGCTCTGGTGAGTTGTTTGTCACGAATTGAGTTCTATTTTAATACTGTCCATTATTGGCTGATGGGTCGCGGCACTAAATTCTGGTGCTGTCTTCCAGTCATAGAACCACACTGGAGCAGTTCTGAGTTGTTCTGCTTCATCGTTAAAGCGCGGGAAAACATGTGCATGCAATGCAGGTTCAAGATTGCCGAGCATTTCGTAGTTGATTCGCACAGCCCCGGTAACAGTCAGCACCGCATCACCCAAACGAGTCATGTCCAACAGGAATGCCTGTCGTTGGTTCATGTTCATAGCGTTAAGGTCTGGCACTACGGGGTCTGGCAGCAATAGGCAGTAGCCTTTTAAAAACTGCACATCACCCATTACCGCCCAACCGGATGGCATTTTTTCAATGCACTTTTCGTAAGCACCATCGCGGCACAGCTGCACACGTTGGTGAATAATGGTATTCATGATTTACCAGTAAGACAGCGCATTGCTGTACATATTTTCTATGTCGACAATATTGGAGTCGCGTGGTGCATTGGCAATGGCACGTCCTTGTCGAATGGATGATTCTGCTAACGCTTTTATATGCGATTGGTCAAAGCCCACACCAGATAAGCCGTTTGGCATATGAGTGGCGCGCATCAGTTCTATAAGTCTTTTTGAAAGTACTTCTCCGGCGTCCTGCAGTGTAGCGCCTTCGGCATCAGCACCAAGATAATGTGCGCCGTCCATATGCCGTTGTTGTGTGCTTGGGCGGTGTAGTTAAAAATGGCCGGCGCGTTAACCACCACACTTATTCCGTGCGGTACGAACGGCGATGCTATCGGGTAACCGTCGGTTGTAATATCACTCATTAGGTGGGTTATGCCGTATGACATGGCGTGTGGCAGGTGAGTGCCACTGTTGCCAAATGCAATACCGGCAAGTGTTGCGCCCCACATGAGCTTGTCGCGTGCTTCAGAATCATCTTTATCATTAACACCGCGAATAAGATAGTGGTTGACAATATCCAGCGCTTCTCTGGCAACCATGTCACTGTACGGGTTCGCACCTTGAATATACTGTCTGGCATTGGGGTCGGTTATTGCAGTGTGCTGATTGTATGCCCGTGCAGTAAAGCACTCCAGTGCATGACAACATAGATCGAAGCCAGTAGAGGCGATCACATTGGCAGGTAAGCTGTCACAGCATTGCGGGTCCACTATCGCCTCTGTCGGTAATAAACAGGGATTGGCCACAACAAATTTTGTATTCAGGCTGTTTACTCGAATGACGGTAATAGACGTGCATTCTGAACCTGTTCCTGATGTAGTAGGGCACGCAATATGAGTCAGTATCGGCCCGGTTGCAGCCTTTGCCTGTCCAACTGGCGGCGCAAAGTATTCAACAATGTTACCGCCGTGGTGGTGCACAAGTAATGCAGCTTTGACGGTATCAATGACCGAACCACCGCCAACCGACACAACGCCGTCAAACTTGCCCGAGTTCAGAAACGCAGCACTACGCATAACAGTGTCATCGCAGGGCTCAACACGGATGTCTGAAAAAACCGCAACACTGATTCCGGCTGCTGCCAACGAGGCTTTAGCGCTCGCGACCAGTGGTCCATCGAGTAGATACGGGTCAGTAAACAGAGCGATGTTCTTGAGTTGGTAACGAGCGCTGCGTGCGCCAACCTCGCTCAATGTGCCTCGCCCAAATGTCAAACGCGGCATCGCTACAGTAAACGAGGTAGCACCGTCGTGTGTCGGGTCATCGTATTGACATCCCATGGCTTAGTCCTCCGCAATTCTTCCAATAAGCATATGGTATCAGTCAAAAAGAATTGGGGCACAAGAAACGGACAGTAAAATGGCTACATTGCGCCTTATACTACGCACATGGAACAAACCTACCCTATATCCGACACAGAGGCATTGAAGGCCGTCAGCGAGCGTGATGCTGCGTATGACGGTAAGCTGTTCTTTGGGGTAGTCACAACTGGTATATTTTGCCGACCATCTTGTTCTGCGCGTCAGGCTTTGCAGGAGAATTTGCGATTTTTCCAAAGTGCGCAGGGTGCCCGAACTGCAGGCTTTCGAGCATGTAAACGATGTAAGCCTCAGAACCTTGGTGGTAGTAGCCCAATGATAGATGTGGCGCGCTACATAGAAGCGCATGCTGATGAAAAGATCACGCTGTCCATCCTCGCTGAGACATTCGAGTTATCGCCAACACATTTACAAAAAGCGTTTAGTGCCACTTTTGGCATTTCGCCAAAGGTCTTCCAGGACGGCATTCGACAAAATAAATTCAAATCATTGTTGAAAGCTGGCGAGTCGGTTACCAATGCCGTGTTTTTGGCGGGCTTCGGTTCCTCTAGTCGAGTCTATGAAAGTAAGACACAGAGTCTGGGGATGACACCGGGAAACTATAGAAAGGGTGCAGGTGGCGAGCAAATTTATTATGCTTGTGGTGAAACTCGCTTTGGATGGCTGATGTTGGCGGCAACGCAAATAGGTGTCTGCTTTGCCATGCTTGGTAAATCTGAAAGCGAATTAAAGCAAATGTTGTTGAATGAATTTCCTGATGCCACGATCAATCATTCACCTGGCAGTGAGCAAATAGATAATTGGTTTGTCGAGATTGATCAGTGGCTCGGTGCAAACCAGTCGATGCCGACTTTGCCGCTCGACCTTCGGGGCACGGCGTTTCAGATGCGTGTCTGGCAATTTTTGCAATCCATCGCCAGTGGAGAAGTGGTTAGTTATCGTGATGTTGCCGAGGGTATTAACCAACCCACTGCCATCCGCGCAGCAGCAACAGCGTGTGCAAAAAATCGCGTTGCGTTACTGGTGCCGTGTCATCGTGTGCTGCGTGGTGACGGTGGTATTGGTGGTTATCGCTGGGGAGTCCGGATAAAGCGCGGCCTGCTGGCGATGGAAAAACAGAGTTACTGACACATCCTGATGTTAGCTGTATTCGCTTAACAACTCGGCTAACGTGTCGTACCCATTCGCTATGTGAAACTCAATCGGAGTTTGTCCATCATTGTTTTTTAAATTGATATTTGCCCCGGCAGATATCATGTAATCGGTTAAGGCTTTGTATGTATCATAATCTGGCTCGTCATGTAGCCAGTAACCAACTACGTGCAACACCGTATTTCCCTGCTCAGTTGTTTCGTGTATCAAGTCCGGGTTTTTCTCGGCCAGGGCCTTTGCTTTTTCAAGGTAGTTACAACAAACAGCATGCAGTAATGAGTCAGATGCATTCAGCAATAAGCGCATGGCCCGGTACGACCCGCAATAAGCAGCGAATCCAGCAGGAATACTATTGTATGAGCAATCTTCAATGTCTATTCGTGCACCTAGCTTTAAAAGTTCCTTGATTGGCGTAGTGTCGTTTTTCATCGCACATTGGTGCAATAATGTTCGACCGTGCTTTGATTTACCGTCTATATCAAAACCATGGGCTATCAACTTTTTAACCACCTCTAAGCTTGCATGCTCTGCCGCTGCGTGAAGCAGCTCAGTGTCTTCGATCAATTCAGGATGAGATGCTATATGCGTTGAGATGGCGTCGTAATCCTCACTGACGCAAGCTAACTTAAACTGATCCTTGAAATTCAGGTCCTCTGCTATCGCGCCACTCTTTTCTAACAGCTGCGCAATCTCTGAATGGCCTGCCAGCAAAGCATTAGTATGCACGGCTCGGCCATTATAGCTACTGCAGGCACCAGGGTTAGCGCCTGCATTTAATAGCAAACTTACACGAGAATGTCGATTATTATCCACAGCACTGGATAGCTGGTAGTCCAGTGTTGTTTGTTTATCATCGGATGTGTTGTCCCAATTGAGTTTGTCGTTCGAATTCAAACCTTTACTTATTAGCAGAGCAAGCCATTTATCCGCGCTATCAGTAAACATGGTGTTGTACAGGCCTTGCCCTTCATTTGGATTTGCGCCAGCGTCTAACAGCAGTGTCGCTATTTGATCTGCGTATTGGTGTGGAGGCTGGTTCACGCCTTGTTCACCTTCTCCCATTGCACCGGTTAACGCAGTAAAACGATAGGTGTCGTTTAACAAAACGGCTGAATTGGGGTTTGCACCATTTTCAAGTAACATTTTGACAATGGACAAAGAGTCTTGCTTGCCCTGAGGTTCATCGATGCGGCTATACAGAACGTAAAGTAATGCTGGCAGTGATAATGGTCCACCAGAGACTGTTGCAAGCGTTGAGTCTGGTTCCAGAAATTTTGATACGGCTTTGGCGTTGCTGGCAACCAAGGCTGTATAGAAACTAAATTCAGCAATCTCGGGATAAGCGGCTAACAGTTTGCCTGCGCGTTGATAGTTGCGCAGCCTATCGTTACCACGATATTGTACGCAGCCAAGTTGTATGAAGAGCGTGGCCTTATCGGTCAGGTCTTTCTCTCCATCAATCGCAAGCTCTATGGCTTCGCTGAGTTCTGACCATCCGGCAAAACCGTATTTACGGGCGATTACAAGCTGAGCATCTCGAAGGCCAGCAAACGCTTCGGGCCGGGGATGATTGGAAACAATGGCAGCTAAGGCGTCGGTGTTACCTTCGCGAGCTTGTTTCAACAGCTTTTTGGCTTGTTTTTTAAGCAAACCTATATTGGGATTACTAGGCAGGGAGCGGGTCATAGAGACCTCCTTTCATTATTGCCCGGGTCCGCGATAACAGGGCTGAAAAGAGGTTGATTTCAGCTTTGCACTGCCTGAATGGGATAATCCCTTGCCGCGGACGGGAGGCGTTTCCAGTACGCTCTGGCAACCATACTATCAGATTGAACTACTGTGTTTCATCAATTACTTTTCTGATGCAAGGATTACTAATTGCCGCCCGTAGCGCATTGTTCTTGTCTTTTGCACTGGCAAAATATCCGTGCAAGGTAACAACAGCGTCTTCACACGCCACCGTGATTGTCACCTAGTTCGTTTGTTGGTGCTCTTGCCAGGAATTTACGTGTTTATAAGATATGGGGTGAATCGCAATTGTTTGCTCAGGATCGACATTATCGGGTCGCCTAATCCGGATTCATGCATGGACAAACCCAACTCAATCACAAATGCTGGTATTAGTACCGAATTAATTATTCTACTGGTGCCCAATCAGATATTTAGGTCCTTGTACAACAGGAACGTTGAATGTCTATCTCTGACTTTACGCGTATTTCATACATCCCTCAGGAGCGTTATAAGTTCATATATCACCACTCATAATCGATATTCACTCGTGCTGTTTATAATCGCGCTGCTTGTTTCCGGTTGCTTCAGTTCAAGTGATTCCAATCCGGATGGCTCTCAATCGGCTGCTGACGTGAGTGGTTCCATTGAAGATACCGTGACTTCCGATAATGGCACTAGCGAGCCTTTGATTCGGCGGTCCGAGCTGCCGCTTTCTGGAAGGCTAAATTCGCTAAGCGGACCGTCGGCTATACTCTGATAGGGACTGCAAGTGGCCTACAGCCGACGTACAAATGGTAGATATAAATCTATGAGTGACAAGGATCAAAAAGTAATTTTTCCGGCCGACGCACCATTGTATTACAACGAATGGAAATTCTCTCCAGCAATAGAAGCTAATGGATTTGTATTCGTGTCAGGTTGTACCGGAACCATGGACGATGGAACTGTGCCAGTAGGTATAACGGCCCAAACTACGCAAGCGTTTCACAAAATAAATCGTTGCCTTGAAGAAGCTAATGTAGGTTTTTCAGATATCGTGGAAATTACTACTTACCACGTAGAGTTAAATCGTTATCTCCAAGAATTCATTCGTGCTAAAGACGAGTTTATTGCTAAGCCATATCCAGCATGGACTGCGATAGGTGTTTCTGAATTGGCATCGGAAGGAGCTTTGGTGGAGATAAGAGTGACCGCGAAATCTCGCTACGACTAGCAAGTTACGGGATTCTTTCAATGACTCCTTTGGGGTGTGCCACGACACAATTGTGAGCTGTGGCGCTCTATTATCGATGGGAGTAGGCCTCCCGAGGTCGGCTTGCAGGAGCTGACCTCAAACCACCACGTGCTGCTGTATTTAAGAGATATGGTGGTGAGCGACGATGGAAAAGGCATCGTAAGAGATGTCAGGTGTGTACTGGGAAGATGAGCGAAAGCGAGCCGTTCGATGACGCGTCGTGAGGACTACAGTGCTGTCAAAACCGCAGGCGCCACATAACTGCGGGATAAGTCTGGAAGTCACCTGTTTACTGACCAGACGGCAGTCGGCGTATAGGCGGCATGAGCCCAGTACAGGCGATGATAGGGAACGTGGGAACCTGATCGGAGATGCTAAGGGAAATGACAAATGGCTAACACTATGAGGAAGAATACCGATGCTCTGAGCAGGGACGGATCTACCCGTAGTAGTGATGAAGGGTCTGTAATGGACGTGGAGCGAAGGGTTGGAGTTATCCTGCTTAAAGTTAAACACCAACCAGATGTTTTGGGAGGAGTGTTATGACCTTAATCAAATCTTATGAGATTGACAAGCAAGTGGTGTGGCAATCTTACGTATTGCACAGATGGCTGTAAAACACTATCTGCAGCCACTACTTGAACCTATTTTCGATCCGGGCTCTTGTGGGTACCGGCCAAGAAAATCGGCAAAAGAGGCAGTGGCTGCAACGCGTAAGCGATGTTGGCAATCTGATTGGGTGGTTGAGTTCGATATCAAAGGCGCTTTCGATCACAAGTTGTTGGTTAAAGCGCTTCGGCATCATAAGGTGCCATCGTGGATCGAGCTATACATCAAGCGGTGGCTGACCGCTCCGTTCGTAGCGCCTGAGGGTACGGTGAAAGATCGTATTCGCGGGATTCCACAAGGCGGGGTGACTAGCCCACTGTTGATGAATCTATTCATGCACTACACATTTGATACGTGGATGCGGCGCACATTTGCTTCTTGTGCGTTTGCAAGGTATGCCGATGATGCGGTGGTGCATTGCCGCTCCAAACGCCAAGCCGAGTTAATCTTCTGTGCTATTGAAGATCGTCTTCAAGCTTGTCATTTGACGCGAGACTGTCACGTCCGGTTCTGCAAGAGGCTGCCGGTGAAATTCCGGCGGTCTACTTACCAACACAGCGGCGGTTCACTAGTACTGTGAAAAGACGCTGCAACTAGACCATCGTAACCACCAAGATAATAATATTTTGAGAGCACAACCTCCTCAACTACTGATCTACACAATGACGATCTCCGGGATGCTTGCCAATCCGCTGATCACACCAAACCTTACTGACGTTGTTGCAGAAT
>Ga0114956_1004471_pt1 | contig 10621 bp, 9 predicted proteins | sample MaitaG_FD_87304 | JGI IMG/M metagenome (GOLD analysis project Ga0114956, IMG submission 87304) | Marine algal microbial communities from Maine, USA - Maine_Asex2 metaG | ecosystem: Host-associated > Algae > Red algae > Unclassified | place: Maine, USA | collected 2015-01-05 | reverse complement strand
TGCCGACCAGGCGTCCATCGGCCTCCTCATGTCCGGCGTCAGCAGTTAGGACTGTCTCGGCCTCCGGCCTCAAACGTTCAGCACGCAGCTGCGTGCAACGCTTCGCGACGAAGGAGCGAACAGTGTGGCTGCTTTACGTTTTGTTAAGGCGACCGATACTGTTCGGGTCATGCTGACGACGTTTTGCTATCGTTCGTGACCCGCCGATTGCGGGTCGGGGCCGCCCAGCTCGGACCGATCGCGCGTGCGGAATCGAAAGCCGCCGTCGTCGAACGGTTGCTGGCGTTGCTCACCAACGCGGCCGATGATCGATGTGACCTCGTCGTCTTCCCCGAGCTGGCGCTCACCACGTTCTTTCCCCGCTGGTTCACCGACGACATTGCGGGCCACGATCACTTCTTCGAGACCGCAATGCCGGGTCCCGCGACCCAACCGCTGTTCGACGAAGCCAAACGTCGCGGCATCGGCTTCGCGCTCGGTTACGCAGAACTCACCGCAGCCGGCGAGCGCTTCAACACGACCATCCTCGTCGAGCGTGACGGCTCGATCGTCGGACGGTTCCGCAAGGTCCACATTCCGGGCCACCAGGCCGACGAACCGTGGCGGCCGTTCCAACATCTTGAACGCCGCTACTTCCAAGAGTCCGACGAGGGTTTCCCGGTCTGGCGGGCCTTCGACGGCATCATGGGCATGGCCACCTGCAACGATCGACGCTGGCCCGAGACCTATCGCGAGATGGGCTTGCAAGGCGTCGAGATGATTCTCATCGGCTACAACACGCCGATCCATTACGCACCCGACCCCGGCCAGAACGCGCTGCAGGGTTTCCACAATCACCTCTGCATGCAGGCCGGCGCGTATCAGAACGGCACGTGGGTTATCGGCGTCGCCAAGGGCGGCACCGAAGAGGGCGTCGAGTCACTCGCGCAGTCCGCGATCATCGCGCCATCGGGCCAGATCATTGCTCAGGCGGTGACGACGGCCGATGAGCTGATCGTGGCCGACTGTGATCTCGACTGGTGTGCGCACTACAAGGAAACGCTCTTCGACTTCGACCGCTACCGCCGGCCCGAGGTCTACCAGCGCATAACGGCCCAGAAGGGCGTTGTCCTACCACCACCTGCCACCACCGCTCCGAAGGGCACCTGATGACAATCGTCGATCCGACAACTCCGGCCGAGACCGCCGTCGCGTTCCGCCTCAACGGCGCCGAGGTGACCGCATCGGGCACCCACGAACACTTGCTCGCCGCGTTACGCGACGAACTGCAGGTCTTCTCGCCGAAGGACGGCTGCTCGCCAACCGGCCAGTGCGGCTGTTGCACGGTGCTGGTCAACGGCAAAGCCCGCGTCGCGTGCCAAACATCGCTCGAGAAGACCGACGGCGCGGAAGTCCTCACGCTTGAAGGAATTGACGAAGGGGAACGAGCGCGCATGGCCACGGCGTTCGCCGCGTTTGGCGCGCTGCAGTGCGGGTTCTGTACGCCAGGAATCCTCGTTCGCACCAAAGCCATGATCGACAAGAAGGGCGCCGACCTCACCCGAGCAAACGCGGCGGCACTACTTGGCGGAAACCTCTGCCGCTGCACCGGTTACACCAAGGTCCTCGACGCGGTCGAAGCGCTCGCCGCCGGTGAGGTCTCGGTCGCCGTGCAGCCCAAGGGCATCGGCACGCGGGGGATCAAGTATGAGGCCGAGGACCTCTCGCTCGGCGACCGGCCGTTCATCGACGACATGGTGCCCCAGGGCCTGCTGCACGGCGCGTTCACGCTCGCGGCCCACGCCCGGGCCGACGTCACCGCCATCGATACGAGCGCCGCCGAAGCGGTGCCCGGCGTCGAACGAGTGCTCACCGCCGCGGATGTGCCCGGCGAATTGCGCAGTGGCCTGATTCACAAAGACTGGCCGATTTTCATTCCCGTTGGCGGCCGCACCAGTTACCTCGGCGACGTGCTGGCGATGGTCGTCGCCGTCGACCGGCCGACGGCGCGGCGGGCCGCCCAACTCGTCGAGGTGTCGTACTCGCCACTTGCCCCGATCGTTAATCCAATGGCGGCGATCGCAACCGACGATCCGGCGGTGTGGACACTCGACGGCAACATCCTCTCTACCTCGACCTACACCCGCGGTGACGCCAAATCCGGCCTTGCAGCCGCCGCTCACATCGTCCGCGAAACGTTTCAGACCCAGCGCATCGACCATGCGTTCCTCGAACCCGAATCGACGCTCGCGCTACCCGTGCCCGCTGGCGACCCTTTGCCACTGACCCACAGCCACACGACCGGAGCAGAAGCGGTCGCGTTCGACCGGTTGCTCGTGTTCTCGGGCGGTCAAGGCATTTGGGACGACCGCAACGACATCGCCCGCATCCTCGACCTCGACCCGAGCGTTGTCGTCACCGAGCTCGTGAGCAACGGGGGAGCGTTCGGCGGCAAAGAAGACATGTCGAACCAGGGCCAGACCGCGCTGGCGGCCTGGCTCATGCAACGGCCGGTCAAGACGACGTTCTCGCGCGAAGAGTCGTTCCTCGTCCACACCAAACGTCACCCGATTCGTATGGAGTACGAAGCCGGTTGCGACGCCGACGGGAAACTCGTCGGTCTGCGAGTGCGCATGGTCGGCGACTCCGGCCCGTACGCGTCGGTCGGCATGAAGGTGCTCGAACGAGCGGCGGGCCACGCGTGTGGTCCGTACGTGATCGAGAACATCGACGTCGAAGCAATTGCGGCTCGTACCAACAACTCGGTCTGCGGTGCGTTCCGCGGCTTCGGAGCCAACCAAGCCCAGTTCGCGATGGAAGGCGTACTCGATCGCCTCGCTGAACTCGCCGGCATCTCGGGGTGGGAGATTCGGAGCCGTAACGTCATCACGCCCGGCGTTGTGTGGGGGCCAGGCCAGATCATGGACGACGGCTGCCTTGGCGCTCGGGCGTGCCTCGATGCGGTGAAACCCGCCTACGACAGCGCGGTTGCTGCGGGCCGGGCCGTTGGTCTGGGACTCGGCCTGAAGAACTCGGGCCTTGGCAACGGCTTCAACGAGATAGCCAAGGCGGTCATTCACTTCCGCTCCGACGGCAAGGTCGAGGTCCGTCACTGCTGGACCGAGATGGGCCAGGGCGTGCACACCGTTGCCCTCCAGGTGGCGGTGGAAGAACTCGGCGTCGAGCCAGAACGAATCGAAGTCATCGTCGACTCAACGCGTGATCTCGGTGCCGGCCAGACCACGGGTAGCCGCGGCACGCTGATGGGGGCCGGGTCGGTTGCCGATGCCTGTCGTAAGGCCATGGCCGACGGATGTCAGACCGGGGTCGACTACGAAGGCGAGTACCGAGTCGACTGGACCAACTCGCTGAGCGAGGGTCTCGAGAATCCGATCATCCACTCGACCTTCGGCTACGCCGCCCAGTTGGTCGTGATGGATCCCGACGACTTGTCGATCGATCAGGTTGTGGCGGCGCACGACGTCGGCCGGGCCGTGAACCCGTTGCTCTGCGAGGGCCAAGTCGAGGGTGCGGTGCATATGGGCCTTGGTTATGCGATGAGCGAAGGCTTTCCGTGTGACGCCGATGGCCGCCCGCTCAACACGACGCTGCGCCAGCTCGACATCATCCGACCGAAAGACATGCCCCCGGTCGAGGTCATTCTCGTCGAATCACCCGAACCGAATTCGCCGTATGGCATCAAGGGTGTCGGCGAGATCGGTCTTGTGCCGACGGCAGGCGCCGTTGCCGCGGCGATGCATGCCGCCGATGGCGAGTGGCGGAACGAACTGCCGCTCGTGAACGAAGCAAACCGCGAGCGCGCCTCAGGCTGGCTGTCTGCCGACTGATGCCGCGCGTTAGCGCGTCGGGCCGAGAAGCCGCACCGCCAACCACGAACCGACGACGCCGCCAAGGGTTGAAATGACCAAATCGCCGACGGTGTCGCCGTAGGTGAGTTGCAAGTTGTCAGCGAGCGAAAGCCCGTCGACCGACACGATCCATTCGATCAGTTCCCAGAAGACGATGGCCAGTGCGCCGAAGCCCGCACCCAGGAACACGGCGTCGCGGCTGTCGTGCACGTTGCGGAAACGGAACGCGTGAAAGGCCGCGACCAAGAACGCCCAGTTCACAAAGTGCAGGATGTCGTCGAAGATTACGATCGAGTCGAATAGCCCAGCAATGTTGCCGACCGTGTCGAGCAGGAACGGCACCGCCAGCACGGCGTCGGCCACGTGGGGGTACGGTCGCCATTTGCGCACCCGTGCGAGCAATGGTACGACCCACACCGGCGCAGTGAACACGGGAGCCCGCACGCCCATGCCTTTGCCTTCGAGCACCGCAATCGGAACGAGCAGCGCGACGGCGAACGCCGCGACAAGCGCGACCTTGATTGCGTAGTTGAGCGTGCGGCTGAGGTCGACGGTGTCGAGGTGCAGCACAGTTGTCGGAGTCGATTCTGGTGTCACGGCAGTCCTTCGTTGGGTTCGTGCGCAGCAGTGGCAGCTGCATGCAGATGGGTCGGGGATTGCAGGAGCGGCAACCGCATGCGCAGTCTCTCATTCACTTCCACCAATGTTGCAACCTGCCCTACACTCACGCCGTCGCGATCGGCACGCGACCCAACAAATCGCGGCGTACCAAGAAAAAGGTAGACATCGTGGCAACGCTAAAGGAACGCCTGGAAGCAGGTGAAACCATCATCCTCGACGGAGGAACCGGTACCGAGATGGAGCGACGTGGCGTCCCAATGCAGGAAGGTGCATGGTGCGGCGTCGGTTCGATCGTCAACCCCGACGGGGTCCGGGGCGTGCATGAGGCGTACATCAACGCCGGCGCGGACGTCCTCATCGCAAACACCTATGCGTCGTCGCGGCACGTGCTCGCCCAGGCCGACATGGCGCATGAGTTTGAACACGCGAACCGCCTCGGCATCGAACTTGCTCGGCAAGCCTGCGACAACGTTGCGACAAAACCGATCGCGGTTGCTGGCTCGATCTCGACGACCGCGATGTACGGCGACGTGCCAAGCGACGATGTCGCCCGGGTCAACTACAACGACCAGGCCGAAATCCAGGCCGAAGGCGGCGCCGACCTCATCATCCTCGAGATGATGCGCGATATCGACCACACCCAGATCGCAATCGATGCCGTGAAGCGCACCGGGCTTCCGTTGTGGATCGGCTACAGCTGCAAGATGTACAACGGCGAGCCCTGGCTGTTCAACATGGGGCACAGCTTCGCCGACGGACTCAAGTCCCTCGATACCGAAGGCGTCGACCTGATTGCGATCATGCACACCGAGACGGTCGAGGTCGACGCCTGCCTCGACGTCATGGACCAGCACTGGGACGGCCCGACCGGCGCCTACGCCCAGACCGGCAAGTTCAAACCGCCACATTGGCATTTCATCGACACGATCAGCCCGGCCGACTACGGCGACGCGTGCAAGTTATGGCACGACCGAGGCGTGCAGGTGATCGGCGGCTGCTGCGGCATCGGGCCCGAACACATCGAACACCTCGGCTCCATCCTCTAACCGCTGGTGCCACCGCGCAACTAGATGCGCACCAGAGCCGGTTTAGCGAAGTCTGTGTTGTCGATGACGACGTCAGCCCTGGTCTTCGGATTGACCTCGGCAATGTAGATTCGCTCGGCCTCGTGGTAGCGGTCGCGGTGGAGTAGTTCCGCTTCGACGCGTCCCTCCGATACTGCGTCGCGATCGATGCCCCGAGCGAGCGAGATTTCTGCTGGCACATCGAGCCAGATCCGGAAGTCCCAGTAGGCGTCGTACTCGGCGCGCAGAGCGAAGACCGAATCGACGATCAAGATGGAATCGATAGGCGCTTGGACTGTGACGTCGCGATGATCGAATCCTGTCAACGGATCGTGCGCGCAGAGCACAACCGTGCCGGAGCCGCGCGGTCCCGCAGGCTCGAGTAGCAGACGACGGATCGATGCGAAGTCGGGGGCGTTCCGGTAGTAACCCTCGCCGCTGATCCGGTCGTATCCCCTTTCGATCGCCTCACGCCACGGATTCTTGAAGTCGTCGAGGGATGCCCGCAGTGTCGATCGCCCGTGAGCTCGGATCGCGGCCGCAAGTTCGTGACCGAAGCTGGTCTTGCCGCTTGCGGTATAGCCGTCGACTGCGACGCGAAGTCTTTGCGGGCTGATTTCGAGGATCTGTTCGGTGATGTGTTCGAGTAGCTCGCGTCGAACCGACGACGCCGACGACGGCATGGCCTGTTTCCAGGTCGAAACGGATTCGTATGACTCCATCGCTCCAGTGTCGCGTTGGCTTCGGCATTGCGCAGTTTGCTAGCCCCGCGGCCGCAGACGCGTCGCGGCATCGATGAGGTGGGTCGCGAGCTTGTCGAACGCGCGCTGCGACGTTCCATTGGTCGCGAAGCGCCCCGACAACAGCCGCCACGTGACGGGCGGCGGCTCGGGGGTCAACGGTCGGACTTCCACGGCGGGATCGGGAGGGATCACGAAGCGAGGCAGGATGCTGATGCGTGGGCCCTGTGCAATCACGTCGAGCAAGGTGGCGACCGACTCGTACTCGGCCAGGTGCCCGGGAATGGCTTCGTGCGGCGAGAGGAAGCCGTCGAGTTCGAAGCCCTCCTGCGGCGTCGTGCTGTAGCTCGCATACTTCGAGTCGTGGAAGTCGGCTGGTGTGAGGTGCGACTTCGCTGCGAGTGGGTTCGTCGGGCCGACCACGCCGACGAGCTGATCGTCGAAGAGGGATCGACCAGCGGCGGCCCCCGTAACGTACGAGGCCGACTGCGGCCCGAGGTACACATCGGCTCGCCCGTCGGCGACCCACTGCGGCCCATCGCCGACCGCGCAGCGGGTCACGCGGATACTGGCACGGTCGACGTCTGCCGCCGCGTCGAGCCCGGCGGCCAGAGACCCAAGCCACCACAACGTATCGAACGCGTCGACGGCGATGGTGAGTGTGGGCACATCCGCGTTTGCGAGCCACTGGGCTTCGACCTCGGCCGAACGCAGCAGCGGCTCGCTCTGGCGAGCGCCGCGCACAAGTCGCAGCGCAGCAGGTGTCAGGGCGACCGTGCGACCCGCGCGTTCGGTCAGCTGGATGCCGAGACGCTGCTCGGCCTGCCGCAGCCGTTGGCTGGCCGCCGACTGGGTCATGATCAGCGCCTCGGCCGCCGCGCTGATGGTGCCATGGTCGTCGATCGCGAGGAGCAGCTGGTAGTGAGACCGCTCCAATCTATTCAGTAGCATTGCTTCTAGGTTAGGAGTTAATCAGCTGCTTGTTCACTGCATCCGAATTCCGTACCTTTGGCAGAGAACACCTGCTTTTGCCACCGAGTCAAAGGACTAACCTGATCCGATGTCTTCCACGAACGTCGCCGTGCCGTTCCCAGACGCACAACCCCCCGGCTACGACTGGTTCGAAGATGAACCCGTCTTTGATCCCGAGCGTCACCTAACCCTAGAGGAGCCCGCCGAGGTCATCATGTTGACCGATTTGGGCTACTCGGCCGATGAAATAGCGACGAAGGCCACCGCGGTTGCCGCCACCACACCAATCCGGATTCTGAGCGACGAGGGTGCGGCCCAGATGCTCACGACGGCTCGACGGCTCCGACCGTACGTCCGCCGAGCCGGCGACCGAGTCGAACGCACTACGCGCGGCGGCTGTTATCGATCGAAGTGGCTGCGTGACCTCGCGACCTCACCCGACGTCGCCGCCCACCTCAGCAAGATCTACGGCGTTGACGTTTCACCGCACGCGATGCCCGTGCACCTCGGTCATCTCAACTACGAGCCGTCGCAGATCGATGTCGCCATCGATAAGTGGCATCACGACACGATCGCGCTCGACTACGTGATGATGGTGACCGACCCGGCGCTCGTGCACGGAGGCCAGTTCGAATACTTCAACGGCACGAAACACGAGGCGGCCGCGATAGCGGCGGCGGGCGAGGTGCCTCCGGTTGAACGCCGCGTCGCCCCGAACGTGCCGGGTCCCGGTTACGCGATCATTCTGCACGGCGACATGGTTGTGCATCGTGCCGCTCCGATCACCGCCGACTGCGAGCGCATAACGATGGTGAACGCGTACATGTCGATGAACCCGCTCGTCGACGAGCAGAGCCGGAGCCGCGACCTCATCCCCGTCGATGATCACGAAGTGCTTTGGACCGAATGGGCCAAGTTCGCCGCCTGGCGCTCGCATGGTCGCCTCGAACACTTGCTCGAAAGCCTGCCGTTCACGCCGGACCGCGACGTCGTGATCGCCCAACTCGAAGCGTCGGTTGCCGATGTACAGCGCGCGATCGCCGACATGAAGACCGGCGAAGTTCCCCAGGAACACTACGGCGCCTAACGAGTGGCAAGACGAGCGGTCGGCGGGTGGGCCGCAGTTGTTCTGATTGCGGTCGGAGCCGCAGTGGCACAAGCGTTCGGACGTTTCACGGTCGGCATCGTGTTGCCCGACGTACGTAACGATCTCGGCCTGTCGAACACGATCGGCGGCACACTCTTGACCGTCAACGTCGCCGCGTATCTCATCGGCACCATCGCGGTGGCGCAATGGACCAATCGCGTTCGGCTCATCACCGTTCTGAAGGTCGGCCTCGTCTTCAGCGTGACGGGGCTCCTGGTCGCCGGCACGGCGCTCTCGGCCCCCGAGCTCGCGATCGGCCTGTTCCTCACCGGCATCGGCGGCGCGTTTATCTGGATTCCGTCACCCGCGATTGCGGCCGATGCCATCGACCCGAAACACCGTCGGCTCGCGATCGGTCTGATGGGCTCGGGTATCGGTGCCGGCATCATCTTTTCGGGCCAGCTCGCCACCCTCGTCGCGTCAGTTTGGGGCAACGATGCGTGGCGTCGCGTCTTCGTGATTCAGACCGTCATCGGTCTCACGGTTCTCGTTATCACCTTGCTCTTCCTCGAACATCAACAAGACAAACCAACCGGTCACCGGTCAGGCGTTGGCGGTTTCACAGCGTTGAAGCGCATGTCGGGTTGGCGGGCGCTCACCGTGGCGTACACCGCGTTCGGGTTTTCGTACATCCTCGTGATCGGCTTCATCACCTCACGGTTGCGGCTCGACAGTGGATGGACTGAGTCGCGCAGCAACCTCGTCTTCACCATTATCGGCGTATCGATCGTGTTCGGCGGTCCGCTCATGGTCTCAGCCGCCGGTCGCTTCTCGACCCGGTTAGTGCTCACTGGGTCGTTCGTGGGCTGGAGCGCGCTGGCGCTGATTCTGCTCTCCGGTGCCCTGGTTCCAACGTTCCTCGCTGCGATCGGCATTGGGCTCATGTTCTCCGGGATTCCGAGCGTCATCACCGCGTACGTCGTCGACAACACCGCGGTTGAGGACTATGGCCCGTCGTACGGGGCTGCGACGCTTGCGTTCGGTATTGCGCAACTGATCTCACCGCAGCTCGGCGGTGCGATCGCCGATTGGTCCGGTTCGTTCACGCTCGTCTTCTTGTTGTCGTCCGGGCTCGCGCTGGTCGGCGCCGCCGCGGGCAGCCGCGTTCTCGCCGACGTGCGATAGCTCTCAGCTCGTGCCGTCGGTGCCAACGCCTTGTGGGCCGAGAACGCGCTGCCGCCGTTGTCGCGGCCTTCGCGCGAGCAAGGGCATCTCGAAGGCCCACTCGATGACGCTTGGTGGATTCGCTGCCACGTCGCAGGTGTCGGCGATCGAACCGAGGGCTTGCGCGACCTCGACGACCTGGTCGGGGGTGGCCCCGCTGGCCCCGAACAGGGTCCGGCCTCGGGCTCGACGGGTTTCCGATGACCACGGTTGCAGTCGTGCGACCTCGGACGCGAGCCGTCTGGCGAAGGTGTCATCATCGACTGGCGGAAGGCTTAGCACCCGCGCCGGTAGGTGCAAGCGCTCACTACGTCGACGCCATCGACGGCCAACAGCCGACCGACCTCTTCCCCCGTCGCCGTCAGCGCCGCGTGATCGGGCTGCGCGCCCATGAACGAGTAGTGCCACGGCGAGACCCCACCGATTTCGCCGTCCGCCGCCATCTCCCGAAGCCGGTCGAGCGGGAACATGATGTTGGGGCCCTGCTGAACCGCGCTCCGATCGAAATTCGCGCTGATGTGCGACAACGTGACGTCGCCAAAATCAAGGTCGGCCGGCAAGATCCGGTAGTCGACGGCGCCGAGCTTGAACGGAGGATCATCCCGCCGGTGCAGGCCGGCCGTCGACACGAGCGCGACCGTTGCGTCGGCCAGTGGGGGAGGCGTCAGCCAGGGCCGGGCTCGATCTCGCGCATTGCGCCCGCCCGAGCCCGCATGTGTTCGGCTTCGGATTCATGGAGATCGCTCCGTCGCACCTTGGGCGCGAGCTTAAGTTCAGCCGCCCCTACCGCTTCGCGCCTGCCGGTCTGCGATGTACCGTTCGTGAGCAGCGCGGAATAGTCCCGCGGCTAGCGCCCGAGAATCTTGCGGGTCGCAACGCTTGGCAAGACCTTCGCCACACCGGCTGCAGACCTGTAAAAGCGGCCGGGAATGCAGATCACGGTGTTCGTTTCGCACGCCTCCACCCCGACACGAGCGACCTCGGCTGCGTCGTGCCAAGCGAAGCCGGGGATGCCGTCGACCTCAGCCCGGTCGAAGCTCTCAGCGACATCGTGAAACTCAGTGC
>Ga0114956_1004467_pt1 | contig 10630 bp, 13 predicted proteins | sample MaitaG_FD_87304 | JGI IMG/M metagenome (GOLD analysis project Ga0114956, IMG submission 87304) | Marine algal microbial communities from Maine, USA - Maine_Asex2 metaG | ecosystem: Host-associated > Algae > Red algae > Unclassified | place: Maine, USA | collected 2015-01-05 | reverse complement strand
TTACCAGCTATTTTTTAATCATATAAGGAACGAATACGAGCGAATAGCCTAGCTCTTTGAGAGTATTCTGACGAAATATGATTAAAAAAGAGGTATGTCAAAATGGATAGTTATTTAATTTACGGTGTACTTAGCTACAACCGACAATGTTTTTGGTATTGGTGACATAGCTGCAAACTGGAACAAACTCATTGTGTTGATTGACTGGATACAGAATTATATCAATTATGACCGACCTCTGGGAATCATTATTCGAAAATATCATAGAGAAGAAATGAGTGAGGAAGATGTAGTGGGTTTGGATGGTGGTTCGTAGGTTTTGAGACTTAACTGAATCAACATCGTCTAAAAGTTAATTTTGACCGTTCCTACAATCAAACAAACCGTTGCCTCAATGAGTTTTGAGTTTATCTAAAATTCCTTTACTTTTACAGGACAATTTCAATCACAATCTGACAAACCAATTTCTAATGACTAATTTAAAAACACTTGAGCATACTAAGATAGAAGCCAATGATTCAACTAAAATGTTGGTTTTAGCCAAAGAAAGAAAACCATTTTTACCAAATATTGCTTTTATATTTTATATGGCAGCTTTGGCATTTTGGTTTTTTCAAATTTATACCACCCTTTAAATAGGTAAACGTCCTTACAACTCATCAGGGACATTTGTTTTGAGTTATGCAAAAAACTCATTATAATAAAACTTCATTCGATTTTCAAAGTGTCTATTACACACAGTATATCAACTATTCTTTTTCCTCCGTTTCATCATCAACGTACCCTAATTCCAATCGTTTAGCAACAGTGGTTTCAATCATATTATTGGTTCTAATCTTTTGCAGACTGTCTACTTCAATGTTTAATTGGTGAAAATCAAAAACAACCTCTCCCCGATCATCAACGCAAGCTTCACCACCAATGTCAATTATAAAATCATCGACAACTTGCCTGACTTGAGTTTCATTTAATTTTTCCTCAGTCGTTCTATTATTATTTGCAACTTCTGTTAATTCCTCTAAAGACAATTGATCTTTGTCTTTTAAGAAAACAGCCTCCATCAAACGCTTGCGAATGTTTTCAACGTGTTGCTCTTGTTGTTTCTTTTTTATATAAAACGAACGAATAAAAGGAATGGCAAAGAAAGTCAATGAATAGATTAATGGGAATACGCCCAACAAAATAGTTGCCAAAAAAAGCTCTATGGGCTGAGCAAAAAGTATGTATCCAGAAAAACCGAGGTTAAAGGTATTCATACCAATAATCATAAAGTTTTTTCCACCATCATTTCCTGTCAGCTCATATTCTGGAACATATTCATCCCAAAAATACTCAATCTTTGTATCTCTGATTTCATCGCTACCAGAACGTAGTACCTCCTCAAAAGAACCGTATAGAACGCCATCCTCATTGATTTCTGCCGTTCCATTATAAGCGGTAATACATTCTGTCAAAAAAGACGAAGCCTCTTCTCTTTTCCAGCCCGCCAAAGCTTGTAATTCCGAAACCGATACTACTCCATTGGCATCCTTTAAAAAAGCCGCTACTTCCTTTTGATTGTCCAAAGGATCAACATCTACTCTTGGTGGTCCAAATACAAAATCATAGACAGAAGCAATAAAACTCTTTTCTTTTTGTTTCTCTATTTTAGGATTGGCGTTGGGTGCAATGGTCCGTTTCTTTTGCGGAAAATGTGATTTTCGAGGTTCGTAATGTTCATAAGGATAACCCCATTTGTCTCTTGGACGGTAGGTTTTTCTACGATCGTGTGTGTCAAATCTAAAGATGGATACAAAGATATTGCCAATCATATGAAAGCCACCATCTCCATCATTGTCACCATCTCCACCAAACATTGCTGCCAACATAAGACCAACTAAAATAACAAAAAAGATGACAAAATAAACGACCAGGACAACGGCAATCAATGCTTTATAAAATACGGTAAATCCCTTCCAAAGAACACCCAAAAACTGATTGCGTTTTTCTTCAAAAGTCTTTTCACCTCGCCTCCACAGTTTTTGACCAAAATCATACAATAAATCTCCTTGCTCAGATACTTCCAAACGACTTTTGTATTTAGCCATTAGCGATTCAAGCGCATATCGAGATTCGAGCATTGGCAATCCAGTACTGGCAGCAACATCTCCAATGGTATAAGCGCCTGTTTTCTTTTTTAATTGTTTTTCAACAACGGCTATTTGTTTGTCTGTAATCATTTTTTGTGGATATTAAAACGCATTTTCAATGCCTTTTTACGAAGTATAAAGTGATGCGGACACCTTATCAGATTTTATTTAGATATGGTAAAATGATGAATGGATTCATTTGCGGAAATTCGTATTTGGTATAAACCTGTTGGCAAATTTGGTATGGTAAAGCTGGTCGTTTTTTCTTTTATGGTAAAAACTTCCTTTCCTGTCATATCAAAAATTTGCAAATGGGATGGAACCGCTTCTCCTTTTTTAACCAAACGGTTTCCAAATAAATTCCAATTTTCAGAAAAATTCACATTTGATTCTATACCAGTCAGCCAGTTGGATATTTCAAAAACCCATGCAAAATGGTTTCCATGCTTCATAGCAAGATCTACGTCATAAGAATCGGTATAACCGCCAATGACGAATTGATTGTTACTGGTTTCCAAAATAGAAAAGCCAGAATCGTAGTTATTGCCACCAAAAACCATAGAATTTTTTATTTCACCATTGGTTTCTACTTCCAAGAACCAAACATCAACCGATAAATAGCCAAAAGGGATGTCGCCATCAAAAGAGAAGGTTTCTCCAATAATGGCAATGGCACCTTCGCTGGTCAAAATGGCATCTTTGGGAATATCTAAAGAACTTCCACCATAGAAGTAAAAATCGGCATCGGTCAAATCGGCATTCACCACTGCCAAGAACCAATCGCCATTTCCTGCTTGCCCATCTGAAAATGTTTCTCCGACCAAAGCAAATCGATTGTCTGGTAAACTCAATAATTTATTGGGAACATCTGCTTTGTTTTCGCCTCCAGTATAAGAGTCGATTAATACACCGTTGTCTGGATTTACCTTCGCAATCCAATAATCCTTAGAACCATTTGCAGTCGGAACAGTTGTTCCGGCAATAACCAATTCATCCGTAACTTCATTATAAAACAAATCTGCTCCAAAATCTTTTTGTGGCGTTCCATAAGACTGTTGCCAAAGCAAGTTGCCCCCTTGATCCAATTTCACCACCCAAATATCGGTTTCACCAAAAAGCGATAAAGAATCACTGTCCGTTTCACCAATCAAAAAAAGTTCATTGTTGTTGTTAATGGTCGCCTTTAATAGAATGTCTGTCCCCTCACCACCAAAAGATTGTTCCCACATAAGATTGCCTTCACTATCTAGCATAGTCAACCAAGCATCGCTGCCCCCAAAATGTGTAGAGACATCACCATTTAGGGTATCAATTGTAGACATCATCAGCCAGCGATTATTGGGCACTGCTATAAAATCATTTACCTCATCTCGCTTAGTCGTTCCAAATACTTTTTCGATTTCTGATGTAAAATTTTCATCCAATGTAAAAAACCAACAGTCGTAATCGCCATAATTGCCATCAATGGCGGTTGTTGTATAACCAACGCCTGTAAAACCTCCTTGATCATTGGGCAATAGCTTTACGATTCGGTCATCGCCTGTACCGCCAAAGGTATTGCTCTTAATGATTGGTAGTTGTGCGGAAGCACTCTGGGCTATCAAGCCTATGATAATACAAAAAAGAACGGTTTTCAAATTGGACATAAATGGAGTTTTGGTGAGGAAGTTCTTTTTCAAACGAGTTTTTTTGATTTTAGGATGGTTTCAACTTCCTCAATCTCCATACTAACTGTATCAGCTATTTGATCAATAGACATTTCTTTTTTATACAGTTTGATAATAATTTTTGAAATCCGTTTTGCTTCGGCCTTTTGTTCAGCTTTTAATTTTGCTGTTGATAACTTTGCTTGTTCAGCCGCTTTTATTACCTCATCCAAATCTGCATTATAAGCTCTTTTGAAAGTATCAGCTGTAAGTTGCTTTAAAGCTTGTTCCAAACCTTCAGACATTTTCAGCTCTATTTCTTGCTCTTGGTACATTTTTATGATTTTATTGTTAAAAGATAAACCAGTGATTTGACAACAATCAAATCAATGCCAAACAGCAGGAATGGGTTCAAAGTTGGTCATTTTTTGGTACAATGATTCTATGGTATCGCCTATAATGACCCGACTTCTATTAACTGGGTTCAAAAAACCATATTCGACCATTTTATCCATTTGGGCAAATAAGTGGTCGTAATAACCCAATAAATTGAGGAAACCGATTGGTTTTTCGTGTAGCCCCAATTGTCCCCAAGTCAACGATTCAAACATTTCATCCATAGTACCAAAACCTCCAGAAAGACCAATGATTCCCTCTGACAAATCGTACATTTTAGTTTTACGCTCATGCATATCTTTCACCCAAATCAACTGATTTAGATATTTGTGTCCAACTTCTCGTCCATCCATAAACTTAGGCAATACACCAATGACTTCACCGCCATTCTCCATAGCACCATCGGCAGATTTTCCCATCAAACCAACTTTGCCGCCACCATAAATGACTTTGCATTTTTGGCTTGCCAGATACTTACCAGCTTCGTAGGCAGTTTCTTCAAAAATGGGTAAATTTCCAGAGCTTGACCCACAAAATATTGCGACTGATTTCATTTTTATTTCTTTAAAGCGCAAAAGCGTCTGTTATTTCTTCAATAAAAAGCCCTATTAAACCTGGTCTAAAAATCAAGGGAAATACGAATCCAAAAACAGCTCCCCAAAAGTGAGCATCGTGCCCAATACCATCTTGAAATTGTTTTTTACCTGCATAAAATTCATAAATTAAGTATAAGATACCAAACAAGACAGAGGGCATTCCAATGATTCCATAGAGGTAAATGTATTCCATCGGATAAAACAAAATATAGGCGTACATAACAGATGAAACGGCTCCCGAAGCACCTAAGGCTCGATAGTAAGAATGATCTTGGTGTTTGAAATAAGAAGGCAAACCAGAGGCAATCAATCCCAATAAATAAAGTACTACATACATCAAGCTGCCTTGTGCGCCCCAAATCAGACCAAAGGTCATTTCGATTGCTGTTCCAAAAAAGTACAGAACAAACATATTGATAAACAAATGGAAAAAGCCTCCGTGGATCAATCCACCACTAATAAAACGGAGATAGTCTTTCTCCCTTTTTACCAAATAAGGCGTAAACATCAGCTTCTCTTTAATGGCTGGATTGCTTTCGGCTAATAAAGAAGTTGCTATCGTAATTCCCATAATAATAAAAGTAATGGGAGAATTAGAAAATTCCATGGTGCTTATATGTTTTTAGTTGAATGTTTAGAATCAGTAAATAATAACTTTCCTGATTATAACGGATTATTAGAATACTCCATAAAGGCAATTCATAAATTACTATCTACAGAAGATTTTAAAAATTTGTTGAACACTTATTTTATTATAATCTTTAAAAACAAAAAAACCAGTCATTTTCAAACAACTGGTTTTTTATATAAAGTCTTTTATTTCAAATTTATTTTTTCACTTCTTTTCTAGCTTTGGCAACTTGTGCAGCAGAAACCGCACTCGCCTCATTCCCAAAACTACTACGTACATAAGTAGCCACAGCAGCTATTTCTTCATCCTTCAAAAAGCTATAAGGCGTCATTGCACTGTTGTACTTTTTTCCCAAAACCTCTATCGGACCATTTAGGCCATTTAAAATAATGCCCAACAAACGATCTACATCGCCATTCACATAATCGGTTCCAGCCAGAGGCGGATAAGTAGGATTCAGTCCTTGCCCTTTGTCCATATGACAAGTCATACAGTGGAGGTTGTAAATCTTCTTCCCCAAATCAGCAAATTTCTCTGCTTTGGGTTTAAAATTAGTCTTCGCTTCTTTCTTTATAGAGCTACTTTTATCCTTTTTTGGACTTTCCTGTGAACAAGCAGATACACCAAAGACTATGATTAATATTAATAAAACTTTTCTCAACATCGTATATTCAGGTTTTGCAGGTTTTAGTCTCGCTAAGATAACGACTGTCCTTTAAAAAACAATGGTTATTTTATTTTGTTTTTCACATATCGGTCGTCGCCAACAAGATGTAAGGAGTATCTTCAATGGCTTTCTCCATTTTGTCTACATCCACTTTAGTTTCATCGTAACTGACTTCGGCAGAACCATCTAAATCGACATTAGCGGTTTCAACGCCTTCTAATTCTTCTAGCGTCATTTTTACAGAATTGGTACAATGTTTACAGGTCATACCCATTATTTGGAGTAATGATTTTTTCATATTTATTTGTTTTTAATGGACCGCTGCGGCCTAATTTACGATTTTCCCTACTTCTGTCCACAAATCTTGTGTTTTTTTAGGGCGACTGATGATCGTCATATCACTAGACAGCAGATAGTAATAAGGTGTTTTGTGTACTTTATATTTTTGAACAACATCGGATTTCCATCCTTTTTCTTCACACAAATTCAACCAATTTAAGCCTTTTTCTTCTATCCCTTGTTTCCACTGATATGGATTCATGTCTAGTGAGATACCAATGATTTGAATCCCTTTGTTTGCATAAGCTTCTTTGATTTTCACCAATTCTGGCGCAGCTGCTTTACAGTATTTACAATGCGAAGACCAAAAGAATAAGATGGTGGCTGTTTTTTTACCAACTTGTGTTTTCAAATCGACCATATTGCCTTCCGTATCGGGCAATTGCGCATTGGGCGCACGGTTTCCAGGCAGCAAACTCTCATAAATAGCCGCCGCACCTTTAATGTCTTCACTCAAATCAATTTCACCACAACTGTCTTCCAAATAAAAGTTTTCGACTGTATATTGCAAGACCGATTTGGGACCAAAGTCATAGAAAAAATTAAGTAAATATTGTAGGCAATGCTCTTTGACTTCGTCACTCCTATCGGCAGTATCCATAATTTTATTAACCGTAGCAAACCAGCCATTTTCATTTTTGGTGGTGTGGCTTCTAAAGTATTCATACATCCGATCGGTATACAATCGAGTACGAATAAATTCAGGGTTGGAAAAATCCACATTGTCAAAGAATTTCACTTTTTCAAACGCCTTTTTATCGGCATACTGAATCCTAACTTTTCCTTGTGCATACTCTTTTGCATAATCGTCGTAATTGGGCAATAAATATTGTTTGTAGATGCGGGTATAATAAGATGTTGGATGTTTGTCGACCAAGTACTGTATGTACTCTTGTTCGTAAACAACAAAGCTGTCAACGGTTAGTAAATAGGTTTTCCTTTGGGCTTTATCGGTCCGGGGAATATTGCGAAGGGAAGCGTATAAGCCCTTAATTTTACCTTCAATATATTGGTCTTTTAACTGCCATTCGTGAAATATTTTATTTTCATCCGAAGCCAATACCATTTGACCATTTCTTAAATTCTCAATTTTATTAAAAAGCAGTTTAATTTCAGGCTCTGTTCCACTAACCAATACATCGGTATAATTCTCTTCAGTCAAAGACAAGCGATACAGCCCTTGTTCCAAAGTGTTGTTTTTAAATTCAAAAATCAGGTTCTTGGCTATGTTCATCGAATCCAAGGGCGTCAATGTTTCCCCTTTGATTGCTGAAAGTGTAATTTTTTGTCCTGCTGCTGCTTCGTTTCTAAAAACGCCACTAATGTTTTGGGCGAAGCTGTTTTGGATAAAAAACAGGATACCAAAAAATAGGGCAAGGTATTTTATATTAAAATTCATTCTTTTTAAATTTAAGGGCAAAATTAGTGGAAAAATTGGTATTTCTGTTTGACTAAATGGAAGTTGGTGTTGTTTAATAGGTAAAGGTGGGGAATTTGACCGCCTGCGGCTTTTGGACCGCTTGCCTGCGGCTTCGCTTTTAGACCGTGCGCTGCGCTTACTTTTGGACCGTTTGCCTGCGGCTTCGCTTTTGGACCATTCGCTTTGCTCATTTTTAGACCTCTGCGCTTTTGGTCCGATTATTTTATTTGAACGCTAAATTTAAATAGATGGAACGAATTGAATTTTGTCGAAAACTGCTAAAAATTGTAAGAACCTTAGCCTTAATAGCAGCAGTGGGCTTTTTATGGGGAACTCGTTTTACTGAACCATTGGCATCTGAACGAGAAGGATGGTGTGGTGTCCTTGATGAGAAACCAACCAATTTAAAAAGAAGTCTGAATTTTAACGACCCTGACAAAGTTTTGGCATATAATAAAGGGGAACAATTGTATAAAAGTAATTGTGCTTCTTGTCATAAACTTAATAAAAAACTAATTGGTCCTGAGCTAAAAGGGGTTTCCAATAAATATGAAAAGGAATGGCTGTATCAATGGATTCGTAATTCGCAAAAGATGATTAAGGCTGGAGACGATAGAGCCAACGCCATTTATAATGAGTACAATCAATCGGTTATGACTGCTTTTCCTACGCTTTCTAATGAAGATATTGACCATATTTTAGTCTATATTGATTTGGAATAGACCGCCTATAGCTGTTGGACCGCTTGCCTGCGGCTTTTATTTTCAGGGATTCTGTCCCTAAGCTTCCAACTTCAAAATAGCCGTTGTATAATCCCGAACCTGCTTACAGAACTTGCCATCGTCGATTAGTGAAACGCCATAGCTTGGAATCATATCGACCAACTTAGCTTGCCATTCTTTCGAGTCCATTTCTTTGGGAAAGCACTCTTTGATGACATCCAGCATAATGGAAACGGAAGTGGATGCACCTGGTGAAGCACCCAATAGTGCCGCAATGGTTTTATCGGAACTGGATACTATTTCTGTTCCAAATTTAAGGCTTCCGCCTCCTTTTTCGTCTTTTTTAATGATTTGTACCCGTTGCCCTGCAGTAACCAATTTCCAATCGTCGAATGTTGCTTTTGGATAAAATTTTTGTAAAAAGGCAAAGCGTTCTTCGGGAGATTGGAAGACTTGATCTACTAGGTATTTGGTCAATTTAATGTTGTGGATGCCTGCCGAAAGCATCGGCCAAACATTGTGCATTTCAATTGACAAAGGTAAATCTAGGAGAGAACCATTTTTTAAGAACTTGGTTGAAAAACCTGCATAAGGACCAAACAACAAAGAGCGTTTTCCATCGAGCATTCGGGTATCTAAATGTGGGACCGACATAGGCGGAGAACCGTGTGCTGCTTTGCCATATACTTTTGCTTCATGCTTGGCAACGACCGCTGGATTGGTACAACACAAAAACTTACCACTTACTGGAAATCCGCCATACCCTCTTCCTTCTGGAATATCTGACTTTTCCAACAAAGGCAATGCGCCTCCACCCGCACCAATAAACACAAAGTCACTGACAACAGTTTTGGTTTCTTTGGTGTGTAAGTCTGTCACTTCTACTTTCCATTTCCCATCTTTTTGATGAGTCAAATCGTCTACATTGTGCCCCAAACACAGTTGGACGCCATCGCAGTTTTTTAAATAGTCGATCATACTTCTGGTAATGGCACCGAAATTGACGTCTGTTCCTATTTTCATGCGTGTTGCAGCAATCTGCTCTTTTTTATCCCGACCATCCATCATCAAAGGAATCCATTCGGCTATTTCATCGAAAGATTCGGTGTATTCCATATCCTCAAACATACCATATTGAATCAGAGTTTTATATCGTTCTTTGAGGAATTCCATATTGGCTTCACCCCAAACAAAACTCAGATGATCTATGTCGTTGATGAAAGGAAAATCGGATTTTACCTGATCGTTCTTTTTCAGATAAGCCCAAAACTGCTTAGAGATTTCAAAAGAAGAACTGATTTTCAATGCCTTGCTAATGTCCACCGATCCATCGGCTCTATAAGGCGTATAATTCAACTCACAAAAAGCAGAGTGTCCCGTTCCTGCATTGTTCCAAGCATCAGAACTTTCTGCGCCCACTTTATCCAATCGCTCGTAGATACGAATATTGATGTCTGGCGCCAGTTCTTTGAGTAAAACGCCGAGTGTTGCACTCATAATCCCTGCTCCAATCAGCGTAATGTTTTTAGGTTGATTCATCTCCATTTTTTGTTTTGGCAAAGATAAGAGAAATGCTAGATGTGGAATTTGAAGAACTTAATAAATTGTTTTAATAAAATTCCAACCCATCAAAAATTGTTTATTCCTTAAGACAGAAAACATATTGTAACAAAAACTTTAGACAAAGCCGACTATACCATTGTTTCTTCATATTTGGGATTTGATGCACAAGAAAAAAAATCAGTTTAACCGAAAACATCAAATCAAATATTCTGATTATAACGGATTGCGTTGATAGTTGAGTTTAAAGCTAAAATTGCACATTTTTGTCCCAAATCGTACCCCTAGCGTACGGTTCGTCGCTACGACCGAGGGGTACATGCAACGAAGCAGTTCGGCAACTTTAGACGGGTAGCCATTTCACCGATAATCTTTTTGATGCATTCGTCGTTATTTTTTTCGCCAATAGTGCTACTATTAACTTAAAAAATGCCTATAAGTAGTCTGACAAAAATAAGTTGACAATTAACTGCCAATTATTTTGAGTGCCTTATGAGGCGTTATTTTACCGCATAGCCTTAGCT
>Ga0114956_1004466_pt1 | contig 10631 bp, 7 predicted proteins | sample MaitaG_FD_87304 | JGI IMG/M metagenome (GOLD analysis project Ga0114956, IMG submission 87304) | Marine algal microbial communities from Maine, USA - Maine_Asex2 metaG | ecosystem: Host-associated > Algae > Red algae > Unclassified | place: Maine, USA | collected 2015-01-05 | reverse complement strand
TTTGGTAAGTATTTACCAATTGTCTTTCTCGTTTAAAAACAACGCGATAGAGAAAAACGCAGAAAGTATTGCAGCATCTAAATACAGTGAAGATGTTGTAGATTACAAAGAAAAAAGAAAAGAATTTGAAGTTAACTATTTAGATTCACTTTCAACCTCTAAAGAGAGTGTGTTTTTAGGAGAAAACTATGCTAAAGTTAAAGACAACTCGATGAAGTTAGGTCTTGACCTTAAAGGTGGTTTAGAAGCTATTTTACAAGTGTCTGTAAAAGATATTTTAAAAGGATTAGCTAATAACTCTAAAGACCCTGTATTTAACCAAGCATTAGATAATGCTGATGTTTTACAAACAAATTCTCAAGATGATTATATTGATTCTTTCTACGAAGCTTTTAATGCTATTAAAGGAGATAAAACATTAGCCTCTCCAGATATTTTTGGAACCCGTTCTTTAGTAGAGGCTGGAACCATAGAAATTGGAATGAGCGATAGTGATGTCCAAGCTGCTTTATCTAAAAAAATAGATGAATCTATTACCTCTGCATTACAAGTATTACGTACACGTATTGACCAGTTTGGTGTAGCGTCTCCAAACATTCAACGTTTAGGATCTTCTGGACGTATTTTAGTAGAATTGCCAGGTGTTAAAGATGTAGAGCGTGCAAAAGCATTAATTACAGGAACTGCAGAATTAGAATTCTGGTTTGGCTATAAAGCACAAGATTTAGGTCAGTATTTTAACGACATAAACACGTCTTTAAAAGTAAAACAAGAAGCGGTAACAGATGCTAACACAGATGCAGCTCAAGATGCAGATGAAGATACTGCAGATGATATTATTGGAGATTTAACAGGGGAAGAAGATGAAACTGCAGTTGTAGAAAATCCTTTTTACGATTTAGTTGCAGTAGGAACTTCAGGTTTTTATTCTGGAGTTGGTGTAGTTAAACTTACAGATACAGCAAAAGTTTCAGCGATTTTAAACTCTAAAGAAGTAATTGCTATGCGTCCAGCAGCAGCAAAAAATGTAAGATTTGCTTTCGAGAAGCCTAAAAAAGATAGTGAGGTTACAACATTACACGTCTTAGAGGGTAATAGAGATAATGTACCACCTTTAAGTGGAAGTATTGATGATGCAAGAGAAGGTTACGATGCAGGGAATAGAGTTGTAGTAAACATGCAAATGGATGCTTCTGGATCTAAAACTTGGGAGACCATGACAGAGCGTGCTTTTAAAGAACAAAGTAATATTGCTATTGTTTTAGATAACATTGTATATTCTGCGCCAGGAATTAGTAGAGGTAAAATTGAAGGAGGACGTTCAGAAATTTCTGGAGATTTTACAATTAATGAGGCAATCGATTTATCTAACGTATTACGTGCAGGTAAATTACCAGCAAAAGCAACTATTATACAAAGTGATGAGGTTGGACCAACATTAGGTCAAGAAGCTATAGATAGTGGTACAATGTCATTTTTAATTGCATTAGCATTAGTGTTATTATGGATGGTTTTCTATTATGGTAAAGCAGGTGCTTTTGCAGATATTGCTATGGCATTAAACATCCTATTAATCTTTGGTATTTTATCTGGATTAGGGGCTGTGTTAACATTACCTGGAATTGCAGGTATTGTATTAACTATAGGTATGTCTGTAGATGCAAACGTACTTATTTTCGAACGTATTCGAGAGGAGTTAAGCAAAGGTAAAGACCAAAAAGCTGCTGTAAAAGACGGATTTAGTAATGCATTATCTTCTATTTTAGATGCCAACATAACAACCGGTTTAACTGCTTTAATATTATTTTTATTTGGTACTGGTCCAATTAAAGGTTTTGCAACCACGTTATTAGTAGGTATAGCAACCTCTTTATTTACAGCAATTTTTATAACAAGATTATTAGTAGATTGGTACGTAAACAGAGGCGGGAAATTAGACTTCTCTACAAGTATTACTAAAAATTTATTTAGAAACATTGATATTAAATTCTTGAAAAAACGTAAAATGGCTTACATTATTTCAGGCGTTTTAATCTTAGGAAGTTTAGCATCTTTATTTACAAATGGTTTAGATCAAGGTGTAGATTTTGTAGGTGGTAGAACATACCAAGTACGTTTCGAGCAACCAATAAATGCTGCAGAAATTAGTGACTTATTATCTAAACCAGAAGTTTTTGGTAGTGCAAACGCTAAATTATTTGGTGGTAGTGGAGACCAATTAAAAATTACAACAAAGTTTAGAATCGACGAAGCTTCAGAAGAAGCAGATAACGAAATGAGAGCAACTTTATTTACAGCTTTACAACCTTATTTAAATGGAATGTCTGAAGCAGACTTTGTTTCAAATAAAGAAGGAAAAACAGCAGGATTAATGAAAAAATATAAAGTAAGTCCAACCATTGCAGATGATATTAAACAAGCTTCTTTCTGGGCAGTTTTAGGATCGTTAATAGTGGTATTCCTTTATATCTTAATCCGTTTTAAAAGATGGCAATTTTCTCTTGGTGCAGTAGCAGCAGTATTCCACGATGTATTAATTGTATTAGGAGTATTCTCTTTAACATACAAGTTTATGCCATTCTCAATGGAAATAGACCAAGCCTTTATTGCAGCAATACTTACTGTAATAGGTTACTCTTTAAATGATACTGTTGTAGTATTCGATAGAATTCGTGAATTCTTTAATGAGCACACCGGTTGGGAGTTTAATAAAGTAATAGACAAGTCTTTAAGCTCTACATTAAGTAGAACATTAAACACCTCTTTAACTACATTAGTAGTATTATTAGCCATCTTTATTTTTGGTGGAGAATCTATTAGAGGGTTCATGTTTGCATTAATAGTGGGTGTAATTGTAGGTACTTACTCATCTTTATTTATCGCAACACCAATTATGTACGATACAGTAAAAAGAGGAGATGCAGCAGAGTCTTTAAAAGACAAAGTAAAAGAAGAAGAGTTAGAAGAAGGAGTGAAAGCTTAAACTTCAATTTTTAAATATTATAAAAGCCTTTCAGTATTATGCTGAAAGGCTTTTTTATGTTCCAGAATTATTTTAAAATCTTGAGGGATCTTAAAAGTTAGGCTTTGAAGTCTCGCTTTCTTTGAGGGTTTAAAGCATGTCGCTGCAGCTGCGAAGCAATAACGAGTTCTTATTTATAAAATAAGAATGAACGAGCAATACTTAACGCTAGATTTTATCTTGTTTTTAATACAGCGTTTATTACTTTTCTATAGTGATTTTTTTAACATAGTTCTTAAAAGTAGGTGCTTTTAAAGCACTAAACTTATAGCTTATCACAAAGTTTAATACGAACTAAAACCCTCAAACTTATTACTTTTCCGCCTATTTTTAATTACGTTGTTGTAACACGTTTATTCTACCATTGTTAGTGGTTCAATTTGTTTTACGTCAGCTTTTTTAATTCTTGCAAAACGCTCATTTGGATTATTAATAACAACCCATTTATGAAGTGTTTTCGCTTTCATTTTTTGTCCATTTTTGGCAATACCATACCAATCAAAAGTTACAGATACTTTATAAGTTGAATCATTAACTGTATGTATCTTTAGGTTTTCAGGATGATGACTACTTTGCGATAATTGTTTTGGAGTGCCATTTAACCAAGTTTCTAATTCTTGAATTGATTGTATTGGAGCTGTAGAAAAATTTAATTTAAAATCTTGAGTAAGTAGTTCTTCAAAAGGTTTAACATTACCGTCTAATTGCTCCATATTTGATAACCAATAATACATTAGAGAATTAACTCTATTATTTGCATAGGCATCTTCGTATACATCTGTGGTTTCTCCAGTGGGTTTAATAATAACCTTAGATAATTTTGGAAGTGTATTTGAAAAATCTTCAAATTCCATTATATAATCTAAAGTATAACTCGCTTTTTTGCCATCTGGTTGAATGTTTTGATATCTAATATCAGCAATTATTTGACTTTTCCCACTCTCGTTTTTAACTAAAGAAACATTTTGAACGTGATGTGCGTTCTTCCAACCTGCATATACCTCTAGTCTTTCTGGGTAGTTTTCCTTTCCTCTCATAATACCAGCAGAACTTTCAATAATAATATCATCTATAAATAATTCCATTTGGTTATCAATCCTTTTTTGGTTTATAGGTCTTTCATATAATTGATACCATCTATAATATTGTGTTTTTGCGAGGTGAGATGCAAGTGTTTTTTCATTTTTAAATAGTTGTTTAGTTTCCATTTTTATCTCTTTAGTTTTAAAGTTTTCGTCATTCGACTTGCTGTTTTTGCAAGAAAAGGTTAAAGTTAGAATTAGAATTAAAAATAAGTTTCTTTTTATATATGTCATAGTTTAGTGTGTTTATGGTTTTTTAAATGTGCTACAATGTTTTGTTGATATAAAATAGTTTAAATGTTTTATATTAGATGATAAGCAAAGTTCAGTTATTTTTGAGAAAGTCAAGTTGTTGTTAAGCAAAAACGTTGAGATAAAAAAATCTATTCTTGTTTGCCAATGTTGTTTTTTTACCAACACTTTAATACTATAATTTTTTATAGTGTTTAGCTTATAAGTTTGTTTTCAATCCAATCTTCAGTTATTTTCCAAAGCGAGTTTTTAAAACGTTCCCTAAAAAAGCCAAAATGGCCAATATTAGCAATGTTTAACACCTTTGGGTCTAAATGTTGTCTCTCTACTTTTGCATTAATAAAAAGTTTAGCCAGCCAATCTACAGCGCTTTTAGGTGCAAAATTATCCTTAGTAAAACTTAAAACAAGTAAAGGGCAAGTAATAGATTCTATTTGTAAATCTTCATTTTTAGTTTCGCTTAAAAAGTAATTTTTTTTGTTTCCCCATTTTCGCCATTGGTAAACAACTCGCTTAGGAAGGTTTTCGAAAAGTTTTAATTTTTTAGCAGGAAAATAACCATAAAGAGACGTTGCTGTTGGAATAAGAATATTCCAAAACAATAGCATTTTTAGTTTCTCTAATCCAGGAAATAAATTCCAATAACCAGACTGTGAGGCTACAGTAATAATAGAGTCTACAAACTTTAAATTTTTATTGAACGCAATAAGTTGTCCACCAATGCTATGAGTAATTAGTGTTATTTTATGCGTAGGATTTTTAGTTTTAGCAAAGTTTAAAACTGAGGCTTGGTTATCTGCCCAATCTAACAAATTAGATGTGTTTGTTTTAATGTTTTTAGCATTAGACAGCCCTATCCCAGAATAATCGAAAGTATAAACTGTAAAACCTAATGCGCAAAAATGTTTAGCAAATTTAGAGTAGTAAGTTTGTAAAACACCAGTAGCAGAGGAAATTACAATACTTTTAGAATTTGATGTTTTTGAAATATATTGAGTTGCAAAAACAGAGTGCTTGTTTGTCTGTTTTATCTCTACAATATTTGTTGTCATTATTCTACAATCTTGTAAACAAAGTAATCCATTTTGTCACCAACTTCTAAAAGCCATTCTTGTGCTAAACCTGCATTTACCTCTAAAACAAATTGTGCCAAAGCATTAGAAGGTAGAGAGGTTTCGCTTAAGGGTTGCGCATTTTCTTGAAAGCTAACTATTGTTTTATTATGATCTAAAAAGATGAGGTCTAAGGGAAATCGTGTGTTTTTCATGTAAAAACTACGCTCGCGTATTTCGTTAAAAACAAACAACATACCTTGGTTTTTTTTCATAGAATCGCGATACATTAAACCTGTTTGTATTTTATAAGGCGTTTTTGCAATTTCGATATCAAGTTTTGTAATAATTGTGTCTGTTGTGCCTTTAAATAATGTAAGTTCTCCTTGTTTAGAAAAAGTAATTTCGGGTTGTTTTATTGTTTTTGGTTCGTTTTTACACGAAGCGATTGTTAATCCAAAAACGAATATTAATACTACTATTTTTAATGTTTTCATGCTTTAACTTTAGCGTTTTGTTTATAAAAGAACATAAAGTATAAACCTATAAGTATAAAAGGGATACTTAACCATTGTCCTGTATTTAATAACCAATCTGATCGTTCTAAATTTTGAGCTTCTTTTACAAATTCTACAAAGAAACGAACGGTCCAGAGTAATACTAAAAATAAACCAAATAAAAATCCTGTTTGGTTGCCTTTATCTGTTTTTAAATAGAAATATAGTAGAATTAAAAACACAAAAATATAACAGAAAGACTCGTACAATTGTGCAGGATGTCTAAAAGGTACAGCCTCTAATAAGTCTACAAATTTAGGGTCTGGATTATTTGTTACTGCATGATACGCTTCTTTATGGTCTTTAATACCTGTTCTGTTTACAATGTCGCGTTTAGAATACTCATCTTGAATAAAACGAACACCTAATGGGAAGTCTCCAGATACTTTTCCAATAATTTCTGAATTTATAAAATTGCCAATTCGAATAAAAACAGCACCAGAAGCTACTGGTATTACTATGCGATCTAAAATCCACATTAAGGATTTGTATTTATATTTTCTTCGGTAAAAATACATGGCTACAACAATTCCTATTGCTGCTCCATGACTTGCTAAACCAGAAAATCCTGAAAACCCAAATTCTGGTTTAAAGTGAAAAGGAAGAAAAACGCTAAAAAAATCTTGACTAAATAATTCTGACTGATAGAATATAACATGTCCTAAACGTGCGCCAAGCATGGTTGCTAAAACGGTTGATATAAATAATGGGTCTAAATATTCTATATTTATTTTATCTCTAATAAAAATACGTTTCATAATATTCCAGCCCAATATAAATGCAGTTACCCACATTAAGCTGTAAAAATGAATTTTAAAATTACCAACAATATCGATTCCTGTAATAGGATTCCAGTTGAACTCTAATAAGTACATAGGTTATTTTTTATGATTGTAAATATAGTATTTATGCTGTATTTATTTTAGTATATCACAAATGATTAACATAAAAACTAACTTTATTACAATACTAAACTTTGGTGTGTGCGTTAAGGATGGAGCAATTGTTGGAGCTCCTCGCAGAGAGCGACTTGCGAGAGCCTGACTTTTTTTCTTATGCTACAAGGTTTCTAAAACCTTGTAGCATAAGAAAAAAAGAAACGCCCTAAAAAAATTAAGGAACTGGATCGTAACCTTTTCCTCCCCAAGGATGGCAACTAAATATGCGCTTTATGCTTAATTTCATGCCTTTTAAAAAGCCATGTTTTTGTAATGCTTTTTTTGTGTAATGCGAGCAGGTTGGTTGGTATCTACAAGTTGCTGGTGTTAATGGAGAGATAAAAGTTTGATAGACTTTTATTATAAATAGAAATGGTGCTATTAAAAGGCGTTTCATTTGTGGGCTAATTTGTAGAAAAAGTAGTGCCTTCTCTGCTATCGTTTAGTGTAATGCCAACTTGTGCTAACTCGTCTCGAATTTTGTCGGACAATGCAAAGTCTTTGTTCGCTCTTGCTTCTTGCCTTAGTTTTATTAGTAAGCTTACAGCTCCAGAAAGTTTGTCTTCGCCTTGGTTAGAATCTTGTGCGTTTTTTAAGCCTAATATTTCGTAAACAAATGTGTGTATTGTGTTTTTAAGCAACTCTAAATCTTCTATTGAGATAGTTGTATTGCCTTCTTTTATAGCGTTAATTTGGTTTACGGCTTCGAATAAGTTGGCTATTAATATTGGTGTATTAAAATCGTCGTTCATGGCATTATAGCAAGTCTGTTTCCATGCTTTTACGTTAAATGAAGATGAATTTGTAGGTTTTAGGTTGTTTAAATCGTCTACAGCATTCATTAAACGGTTAAAGCCTTTTTCGCTTGCTAAAAGTCCGTTGTCTGTTAAGTCTAAAACGCTTCGGTAGGCAGATTGCATCATGAAAAATCGAATAACACTTGGGTTATAGCTTTTAGACATAATGTTGTTTTTACCAGAAAGCAACTCGGCAGGATTTATGTAATTTCCGGTCGATTTACTCATGCGAGAACCATTAAGTTCTAACATATTTGCGTGCATCCAGTAATTTACAGGTGCTTTCCCTTTTGCTGCTTGGTTTTGTGCAATTTCGCATTCGTGATGTGGAAATTTTAAATCCATACCACCACCATGAATATCGAATTGATTGCCTAAGTATTTAGTACTCATTGCTGTACATTCTAAATGCCAGCCAGGAAAACCGTCGCTCCAAGGCGAAGGCCAACGCATAATATGTGTAGGTTCTGCTTTTTTCCACAGCGCAAAATCTTGTGGATTTTTTTTATCACTTTGCCCATCGAGTGCACGTGTATTGTGTATTAAATCTTCAAGTTTACGCTTACTTAAAATACCGTAATTATTTGTTTCGTTATATTTATGTACATCAAAATAGACAGAGCCATTTACTTCGTAACCAAAACCATTTTCTATAATGGTAGTTATTAATTCTATTTGCTCAATAATGTGTCCTGTTGCTGTAGGCTCTATACTTGGTGGTAAGAAATTAAATTGATTAAGTACATTATGAAAATCTACAGTATAACGCTGTACAATTTCCATAGGTTCAATTTCTTCTAAACGTGCCTTTTTAGTAATTTTATCTTCACCAACATCTGCATCGTTTTCAAGATGTCCAGCATCTGTAATATTTCTAACATAACGTATTTTATAACCCAAATGGTTTAGGTAACGAAAAACCATATCGAAAGACATAAATGTTCTTACATTTCCTAAATGTACATTGCTGTAAACTGTTGGTCCACAAACATACATACCAACATAGCCTTCGCTTATAGTTTTAAACGCTTCTTTTTTTCCGGTTAAAGAATTATAGACTTGTATTTGTTGATTTTTATAAAGTTGCATTGGTGTTGGTTGTAAAGTTGTTTGCTGTTAAGTTGTAGTATTCTATTTTAAAAAAAATGTTTTTTAAAACAGTAAATTAAAACTTAGTATCCATTTTAATATAGTCTATAAATTCGCGCTTAGTTTCTTTGATTTTAAACTGTCCGCCAAACTCTGAGGTAACAGTACTACTTTCAATATCGCGAATACCACGAGAATTTACACATAAATGTTTAGCGTCTATAACACAAGCAACATCCTTTGTGTTTAATACCTTTTGAAGCTCTTTAACAATTTGTATGGTTAAACGCTCTTGTACTTGAGGACGCTTTGCGAAATAATCTACAATGCGATTCATTTTAGATAAGCCTACAACAGTACCATTAGAAATGTAAGCAATATGTGCTTTACCAACAATTGGTAAAAAATGATGTTCGCAGGTAGAGTATAGCGTAATGTTTTTTTCAACAAGCATTTCACCATATTTGTATTTATTATCAAAAACGGAAGCGGTTGGTTTTTTTTCAGGATTTAAGCCTCCAAAAATTTCGTTTACAAACATTTTTGCTACGCGTTTAGGAGTGCCTTTTAAACTGTCGTCGTTTAGGTCTAAGCCTAAAGTTTGCATGATGTTAAATACATCGCTTGTTATGCTTTCAATCTTTTCGTTGTCCGAAAGTTTAAAGGCATCAGCTCTTAATGGCGTATCAGAAGAAGTCCCAATATGGTTTTCTCCTAAATCATCGTGATTATTTTCTGTATTTTCAATTTTCATCCGTAAATATATTGTCTTTTTTTTGGGTTGAATAACGCATAGTTTTAATTGTATTTAATATAAAATTAAAGTAACTATATGTGTTTAATTTATTCCAAAAAAGAATAAGTTACAAAGATAAGTAATAAAAAAATGAGTGCCTTGTGGTAGGAGTTTTTTAATTTAAGGTGTTACAGTAATAAGCTAAGGTGTCACTAATAAAAAGTTAATATTTTTTGTTATTTTTAGCGTCTTATAAAAACTATTTTAATTTATGAAACTTAAATCACTTTTCGCATTTCTTTTAATATTCACAATTAGTGTTTATAACGTAGGAGCGCAATCTACAAAGAAGCAACCATTAAAGTTGGTAAAATATAATGATAATGTAAAAGCGCCACTTTCTGTAAATGAAACTGCTTTTATAAAAGAGGTTTATGCCGAAAAATTTGAGCCTTATGTTTTAAATAGACCTCAAAAATTAAAAGATTTGAAAAACTTATTAAGAAATAGGGTTGTTATTAAAGAAATGCCAGATTTAGTAAATAACACTGGGAAATATAAAAACCTTTCTGATGCAGGTTTGTTTAATTCTTACAATCCATCACTAATATTCGATAAAGTTTATAATAAAGACACTTTTAATGTGTTAAAATATAACCTTGAATTTTTTGGTCGTGGGTCTAGGCTATATAGAATTGACGATACAAATTACTTCATATTAATAAAATCTCAACATTAATAAAAATATTACAATGAAAAAATTTTCTCTATCAGTTTTATTTTTATTTATCGTAACGCTTGTATTTTCTCAAGATGTTGTTATGCAAGACGGGACAGTAAACCAATGCTCAGGAACATTTTCAGATTCTGGAGGCGCTGGTAATTACGGTAGTAACGAAAACTTTACTTTTACTATATGTCCTGATGCTGCAGGTAATTTAATTCAAGTAGATTTTACTGCATTTAGCACACAGCTTAATAACGATACACTTACAATTTATAATGGAGATACAGCAACAGGAACACCTTTTGGTACCTTTTCTGGAGGTTCTGTAGCTAACAGTCCTGGACTTGTATCTGCAACACAAGCTAACACTTCTGGTTGC
>Ga0114956_1004463_pt1 | contig 10637 bp, 9 predicted proteins | sample MaitaG_FD_87304 | JGI IMG/M metagenome (GOLD analysis project Ga0114956, IMG submission 87304) | Marine algal microbial communities from Maine, USA - Maine_Asex2 metaG | ecosystem: Host-associated > Algae > Red algae > Unclassified | place: Maine, USA | collected 2015-01-05 | reverse complement strand
TCAATGAAAGACCTCCCGACTGTGATGCCAGATGGTCTTGTGATCACTGCTATATCTGAGCGGGCCGATGCGAGAGACTGCATGATCATCAGCAAGGATCAGGACGAAGAAGGTCGAGTATTAAAGATCAAAAAAGGAGCTAGAATAGGTACCTCTTCCATAAGAAGGAAAATCCAGATACAGAACTTGATACCTGATGTGGAGGTGCTAGAGCTAAGAGGAAACGTCCCTACTCGTATCAACAAACTAAGGGAAGGTAAATATGACGCAATCATATTAGCTTCTGCGGGAATCGATAGATTAAAACTAGACCTTACAGACTTTAGAGTGGTCAGGTTTCACCCTAGAGAGTTTGTGCCAGCCCCAGCGCAAGGGGTATTAGCCTATCAATGTAGATCTGCAGATATAGAGACGCGGAAAGTCATCTCATTGATTCATTCTAGAGCGACACTGGATGTCACTAATATAGAACGAGGAGTCCTCAAAGCGCTGGATGGTGGATGCCAAGTGCCTGTAGGCGTGTACTGCGAAAAAGATAGTCTAGATTACTACCATGCCTATGCATTTTACCATACGGAAGAGTTGGGTTATAGGAATATCCAATATAGCCAGAGTACTACGGCTGGTTTGATAGAGGTGTTACTGGAGCAACTTAATGCTGTACAAGCCGGCTAAGTAAGGATGTAAATGGTCTCTAGATCGTGCAGGTAATAAAGCACTGTGATCCGTCTAGAACTGCAGTGATAAATTCAATACTTTTGTTTCGTTATTATATTATTGTTGTATAGATTTTTAGAAACCGTCGGTCGCTCAACTTTTACTGAGAGACTTATAAAAGATAAGTGAGCATATGTACTTGATATTTGATACTGCAGCGAATGGAAGCCCTAAATCTTGGAAGGCTCCGGTTACGGATACTTTTAACTGGCCTAGGATGATACACATCTCCTGGATCACGCTAGGGGAAGACCTTAAGCCTATCGAGGATTTTAATTGCCTGATCAAGTCTCCTGAGTATAAGATCACCGCTGATGCTGCTAAGAAGCATTCTATAGAACTCGAAGATGTAGAAGCTAGAGGTGATAAATTAGCGGAAGTGCTAGACAAGTTTAATAAAACAGTGAAAGAAAGTAAGTACGTCTTCTCTCATAATCTTAAGTACAACGAAAGTATCGTAGGCGCAGAATGTATCCGAGCGAAAAAAACCGATCCTCTCGCCTACGCAGATAGCTATTGCCTGATGCAAGAAGGAACATTCCTCTGCAAACTCAAAGGTAAGAGAGGATATAAATGGCCATCTCTGCAGGAGCTACATTCTAAACTCTTTAATCAAGGGTTTTCGCCACCTAACAATGCACGGGCTGACGTAATCGCTGCTTCCAGATGTTTTATCGCTATGAAGAAGATCGGGCATCTAGAAGATATCTTTGACGATGAAGTCTAAGTCGATATTCATATCGAGGTATGTATTTAGTAATTCTCCATTACTCCTTGATGCTGATTATACCTTATTTGCTAAGTCATTAATTAAGTTTGAAAATATCACAGTCTCTTCATTCCCTAAGTCCGACTGGTATTTTTTCTATAGTCGTAATGGGGTCTACTTTGGTCTGAGGCAAATTCTAGATCGCTCCGTACTAGATGCTACTAAAATAGCCACTATGGGCAAAGGAACTGCAAAGCAGTTTGAAAATATGACTGGACGTACGCCGGACTTTATCGGGTCAGGTGATGCGGATAATGTTTCATCAGAATTTATCAAAGTAGCAAAAGGTGCAGATGTCGTTTTTGTGCGTGCTGTCCATTCTCTAAAAAGCATTCAAGAAAACTTGAAAGGCAAATTAAATGGCTCTGACTTGATCACCTATAAAAATTTCATTGATGATACCGCTACGATTCCAGTTACGGATATCGCAGTTTTCACGAGTCCTATGAATGTCGATGCTTATTTTCTAAATAAGACCGCTGACGCCTCCCCTGTCCTGATAGCACTAGGCAAATCAACTAAAAAGGCTATTTCCAAATATTCGGAATCAGAAATCCTGATGCCGGTAGAGCCTACAGAGTCAGCGCTTAGAGTACTAATTGACCGCGTTTTAGCTCCTTAATGATCATTGATTCTTTCTAGTATTACGGATATTGAGTATATCACTTCATATACTCTTTGCTAGATATATAACTTAGGTTATTTTTAGGGATTCATGCTACGAACAATCAGTATAAAGAATTACGCCATTATCAAGGAACTTGATATTGAATTCAAAAAAGGACTCAATATCATCACTGGTGAGACTGGCGCAGGAAAATCCATAATCGTCGGCGCCCTCAATCTGATCCTCGGGAAGCGAGCAGATACAAAAGTCTTATTCTCTAATGATGAGAAGTGCGTTGTAGAAGGGGTGATCGATGTATCGGATTATGATCTGCAAACTTTCTTCAAGGAAAATGACCTAGACTATGATGATGAGTTGATCATCAGGAGAGAGATCAGTACCTCCGGCAAGTCAAGAGCATTCATCAACGATACACCGTCTAAGCTTACTACCTTGACAGAACTGGGAAATGCGATCATCGACTTACACCAACAATTTGCTACGTTAGAGATCCATAGGCCTGCGTTCCAACTCAAGGTAGTAGACCAAATAGCCAACAACGCGGCCACGCTAAAAAAATACACAGCAATATACAAGGGCTACAAAAGCGAAGTAGACGAACTAGAGCGCATCACGAATGCTGACCATAACAGTAAGAAAGAAGCTGACTATCTCAAATTTCAACTTGATGAGCTGATACAAGCTGATCTGCAAGTAGGAGAAAAAGAGAAATTACAGTCCGACCTCATACAACTAACACACGCAGAAGACATACAAAAGATATGTAGCGAAAGCAACTACATAATTAGCGATGGTGAAGACACTTTGATCGATAAGTTGAGGGGAATATATAGGTCTGTTGCTACTTTGCAAAAAGCGAATAAATCGTTTGAGAAAATGGCAGAAAGAATAGATGGTATCATATCTGAGCTGGAAGATATAAGCTCAGAACTCTCCAGTAGCTCTGCCCATCTCGTGTATAATCCTGAGCAGATCATAGAACTGCAAGATAGAATAGATATGATCAATGGTCTAGAAAGCAAGCACAGTTTGCAGAATGAATCTTCCCTACTAGAACTACAGACGAGCATAGAAGAAAAACTATCTGGTATAGAAGATATCGACAAGAGGATAGAGGATCTAAAAGCTTCTATAAAATCAAAAGCTGATGACCTCAAAAAAATTGCAGTTAAACTCTCATCTGCCAGATCTAAGGCGATGCCCAAAGTAGAAAAGTATGTAAATAAACTTCTGCATGATCTCTCTATGCCTCATGCCGCACTGACCATAAGTCAAGAATCATCTGAGAATCTGACAAGCTCAGGATTGGATAAAATAGTATTCTTATTCGCCTCCAATAAAGGATCAAAAGCACAATCACTTAAGGATGTAGCCTCTGGTGGAGAACTAGCGAGACTCAACTTGAGTATCAAATCACTCATTGCCGATAAGATGAAACTACCGAGTCTTGTCTTTGATGAGATCGATACGGGCATCTCTGGTGCTGTCGCTTTGAAGATGGGTATCGTACTATCTGATCTTTCCAAAAATCATCAGATCATTTCGATCACTCATTCTCCGCAAGTAGCCTCTCGTGCAGATGAGCATTTATTCGTGTACAAAGAAATAGAAGGTAAAAACACAGTGACCAAAGTCAGAAGCCTACCTGCTAAAGAACGTATAACTGAACTGGCAAAGATGCTGAGCGGAGATCCTCCATCTAAGGCCGCGATCTCTAATGCTAAAGAACTCATCGAGGCATAAGTGATCATCTTCAACTATATACTTGGGACTATACGAGCAGTACTTATGTTACTTATCATGATAGTTTACTTAGTAGTTTACTTGGTTACTAGTCTAGTTTATAAAAGGACGCCCGAGCGTGATTTCAGACTGAGGAAAAATTATCTCAGGCTTATCAATCCGTTGCTTGGGGTAAAGGTAGAAGTAACTGGTAGTCCTATCAAAGAGCCTTGCTTATATGTGAGTAATCACCGAAGTTTTATAGATCCTTTCGTAGTTGCTCCTCACGTAAATGTATTTTTTATCGCCAAGGCAGAGGTTGCTAAAATGCCCATTTTGAGTATCGGTTTTGATGTGACCGGAGTCATCTTAGTAGAGAGAGACAATCAAAATAGTAGAAGTAATACGAGAGAGCAAATGGTCAGCAAGATCTCAGCTGGTTACAACGTCCTCATCTATGCCGAGGGGACCACTGGCGCTTACCAGCAAACCAAGCCCTTCAAGATGGGTACGTTCTCAGAGGCTGCTAAGAATGGATTTAAGATCGTCCCTGTCTCAGTAGAGTACAAGACCAAGAAAGACAGATGGGCATCAGGACCTATAGGTCCACAATATTTTAAGCAGATAGGCAAATGGCGCACACATGCACGACTGCACTTCGGTACACCTTACTTTAGTGAAGACAGACGAGAACTATCCAAAGGTGTGAAAGAAGAAATAAATCTCAACCTAAGTAAGCTCCAACAGGACTGGACTGAGCCATTTATGCCGACGCCTGTGGAACAAATTTCATAGAGATAGAATTAACGCAATGTCTAGTGTTTTTCTCTGTCAATCGTTCTCCAGTAAACACATGTCCAAGGTGACCATCACAACTATTGCAAACTATCTCCACTCTTCTGCCATCTGCATCTGGTACTCTCTTGACCGCTCCCTCTATCTCATCATCAAAGGCTGGCCAGCCGCATCCTGAGTCAAACTTTTGCTCCGACGTATATAGAGGAGCTTCGCACTGGCGACAGATATAAGTACCTTTCTCTTTGTGCTTGTCGTATTCCCCAGTAAACGGCCTTTCCGTTCCCTTGTTAAGTATCACGTATGCTTCTTGCTCATTGAGCTCATTATATTTTTTGGTATCCATCTATTTTAATTTATCGGCGAATTGCTTTTTGAACTTACTGATCTTAGGACTGATCACTACTCGACAATATCCTTGTGTTGGATTATTATTGAAGTAGTTATTATGATTACTAGGTGCTGCGTAAAATTCTGATGCTTCGGTAATTTCTGTCACTATAGGGTTATCCCAATATTTAGGTGCTACTTGTAGCTTTGACTGCTCTGCCATCGCTCGCTGAGTATCATCATGGTAGTAGACAGCAGATCTATACTGTGTGCCCTTATCGGCACCTTGCTGGTTAAGAGTTGTCGGGTCATGAGTAGTCCATAGCACTTCTAATAACTCCTCATAACTAATGATCGAAGAATCAAAATCTATCTGACATACCTCTGCATGACCTGTAGTCCCTTGACAGACTTCTTTGTAAGCAGGATTTTTGATATGTCCACCCATAAATCCGGAAATCACCTTCTCTACCCCTTTCAAATTTTGAAATACTGCTTCTACACACCAATAACAGCCTGCTCCAAATGTTGCTCTGCTTAATTCCTTCATTGTGAATTTTTATTTGAATTTATAATACTATTAAATAAACATAATCCGCGTTTTGTTCAACGCACGAAATAAATGATCGAGGGTAAATATTAATTTGATGTTAAATTATTACATATCAACGACTTTCAAATTACGGATTAGCATTATATAAAGAAAATAAATTTACTTTCGCACGCGATTAGCGAACACGAGGAGATTATTGACGTTAGTTAATTGTAAAATTTGCTTTTAAGAAAGGAAACTTTCGAGGAAGAACTTCTAAACATATCCCATGAAAAAAATTATTGCTTCAATAGCGATCATAAATTTCTGTCTGAATATATCTTATGCCAAAGCACCTGGCAAGCCATTCGCTACAGCTGATCATGTACTAGAGGAGAGAATACAACTACTCGATGGCGAAGTAGAAATGAGGCTGACCAATCTAGTCAAGACAAAGATCATAGAGTATACTACTTACAAAAGAGGGGCTGAGCGAATTATTAAAAAATCAAAGCTTTACTTCCCAATTTTTGAGCGCCAACTAAAAAAGTATGGTGTTCCTGCAGAATTTAAATACTTACCTATCATTGAGTCTAACCTTAAAACCACAATACGGTCGCGAGCTGGTGCAGTAGGATTATGGCAATTTATGAAAGGAACCGGACAAGCTTATGGGCTACAGATAGGTGCTTTGGTCGATGAACGTATGGATCCAGAAAAATCAACTGAAGCAGCCGCTCAATATCTACATCAGCTATATCAAGAATTCAATGATTGGACCCTTGTCCTTGCCGCCTATAACTGTGGTGCTGGTAATGTGAGAAAAGCTATCCGAAAAGCTAACAGTAGAGCGTACTGGGATTTGTATGGATACTTACCCAACGAGACAAGGTCTTACCTTCCGAAATTCGTTGCTGCAGCTTATTTGATCAACTATTTTGAGCATCATGGTATAGCTCCGCAAACTGTGGATGATGACATGGTGAATACGATATCTGCGAAAATATTCGAAGAGTTGGATTTCCAAGCTATTTCAGAAGCATCTGGTACTTCAGTAGAAATGATAGAGACTTTGAATCCAGAATTTATCAAAGGTTTCATACCTGAAAGCACTGGTAATTATCTACTCACACTACCATCTAAAGATATGAGTGCTTTTCTGACCAATAACTACTCAGCACAAGTAGTCATGTCTTCGCTACCTGCTTCCTATGTAAGGGATGTAGTAGTGCCAGCAGGAGTTAGCTTTACGAATGTTGAGCAAATAACCATAGAACCGAGAGTGGCTATAAAGATCAGCAGTGCTTCCATATCAGAGCAATTCGATCTGCACAGACTACATAAAAAAGAAACGCTAACTCATCTATCTCAGAGAATCGGTATTTCACTAGAGCAATTATTAGACATCAACGACTTAGATCAATCTGATCTAAATGAATTGCCACAATACATTAAAATACCTAAGCGCTAAAATAGGCTACCAACCAAAAAAATCCTGATATTCTTTTGGTTGGTAGCCCTTCTATTTATTTTAATCAAAGTTGCGTTCTCTGAATTACCCAGGGAAATTATTTTACGATGATCTTGCGCACTGATACCCCATCTACATTTTTCAACTGAGCATAATATACTCCTGCTGAAAGCTCGGACAAGTCCCATTTGACATTAATCTTATTTCGATTATTTATCTTGTTATTTATCAGCTGTTGTCCATTAGTATTCACTAGAATTAATTCACCGCTAAACTTTTCTTTGAGCTGGATATCCAGTGTTAGTAGCTGCGAGTTTGAAATCGGATTTGGGAATAGCTCAAATGTTTCAACATATTTTCCATCCAAAGTACTAGTACCTATTGGCTGAATCTCCAGATTATCTATTGCCCAACCCCAGCCTACTGCAAACGGATCAGAGAACAATCGGAATCTGATGAACATTTCATCACCTATTTCGAAGTTCCCATTTTCTATCAGGCTGATCTCCTTTGGCCTATAGAGTCCAGATGAGCCCGTTTGAGTATTATTATAAGCACTTAGGAAATCACTATTATCTCTAGAATCATAACCATCTAGTAGCGGAAGCCAACGAGTCCCACCTACCTTTTTGCCTTCAACTATCACATAGTCCCAAAACTCAAGTGGACAATCAGCACCTACACAGGTCGTCCCAGATTCACCAGGCTCGACGATCACTACTTCATCAAATTTAATAATAGGGTTCTTCTCATCTATCAAGATAAGCTGATTCAGTTCGTAAGTATAATTCAGTGTGCTTCCTTCTCCAGCATTGGTGTATGGATGATCACTGTGGATTGCAGGACCACTAAATCTAGCCTCAGAGCGTATAGAAAATCCAGTCCCTGTAAAATCTAATGAAGCTGCCTCGAAGTCATTGACATAGGTAACTACTGCGGCCGAAACTTCATTGATAGTAATATCAAAAAATCCTGACGCCGGAAGACTCCCCTCATTCGTGTTAGAGGATTTATCGTTTATAACTATCTTATAAGCAAGCTCGTCTGTTACTTCAAAAGCTGCTGGCCTTTGATAGATAGCCTCGAAAAAATCTCCAAATTCTCCTTCTACAATTTCAAATGGTATTGTATCTAGATTTTCATTTAAAGAGATTACGGCTACTAAACTAGATGTATCCACTCCTGTGAAAAAGTCATTAATGTCATTCACCTTCAGCGTAAACTCAATATCTGTTTCATTGATGGCCGTTAGTGGTACGTGTCCAGCTATGACTGGTGCAGTATCATCTTGACCAAAATTGTAAGTAAAGAATAACTCGTTAGCCCTTGCAGGAACAAGCCTTTTTTGTCCACCACTTTCGTCTAATTCAAAATAGTATTGATACTGTATCTCTGCACCAGTTGCGGGCAGTAGAATAGAAAACTCATCTTTAGATGCATCATAGTCCATGGATAAAACTATATCCTCATCATCAAAAGAGTCTGTAGAATAATGCATTACAAAACTCGATGTATCAAAACCTATATCAGAATTTACCTGTGCGGTAACTAAATAATCAGCACTAACATCTTCCGAAAACAACTCAGGGTCATGAACGATAGACGTAATGTTCCATCCCATCGTATTCATTATATTTTCTGATATACCAGGGTTATAATTTATATCGCCTCTATCTGCGGTGGGGGTCATCATACGATTACCAGAGCCTTGGAATAGTGCCCTATCTAGATGAGATATGCTAGAGCCTGATTGGTAATTAGAAGGAGCGTATAGTCTATATCTAGCATTACTGTTGGGCACATCAAAGAATAGATCGCCACTTGTAAACTGGTCACCCATTGCTTCAGAGTTTTGAGGAAAGCCATCAAGTAAGAGCAAACTATCCTTACTCTCAATAAATCTTGAAAAAGCTAAAGAAGCTAATGTTCCCATCCCTGCTTCGAGACCAGATCCTGCTGTAAAGCCTAAGCCGTGAAGTATTTCATGCATAAGTGTAGTAGCAAGATCAAATCTATTGCCTATAGAAGGATTATCTGGAATCACATTCCAATCGTCCTCGTCACTATTGATATCAATACTAAGGTCTATTGCACCAGGTTGATTCAATTCTCTACCAGCCAGTTTTTCTGCTAGAGCTATAGGATAAAACGTATCATAGTATGCGGCTCCAGGAAAATTCCTCGTAAAACTTCCAGGCCCTGCTTGAGCAAGTACACCATTATCCAATGACCTATATCCCACCCTTACATAGATTGGAATATCGCTTGTGATAAACTCTCCTACTGCATCAAAAGCAAATTCTATTGCAGCTTTAAAATCATCTGGCACCCCTACATAAGTCGGAATAAAAGTGGCAGCATTGCTCTTATATCTCTTTTCCGCCCAGATTTTTTTCGGAGAATAGTTTGGCACATAATTATGTGTGTGCTTGCAGATAATTATATCCTTTTTAGTAGCTTCTCTGATCTCAAAGTCCCCTACGCCGTTCTGACTAAATATAAAGCAAGGAATTAATAAGAATATATAAACTAAATTTCTCATGTTTTATCTAAAATTAATTGGGTACAAATTATACAAAACTAAACTTACACTAGTAATACGTTTATAACAGTCTTAAACCCTAAAAAAGTGCCAATCTTTATTCTCTAGCTAAGTGTGAAGAGACTAGCATGGCAAAGCATTTTTATATATATTTGCCGACCGTTCAAAGGAACTGAAAGTCAAAAACAACTAAAAATATAAAGTAGGTATTATTCCTACAGTACTGTGAAGATTATTTCGCAGCTATTTTTAAAGATATATCGCGGGGTGGAGCAGTTGGTAGCTCGTTGGGCTCATAACCCAAAGGTCGTTGGTTCAAGTCCAGCCCCCGCTACTTAGGTAAGAGCCCTTGGCAAATCATTTTGTCAAGGGCTTTGTTATTCAGTAAGTTACATATTAAAATCGTATACAACTTGCATCAGATGCCATAGTATCCCAAATTAGATGAACGTTATATGAACGTTATACTAATTATGAGAACTAAAAGAAACAAAAGCAGCAGTCCCAGATTCAACTTGAATTACTCTGGGAGTTCCGGTAAAGCCAAAGACCCATTAGGTATCAACCTAATGTACCGATATAAGAAGGATTCAGAAGGTAAGACAGTTTTACTTAAATATTCGATTAGGAAAAAAGTTAGACCAAAGCATTGGGACAACAAATCATATCGTGTTAAGAAAGGTGTAAAACTTCCAGAATCTGATGCTAAGAAACTAAATGACACCATAAGGTCAGTTGAAGATACTTGTACAGAAGTTTTAAAGTTAGACACCAATATCTCTATAGATAATTTTAAACTAGAATTAGACTATGCTTTAGGATTTAAGAATAGACCAAAAGGGAAATCTGATACTACCCTGCTAGCGTTCATAGAAACTTTTATTAGTAGATCAACACTAGACAATAGGACAATTCAAAAATTCTCTGGTGTCAAGAAACACTTAGAAGATTATCAAAAACACTTAAAAGAGCCCATCACTTTTGATACTTAGATTCAAATGATAAATGCAACTTTTAAGATAGGACAATTGTGAATAATATTTATCAAAAGAAAGAAGGCAAAAGCCTCCTTCCCTTTGAATGGTATACGTCATATTTGTCTCCGTCTAAAAAGTTAAATATGGGACATAT
>Ga0114956_1004462_pt1 | contig 10639 bp, 8 predicted proteins | sample MaitaG_FD_87304 | JGI IMG/M metagenome (GOLD analysis project Ga0114956, IMG submission 87304) | Marine algal microbial communities from Maine, USA - Maine_Asex2 metaG | ecosystem: Host-associated > Algae > Red algae > Unclassified | place: Maine, USA | collected 2015-01-05 | reverse complement strand
CGATAGTCGCTTTATCTGACGCCCCCATCACATCATCTGAGTAACTATGCATTTGAACCAACCATAGACGATTATCGCTTTATCATAAAATCCATAAGAATAAGGTATAGCATCAGCGTCTATGTTATTTAGAAACAGCAGCATCTACATCATTGCAAAACTTATTCCTGGGGTCATGGCATTCAGTGCGCTTGCCGTCTATACCCATTTACTGACTCCTGAAGAATATGGTGTCTACACACTTATTTTTACGGCAACAATATTCACTTTCGCCACCGTATTTAATTGGTTACCCGTCGGCATGGTGCGCTTTTGGCCTAGTGGAAAATACGATGAGGGCACTTTTATCTCAACCATGGGCATCCTCTACCGATGCTTATCGTTACCCATTATTATCATTGCTGCCATTATCGCAGTATTTGTGAATAGTGACGCGTTGACCTATCTGGTAGCGGCACTTTTCCTATTATTTTCTCATGCGTGTTTAAAGCATGGGCAAATGCAGATGACCTCCCAAATTCGCCCTAAAAGCTATGCCATTATGACGATTAGTTATTCTGTTCTAGCACTTTTACTGGGTGCCATGATGGCTTATTTAGGGTTTGGCCCAGTAGGATTACTGCTTGGAATCGGTGCTGGCATGCTAATTCCTTCGCTAATTCAAAGCTATAGCGTCTGGACAAAATATGACAAAGATAAATTCTCACCCGAACTCACACAAAAGCTAGCCATCTATGGCATGCCACTTGCTGCCTCTTTCTTCTTGGAGCAAATCGCCAATGTATCAGATCGTTACATGTTGGCTTGGTTTGTAAACGAGGCAGAAGCTGGAAAATATGCCGTCGGATATGACTTAGCGGGTAACTCAATAATCATGATCATGAGTGCTATTAATCTAGCGGCATATCCTATGATTGTGAAATTATTAGAAAACGAGGGAAAAGAAGCAGCGCTTGAGTATTTCAAGACTTATAGTGTGTTGCTACTAGGCGTATCGATTCCGGCTGTTGTTGGTCTATCACTGGTTGGGCCCAATATAGTCAACCTATTAATCGGTGCTGAGTACCGGGATTCAGTGACGCTGATATTGCCTTGGGTAGCTTGTGGAATATTCTTTATGGGCGCTGGTGCATTTTACGTGCACTTACCTTTTCAGCTCAGCAATAATAATATGGGGATTTTTAAGATTGCTGGATTCGTAGCAACGTTAAATCTTGTCTTAAATTACTTCTTAATACCACTGTGGGGCATGGAAGGCGCGGCCATCGCAACACTGCTATCGTTTATGGCAAGCGTGACACTAGGTTATATTTTTGGACAGCGTGTGTTTCCAATTCCATTTCCGGCTAAGGATGTTCTGAAAATCCTTAGCGCTGCATTGTTAATGGGTATCTGCCTTTACCTGTTAAAGGATTTGCGCGGCTGGTTGCCACTACTGTTTCAGATTTCTAGTGGACTTGGCATATTTGTTATTTCAGCTTATCTCTTAGACATTGGCGGGATAAAAGCAACAATCGCTCAATACCTTAAAATGAGACAAGCTGAACCGTAGACAGCAAAACCCAAACCATTCGAAATAAGGTAGCAACTGCAACTTTGAGCGTTTGCTACCTAGCTTCAAAAGACTTAGCGGTTCGCAGGAGCGTTGGCGCCTTTATTTTTACGGCCACCGCGCCCCGCTTTACCCTTATTTGGCCCTTTTGAACCAGTGGTCTTGAGACGAATACGGTGATGCAAATCGCTACCGCTACCACCCGTTGATTTTGCTCTGGGTGCATTAGGATCCCAAGTTGGAACCAAGTGCTTTTTACTGTTACCAATCAAATCGGTACGACCCATTCGTGTCAGTGCTTCACGGATGATTGGCCAATTCTCAGGCGCATGATAACGTAACAAGGCCTTGTGCAATCGACGCTGACGCGAATCTTTAACACTACCAACATGCTCAGAGGTCTGTCGATCAACCTTTTTAAGCGGATTTAATTCTGTGTGATACATCGCTGATGCAATCGCCATTGGCGTAGGCAAAAACGCCTGAACCTGATCCGGACGAAAATTACTTTTCTTCAGCCAAAGCGCCAGATTCAACATATCTTCATCCGTTGTTCCGGGATGCGCTGAGATAAAGTAAGGGATCAGGTATTGCTCTTTACCGGCCTCAGCAGAGTACTTATCAAATAATTGCTTAAAACGATCATAAGTGCCGATGCCAGGCTTCATCATCTTAGACAGCGGCGCAGCCTCAGTATGCTCAGGCGCTATCTTTAAGTAGCCGCCAACATGATGCTGTACCAGCTCTTTGACATACTCCGGATTTTCAACGGCTAAGTCATAGCGCAATCCTGACGCAATAAAGATTCTTTTAATGCCCGGTAGCTCACGCGCACGACGATACAGCTTGGTCAGTGGCTTGTGATCAGTATTGAGGTTTTTACAAATCCCAGGATAAACACACGATAAACGTCGGCAAGAAGCTTCAATTTTAGGACTCTTACACTGCAAACGATACATATTGGCAGTGGGCCCGCCCAAGTCAGAAATATTACCCGTAAAGCCCGGAACCGTATCGCGAATCGTTTCCACTTCACGAATAACAGAATCTTCAGAACGACTTTGAATAATCCGCCCTTCATGCTCGGTGATAGAACAGAAAGTACAGCCGCCAAAGCATCCACGCATGATATTCACAGAGAATTTAATCATGTTGTAAGCAGGGATAACCGCATCACCATACGAAGTATGTGGTTTTCGGGTGTAAGGCATCTCGAACACCTTATCAAATTCCGACATGCTCAATGGAATTGGTGGTGGGTTCAACCAAACATCTCGCTTACCGTGACGCTGAATCAACGCTCGAGCATTACCCGGATTAGTCTCTAGATGAAATACTCGCGAAGTGTGCGCATATAGATACTTATCTTCTACTACTTGATCATAAGACGGCAATCTTATAACACTGGTATCACGGTCTATATTTTTAGGTCGCTGATCAAAAAATACGATTTGTTTAGCGCCTTCATTTTGCTTGTCTACTGGCTTATTTACAGCAGGTTGAATAGCCACTCCGTTAGCAGCTTCCTGCTTAGCCATGCCTTCTTTGTTGCTTTTCTCACAATCGTTTTTCTGCGTAGTATCAACATAAGGATTAGGCTCGTTATGTTCTAGCGACTCCTGACCATCAATGCTAGTCGAATCAATAACCGTCCAACCTTCAGGAATGCCTTGGCGCATAAACGCCGTACCACGAATATCCGTAATATCAACGACCTTCTCACCTGCTGCAATGCGATGCGCAATTTCAACAATTGCGCGCTCAGCATTACCGTAAACCAATAAATCAGCTTTAGAATCAGGAAGAATAGAACGACGGACTTTTTCTGACCAATAATCGTACTGAGCGATCCGTCGTAAACTAGCTTCGATGCCGCCAATAACGACTGGCACGCCTTTATAAGCTTCTTTAGCGCGCTGAGAATAAACGATGGTTGCCCGATCTGGGCGCTTACCACCAATATTTCCAGCCGTATAAGCATCATCAGAACGACGCTTACGGTCAGAAGTATAATGATTAACTAGTGAGTCCATATTGCCGGAAGCAACACCAAAAAATAGATTTGGCTTGCCCAAGCGTTGGAAGTCTTCTACATCACCCCATTTTGGCTGGGAGATAATTCCGACGCGAAAACCTTGTGACTCAAGCAAACGTCCGATAATGGCCATTCCAAAACTTGGATGATCAACATAAGCGTCACCCGTCAAAATGATAATATCGCAGGAATCCCAACCGAGAATATCCATCTCCTCACGGGTCATGGGAAGTTCAGTTGCAGTGCCAAATTTGTGGGGCCAGTACTTACGGTGCGAGAAGATGTCGCGAGCTTGAGTATTCATCGAGCGAGTATAACGGTTTCAGCGCACTAAAAAAACTGATTAAGCCTGCGGAAAGCGATCTGATGCCTTAAACTTCGTAAGAATTTATTTTTTCATATCCACTATCAGCTGCTTTAGCTCCTGTATTTCCTGTTGAATCTTAGTCAAATCAGGCTCGTCAGGAAACTCTTCATCGTGCAGCTTTTGGCGCTCATCTTCCATCACATTAACCACAATACCAATCACCATATTCAAAAAAGCGAAAGTCGTGAAAAAGATAAAGCTTAGGTAGAAAATCCAGCTATACGCAGAGCCATTCTCATGCTCCATCGTTTCGTACATAACATCAGTCCAGTCTTCAAAAGTCATGACTCGAAACAACGTCAACATAGACACACTGATATTGCCCCACAAAACAGGATTGATTGACTCGAATAAGGTGCTGCCTATCGCTGCGTAGATGTAAAATATGATAAACATCAACAGCATCACATAACCAAGTTGTGGTAACGCTTTGAAAAGGGAGTTCAAAATTAAGCGCAGCTCAGGAATAATCGAGATCATGCGCAGCACGCGGAAGATTCTAATCAATCGCCCCAACACAGCCATTTCACTATTATCAATGGGGATTAAACTGATGACAATGATCAAGGTGTCAAAGACATTCCAAGCATTTTTGAAGAATGCTTTTTTATCACGCTCTGCAAAAAATCGGATCAGTATCTCTACTAAGAAAAATAGCGTGACGCCAAGGTCTAAGACCTTGAGAAACTCAGAACCTTGTTCTGGTTGGCTTGGGTCCGTGTAAGTCTGCGCGCCAATCAGTAAGGCAGAAATAATAATGACGCTTACTGCAAAAAACTCGAATAAACGGTTCGCTTTAAGTGCTTCGAGACGTTGCTGCCAAATCACTAACATGGCTATTCCAAGGTAAATAATATTGATTGTGACATGAGAAGCCTTTCGATTTATTCAGGTCAAACTATTCTCATTTCATAGTGTTATAACAAGCCTTTCTAAAGCCCTAAGCTAACACCAAGACAGTGCTAGCTTAGAGCTTATTTCAAAGCTTAATGAGCAGAACCAACTTTCTTACTCCGTGCAGCATAAGCATCTATTTCAGTAGCTGTTAAGCCTGCGGCAACAGAATAAACCGGATCTTCCAACACGTTAACTTCAACCAAATCGCCTGCTTTATTTAGAAGCAAACGACACTCTGGGCTTAAGTGAACGAGATGCAGTCGTTTTCCTGCACGCTCATAACGCTCTGCTAGCTGATCAATAGCCTCCAGCGCCGAATGATCCGCAACACGCGAGCGTTGGAAGTCGATGATCACATCTTCAGCATCATCATTCGGTTGGAACAACTCTTGGAAGTTATGAATCGAAGCAAAGAAGATGGGGCCAATCAATTCATAAACCGTGTTCCCACCATCATTAACATACTTCTGCACGCGTATTTTCTTAGCGTGATCCCAGGCAAAAACCAATGCTGAAAGAATGACACCCAAAATCACTGCAACCGCTAAGTCAGCTAATACGGTAGTGATCATAACAACAGCGGTAATGATCAATTCTATATGCGGCACGCGTCCAAATAAACGCAGGCTGGACCATTTAAAGGTTCCAATAACTACCATAAACATCACACCAATCAATACAGCGACTGGGATTTGCTCAATAAGAGGCGCACCTAACAGAATGATTGCCAATAGCGCTACTGCAGCCGTGATACCCGACAAGCGCCCAAAACCACCTGAATTGATGTTGATAATGCTCTGACCCACCATCGCACAGCCGCCCATTCCACCAAACAAACCGGTGACAAAATTTGCTAAGCCCTGCGCCATACTTTCGCGGTTTGCTTGCCCACGCGTTTCGGTGAGCGCATCCACCAGGTTCAGTGTCAGCAGACTTTCAATCAAGCCCACCAGGGCCATAACCACGGCATAAGGCAAAATAATGAAAAACGTTTCCCACGTCAGTGGAACGGTTGGGATATGGAATGTTGGTAAACCGCCCGCGACTGAAGCGATGTCACCCACCGTGCGAGTATCAATATTAAACAGAACAACCAGCACGCTTAGCAGAACAATCGCAACCAGCGTCGAAGGGACGGCCTTAGTGAGCTTTGGTAAAAACTGAATAATCAGCATTGTCGCAGCGATCAAGCCAATCATAATGTAGAGCGGCAGACCCTGAATCCATTCACTGCTTCCATCATCGCCAACAACCTGCAGCTGCTTTAATTGCGCTAAGAAAATCACCAGCGCTAAGCCATTTACAAAACCGAGAAATACAGGGTAAGGAACCAGTCGGATGAACTTTCCTAATTGCAATGCACCAAATATTATTTGTAATGTTCCCATTAGAACTACAGCCGCAAGTAGGTATTCCACCCCGTGCTCCGCAACCAAGCTAACCAATACAATCGCAATGGCTCCGGTGGCACCTGAAATCATGCCAGGACGACCACCAAATACTGAGGTAATTAAACCAATAATGAAGGCGGCGTATAGACCTAGTAATGGATCAACTTGGGCGACTAACGCGAAAGCAACAGCTTCAGGAACGAGCGCTAAGGCAACGGTTAAACCCGACAGGACATCATCTTTTGGGCTTTTTGGAGAGAGTTGTTTTAAGAAGGACATTCTGTTTCTTTGACTTATAATAAAGGTTGTGGATTCTTGCATAATGAGTCCCTCCCCGCCACGTATATTTTAGAAGAAGGAAGCCCCTTGGATTCAGTATCACAAATCGTTTTAGGCACGGCTGCTTGCCATGTGCTTGCAGGCAAACAATTAGGTCGAAAAGCATTGATTTTAGGTGCCGTGCTTGGCGCTGCGCCCGATTTAGATGTGCTCATCAATTATGGTGATGCGGTGAGCAATCACACCAACCACCGAGGCTTTAGTCATTCGATTTTTGTTTTGACATTACTGACGCCGATTATCGGTTTTTTATTACGGCGTTTTGCTGCGTTTAAAGAAATTGCTCATAAACGGCTGTTAATGGCTATTTGGTTAGCCTTAGTAACGCATCCTATTTTAGACAGCTTCACTGTTTATGGGACTCAACTATTCTGGCCACTCAATCGAACACCTGAGTCGTGGGCCTCAATCTTTATTATCGACCCACTGTTCACCGTTCCGTTATTGATCACCGGATTGTGGGCTTTATTTAAAAAACCGTATTGGGTTCATTTAAGCGTCATCGGATTACTAGTCAGCTCCAGCTACCTTGCTTGGACGTTGTATGCCAAAACACAGGTTATTTATCACATGAAGCGCGAACTAGCTCGCCAAGGTATTAGCTATCAAGGCCTCAAGGTTACACCTGGGCGCTATAATACCGTTAACTGGCGAGGCGTTATTATGGATCGTGATGTTTTTTATGAATCACGTGCCTCCGTCCTACAGCCTAATACCCAGCTAAATTTCAATGCCTACAATCATAATAAACAGTGGATGAAAAACCTGGAAAATAACGCAGCTGCTCAACGCATCGCATGGTTCACAGCCGGTTTTTATAAAATCACTGACCGTCAGAAAATGATTGTTATTAGTGACCTCAGAATGGGCTCAGAAGGGTTCTCAATTTTCGAGTTCGCTGTAGCTGATGCAAATGATCTGAGCAAACCTTTCTGGCCACGATACGCGCCAAGATAGCTGCTCAATTAATTGTCTTAATAAGTGCTATACTCGCTGAAAAATTGACAGTGATGTAAAATCCCCTTATACATGTGCTGACTATCAGTACTTTGCGACTGTTAAGCCCCAAATAAACTGACTTTACATAAATACTACCCCCCGACCTGTTCGCCTTATTCAGCAGATTCGACAACACAAATAAAGATGTTTAGATCATGAAGAATACCCGTTGCGTCAAATTTACCCTATCACTCCTTCTCGTCGTGAGTTGCACTTTACAATCTCTAGCAGCATTCACTGGCAACCGAACTTCGCCACTTGGTATCAATACCAATGAAACCATGGACATGGACTCTAGCGTGCCATTTTTGAATTTATTCAAACTTGCATTACCGTTCGAAGAAGCCCGCCCATGGTTAACGAAAGGGAAAATTGAATATGATAAGAACGGCTGGCCGGTAAAACTTAATGGCGGAGTGGCAGGCACCCGTTTCATTGGTGGTTATCCCGCCAACAGTATTCCTAGCACGGTTTATAATGTGTTTTACGATGGTGTTGGAGAAATCAACTATGGGGTTAATGCTCGCCTAGTGCGTCGTTTACCAGGACGCGATCTGATTGAAATCAGGCCGGGGAAGGATAAGAAAATCAGCGCCTCCCTCATGATTATCAAATCTAACCCCGGCAATCATGTCCGCAACATTCGAATTCTAATGCCCGGCGGGATTTGCAAAGGCAATCCGTTTCGCAAAGTAAAAGCAAAAAAACAATGTGGGCCAAATAACCCCTTTATGTCATTTGCCCAACATCATGAAGAAATCGTCTTCAACCCTGAATACTTGAACTTTATGAAAGACTTTCGGGTTATCCGAATGATGAATATTTCAGGGATCACTCGTAATCCAATTGGTGTATGGGCGCGACGCTCTACGGTGCCTAAAGCCACTTGGGGCGGCAAAGAAGGCGTTAGAGGGGCACCGCTTGAAGTCATGGTTAAGCTGGCTAACCTAACCGGAGCAGACCCTTGGTTTAATCTGCCACATCGCGCTAATAACGAATATGTTCAGAAATTTGCAGAGTACGTCAGCGCAAACCTCAAACCAGAACTGAAAGCCTATATTGAATACAGCAACGAAACCTGGAACGGTGTATTTTCACAAACTCACCATATGCAAATAATGGGTGAGCGGCTTGGGCTTGATGCACACAAAATCTATCGTGGCTTAAAATACTACTCTCAACGTAGCGTTGAAATATTTGATATCTGGGAAAAAGCTTTCGCTGGAAAAAATCGATTAGTTCGGGTCTTAGGTGGCATGACAACTAACCTACCGATGTCGCATATGATTTTGGGTTACAAAGATGCCTATAAGAAGGTCGACGCCTTAGCCATTGCACCCTATTTCCATGCTAGCCAAAAAGCGCAAAAGCGCATTAACAGTCTTGATGAAGTATTTAAACTACTACGCTCTAAACACAACCGTTATTCAGTCCCTAGTACTTTACGTATGGTGCAGCAACAGAGTCGTATTGCGGGTCAGTACGGAATTGACTTAATTGCCTATGAAGGCGGACAACACTTAGTCGCCTACAAGACGCACAGCAATGACGATGCATCCAATCGATATTTGATACAAGCTAATAAAGATGAGCGCATGGCTAAGCTTTATTTGGAATTTTTACAGGGGTGGAAAAGATCAGGTGGCAAGTTATTCATTGCATTTTCAGCACCCCGGCATTTTAACTGGATAGGCAGCTGGGGCATCAAAGAACATATCGCTCAAGACCCTGCTGAAGCGCCAAAGTATCGCGCACTCATGTATTTCCAGGAAACCAATAAATGTTGGTGGTATGCCTGCTCTCGTGCGGGTCATGTGATTAGAAAAAGCAAACCTGACCATAACCCTGGCACTTACACTATGAATCGCCGGTTTAAACCCGGAGTTCCTACTATCAACAGAAAAGCCAAACTGGTTTATACAGCGATACGTGCTGGGAAAACTGACAAACCCGTAATGCAGAAGACTGGTGGATGGGAAAACCCCAGTACGGCAGAAGCTAAAGCGATACAACGTTTGTTCAATGATCCGAATGCACCCAGCGCTTGGGATTATTAGTCAAAGTAAAAACAGTCTGTTTGGATCACTTAGATGAGTCATTGACCTACGTCATGTATAATGAGGTTTTAGGACATCTAGGTAGCTCATGAGCTTATTCCAGGCGCGTTTTGATGAAGCCGTTTGGCAGATTATTGCCAACATACCTTTGGGTCAAGTCATGGCCTATGGAGAAATCGCTAGAGCTGCAGGCTTCCCACGCCACTCGCGCATGGTCAGTAAAGCAATGAGTCGGTCCACTAAAAAGTTGCCTTGGCACAGAGTGATACGTTCCGATGGCAGTTTGGCGTTCCCTCTGAAAAGTGAGGAATATGAAACGCAAAAGGCCCGCTTGATGAGCGAAGGGGTGTTGATGTTGAATGGCAAAGTAAGCGCGGCGAAAACTGAACCTGATGATCTGGACGCACTTATCTGGGGCCCAGAATCATGAAATATGCATAATACCTAACGTATGATATTAGCTATATGTGGATTTAATAAGTGTGATAAATCGAGGGCTTTGAAGCCAAATCACCTAGTATAGACTCTAACGCCATTCTGACATTATCTTTAGTTCGACCGGCAAACTGCACGCCTACTCCCTGTGAGCCCTGTGCTTGCTGCGGTGACATCCAAACAACTTTACCCGGAATTGCGAATTTCTTGGTCAAAGACAAAATTTTCAATGATAAAATAACTGAATCACCCAGCTTAAATTCTTGATCAGTTGCCGCATATATCCCACCACCTCTAATAAATGGCATGTAGTTCGCGTGGAGAGCTGTTTTGTCTTTCAAAGAGACTGAAATGACATTGCGTACTGCTTGTTTTTCTTCCATGGTTTTTACGCCTGAACTTGACTATTTTTATTATTGTAAGGCAACTTTCAAAGAACTTGCCTATTTTCACTGGTCTTTGTTCTCTCCAAATCGCTTAGTAAGCTCAGCGAGATAAAGACTGACTCTGCCATAAAAGTAACATATCTTCTGTAAATAACAGAGGGTTTAACGACGTATGGGCATG
>Ga0114956_1004460_pt1 | contig 10642 bp, 5 predicted proteins | sample MaitaG_FD_87304 | JGI IMG/M metagenome (GOLD analysis project Ga0114956, IMG submission 87304) | Marine algal microbial communities from Maine, USA - Maine_Asex2 metaG | ecosystem: Host-associated > Algae > Red algae > Unclassified | place: Maine, USA | collected 2015-01-05 | reverse complement strand
TAGCTTTATTACAAAGTGCCCGGAGCGGGACTCGAACCCGCACGTCCATAGGACACATGTCCCTCAAACATGCCTGTCTACCAATTTCAGCACCCGGGCTATTGGTTGATTGTTTATAATGTTTATTTGTTTAATACGTGTTGATTAAACAAATAAACATTATAAACAAATAAACAACTCTACTTAATTCTTCGCGAAATCTTTTTTCTGTGGTCTATCCATGATAGATTTTCTAGATAATCGGAATTTTCCAGACCGTTTATCTATGCCGATTAGTTGAACCTTAACCGCATCTCCTTCTTTGAAAACATCCTCTACTCTATCAATTCTAGAATGAGATATTTCTGATACGTGTAATAAACCACTTTTGCCTTGGAAATCTACAAAAACCCCGTAAGGCATTACTGTTTTAACAATGGCATCATAAATATCCCCCTCTTGAGGAACATGCGTAATTTCTTTAATTCTATTTACAGCAGCATCAATAGACGCTTTATTACTACTAGATACATTCACTATCCCCTTGCCATCTACCTCTTCTATATTAATAGTCGTTTGCGTTACTTCTTGTAATTCTTGAATCACTTTACCTCCAGGGCCGATAACTGCACCAATGAAACTCTTATCAATAATGAGTTCGACAATTCTTGGCGCATGGTCTTTGTAATCTTCCGCAGGTGCAGCAATGGTTTTAGCCATTTCATCAAGAATATGTATACGCCCCGCTTTTGCTTGCTCTAACGCTTGTTCTAACAGCGCATAAGGTAAACCATTTATCTTAATATCCATTTGACAAGCGCAAATACCATTTCTAGTACCTGTCAATTTAAAGTCCATATCTCCCAGCGCATCTTCATCTCCTAAAATATCTGTAAGGATAGCATTTCTTTCTCCATCAGAGATCATCCCCATTGCAATACCAGATACAGGTGCCTTGATATTTACACCTCCATCCATTAAAGAAAGAGAGCCTGCACAAACCGTTGCCATAGAAGAAGAACCATTTGATTCCAAAATATCAGATACTAAACGTACCGTATAAGGAAATTCTTTTGGCATTACTTGCTTCAAAGACCGAGCTGCTAGATTAGCATGACCTACTTCCCTTCTACCCGGACCTCTCATTGGCTTGGTTTCTCCTACAGAGAAAGCGGGAAAATTATAATGTAAAATGAATCTTTCAAAAGAATGATCTAAAGCAGTATCCACCATTAATTGATCCAACTTGGTACCGAGTGTAAGTGAAGTCAATGCCTGTGTTTCTCCTCTTGTAAAGATAGCAGAACCGTGAGCAGAAGGCAAATAGTTCACTTCTGTCCAGATAGATCTTACTTCATCTAGTTTTCGACCATCTAAACGAACAGACTCTGCCATCACCATTTCTCGAATCACTTCTTTCTTTAGCTTATTGAAATAGTCACTAACCAAATCTCCTTTTTCTTCCATATACTCCTCCCCTTCTTGATCAATCAACGCTTCCTTAAGCGACTCTTTTAGATCGCTAAATTGTGTCTTTCTATCGTGTTTATTTAAAAAGCCTTTTGCGATGGCATATATTTTATCTTTAGCTAATGCTTTAACCTTTTCTTTTACCTCTTCATCTTCTACAGCTGCCTCAATTTCTCTTTTTATTAGCGCCTTATCTCCCACTTTTTGAGCAAGGTCTAATTGTGCTTGGCATTGAACTTTAATCGCTTCATGCCCTACTTTAATCGCCTCTACTAATTCTGCTTCCGAACACTCCTTTGCTTCTCCCTCCACCATCATAATATCAGCAATAGATGCAGCCACTACAACTTCTAAAGTCGCATTTTTTCTGGCAGACCGAGTTGGGTTTACAATATATTGACCATCAATCTTAGCAACTCTAACTTCGGAAATAGGACATTCGAATGGAATATCAGATACCGAAATAGCGCAAGAAGCAGCTAAAGCAGCATAAGCATCTGGCAATTCTTCTAATTCTCCAGAAATTAAATTAATGATTACTTGCGTATCATACATATACCCTTTTGGAAACAAAGGTCGAATGGCTCTATCTACTAATCGAGAGGTTAAAATTTCATAATCAGACAACCTAGATTCTCTACGGAAAAAGTTACCGGGAATACGTCCAGCAGCGGCAAATTTTTCTTGATAATCAACAGATAAAGGGAAGAAGCTTTGTCCTTCTCTAACTTTATGTGCAGAAACTACAGAACAAAATAGCATTGTATTTCCAACCTTTACTACAACTGAACCATCTGCTTGCGTGGCTAGTTTACCTGTTTCAATGGTAACTTCTCTTCCATCGGGTAAGTTAAAAGACGTACTAATAGGAGTTTGTGAACCCATTATTATTATTTTTTCATTCTTAAGCAATACGATTGCTGCTCAAGAATCTGGTGAAAAGTGGCTGAAAATCCTTTTGGATAAAATGTAACTTTCAGGTAAGCCATTCTACTTACAAAAAGATGGGCGACCAATTAAAATTTTTAATAGAATTAGTTGGGAAAGCTTTAGGTAGCTTAGAAAGATTGGGTGTTTTTGTCGGCAGCCAAATGAGTTAACCTGTTTTTTGCGACTTTTGAGCCAACGCACTTCCTGAATGTATTAATTGGAAGATTTTACGCCAATTTTCTTAGACTACTTTCTAGATTTCTTTGTTAGCAGCTATTTATTAATTTTGATCATTATTTTTCTAGATCAAATCTTCTTTTTCTTTTATATCTAACTTAAACCTATAACGCTGAAAAATGAGAAAGTGTTTCTTTTCTAGTAAACACTTCCTAAGACTGTTTATTTCTTTAGGTTGTTTATTTGTTTACCCGCCATAGGCATAAACAAATAAACAACTTAAAGAAATAAACATTTCTAGACCTACTTACGAATACCTAACTTTTCAATTAATTGACGATATTTTGTAATATCTTTTTTAGAAAGATACGTCAATAATCTTCTACGCTTACCTACTAAGGTTAATAACCTTCTTCTACAAGAGTGATCTTTATGATTCTTTTGTAAATGTTCAGATAAACTTTTGATTCGGAAAGTAAACAAAGCAACCTGTCCTTCTATAGAACCTGTATTCTTTGCAGCACCGCCATGTTCTTGGAAAATCTCTTCTGTTTTTTCTTTCGGTAAATAAACCGCCATTTTTGTATATAATTTGTAGAGTAATTCGTCAAAAAGTATAAATGAACACTCTAGGTTACCAATAGTGATCACGAAGATCAGTTATAGCAACTGCAAAGGTAAGACTTTCAATTGTTTTGTAAAAGGGGAGAAAAAAGTTAAACTCTGGTTAAAGGCCCTGTTATTGAGATAATAGGTTATTAGATTATGGAGTTATTAAAACATTAGATAAATAATCTCGTAATGTGTACACTATCCTAATCACTCAATATACCGATAACTCGACATCCCAATAACCAAATATTCGTTCGTTACAAAAGACTTAATCTATGAAGAAGCAATATATGGTCGAATTTGAGTTACCAGAGGAACTTACGCAAAATTTTATGCGCTTAGTTCCTGCACAAAAAAAAATGGTGAGTGAATTATTTTCAAAAGGACTTTTAAAATCCTATTCTTTAGCAGAAGATCGTTCTGTTCTATGGGCTATTTTTATTGCAGCGTCAGAGTTTGAAGTATTAGAATTAATATCAGATTTACCGCTTTCCGATTTTATGACCCCGTATATTTCAGAATTGATGTTTCACAATAACGATAGTAATATTTTACAGTTTTCTTTGAATTAAAATGAGAATAGAGAAGTGAGAGTAGAGATAGAGCTCGGCTAAAAAGAACGAGATTTATCTCTATTCTCTATTCTCGCTTCTCTATTCTAATTATGGGCAAAAAAAAAGCCAGTATCTTTTGGATACTGGCTACATAAATATATTGGGTGAATGTTTATTTGCGAATAGGAATTTCTTTCACTATTATCCAAGTATTCGCTGTTTTATAAGTGTGTGGTGTTGTTTCTATTGTACTTTCATTACCTTGCCTAAAACGATTCGTTCTCCTTTTTCGATTAGAAAAACATTGTATATACCACTTGGCAAAGCAGCTATATCAAATGTAAGGTGGTTATCTCCATGTAAAACTTTCTCTTCATATAATTGTACTAGCTTTCCTAAATTATTGTACAATAAAACTTCTTTTTCCCCTACTGTTTTATCCCAAGAAAACTTCACATTTAATAGTTGATTTGTTGGGTTCGGAAAAATATCTGTATAAGCTTCTATCGTTTCTGCTATCGCTTGAGATTCTACAACCTCCTCTTTCTTCGTATCGGTAACCACTAATTGAGTTGGCGTAATACCATAATCACAAGCAAAGGCTTTATCGCTTACATTTCCTGTATAAGCTTCTCCACGCGCGCCATGAACGCCTATGGAATTTCCTACATTTATATTCCTAGAATTAGGTGGCAAAAAAGCATCTGTCTTATTGTCCATTAAAGAGACCATCCCTGAACAAGTAGTTGCATTTTTAAAGCAAAAAAGCTTGGTCGGTTTACCTTTCACAAATTCCATAGGCTCTAAGCCAGAGGTGACTAGGGTAAAAGATAAATAATCATACGCTGGCGCTTCTGCTGGACTATCAATTCTTGAATTCATATTCCACTCCACATTCGGTGTGAGTGACCTAAAATCCTCCATGGTAAATAAACCGGCAGGTGCTTTTACGGTAATTTGTGCAGTTGCAGTTCTGTTGAAAGGTGGTTCCCATGTGACTTGTGGAAGCATGGATACCGTGTAAATCTTGGTATCTGCATCTAAGTCCAATTGGAATTGTACCTGTGCATCCAATGTAAATTGGGTGAAAACGAGAATTAGGGAGGCTGTGACAATTTGCCCTAGCTTCATGTTTAATTTGTTTTTATTAAAAATTACTCAAAAGTGGTGGGGGGTATAAATAAAATAATCATTTTATTTGAATCCGTTCAATACCTATTGGTAAAAGCACTATTCACTGCGCAACTCGGAGAGTTGCGTTACTCTTACATATTGAACGGATTCTTTTATTTTTCCTTCGTGCGCTACTTCTTCGCTGGAACTTGCTCTTCCATAAAGAAGTTGGTAAAGAAACTCGTATTTTTAGGATGGCTTAAAATATTGAAGAAAATTAAATCATCTATATCATTACCCAATCCTTGATATTTAACATCTCCATCTAAATTACAATCACTTAGGTGATAGCCCATTGTAATATGATTGTAGATAGGTGGATTATTCAATTCGTCTTGAAAAATCGTAAAGAAAATACCATCTGTATCTGGGATACCTACCCCACTTCCTTGGAAAATAATGTATCTATTACCATCTGTATTGCCACCCCATAGAACAAAGGTCCGTTCTAAATCTTTTAATCCATTTTCGCCCCACATAGGAGTCGATCCATCTGTAAAATCTAAACGTAAAGGCTGGCTTGAATCTTTTAGTAAAGCAACAGGATTAGCCGTCATCACCCCTAAATGATTTCTGTGTTTTAGCCCTAAGTAGTACCTACCTTCTAGTACAGGGAATGAAACTGGACTTACTCCATCTACATCCACAATATCTCCATCTCTTTGGATTAAAGCCGATCTAGTTTGTACAACAGAGTCTTCTTTTTCGCCATTGCGTAGTTCTATGAAAACCCAATCCACAATTGCATCGTCTCCTGTCACCTCCAATACACCATCTTGTAACACTTCGACACCACCTGCACCATAATGCTTGAATGGTTTTATGCCGCCTATTTCTAATTTTTCGTAAGGTTCCGTTGATGGAATAAACTTTCGTTCTCTTAACTGATCCGTCATTAAGTCAGCCGTTCTATCATACGCACCTTGTAAATAAGCTTTGATGTGAACATAAACAGAAGAATTCGCATCAATAATATCCGGCAAGCCATCGCCGTCCGTATCATCATTTGAAAAATCACCATCTCCATTTATATCTTCATCCACATCTAAAATACCGTCATCGTCATCGTCGGGATCATCGCTATTCACTAGCCCGTCTCCATCCAAGTCACAACTTTCAGACATTGGGTCTATGCTACATGGATTGATAGTATTACAACCACCGACAATAGGGTCTGGATCGCATTTATCTAATGGGTCGCTTTCGTTAGCTACTTCTTCTCCATCAGGTATCCCATCTTTATCGGTATCTGCTTCTAAAGGATTCGTGTCAGTTCCAAGGTCATACACCCCATCATTACCGACTTCTTCTGAATCCGAAATACCATCTAAATCCGTATCCGAATCTGGATCATAAGGGTCTATATCATTCACATCTACCAAGCCATCATTATCATCGTCAAAATCAATACTATTCACCTCGCCATCTCCATCAAAGTCACATTTACCAGCAGCAGTACTCGGAATACATGGATTATCATCATCTGGATCATTTTGTGGATCATTTATATCAATGCCCGGAAAATATCCATCTCCATCTAAATCTACTGCCACACAAGCAAACACATTAGGATTCGGGTCACAAGCACTCAAAGGATCACTATCAATGGCAGGGTTGTAATTCCCATCTCCATCTGTTTCTTCTGAATCTGACACCCCATCTCCATCACTATCCGAATTCGCATCAAAAGGATCTGCATCTGCCGCATCTGCCACACTGTCGTTATCATCATCTGGATCCATTTCATTGATAATGCCGTCTCCATCAAAATCACAATTTGGATAAATTGGATTAGGCGCACAGTTGTTAAGTGGATCTGTTTCTCCAAAATCAATTACGCCATCTAAACTAATATCCTCCTTGCCATCTGCTATATTATCTCCATCTGTATCTGGATTCAATGGATCTGTTTCCGTATCTTCCGTTTCTCCATTTTGGTTACTATCCTCGATGCCGTCTAATATACCATCATCATCTGTATCTTCGTCTAAAGGATCAGTATCTGTGCCTTGATCATAGGTTCCATCACCACCCGTTTCTATTGCATCGGGTATCCCATCTCCATCTGTATCAGAATCTATATTCCAAGGATCAATATCCAAACCATCAATTACACCATCATTATCATCGTCTGTATCATCTTGATTGACAATTCCATCTCCATCAAAATCACAAGCACCTGCCTGTGCATCAGGTACACAAGGATCGGTATCATCTGCGTCATAAGCTGGACTACCTTCAGGAAAGTCAGGAGAATAAAAATCTCCATCCAAATCCACTCCATCACAAGCATCACTATCAGAACTAGGGTCACAAGGATTTAATGGATTAGATCCATCAGCAGTTTCCTGCCCATCATTAATACCATCTTTATCTGTGTCTTCATCCAATGGATTGGTATCTGTCCCTATATCATAGATGCCATCTTCTCCTATTTCGGCTATATCTGAAATACCATCACTATCACTATCTGAATTAGGATTTAATGGATCTATATCGTCTCCATCTAATACCCCATCATTATCATCATCAGGATCTTCTTGATTTAAAATACTATCTCCATCAAAATCACACACCGCAAATAAAGGGGCAGGATCACATGGGTCTGTACCATTAGATTCGCTATTATCATGCAAACCATTTTGGTTAATATCTTCATCTTGGTCATTAATGCCATCACTATCAGAATCGACCTGTGCAGGATTTAATTCACCGGGATCTAATTCTCCATTTTGGTTTCTATCTTCTAAGCCATCTGGAATTCCATCTCCATCTGTATCCGGACTCAAAGGATCAGAATCTATCCCTGAATCATAAGTTCCATCTCCACCTGTCTCTATAATATCTGTAATTCCATCAGAATCAGAATCAGAATTTGGGTCATTTGGATTTATATCGTCTCCGTCCAACACCCCATCCCCATCATCGTCAGGATCTTCGTCATTAATAAGCCCATCCCCATCAGAATCACAACCTCCTTCATCTTCCACACTAGGGTCGCAAGCATCTAAAGGATTGGTTTCTCCAACGTCCACCATGCCATTTTGGTTTCTATCTTCCTTACCATCTTCTAAACCATCTCCATCCGTATCGGGATTGCTTGGGTCGGTTTCTCCAATATCTTGAACACCATTTTGATTCGCATCTTCTACGCCATCAGGTATCAAATCATTATCAGAATCATCATCCATTGGATTAGAATCCGTGGCTGGATCATAGACTCCATCGCCCCCTGTTTCTGCTATATCCGAAATACCATCCCCATCACTATCAGAATCAGGATCATAAGGATCTATATCATTTAAATCGGGAACACCGTCCCCATCATCATCATTATCTACGCCATTTGTAATACTATCCCCATCAAAATCACAACTAGGATTCGTATGAATGGGTACACAAGCATCAGAATCATCTTCATCGAATTTTTCATGATCTGTTGGATAATTTCCTAAAAGACCATCACCGTCTAAATCTTCTGGTTTACATAAAGTTGTATTCGTATTTGGGTCACAAGGGTTTAATGGATTCGTATCGACATCTGCATCGTAACTTCCATCACCTCCCGTCTCGTCATTATCGAATACCCCATCATTATCACTATCAGAATTTGGGTTATAATCTTCTACATCATCTTCATCCCGCACGCCATCATTATCATCATCTGGATCGATTTCATTAATAATACCATCACCATCAAAATCACAACTTGGAAAAATCTTATCTGGAGAACATTCGTCTAAAGGATCTGTTTCCCCTTCTTCTATGACACCATCCCAATTAGTATCTTCTTCCCCATCCTTTAAAATATCATTATCCGTATCTGCATCTAATGGATCAGTTTCTCCTTCGTCTTGCATCCCATTTTGGTTGCTATCTTCTATGCCATCTAAAATTTTATCATTATCGGTATCACTATCTAAAGGATTGGTATCCTCTCCCTCATCATAAACGCCATCCCCTCCAGTTTCTACCATATCTGAAATTCCGTCACCATCACTATCCGAATCAACATCATAAGGATTACTATCAAAAATATCAAATACCCCATCCCCATCATCATCTGTATCTTGTTGATTCACCATGCCATCTCCGTCAAAATCACAAGAAGGGGCAGAATTATCAGGAGAACAAGCATCCGTATCATCAGGATCATAATCGGCACTATTCTCTGGAATCCCCGTAAAACTACCATCCTTATCATTGTCCATTCCAATACAGGCATTAACCGTCGTACTAGGATCACAAGGGGATAAAGGATCAGAACCATTGGTTGTCTCCTCTATATCTGAAACACCATCAAAATCAGAATCAGAATTAGGGTCATAATAATCTATATCGTCTTCATCATTCACGCCATCTCCATCATCATCAGGATCGGTGTTATTTGGGTCGCCATCCATATCCAAATCACAAAGCAGCGAAGTGGTATTAGGATCACACATATCTAATGGATCGGTTTCATCGCCATCTTGCACGCCATTTTGGTTCGCATCTTCATCTCCATCTCCGATATTATCATCATCCGAATCCGCATCATAGAAATTCATTTCCCCCTCATCAGTCATTCCATTACCATTAACATCTTCTATACTATTGGTAATGCCATCGCCGTCAAAATCGCGGCAATCTGCTTTATAAGGTTCATAATTTCTATCATAGCCATAAGATGCTAAACCTCCGCCCAAGTCAATAATCCCTAGATCATTACCGGGATTAGAACTTTCCGAATTGGGTAATTTAGCAAAAGGATCCGTATCATTTTCTATTAGGTAAAGCCTCCCAGGACATGCTCCTTCTTTTTTGAAAGAGAACAATAATGTTTCCTCTCCTGGCAGATAAACTATCTTCGGTCTATCCGTTGTTAGACCAAAAGATAAATAATCTTTTTCAGGGTTTTCGATAGGTCGATCTACTCTTGCATTTTCTTGCCAACGACCTCCTTCATTTACTAAATCCGTATAGGTAAATCCAGTTGGAACAACTAAAGTAATTTGACCTGTTCCTGTAATTGTATTCGTTGTTATTTCGCTATCTGCTTCTGGTCGAGCATAGACATGATAGGTTTCCCCGTCTGTCTGTAATTCTATGGTGGTTTCGATTTGGGCGAAGCCTACCACGCTACATAGCAGCAAGCCCAATAACAAATATAGTTGCTTCAATTTGTGTAAACTTTTTGACATAGTGAATAGCGTTTGAAGGGTTATTTTTCTTAATAAAGAATTAAGAATGAAGAATTAAGAATGGCAAGCGTAACGTGTACGTCTCATCCATTCTTCATTCTTCATTCATCATTCTTAATTAATTAGTACTAGGGTAGTTGTTCTAATACTACGTAGTTCGCAAGGAACTTCTCTCTGTTATCTGGGAAGCTTAAAATCGTATTGAAAATAAGCATCTGTCTGTCGTTATTTGGTCCTTGATAAATCGTATTTCCATCTAGGTTATAATCTGAACGTAAATAACCCGGTAAAATATAGTTATCTAAAAGATCACTATTAAGTGGTTCTCTAATGACATTGAAGAACATTTCATCCACATCATTTTGCGCCCCTTGATAAATCACCTTTCTATCAGAGTTTAAGTCACCTGCCCACATATATTGCTCGATACTATCTGCGGAGATAAGCGTTTTGCCATCTGTATCGTACACCTCATTCTCTCTCATCATCTTTTGAGGATGCACCCCTAAAGTATTTGTATTTGGATCAATGAAGTTAATAGTGGTTACTTTTGGAGAGAGCACC
>Ga0114956_1004458_pt1 | contig 10644 bp, 3 predicted proteins | sample MaitaG_FD_87304 | JGI IMG/M metagenome (GOLD analysis project Ga0114956, IMG submission 87304) | Marine algal microbial communities from Maine, USA - Maine_Asex2 metaG | ecosystem: Host-associated > Algae > Red algae > Unclassified | place: Maine, USA | collected 2015-01-05 | reverse complement strand
TTAAATAAGAAGTGATATGTACCACCTGTTACCGCATTGGTGCTTACTGTTAAATTATCTCCTTCACATACTGGACCATTGTTGCTTATCATTGGCAATGATGGATTGTTATTTATACTACTTACCGTAACTGAGTTGTTATATGTGCATCCTCCTACTCCTGTTACTACTACATTATATGTTCCATTCCATGTAGCATCTACATTTGGTATCATTGGATTTTGCATGGTAGAAGTCCAAGCATTAGGACCGCTCCAAGCATAGCTGTTGGAAGCTAACCCTGTTGCTGTTAAGCTCAACGTACCACCTGCACAATTTGGTGGAGTTGCTGTTGGAGCCGGATCTACTGGTATTGCATTTACTACTACCGTTATGCTTGCCGTTGCATTTGGACAGCCTGTTGCTGCTGGAAATGTTACACTTACTGTGTACATTCCGCCATCTGCTGTGGTTGCATTTGCTATGGTTAATATTGGGCTGTTATTGGTTATTGCTCCACTTGGGCCTGTCCAGCTATATGTTGTACCTGGATTGCTAAATGAAGTTGAACTTATTGTTAATACATCTCCTGCACAAATTGGTGCATTGCTTGTCATTACTGTTGCTCCTGGTGTTGGATTAACAATTAATTGCGTTACCGCTGTATCACTGCATCCATTTGCATCTGTTACCATTAATGTGTAACTACCTGCATCTGATGAGGTAATGCCTGTTATGGTTGGGTTTTGTGCTGTTGAACTGTATCCATTTGGACCACTCCATACATAATTATATGGTGCCAAGCCACCTGTTGGTGCTGCATAGTTAAATGTTACATCATTGCCTAAACCGCCACAATCTGTATAACTGCTTGGCAAGGTTACTACTGGATTGGCATTGATTGTTACTGTGGTGCTACCTGCCGGTGACTCACAGTTATTTACTGTAACTGTTACATAATACGTATAAGTACCTGCGGCTAATCCACTTAATACAGGATTTTGCTGGTTGCTAAATAATGATGGTAAAGTTAACCCAGCATCTGTGTACCACTTATAAGTAGCATTGGCAACTATTGCGGTGCTTAAGGTAACATCTTCTCCTTCACAAACTGGTCCGCTATTGGCTGCAATTGGTGCACTTGGAAATGGGAAAATATCAATTTGCACTTGGTCGGATTCTGATCCGCATCCATTATCATAACAAATTAAACTCCATAAACCACTTTGGTAAGGATTGGTGCCTGGAGCAATGTTGGTATTGTTACCGCCTATTGTTGTTAAACTAGGATTGGCCGCTAAAGTTGCTGGACTAGTACCTATTGGGCTAACCCAAATAATAGAATCACATACAGCACTTGTTATCAATGTTAACAAATCATCTTCACACTGAGGTGCACTTGAAGTTAAAGTTGGCTTATCAGGTGATGGATTAACTACAATGTTGGTTGATGTTGATGATGGACAACCATTGTTGGTAATCTCTAAATTATAAGTTCCTGCGGTTAAAACAGAAGCTACAACAGCTGGTGGATTTTGGGCATTAGACATATATCCGTTTGGCCCTGTCCAAGTGTAGGTGTCAGCTGTAGAAGTAGTTGTTAAAATAATAAAGTCACCATCACATACTGGAGATTCTGTAATTATAACCGGTGGAGCTGGAATTGCACCCACAGTAACCGTGATATATTGTGTATCAGACGGACAACCATTAACTACATGATAAACACCATAAATACCCCCATCTGCAGCAGTTGCAGGACTAATAGTAGTTGTGGCAACTGAAGTAGTTGTAAGCGGTGCTCCATTGAAAAGCCATTCATAAGTTGCTCCGGCAACTGAATTTGATAATAATATAATTTCGCCACCTTCACAAATAACATCATTATCCAATGAAATAGTAGGATCATCAGGTGTTGGTTGAATAGCACTCATTACAACAGAACTTTGTGAGGTACAACCACCAGGGGCCGTAACCGTAACAATGTAAGTGCCATTATTGGCAACTGTAATGTTATTGATAACTGGATTTTGAACAATAGACATATATCCATTGGGACCTGTCCAACTATATGAATAAGTGCCTGCACCTTGAGCTGTTAGGAAAATATCGCCACCTTCACAAGCAGGGGTAGCAACTGCAGTAGCCATTGGGTCGCCAGGTTGATCATTTACAGTTGCAAAAACTGATGATGAACCAGAAACACAACCACCAACATTTACCGAAACACCATAAGTGCCCGTATTAGCCGTTACAGGATTAGAAATTACCAAAACATTAGAGGTACTCGTTGAAAACGGAGCTCCATTGAAAGTATAATTGTAAGTAGCCCCAGAAACTGATGTAGCAGTAATTATTAAGTCCTCTCCTGCACATATAGGGCCGTTGGTTGTTAAAGTTGGTGTTACAGGTGTAGGAGAAATACTTGAAACGGTTACTGACCCCATTCCTGAACAACCGGCTGGCGTGGTAACTGTAACTATATAGGTTCCGTTCGCTGCTGGCGTTGCGGCAGTAATGGTTGGATTTTGTTGATTTGAGGCAAATCCATTAGGGCCACTCCAAACATAAGCGTCACCCGCAGCACCAGATGCCATTAGCATTAAGTCATCACCTTCACAATTTGGATTATTTGAAGTAGGTGCAGGATCAACTGGATTTGGATTAACAATGGCATTGGTATTAAAAGTTTCTGGTGCGCAAGATGATGCACCTGTAAAAGTTACTGAAACTGTGTAAACACCACCGTCTGCTAAAGCCGCATTTGGTATTGTTAAATTAGGTGAATTATTAACTATTGGTCCGCTTGGGCCTGTCCAAGTATAAGTTACACTAGGATGTGAGTAGGCGGTTGCTGATAATATTAAATTATCACCTTCACATATAGGGCCATTGCTGGTTACCACACCAGAACCTGGCACAGGCATAACATTTAAGTTTGTTGAAGCAGTATTTGAAATACAACCATTGGCATCAGTAATGGTTACTGAGTAGGAACCAGCATCTGCAGGTTGTACGTTGGTAATAGTAGGAGTTGCTTGAGTTGAAGTATACCCACCCGGACCTGTCCATGAATAAGTATAGCCAGGTGTACCACCACTTGCAGGGTCTGGTGCAAAAGTTACATCATCTCCACCACAAAACTCATAGCTTGCTGGTAAGGTAGCAACGGGTTCAGGATGCACCGTAACAACAACTTCAGCAGAATCGGAATTACAACCATTGGCATCAGTTACTTGTAGCCAAAAGCTATGCATACCAACTGCTAAGCCAGATATAACTGGGTTTTGGTTGGTAGAAACCAAAGTGTTTAAAGATGGTGTATTAAATGCATACCAAGCATATGTTCCGCCTGGTACAGGTCCAGTAGTAAGTTGTGCGTTATCGCCATCACAAACTGTACCCATAACACTAGGGGCAGGAGTAATTGGAGGAGTATTTACCACAACTGAAAATGCTGCCGCATCTCCTTCACAAACCAATGTGCCAGGATTATCAGCACCAGTGCTGGTTGTAGTTACCTCAGTTACAAAAAAGTTATAGGTACCAGGTGTTGAATTATCAAAATCGGCAGCTGCATATGAGCCTAAGTTTGGAGAAGTAACACTTGACTCGAGTAAAACGGATGTACCATTGTAAATATTAAAAACAGATGTTGGTGCAGTACCTGTAATAACAACGCTTGGAGGTGCTTCATTTTGACAAATGTCATAGTTAGGAACAGTTGGTGAGCTAGTGGCGCCATTAACAGTTAGATTTACCGCCACTCTTTGGCTTGAACAGTCTGTACTAGTATCATTACATTGAGCATAATAGGTATAAACGCCTGGGGCAAATGCTTGATGCCCGGTAGGCATCCATGCAGGAAAGTCATAAGCCAATTGAGTGCCGCCAGTTGAAGCATCATGCCAACTTACAAGCATATTGGTTGGATTGCTACACATTGACTCCATGCCTTGGGTTGCCCAATCGGCCATAGCAATAAGGTCTCCTTCACAAATTGTGGTATTTATGGCGGTTGGTGTTGCTGGTTGTGGGTTTACTACAAGCGTGCATAATGGACAAGTAACCGTGTAATCTCCAGGGCTGACTCTATTTAATAAGTCATTAATATCGGTTGTTCCCAATATTGTACCTGATTCGGAATTGGGATAATTTACCCCATATTGCACATAAGAGCCTACACCAAGTGCATTAGGATTATAAGTTGGTGTTGTATTTATGGCTTGAACGGCTCCAGATAAATCGGCTAATATATACCTATGTGAAAAGCCAGCCATAGTTGTGGCCTCTGGGTCAGTTGGTAGAGTTGCTGTAGTTTCATCTGCGCAGGCATTGGTTTCACAATCTACAAAGCAATCAGTTGTTGGCGTAATGGCAAACGCCTGCACCGTTGCACAAACACTATCATCAGTAAATGCTAATGCAACAACAGCTGCTCTATCACATCTAAATTTAATTGGTACGTTTAAGTTAATAGGTGTTGTAAAAGGCGCGGATAATGTTTGATCAATAATTCCATCATTCCAAATATCAACGTTTAAGTCTCCCATATCAGGAAAATTAACTCCATCTATAGTTATAGCCGCATTAAAAGTTTGATCAGCCTGATTACATGGCCCAGGTGTTAAGCTAAAAGAAGTTATATCACAAGGTGGACAATCAGGAGCATTTTGTGAAGCTAATGCTGTTTGTGGGTACGTAAGGCCACAACCACCAAAAAATACAGCATTTGCTGGATTATCAACAGTTACAGCAATTGAAATTGGTGGATTGTCATTATCACAAATTCCTAGATTATTAATTGGTACATCCCAATACCCCCAATCATTATAACTATTGGCACAAGTACCTTGCGCAATTAAATTAGAACTACCACCTTGGCAGGGCAATGATGCAAATGGCGTATTTATAAATGCACCAGCTGGCAACACCCCAGTTTGAGTTGAAGGAGCACCACCATTTACCGAAACTGATAAATCAATTGTTGAGGCTGCACTAAAGGTGGTTAAATCACCATGCCAATGCTCAATATAAACCCTTAAGTTGTTTCCACTAGGATCTATACACCAACGTACTTGACTTGAGTGAGAGAAGGAAAGTGTAATAGTAAACGTGAAAACTGCGAGAAATGAAAGTAACTTTTTTAACATTTTTATCTTTTAATGATTGTTAGTTAGGCAATGAAATTCCATCAATCAGAACATCATCACGTATATGTATACGCACCAAAAAAAAAAAGTTTCAATAAATAGGTAAAAGTTTGTTGGATATGTAACTTATTGATAATATATCACTTAGAGCAACAATGGTAAGCCCAAAAAAATGGAGAGATCCACAATGACATTTAATTCACTATGGCAAATGTAAAAAAACAAAATACTACTTAATAGAATTTTACTATATATTATAATTTAGTTTTATACATGTAGTATTCTTACTTTTGATCACCAACAAAATAGAAGTATTCATCATTTAAAATAAAATCTTCTATTTTTCCTTTTTTCACAAAAAAGGTTTGCCAATTGTTATTTGCACTGATGGTTTTTAGACCTGGAGATTTTTTGCCCACTTCAAATTTAACAGGCATTTCAAAACCCTCAACATCTGTTTGCCAGCGGTATTCAAAATTGTACCCTTTTTTAACTTTGGTCAACTTATATTCTAAAATTGGCGGATTGGCATGGTTTAAATACTGGTCATAAACAATTGATATGTCTTTGCCCGATTTTGCTTTCACTAAATCGATAAAGGTTTGGGTGTTTACTATTGACCGTTGATAATCTGTAGCAAAGGAGTAAACAATGTCATGCCATAGCTCATCATTGTCTACAATTCCTCTAGTAGTATGTAAAACCCACGCGCCTTTATTGTATATGTCTGCACCTTCTTGATTTACACCAAATGGACCCACTATTGGTTTTTTATTGGCTATGCCGCGCACTTTAGCATTCAGATAGTCCATATAAGCATCATTGCCATACAAACATTCAACATATTGGGCTTCACTATATGTACAGAAGCTTTCATGGATCCATAACTCTGCGACATCAGCAACGCTTATGCTATTGCCCCACCACTCGTGGCCCGTTTCATGAATAATAATGTAATCAAACTCTTGCCCTGCAGTTTTTTGTCCTAAGTAACCAGGTAAGTATCTATTGCCGTAAGCTATTGCGCCTTGGTGTTCCATTCCTAAATATGGAGTTTCTACTAGCGCATAACCGTCATTCCAAAATGGATATGGTCCATATAAATTTTCAAAACATTCCATCATTGGTTTTACTTGTTTAAAGTGTTCTTTAGATTTTTCAAAGTTTTCAGGCAATACATAATAATCCATATCTAATTTTCTACCATCAACCGGACTTGTATAAACCTCACTCCATTGTTTATAATCAGCAATATTAACTGATACATTGTAGTTGTTTATTGGATATGAAACTCGCCAATTATAGCGGTGATAATTTGGTTTGTAGCTATCATCTGCATCATCACTCATTAAATTTCCATTGCCCACAAATTTTAAATTGGCAGGACATGCAACACTAAAATACATACTGTCAGGCTCATCACTTAAATGATCTTTATTTGGCCACCAGCTACTAGCGCCTAAACCTTGGCAAGCCACTCCAACATGATGGTTTCCATTCTTATCTTCACTCCATACAAAACCGCCATCCCAAGGTGCTCGCTTAGCTACCATTGGCACTCCATGGTAAGTAATTCTAACTCTATGTAACTCCCCTTCTTTTATTGGCACAGGCATTTTTAAAAACATGGAGTGATATAAGCGTTCATAAGCTACATCTCTAACAGGTGGGCCTGCGTAGGCCATGTTAGGCTCGAACCATTCAATTTTATCAATTTTCCAAAAGTCAAATAAATCAACTTGCATTTCTTCAAAATTTTGGGTTGCTTTAAAATAAATATCGTTGTACCCTGTTACAAATTGACTATCAGGATCTACCGTAATATTTAAATCATAAAAGTGAACATCATAACAACTTCTGTTGGCCATAAGTGTTCCTCTAATCGTATCCTTTTTGGTAAACTCGGTTCGCTTACTAAAAATTTGTGCGGTGGAAACGCCCGTGATAAAAAATGTAAGTGCAAGCAATAAAAACTTATTCATTAAAATGTATGTTTAAAATTCTAGTATCAATAACTTTGCCACCAAATTTAACCCATAACTTTTATATTAAATGTTGCGATTATTATTATTCGTTATAGTGCTGTTGCTCGCAGAATATTATACTCTATCGGCTATAAAAGTGGTTTTCGAAAATACCAATTTTCAAAAAATAGCTTTTGGAATTCATTGGACTTTTACCGCATTGTTTGTAGTATTAATAGTTATATTTTTTGCAGGATATAGGCCTGAAGGTAGTTTAAGAGGTATTATAATGGGTTTTACTTTTATGTTGCTGTTTGGAAAAATGGTGGTAATGACTTTTATGCTATTTGGAGATATAGCCATTTTTGTGCAATGGATTATTGGTAAATTTTCATCATCTGATGCTTCTAACTCGTTACTACAGAGCAGTCGCTCAAATTTTTTAAGTAAAACAGCCTTGATAGCTGCAACTTTTCCAATTGCAATTTTTACTTATGGCATGATTAGGAATCCTTATCGCTACCAAATAAAGAATGTTTCCTTAAAACTACCTAAGCTTCCAAAGGCACTAGCTGGATTGAAAATCGTACAGATTTCAGATATACATTCAGGAAGCTTTGGCAATAAAGAAAAAATAGAGGCAGGTATTGCCAAAATAAATGCGATAAATGCCGATTATGTGTTTTTTACAGGAGATATAGTAAATGAGTATTACACCGAAATGCAACCTTGGATAGACACCTTCAAAAAAATAAAAGCAAAGAAAAAGGTATATAGCGTATTAGGTAATCATGATTATGGAGACTATGGCTTGCCTGCTGGTGCAACCAAGGAAGAAAATATGATAGGTATGCGCAAAGTGCATAGAGACTTGGGCTGGGAATTGTTGCTAGATAGACATGAGAGGATAAAAACACCTGATGGCGATTTAGCCATTATTGGTATTGAAAATTGCAGTTCAGATAAAAGATTTCATACTTATGGAGACTTGGCAAAAGCCTACAAGGGTTGTGAAGATTGCAAGGTAAAATTGCTATTAAGTCATGACCCGAGCTTTTGGGATTCAAAAATCACTAAAGAATTTAAAGATATTGATGTAACCTTTAGTGGCCATACACATGGTGCGCAATTTGGTATTGAAAAGGGAAACTTTAAATGGAGTATATCACAATACCTATACAAACAGTGGAGTGGCTTGTACACCAAAGGAAATCAACACATATATACCAATGTTGGTTTTGGTTTTATTGGTTACCATGGTAGAGTTGGCATTTTGCCAGAGATTACGGTCTTTGAATTTAGCAAGGGTTAATAGATTATTACAAATTCCCTTGAGTTTTTACATCATTAGTTGAGAATTTTACCCGTAGCAATAAAACTAGGCCAATTACAAAAAATACAATTAATGCTAAAATTGCATTTGGCATTGAACCAGTTAGCTGTACAATTAAGCCAAATGAAAGTAAACCTATTGCTGTTGCAATTTTTTCGGTAACATCATAAAAACTAAAATAGCTTGCGGTATCATTTGTGGGAGGCAACATTTTTGAATATGTGGAGCGCGAAAGGGATTGCACACCGCCCATTACCATACCAACAAAAGCCGCCACTATATAAAAAGCATTTACTGATGTAACAAAGTATGCTCCAGCACATATAAACATCCAAGCGGTAACGCAAATTATTAATGCTTTAACATTTCCAATTTTTTTAGAAAGGGTTGAAAACAAGTAAGAACCTCCAATAGCTACAATTTGTATTAATAAAATAGAAACTATCAATTGTTCTGTTTCCATTCCCAATACATCAGAACCAAAATTTGCCGCCAAGTATATAACTGTTTGCACTCCTATTGTAAAAAAGAAAAATGCAGGAATAAAACGCCTTAAATACGCAATAGATTGAAACTCCTTCCAAACCTTACCCAATTCGTTAAAGCCATTGCTAAGCAAGTTTTTGGGTTTAATTCCTTTTTTACTCTTGGGCATGTTGGCAAATGTTATTTGCGAAAATCCAATCCACCAAATACCTACCATAACAAATGCCAATCGCGTGGCAAAGCCTTTTTCGAGCCCAAATTTATCATGAAACATTATTAGCACTAAATTGATAATTAGCAGAATTACACTACCTATATACCCATAGCTAAACCCTTTGGCGCTAATTTGATCGTGTTCTTCTTTAGGAGCAATTTCAGGTAAGTAAGCATTGTAAAATACCAAACTGCCCGTAAAACCTATTGCGGCAATTACCATGGCAATAATTCCAAACTCTAACATTGATACGTCAGTAAACCAAAACATACTAATACAAGCAATTGCCCCAGTGTATGCAAAGGCCTTCATAAATGGTTTTTTATTACCAACATAGTCGGCTATGCCCCCTAAAATTGGGCTAACAAATGCTACAAACAAAAAGGCAAAGGCCAAACCATATGAATACAATGACGTATTGTCAATCGTTAATCCAAAGAAACTAACCATATCTGAATTGTTAATCTCAGTTACGGTTTCGTAATAAGCAGGAAAAATTGCAGATGAAATGGTTAACGAATAAACCGAATTGGCCCAATCGTACATGCACCAAGCATTTTTAACTTTTTTGCTATGAATTGTTTTATTTATGATGATGATTTTTAACCGTATTTACAAACACCCTAACATTTTCCAAAGGCGTATCAGGATAAACACCGTGCCCTAAGTTAGCAATATGTTTTTCGTCACCAAACCAGTTTAGCATGGCTAAAGTTTGTTTTTCTACTTCTTCAGCAGGTGCGTACAATACCGCAGGGTCTAAATTGCCTTGTAAGACTTTACTAGGGTTTTGTGTTCGAAATTCATAAGGATCGCTATGCCAATCTAACCCAACCACATCACAGTTTAAATTGCAAATTCTATCTTGTACAAACCAAGCTCCTTTGGCAAAAACAGTTTTGGGTACCTCATCAATGGCATCACAAATTTGCTGTATATAGCGCAATCCAAACTCCTTATAATGTTCGGGTTGTAATATACCAGCCCAGCTATCGAATATTTGAACTAAGTTAACTCCAGCTGCAATTTGTCCTTTTAAATAGTTGATGGTACTTATGGTAATTTTCTCAAATAGTTGATGCGATAATTCAGGTTCTTCAAACAAAAACTTGCGCGCTTTCGAAAACGTTTTCGAACCTTCACCTTCTAACATATAACAGAAAATTGTCCAAGGTGCACCTGCAAATCCAATTAATGGTACTCTACCGTTTAAATTCTTTTTAGTTTCTTCAATCGCTTTTAGCGTGTATGATACTCCTGAAGCTTCTGCGGCAATCATTCGCTCAACATCAGCTTTACCTTTAATGGTGTTTTCAAACCATGGCCCTTTCTTTTCAACCATTTGATATGGTAATCCCATTGCTTCAGGTATTACCAATATATCTGAAAATATGATGGCAGCATCTACTCCCAATTCATCAACTGGTTGTATGGTAACTTCCGCGGCCAACTCTGGTGTTTCTACCAACTCCTTAAAACCCGATAGCTTTCCCCGCAATGCTCGGTATTGAGGTA
>Ga0114956_1004455_pt1 | contig 10649 bp, 4 predicted proteins | sample MaitaG_FD_87304 | JGI IMG/M metagenome (GOLD analysis project Ga0114956, IMG submission 87304) | Marine algal microbial communities from Maine, USA - Maine_Asex2 metaG | ecosystem: Host-associated > Algae > Red algae > Unclassified | place: Maine, USA | collected 2015-01-05 | reverse complement strand
TACTGAATAATTACAAGTTTCTGCACAAAAAGTACTTGTACATGCTACTTTAATTCGAAACTGATTTGATACATGGTTATCCAAAAAGACTAATTCAAAAATTCCATCATCGGGTGTATTGTTTGCTATGAAATTCCAAGTGCTACCTCCATTCACGGAATAATAAATATCAACAACTCCTGTATTACAAACATTTGGAGTCCAAGTAATATTTTGGGTGCCACTTACAAGACCAAACTGACTACCACAATCGAAGGGACTTGGATTTGTAATATCAAAATCATCACATGCAGCAGTATTGCACGATGGGCAAGAACCTCCACAATCGACTCCTGTCTCATTCCCATTCATTATGTTATCATTACAGCTTGGATTAGAACAACCCAAAGTAGTTACGCTTGATATAGAAGACCAAGAACTTTCAGAACATGTGCAAACTGACTTTACCTGTACTTGATATGTGGTACAAGATTGCAATGAACCAAAATAAATTTGTTGGTCTGACGAAGGAACTATAAATTGACTCCAAGAATTTGATCCTTGAATTCTATATCGAATCAAATAATCAGAAGCTTGAGCCCCAGAACTAGAACCATTCCAAGTCGCATGAATACTGCTACTACCTTCTATGAGGGAAAGGTTTGAAGGCTGATTACAACTTCCAGATGATCCATCTGAGACTGCAAAAGGCTGATAATTTGAAAAAGTGCTGTTTCCTGTACTACAAGAACTTATGACTTTGAAATAATAGGTATTACAAGGTGCATAACCACTTACAGTATAGCTTGTATTAGTGGCGTTAAAACACCCTGAATCACTGATTCCATTAATGCTTTCACACAAGGTATATGAGGTAGCACCGGAAACAGGAGCCCAACTAAAAGTTACTGAATTTCCGCTAACGGTATATCCTAAGCCAGTTGGAGTATCACAAGTTTGAACAGGGGGATCACTGATAGGATTAGATACACAATTGGAAGAATTGGGAGGTGCAATTACTAATTCTGTATCGAAGCAGTTAAAAGGATTGTTTATATCTTCTACGATAATACCAATATTCTGATTTATAGGAAATGGACCAAGAATATACGTCCCTGATGATACATCATCTTTTCCATCGTAATTAACCCCATTCCAATCTGCATATAAATCATATTTAGTGTTTGATCCACTCAAGCCTACTTCAACTACATACTCACTTCCATTATCAATGCAGTATTTATTTAAATAGGTAAGATTTAAATTGCAATTATTGTTTGCAGAAATTATTGTTTGTTCAAAGCAATTAGTTATAACTCCATTTATATCAATTGAGTTTATTGTAATACCAATATTTCTGTTTGCAGGAAAAAAATCTTCCTTATGAAAAAATGACAAGCCTAAGTAAGTTTGTTCATCGTAGAGTATTGTGTTGGTGCTAATATCTCTTACAGTAATATTATAGTTAACTGCATCAATTACTGGAGTCCAATCTATATAGATTTCGTTTGATATTATACTTTGGTTTGGGTAAATCAAAGTAGCACATGAATTCGATTTTTTACTGGGATTATCTGTATTGTTTATTAAAGGATAATTAATTGTATTAGAATTAAAATAGATGCATCCAGAGCTATAATTTTGAGGAAAAATTCTTGACATTATCATCATATTCGAATTCCATCTATTATACGAGTTATTTGAAAATGGATCAAAGTAGTCTTGATTAGGGTTTATTGATCCTCCTTGGCCAAAATTTACATGAAAATTTCCATCACTATTATAATCGTCAATCACCATAAAGTGTCTTGATTTTTTGATTGGATCTTTTCCAAATAAAAGGACTGGTTGGCATAAATCAAGATTCTCATATATTTCTTGTTTGAGTGCGCTTATTGAATTTTCTTCAAGTGATGCAATCAAAATGCCATCATTAAATTTAAAAATTTCTACCAAAGATTTTTGGATATCATCTATGTCACTTAGTGATGTACTACTGGTTAAAAGAAATGGCGCAAATGTACCATCTACATAAGTAGTATTTATAGCTCTCCCTACATCAAATATAAGCTGAGAATAGTTTCCAAAGTCTAAATAGTAATTAGATTCGTTGATACTTCTAAATGGATTTTGCGTTGGGAATGGGGTGTCATTACACAATACATGATACCACTCACTTATGTCTAATGGGGTCTGAGGGTATTGAAAATAATAGAGCAATTGACTGATTGCAAGCGCACCACATCCTGCAGGCAATTTTGATCCAAAACAACTCGGCGATTTATTGTTCCAAGGTGGATCTTGATGCCAAGTAGTTGTTGGCAAGGGGCCAGCTGGATTTAATTGAGACCAACTAAGACTACAATTGAAAAAAATATATATAATGACAAAAATTATTTTCCTTTGTCTATGTGCAGAATTATTTTTAGCATTAATATTCAAAGTGATACTACACTCGCAATTATTATTCCTATTCATACTATGATTTCTTGTTTTGATTTAATTGCAAACTTGCTTCAAAGTCAGTCTTTTACATATGTTAAATTATAGCTTCTTACTAATTCGTCGTTGAGTAAGAGATCCCAAATTGAATTTTCAATTAGATCACTTGCTACTCAATCCAATTTTTGGCCCTTATGATAAATGAAGAATTTATCTTTGCTGTAGAGATGATTTGAATTAGGTATTATCTCGAAAGTTTCAATATCGACTCATTGTATTAATGAGCCATTATAATAGATTCAATTCTTACTTTGATGATAACAATGAGTTTTAGATTTCCACAGAAATCAGGGAAATCATCAACAATCACTTTTATTGATAGTTCAACTTTTGAATGAATTAAATATCATTGTCGATAATCCAGATTTATTAATTGTAAAGACTGGAAGACCTTCATTGATTGCATCAATTGATATATGGTCAAGTTCAATGTTTTCATTTCACAAACAATAGGAATTAGTCAAAAGCAGCTGGAAAATAACTACCAAATATCGAAGACTGCCTAAAATTATTTTCATTGTTTAGAATAAGAAGTAAATCCTACTTATTCTAATGACTTTATATCAAAAAGTCAATTTTATTCTCTTTAGAATATACACTGTAAGTTATTCGTCCATTATGTAATAGTGTCTAATTCTCTACTATTTGGGACAAAATTTCCTCACTTTGGGACGAAATTGGTCTGCTTTAGATATTAAACCATTCTTTTCTGGAGATTCTCTCCATAGGTGTTGCCAACAATTAGGTGCTTTTTCTCACCATTAAGCATTAAGAGAACTTCCTTTTTATCATAATCTTCCAAAAAGTTCTTGTTAATCACATGCCCTTTGTGAATCTGGATAAACACTTCATCAGGAAGCCATTCTGCAATAAAGCCTTTTAGTGTTGCTCGATAAGTAATTGGTCTATCTCTCCCTTCTACAAAAATATCCACATAATTCTTATCTGATTTGACATAGACAACTTTATTGAGTTGTATAGTGATGTTATCAGGTTTGTTTGGTATGGTGAGTTTGAGGTCATCGCTTAGGTCAGATGTGAGTTTTTGATTTTCTTTATCACTAAGATCTTCTGATACTTTTCTCTGTTTTAGTTCATGTAGTTGTCTGGCCAGATCTTTATTGGTCAACTCTAATTGTTCGGTAGATAATTGTAGTAGTTGTTGATCCTGTTTGAGTGAGGTGTTTCGAAACCAAAACAAGGCTAATAAACTACCTATGAGAGAAATGATGAGTGATCCACCAATTCCCATAGCTTTGATCCGTTGGCTTTTACGTTGATTTTCTGATGTGAGGATTTGATTTTGAAGATCTTTCTTTTCTGTTTCGTATTCTATTCTCCATTTTTGGATTTCATCATTGACTATAAAATTTGTTAAAGAATCTTTACTACTTACATAACTGTCAAAATACTTATCGAGGTATTTGGAGTCATCCAAGTCGATTGATAGTCTTATGATTTGTTCTAAAACGTCACTCCTTCTAATTAGTTGGGTAGAGCCAAGTTCACTGTCAATTTCGATAGCTTTTGCAAAATTATGGAGTGCTTGTCTCTTTTCTATCTTCTTTTGAAATATTTTACCAGAATTGACATAATAGTCGATTTTACCCTCTGTGATCTTATATTTTTCTATACATTCTAAGAATCTATTGTTCATGATTTCTGCGGAATCAAGCTTATTTTCTGTCAAAAAAAGATCAGCCATTAAATTATTGCATCTACAAGCAGTTGTTTTTGATAGCAAATCTTCATGAAGAATTAATTCAGACATTCTTATTTTTAAGGAGTCGAATTCTTCTGCCTTATAATATAATACAGCCAAATTAAATACACCTGAGTACTTCAAATTTGGATAATCGTCTGCCAAGTGAATTGCCTTTTTATAATATTTTTTACCAGAAGCAATATCATTTGTTCGATTGTAGATCAATCCAATATTGTGGTAGATAAGGATTCTATCTTTCTGTGTATTCCATGATATGCTGTCAAGATGCAACTCACTCCTTTTAAGATATGACAACGCTATATCATAGTTCTTTACATTCATTTCCATGAGAGCCATATTAACCAACAGACTACTTTTTGATTTATGAAAATCACGTTCATTAGGTTTAAAACTACTCAAAGACTTATGGTAATATACCCTAGCTGAGTCATATTGTTCTGACCGATAGTAGTAACTCCCGAGTGATCCAATAACGAATTTTTGTAATCGTTCAGGTACATATGGAAACATAGTCTTGAGATAGTTATAAATACTGTCGCTTTGGGCAAACTTTCGATTCCTAGAGTAAGCAATTGCTTTCAAAAGGTCTGATGAAAACTCTATATCTTTTCGACTAACATCTTGCGCATATTCTCTGCTTATCTCAGCATAATTTAGAAGAGAATCAACATGCACGCCCATAAATGCTTTTGCAACATTATAATGAGCATTGCTTCTACATGAGTCAGATTCGCATTTTGAAAATTCCTTTTTCAGATATGGTATCGTTGGAGCTTTTGAATTTTGTCCAAATAGCGTTACTTGATTCGAGCTGAGGAATAGGATAAGTATACTATTAATAGTATGCACAAGTACATTGTGCAAGGACAGATGATTGTGTTTTGTCCTCACGAGTCGTAGTTTTATGATTGAAGATATGAAATATTCACAGTAAAGCTTAGTGACAATCTATCGCTCTTCTGACTTCTTCATTACAACCTGAAGCTCCACATAACTATGCACTCAAGTGATTTTCTTGCAGTAGATATCTCCGACAACAGCTCTATAAAAAGGACCTTTGATAGCTTGACTGCATGGTGACGAATCTCCCAAGAAGTAAATTTATAATGAAATATCTGTGATTCCATGGGTTACTATTCAATTAGAATTTACACTCAAGACATATAATGCGAACTTTTACTCATGATGAACTATTACATAAAGACGATCTCAATACTTTTGATGTCCATTCTACTATCCAATGTGACATTGAGCCAAAGCAAAATTTCCTTTGAACCTTCAATATCCGAAGCTCAAGAGTTGTATGCCCAAAAGGGATGTACACTACACACTGTAAAACTTAAAATTATTGATAAAGTTAGAATCGATGCAACCTATAAAGTAGTAGTCAATGCTGCATCAAATGCTTCTGCGGAAGATTATTCACTAGTTACAAAATATATAACCATTCCCAAAGATCAGGCTGCTGACACCTTCATAGATGTTGTAGTAGAAATAAAGTCTGATACTATACAAACTGAAGGAGATGAGTCTTTTATATTAAGCTTAATTCCAATTATTGACTATGGTGTAAACATGACAATTACCCCTAATGCAACACATATGGTAAGAATTAAGAATGGTCTTGATAAAAATAAATTGAATAAAGACCAAAACTTTGGTGCTGAAGATTTCAGATTAGATTTGGGCTCAAATTTTGATTTGCTGGATGGACTGAAAGGTCAAGGTTTATATGCTAATGTATTTACATATGCTCCAGACTTAGTCAAAATTTCTTTTCCAGTAAAAGAGGAAGCCAAGAAAGACAGAAGTAAAGCTAAAGGATTGAAAATTGGAATCCTATCTGGGATCAGAAGAAACAGAACATTTAATGATTCGACTACAGTCAATACGGCAAGAGGAATTACGTACTTGGTTATTGATTCTTTAAAATCACAGCCTGATGCGGTAAAATATCTCCGATCAGAATATAATATTTCAGACCAAACTAGCTTTGATAATACCTCTCTTCATTTTTCGCCAATAGTGAGATTGTATAAAAATGAAAAATCAACAGCTTTCTTAGCCTTTGGGTACAACTTAGAGAGAAGAAAAAGGAATTCTCAAATAACTTATGCATTAGTAAAAACTGACTCAATTATTGGTGCTCCTGGACGTAGACAATCTGAAATAGAACCTCAAAGGACATTGAAGAGAACATATCATGATCATCACTTTTTTATAAAGACACCAATGTTCTTCAAAGTGAACAAAGTAAATGTGAATATAGTGCCAACATTTGGATACGTAGATAGTGATTTTGCACGAGATGCAAGATTGTATTTTGGTGTAAGCTTTAATGCAATTGAATTGAAATCTGGAATCAATTTAGGAGGTGAGGTATTGGGATATTTTGGCGAAGCCTCTAGATTTAACCCTCCGTACATAAATTTCTATCTTTCAAAAGCCTTGAATTTGGACTTGTTTGGAAGATATAAAGATGGACTTTGAGTAAGTTAATATTCTTACTCACCCCAAAACCTCTCCGCAAACCCCCTCTCTTCTTTCTCAATTACATTAAGAAAGATAGCTGCGGTATTTATGGAAGCATGCCCCATCCACTTTTGAACTACTTTCTAATATCTTTAGATATACTTATAAAAAGAACGTTAAGAACATTTTTACTTCAATATGACGATAGGATATTTATATCTTAGTTAGATCAAATTCAAACACAGAGGACTAATTTTATATTTATTCACTTATGATAATATCAAAAATCCATATTGAAGAGATTGCAACATATACTCAGGAAGGAGGAGTTGATATTGAAGATATAGCTGAAATAAATTTTTTCTATGGAACAAATGGAAGTGGTAAAACTACAATTTCCAAAATTCTAGCTGACAGGAATAGATTTACTGACTGTGATTATATAGGAGGGGAGGATCATATAATCCAAGTCTATAAAGAAGACTTTAAAAATAGCGAAGTATTTGTATCAGAGATTAAAGGAGTATTTACACTGGGTTCTGAATCAAAAGAGGTCGAAGATGAAATATCCATCAAGTCTAAAGAGATTGAAAGTTTAAAATCCAGAATAGAGGGATTTGTGTCGACAAAAGAATCCAAGAATGCAGAACTCATCGAATTAGATGGACTATTTAAAAATAGATGCTGGGAAATAAAAACTGATCTGGAATCAAATGAAAATTTGAAAGACGCTTTCAAAGGTGTAAGAAACGACAAAACAGCATTTTCCAAAAAGGTCCTAGAAGAAAATGATGGAAACACATCTTCTCTCTTGACCTATACTGTTCTAATTCAAAAGGCTGAAAGAATATTTGGAGAAAAACCAGAAACAGTTAAGATCCCTACAGTATATGATTGCTCTACTATCAAAGCAGTATGTGAAAATCCAATTCTTAAAGAATCAATCAGTGGAAAGGAGGATTCAGAAATCTCTAAATTAATTACTGAACTTAAGAATAGTGATTGGGTTAAGGCAGGGATTGTGCATTTGGGAAACTGCCACGATACTTGTCCTTTTTGTCAGTCTTCTATTGATGTGGAAAATCTTCAAGACACCTTAAAGAATTATTTTGATGAATCCTATGAAACTCAAATCAATGAATTACACGCTCTGAAAAATAATCTAGAATTAGAAAAAAATAAATTCATAGATTATAAGGCTGGCATTCTAAAGATAGAAAATCCCGTAATAGATACTTCGAAACTGAAATCTGCTTTAACTGTATTAGAATCAAGCATTACTTCAAACATAAATGCGATACAAAGAAAAATTGAAAGCCCTTCTCAATCTATTGAACTAACCAATATCGAAAGTGAAGTTCAAGATTTCACTGCTTTGATAAGCAATACTATAATTGAGTGTAAAGCTCATAACAAAACTGTTGAAAATTTTGATGAAGAAAACAAAGCACTAATTGGTGAAGTATGGAAGTACACAGTTAACAAGTTGAATCAATCTATTATGCACTATAATTCAACAAAAGCTAGTATTGCTTCAGCGATAGAGGGAATCAGTAAGGGTATTTCAAACGGCAACACCAGAATAGCTTCTCTCCAAAACGAAATATCAACCTTAGAAACAAAAATCAACTCACTCAAGCCAACAATTTCTGAAATTAATATAACACTTCAGAATTTTGGGTTTCACAGCTTTACAATCGAAGAAAAAGAGGATCGTCCTGGGTATTATTCCATTGTAAGAACTGACCGTTCTGATGCAAATGCTACATTGAGCGAAGGCGAAAAAACGTTTATCTCATTTTTATATTTCTATTATAGAATCAATGGTGTTTTACAAGGAGAGGATGTTGGAAAAAAGAAGATCATTGTTATTGATGACCCAATATCAAGTCTTGATAGTAATGTTGTTTTTGTAGTATCAAGTATGATTAAGAAGTTATTGAAGAATGTTTCTGATCAAGACAGTTACATTTCTCAAGTATTTGTTCTTACTCACAATATCTATTTCCATAAAGAAGTATCATATGAAGGACATGGTATTCCTACTGCTAATAGGAAATATTGGCTCGTCAGAAAAAGCTCAGGAGTCTCGTCTATTGAGTATCATGAGCAGAATCCAGTTTCATCTTCTTATCAAATGATGTGGAAAGAAATTGATGATGCTAAACCTTTAACAATTTGCAATATACTCAGGAGAATATTAGAGACATACTTCCAACATTATGGTGACACTCAATTAGATAATTTGCCTGATTCTTTTCTGGGTGATGAAAAATTGATTTGCAGATCACTTATTTCATGGATACAAGATGGTTCTCATAACATAATGGATGACTTATACTGTAGCCTAGGGGATGAGACAGTTGAGAAATACAAGGAGGTCTTTAGAAAAATATTTGAACAAAAGGGCCAGATAGCACACTATAATATGATGATCGGGCAGACATCTTAGCTAACGTTCAAATTGCAATTTGCTTAAAAAAGATTTGCTATCCAGCAAAAGTCAACGATAATCCTATTTTAACACAATATCATATTTACCAGTAATGATACTTCCTTTAGAATTACTTGGAGCTAACCGAGCCTCGATCTGAGTATCAGGAGGCGGCAAGGAATGGCTAACTGTAGGATGATCAAGACTTTCAAACAACAAGGTATCAGTTGACCGTAGGTCTAAGAATGAAAGACCCGTGAGATATTCAATTGTAGTAATCCTAACTTGTTCAAGGACTGGCGAGAATGATTCCGGCATTAGTTTATCATAATCTCTTTGCCAAACCAAAAAACCTGCTGAGGTTAATCTTTGGTTTTTCTTGAATGCAATAATTTTCCAAAAGCCTGCTGGAATTTTGGCAATTGTATTTCTTGGGTTCGGAATTAAAGGATCATCTTCTGAAAAAACAGGGCCTGTGAAAATAGATACTTCCTTTTCTTGTGATTCAATCAATTCTACCATCCAATCTTCAATTTTACCCCAAGGGTGATCATGGAGATTTTTATGTTGTGGTACAATGTTAGTCCAATAAAAAGTCTCATGATCTGCATCGGTAGCTAGCTGTATGTCACTACCCCAATGCATAGCTGTTCGTTTAACTAAGTGACCTTGATCCCAGTCATTATTTTTGTATCCGTGTGTATTTTTCAATTGTATATTCTGTGGTATATCAGGATCACTTTTCATATTCTTCTTCCTAGAAATTCGTTTAGAAGAAATGAGTGAACTTCCATCTATGTTGTGTGCTGTGTAGAATGACAGTAATCTGGTTTGATTGAAGACAAAAGTATATCGTAAATGATTGACGGGAGAAGCTCCGTTATAGGCTTGAGGCAAAAGTCGGTCACTTATGATAGGAAGAGCAATTGTACATTCTGAGATGAAATCTGGATCATATGGCATAATTAAGCTTTTCGTAAACGTTAAAATCTCATGGTATTAAATTTGGCAACCTATCTTGTAGCTACGTCAGAATAATTTTATGTCAACAAAGCACCACGAGTATATAGTTAACCATTTGGGTAAATATACTGGTAGTGTATCAACTTTTTCATTCCTTTACAAGATAGTTGATCTCTCAGTTATTCCCATAAAAATCCAAATCCAACAACTTTATCCGAATTATTTGAATTCAGTAAATCTCAAAAAATCTAGGAAGACATACATCCTGTCCTTCTTGCTTCCTATTTCAAAAACGAAATGGCTTGCTTTATATAATATGAAGTATGCTAGATTTGGGAGAAATTTTAGAAAAGGAGCCTCACAAGTTGGAACTCAATCTTATTCCAAAAGGGATAGAAGATACAAGAAAGGATATAGAGTCGAGTATAGTCCAAAATATCAAGACTTCTACAAGCAACATTCTTACCTACCTTGGTCAAAGCTAACAAATGAGACTATAGATATTCTGAATACGGAATTCACATTAGTTGTTGAGCAATGTCATAAAATGAACACGATTGGGAAAATCCTGAT
>Ga0114956_1004450_pt1 | contig 10657 bp, 8 predicted proteins | sample MaitaG_FD_87304 | JGI IMG/M metagenome (GOLD analysis project Ga0114956, IMG submission 87304) | Marine algal microbial communities from Maine, USA - Maine_Asex2 metaG | ecosystem: Host-associated > Algae > Red algae > Unclassified | place: Maine, USA | collected 2015-01-05 | reverse complement strand
GTTTCGGAAGTTGGTCGCACAATTAACTCTTCTTCTAATTTGGCACTTGGATCTACTACTACCCCACCTCCGTTGGGATCATTCATTAAACGATGATGCGTAACAACTGCGCATTCTTTAGCAAAACCTTCTACATGCTGCGCCTCTTTGCTCAAAAAGCTTTTCGGAATAAAAAGAGGAAAATAAGCATTTACATGACCCGTCTCCTTAAATCTTTTGTCTAACTGACCTTGCATCTTTTCCCAAATTCCGTAGCCATAGGGCTTAATGACCATACAACCTCTTACTGCAGAATGATCTGCAAGTCCTGCTTTCTTTACAATGTCTGTATACCAATGTGCATAAGACTCTGCTCTACTTGTAATTCCTTTTGCCATGTTATTGGTTGAGTTAGGTGATTATTAGCTCTTTAGTACTGACAAAAAAATAACTAGTGCATTTTTGTTTTTCAATTGATTCTTTTTTCCATAGGTTTTCAACCCATTGAAAAAAAGAAATCATTTGAAAAACGCACTACTTATTTTTTTGTCGTTACTTATTTGTTTAAATTGTTTATTTGTTTATATTAAAGACCAAATGCTAAAGTAGCGCTTAGGTATAAACAAATAAACAATTTAAACAAAAAAACAGCTAATAATCACCGTAAATAAACTATTCAGATACTTAATTGTTAAAATATTACTAATAATTACGTATATTGTTACTCAATAGAGAAATCCTCGTCTTAGAGAGGAAAGAAATTGTGCTTTATTTACAATTTTAACACTCTAAAAATTCATTTTAATAAGGCTTTAACTAAAAGTAAGCCGCAAAAGTAATAATTTTAGACCTGTAAGTAAGAAGCTCAACAATAATTACTAAAAAATTCTATAAATATGAAAAATACATTTTCTGCTTTTCTTGTTGCTTTATTTACGTTAAGTTTTGCAACAGTATCTTTCGCTCAATATGATGATTTATACTTCGATCCTGCGACAGATGAAGAAACAACCACTTATGAAGTAGAAGAATACACTTACGAAGCAGCAGCTGATGCTGATGCTGACGAGTATGATGACTACGAATACTACGACGACCAAGATTTTCACTATAGCTCACGTGTTAGACGTTTCAATAGAGCATCTACCGGTTTTGGTTATTATGCCCCGTTCTACACAGATGCATCTTACTATAACAGAGCTTTAAGTTCTGGCGCTTCTATATACTTAGGTAACCCATACAGTTATTCTTCTTATAGAAGAGCTGCTAGAAATAACTTCTATAATCCTTTTTATAGTCCTTTAGGCTTTAATAATAACTTAAATCGCTATGGTGGTTTCAATCCTTATAGCAATGTAGGTTTCAATAACTATGGCCGTACTTCTTTCGGAGGTGCAGGTGGTGGTTATGGCGCAAGTTCTTACAACGCTTATTGCCCACCAACTAGCTACGGTACATCAAGAACGGTAAGAAATACTGCTACTAGTACTGCTACAACTAGAGGTACAGGAACTTCTTCTTCAAGAAGCTATGATTCTTCTGTAAGAAGAGGAACGAATAGAAGTACGCAATCAGTTAGAGGCAGCTCTACAACTAGAAGCAGAAGCAGCAATGCTACCAACAACACTAGAACAGGAAGAAGAACTTACGCTCCTTCAAGAAGTTCTAACAGAAGAACTTATTCTTCTCCATCAAGAAATTCTAGCAGAAGTACTACTTCTCCAAGTAGAATTAGAAGCTCTTCAAGAAGCTTTTCTTCTCCGTCAAGAAGTTCTAGCAGAAGCTTTTCTTCTCCAAGTAGAAGTAGCTCTTCAAGCAGAAGACAGTAAAATACAATTAAATAAGTTTCTTTAAGAACTTATTTGGAAAGATAAAAACACAGTATTGTGTTTTAAGTGGGTGGAATGTAATATTTCCACCCACTTTTTTTTTGCCCAGTTTTTCCTGTTGTAGGGTAGAACTCTATACCTTTGTAAAAACCAAACCATCACTTAGATGTCAGGAGTGAGGTGTCAGGAGTCAGATTGTGTAATATTAATTAAAGATATTTCGTTTTCTAGAGTGATATAAGCTACTAGATACTAAAATCTTAGCTAACTCTTCTAACACCTGACTCCTGACACCTCCGTACTTACTAAAAAACTATAAATATGAAGCGATTCATCTTCCAGTTTTTCTTGCTTTGTAGCAGCAGTCTTATTTTATCCGCACAAAACTCAGCGGATGCCTTACGTTTTTCTCAATTTGGAATTGGTGGTACCGCCAGAACAATTGCTATTGGAGGCAGTATAGGTGCATTAGGCGCAGATTTTTCTGTAGTCAGTACCAACCCTGCAGGAATAGGCACTTATAGAGGTTCTGAATTTACAATGACTCCTTCTTTATTTTTAAATAATGTAGAGGCAAATTTAGTAAATGGCGGAACGAATCCTAGCAGTCAAAATAAGACCAACTTTAATTTTAATAATATAGGGGTCGTATTTAATAAAAATATCAATCGGGAAAACACTAAGTGGAAAACCTCTAATTTTAGTATCGGTATCAATCGCTTGACTAATTTTAATGAAACTATTTCTTACAGTGGGCAAACGCAAGGCTCTTATATAGACTTTTTTAGAGAAAATTCTAATGGTCTATTTCCAGAGGATTTTAATAATTTTGATAATGGACTTGCATGGGATGTAGGTGCTATCTATGATGATGGAGAAGATGGGATCTATGAATCGGATGTATCTAGCGCACCGGGAGCAAGCATTCAAAAATCACAAACGATAGAACGAACTGGTTCCATCAATGAAGTGGTATTTGGTTTAGGTGGCTATAGAGGAGAAAAAATGTTGTTTGGAGCGACCTTAGGTTTCCCTATTGTTTCCTACACAGATAGGAGTGTCTACTTAGAAGATGACAATGCCGAAGATAATATTCCTTTTTTTAGAAGTATGAGTTATACCCAAGATTTGTCTGTTTCTGGATTTGGATTAAATTTAAAACTAGGACTTATTTACAGAATTACTTCTGCACTAAGAGTGGGTGGAGCGATACATACCCCAACTAGATTAAGATTGACTGATGAATATCAAACGAGCCTTCTCTATGACTATGTAGATGCAGATAATGATGGTGCCTTTGAGGCCACTTCTCCTGAAGATGAAAAAACGATAGAATATGATTTAGTTACGCCTTGGCGATTTATCGGTAGTGGTGCTTTATTAATCAAAAAGAAAGGTTTTATAAGTGGAGAAATAGAATTCGTCAATCATGGAGGCGCGAAATTTAAAGAGCCTCGAACCTTAGACGGTAGTGCGGTAAATACAGGGATTTTTAACGATACAAATAATGATGTTTCGGATGATTTAAAATCTGTTATTCATTTTAGAGCAGGTGGAGAATATGTCATCAAGAAAATGAGGCTGAGAGCTGGCGTAAATATTTCTACGACTCCCTACGCAGGAGAATCAGGCACTACAAATAGCTATAGCGCAGGATTTGGGTATCGAGAAAAAAAGTTCTTTATTGATGCTACTTATAAATTTTCGCCTCAAGATGATTTCTTTAATCCTTATTCTACGATTAATGCTATCCCTCAAGTTGTAGAAACTAGTACGGCTCAATCTAGTCTTTTATTGACTTTAGGATTTAGGTTTTGACAGATTGGTTCTTTAGAGGGAGTGAATTTAATTTGTTTTTTTGCAAAAAAACAAATTAAATTCACTCCCTCTAAAGAACCAATCTGTTGTTAAATATACTTTTTACCCGCTTTCCCTATTGAGTTCTACTCATAAAATACCCAGAAATGCCAGTAATTAGACAACAATAAGTTTCATTCCTATTTACATATTTTTTATTTTTACATGTCATTTACTTTTTTTTTATATCAAGGCTTCATAACACACTACACAAAATAAACGTGAGCTTGTATAAAAAGTGTTTGCGTCCCACGTAATTGCCAAATTTATTTGGCAGATTCTACTCGTTTTACTATTTTTCAAAATAATATTTAGCGTATTTGGAATCTGCCAAATAAATTTGGCAATTACGTGGGACGCAAACACTTTTTATACAAGCTCATAAACAAGCATATATATGAAGTTACTCATAAGACTACTAGCCTGTCTCCCTATATTTCTATCTCCCTATTGGAATTTTGCGCAAACGCCAGAAGCAAGTGTCGATTATTTTGAAATAGATGAAAGAAAGATTGTAGAAACCAAATGGAAATATGCTTACGCCCTTCATTTAGAATCCAATACCATTATTCATAAAGCGGAAAACACGTATGAGTATTTCTTATACTTTCGGTATAATTATACGTATGAGCAATTTTTGAATGGAAAATTTTCAAGAGGCAATTGGCGGCTAATAGAAGAAGATTTACATTATAGTTTTAAACATATCAATAAATTTACGATTGCCGCCATTGACAAGCAGGTGATGGTCTTAGAATTTACACAAGAAAATAGCAGAGGCACTTACCAATATCATTTTACCAGAGTCAGCACAGCAGATGTGCCTTTTGTAAAACCCATTAATGAGCTACCACTAGTCAATGTAGAAATTAATAATCCGCAGCAAACTAAGAAGAAATGGTGGGCATTTAGCAAAAAAAGAAAACGGAAAAAGAAAGAAGCCGCAGCCCCTAAATTACCTTTAACTTATATTAGTATAGAAATAACGGGGGGTGGCTTTTATGGAGGCATTGACCCTGTGGAACGAGATTATATACAAATTAAAAATGATGGGAGATTGATTCGAGAATTCAAAACCGCCTATAATGGGCTAATAGTCACCAAAAAAACCATTCCTAGACAAGAATTAGAAAAATTTGTACAATCTGTTATTGATAAGGATTTTTTCAATATGGAGCGTATTTATGACTGTGAAAGTGTTATCTGTCAAGAACGAAAAACGGAACAACCTAAACCTATTCCCCTTCGGATTGCGATAGCTTATGGTGATAGAAGAAAAGTGATTACTATCACTATCTTTGGTAAAGATGAACGAAAAATTAAATATGTGCCTTATCCAGAAGCCTTAGACCACATCATTGCAGGTATTCAAAATATGGCCCATCGAATTGATACTTCTTAAAAGTAGCTTAGGCTTCCCAGCCTGAGCAGCGCTCCTCTTGGAAATAGTGTTCCTCAGGCTGGAAGCCTAAGCTACTTTAGCAGATTTACAATATTTATTCCTATTTTGGTCGCTAAAAACCAACAGTGGAATATATAGACGAGATAAAAATAAATTTTAGCCCTGACCAGTTAACGATTCTCAATATCTGTTTGGGCTTTCTTATGTTTGGGGTAGCATTAGATATTAAAATAGCAGATTTTAAACAACTAATAGCACATCCCAAACCACCAATTGTTGGACTCATTTCTCAACTAATTTGGCTGCCTTTATTGACGATGGCCTTGGTATTTATGCTTCAACTACCTCCTTCCATGTCGCTAGGTATGATATTAATAGCGGCCTGTCCGGGTGGTAATGTGTCGAATTATGCGGTTCATTTAGCCAAAGGAAATAGTGCCTTATCTGTATTAATGACCTCCATTTCCACTTTAGCCGCCGTACTCATTACGCCGCTCTATTTTTCTTTCTTTTCCCAATTTGTACCCAATGCAGCCGATTTACAGCAAACCATCCATGTAAATCCAAGGAATATCATCAGTACTATCACCCAATTGATTGTACTCCCTTTATCCCTGGGCATGCTGCTTAATCATTATTCGCCAAGCATTACCAGCAAAATACAAGGAGTCGTACAAAAATTATCTATGCTCATATTCTTTGGTATTGTCATCGCCGTCGTCTTTGGCAATTTGGATAATATTGCTAAATATTTAATGGATGTTATATTTATTGTTATACTACAAAATGTATTAGCCCTACTAATAGGCTATCAATGGGCAAAAATGATGGGTTTACCTCAACGAGATCGCCGAGCTATTTCCATTGAAACGGGTATCCAAAATTCTGGTCTTGCGCTTATCCTTATTTTTAATTTCTTTGATGGCCTAGGAGGTATGGCATTGGTGGCTGCTTGCTGGGGGATGTGGCATTTAATTGCTGGATTTAGTTTAGCTATCTTTTGGGGAAGGAAAGGGATTGAGCATTGAGAATGGAAAATTAAGAATTCACTAGACGTGCGCTTAACAGTTTTTCTTGAAACACAAAAGGCGCAAAAGTTCACAAAAGGTTTTCACAAAAGTTTATTATCAACTTTTACACTTTCTATATTAAAAAACTTTTGTGAACTTTTGGTCTTTTGTGTTTCAAGAAAAAAATGTTTGAAGTTTGACTTCCAACTGCTCTAAAATAATGTAAAACAAAAATTCGTTATATAAAAACTCAAAACCTTTTTATATGCAAAGATTGATCCTCCTCTTTATTGTTCTTGGTTTGCTATACGCCTGCGCTGGCATTTTCCAAGGAACAGAAACACCTACTACTACGGAGCGCCTTTCTATCTTTAATTCCTCTAAGAACAATCATACTTCTACTCGAACTATTTTGGTACAAGAAGCCCAAAAACAGATTGGTCGTAAATATAAATATGGCGGTATTACGCCTAAAGGATTTGATTGCTCTGGATTTGTTTCTTATATCTATAAAAAAATAGATGTTACGCTACCTAGAAGTTCTGCTGTACAGGCTCAAAACGGTACGAAGATTACACAAGGAGCTGCAAAAGCAGGCGATTTATTATTTTTTAAATTAAATAAAAAAGGAAAAACTTCGCATGTAGCAATGGTAGTGAGCAATGATGAGAACGGAATGGAAATTATTCATAGCACAACTTCCAAAGGGGTCATGCAAGAGAATATTGGAAACTCTAAATATTGGCAGGAGAAATTGATGTATGGAAGAAGGTATTTACCGTAAGGCGGATTCGTAATCCGCTCTAAATTACTAACGCCATACCAGCCACGTTCCACTTGTCATTTCGCAGGAAATCCACTAACGCCATACCTGCCACGTCCCACTTGTCATTTCGCAAATTCGACTACGTTTAACTAGCATTTGGGACGTGCGAGTAAGGCGTTAGTAGATTTCCTACGAAATGACAAGTGGGACGTGGCTGGTAGGGCGTTAGTAGTTTAAAGCGGATTACGAACCCGCTTTACAGCCCATTCAATAATGCGTTCGTCTGGATTAAACGGTGCTAAATCTGCCAAACCCAACTGCTCAATAGCTACGCCCACCAATTCCTTTGTATCCGAAGAGGTTTCCCTTTTTTTAAATAAATAACGTAGCCCTGCTTCCACTAATGCCTTCTCAGGAATCAAACCAATCAGCTCCGATCCAGTTACCTTTATACCTAATTTTGCTGCTGCTTCCACACAAGCATCAAAAGCATGATGTATTCCTGTTTGTTTAAAATTAGTTAAATTCATAGAAACTTGCGCTTGCCCATATTCTTCAATATACCAACCAATGGCTTTTACAAAAGGAAGTTTTCCAGAAATACGTTCTTTCGTACCATCTGCCTTTTTAATAAGCCGTCCACTAGCCCTGACCGTCCTAGCTATTTCGGTGGCGATGTCAACGGAATTCGTATCCAAGTTTACATTATAGGCAATTAAAAAATCCCTTGCGCCTAATACCGTTGCCCCTGCTTGGGCATTAAATTTGGCAGGACCATAATCTGGTTGCCAGTCTGGAGATTGAAGTTTCTCCGCCAAGCCTTCATATTCTCCAGAACGAATAGTGGCTAGATTTTGCCGTTCTTTTTGAGTAGCAGAACGCTCATACATAAAAACAGGAATATCCAAACTATCCCCTACTCGTTGTCCTAATTGTTCTGCGTACCGCATTACCTCGTCTATAGAAATACTAGCTACAGGGACTAAGGGACATACATCTGTTGCGCCAATTCGGGGATGTTCCCCTTTTTGCTGCCGCATATCAATTAATTCGCTCGCCACTCGAATCGCTTGATAAGCAGCTTCTGTTACTTCTTTTGGTGGACCAACAAAAGTAAAAACCGTTCTATTGGCAGCTTCTCCGCTATCTATATGCAACAGGTGTACGCCTGCTACTTGTCGGATAGCCGCAGCAATGGCATTAATCGTTGTTCTATTTCTGCCCTCACTAAAATTGGGGACACATTCTATTAGTTGCATGGATTAATTTTGAAAAGATTGTAAACTACAGGAGTTGTGTAAAAGGTATTTGCGTCCCACGTAATTGCCAAATTTATTTGGCAGATTCTAGATACGCCAAATATTATTTAAAATCAGCGTGAAACGTGTAGAATCTGCCAAATAAATTTGGCAATTACGTGGGACGCAAATACTTTTTACACAACTCCAACACGAGTAAACTTGGATGAAATCCAAGGAAATAAAAATAACCTTCTTATAAAAGATTATAGACCAATCAAAAATTCTATTTTTGTGAAAATTGTCAACGCACAAAAAACAATCAACTATATGAACCTCTTCCCATCGGTAGTAGCAGCAGAAAAGCGCATACGACCGCATATTTTAACAACGCCCCTTTTTCCTTCCTATTACTTAAGCGGCTTATCAGGAGGTCAAGTGTATTTAAAACTAGAGAGTGAACAGTATACAGGGTCTTTTAAAGCAAGGGGCGCTTTAAATAAAATTTTAGCCACCCCTAAATCAGCACAACAAAAAGGGTTCATTACGGCTTCTACGGGCAATCATGCACAGGGATTTGCCCGAGCCTTACAAATTGCAGGGGCAGCAGGCACTATTTATTTGCCCGAAACTGCTTCGTCTGCTAAGATAGCCGCATTAAAAAGTTATCCAGTAGATTTACAGTTTCATGGTAAAGATCCTCTGACCACAGAACTCTATGCGCAAAAAGTAGCAGCGGAAACCAATAAGATTTGGGTATCGCCTTATAATGATCCCTCGATAATAGCCGGGCAAGGTACAATGGGTTTAGAAATATTCCAACAAGCCCCTAGTCCTATAAATTATGTATTGGGTTGTGTAGGTGGTGGCGGTATGATGTCGGGTGTAGGAACTGCATTAAAAACACTATCTCCTGATATTCAATTAGTTGGCTGTCTACCTGAGAATTCTCCTGAGATGTATTTAAGTATTAAAAAGGGTTCCGTTGTCGTCATTGATGAACCCTTAGATACTTTATCGGATGGGTCAGCAGGTGGCTTAGAGGTGGATTCTATTACTTTTGATATTTGTCGCTCCTTATTAGATAGCTACTGTCTCGCATCAGAACAAGAGATTGCCAAGAGTATCCAATTAATTGCAGAAAAACACCACAAAATAATTGAAGGGGCAGCAGGTGTTGCCGTAGCCAGTTTTTTAAAAGAAATTGAAACCTATCGAAATAAAACCGTCGTAATAATAATCTGTGGGGCAAATATTACAATGGAGAAATTGAAGAAATGCTTGGGATGAGAAGTCGTCGAAAAAGAAGTCAGAGGTCAGATCGCTTCGCTGTCAGAAGTCAGACTTAGGACGTGTTCCTAGACGCTAACTACTACGTCATATTTGCATCTAAGAACACGCCCTAAGTCTGACTTCTGACAGAAAAATTTATTTTTCGGTCTGACCTCTGACTTCTTTTAAAAAAAACTATTGAGAAACGAGCATCTACACACTCATATAAACAAACAATAAGATGTCTCAAAAAGTAAGCAAACAACAACTAGAAGCTCACTTAAGTCAATTAGATAAAGAGGACTTAATTGAGGAGATTGGTCTACTTTTTTCTGACTTTAAAGAAGTCCAACAATATTATCAGATAAAATATGGTGGAGAGGCAGAACGCTATCAATTATTAGCCACCTATAAAAAGAATATTGAAAATGAATTTTACTTTAACGGGGATTACCCTACTCATCCAAATATCTCTATTTTAAGAAAAATTATTAGGGAATTTAGGAAAGAAACCAAACAAGAACAAGATTTAATTGATTTGCGATTGTATCTAGTGGAACAAGCTATAGCCCTTGCTTTAGAAATTAAGGGTCTAGAAATAAGTTTTTATTCCGCCATAGAACAAGAATTTACAGAAGCTTTATTTTTGATAGAAGAAAAAATGCTCCATATAGAATTTTATGAACAAGCTTATGCCGTTGTTTATAAAACACAGGACATGAGTTGGTATTTTCATAATACCCTTAAAAACATATATGTTGAAGTGTATGGACAGAATACCGTTAAGTAGTGTAGCAGCATTGCTTGATGGTTTGATTGTTTGATGGTTGCATATAAGACGTTGACATACAATCGTCTAGCTAGTAAAATATCTAGCAATTTTTATGATAATAATTCTGCTACACTACTTAAGTAGGCGGACAAAATTGCTTGATGGTTTGATTGTTTGATGGTTGCATATATAACGTTGATAATCAACAGTATAAAATCAATCCATCTAATTTTTATTCGTCAAATAAATAGAATCCGTTCAATAAATATGCTCTAGTACTTAAACTAATCAACCTCCCAAATTAATGGCAAAAAAAAAGAAGCGACAAGCTAAAGAACCGATTTCGACTACTCCAACTACTTCCACCACTTCCAGCAATTGGTTAAGCGACACCCGTTTACACAAGTGGTTAATTTTTGCGTTCGCCTTCTTGTTATATGCGAACACCTTAACGCATGAATATACCCAAGATGATGCAATTGTCATCTACGATAATATGTTTACGACCAAGGGATTTGAAGGCATTCCGGGG
>Ga0114956_1004445_pt1 | contig 10660 bp, 9 predicted proteins | sample MaitaG_FD_87304 | JGI IMG/M metagenome (GOLD analysis project Ga0114956, IMG submission 87304) | Marine algal microbial communities from Maine, USA - Maine_Asex2 metaG | ecosystem: Host-associated > Algae > Red algae > Unclassified | place: Maine, USA | collected 2015-01-05 | reverse complement strand
TTTGTATTTTGCAACAACATTACGTAATGCTGGCACCCGCATTCTTCCATCGCTCATCAACACGTTGCATAAATGATCCTTTCTGCAAAACGTCACTTCGAAGGTCTGGGCAAGCGTTACATAATGGACATTATGCGAAGCTGCTGCCAGCGATCTGCATCGCCACGTTATATTCTATTATGTTGTAGTTAAGGGTGTCACCATTAGCAATGAGGGAAATAGTGATATTTTTTTTCACATGCCTATTGCCTCATATCCTGCATGTAAAACGAAGTGCATCAACGATTTGGTTTAGCCGCCCTTAATAGGTGGAAACATAATGACTTCATCGCCTTCCTTTAATGACTTAACGTAGTCCTCCTCCTGAAGTTTCTTCCCATCAAACATAATAAAAAAAGGCCTATCAGCCGCTAAGCCAACCCGCGCAATCACATCATTAATAGTAGCACCCTCACTAAGCTCTAAATCACAACGAGAGAAATCGCCTGCGGTGGGTAAAAACACCCGCAGGCCACCTAACATTTTTAGAGAAATTTTCATCAATCCCTTACAGCAAACCTAGTCGCGTCATGGTCGCTTCAGTCGGCATACCCTCAGTATCCCAGCCACGCAATTCATAATAACTCGGTAACATCTCGTCTAAACGGCATACCTGACCTTCAGCCGTTCCCGACGTTGCAGGCTCTTCAAGAATGCGTTTCGGTAGCGTATCGTCTGCCTTTCTAAGGCCAGCACGAATATTAAAGACACGCTCGATATTCCAAATACGCTCGCCGGTTTGATTAAATCGCTCCATATCCCAATCACCATCACAAGCAGCATTAATCAGCTCACAGTAGTCGTCCATTTTCCAACCGGCACCACCGGGGAATAAGCAAAGTCCACTGGAGTCGATGCTCGCGGTTTGATCTTGTGAAAATCTAACGATATCCGCTTTGCCAGCGGTGTCAGTGGTTTCAAAGTCAGAAGAATACGGGTCAGCGCGTAAGTGACAGGCGCCGCGATTGCTGGTGGCGTAGGCGAGTCCCATGCCTTGCATGCCGCGTCCGTCATAGGCCGCAAACTCCTGCCCTTTAACCGCCATTGATAGATCGGGGTGACCATATTTTGCTGTGAGCAGCTTAGAGCCCATCGCCACATCCAAACCAAAGCCTTCGCCTAATCCAACCTTTTCGGTTATCTCACACAAGGCTTCAGCAGAGCCAAATTTCAGCTCAATGCCGTCAGTTTGTTCTTTGGTGATTGCACCGATTTCATACAGCTCCATAGCGGCTGCAATTGAACCACCTAATGAAATAGGATCCATGCCGTACTCATTGCACAAGAAGCCGGCATAAGTTGCCGCATCGATATCGTCAACACCACAAGCCGCGCCTAGGGCGTAAGCTGTTTCATACTCAAGGCCACCAGAAGCTTTGTGATACTGCGGTTTGTCTTTAACCGAGAAATGCGTCGGGTCGATTTTACAGATACGACCACAGGCGACTGTGCATCCAAAGCAAGCAGCATTGGTGACTAAGTTGGTGTGACCGTTTTCATTGGGTGTTTGCATGGCTTCAGCATTGAGCTTTTCAGCGCCTTCAAACTGCACCTGACGGTTATTGCGAGTAGGCATTGCGCCAAAGGTATTAACTACATCCATCATGGCAATGGTGCCGTCACGTGATAACTCATCACGGTCATTCATACGGGCATTAACTTTATTGACCGTGGCAAACATGGCTTTTGCATCACCATTAGGTTTAACCCCTTTGGTTCCTCTGACAGCAATTGCCTTCAGGCCTTTTGAGCCCATGACGGTGCCAACGCCAGAGCGTCCAGCCGCACGATGTGAGTCATTAACCACACAGGCATAGCGGCAAAGTTTCTCGCCCGCTTGGCCAATTGAAGCTATGCGCATCTGTGGGTTTTTGTGTGTGGAATGAATGATTTCTTCGGCTTCCCAAACCGACTTGCCCCAGAGGTGTGAGGCGTCAAGAAGTTCAACCTGATCGTTTTCAATATGCAGGTATACCGGTTTTTCAGCTGCTCCTTCGATAATCACCAAATCATAGCCTGCAAATTTCAGCTCTGCGCCAAACTTGCCGCCTGAGTTAGAACAGGCGATGGCTCCCGTCAGTGCGCCTTTGGTAATAACCGAATAGCGGCCGCCGGTAGAGGCCATGGTTCCAGTCAACGGGCCAGTGGCAAAAATCAATTTATTTTCAGGCGATAAAGCATCCACAGCAGGATCCATTTCTTCCAGCAGATACTTGCTGCCAAGACCCCGCTGACCCATGAACTGACGAGCCCATTCCATGTTTAGCGGCTCAATTTTGCATTGACCAGTGCTTAGGTTTACACGGAGAATTTGTCTCTGCCAGCTCATAAGATGCTCCTGAAAATAGGTTAGAAATAGAGAGTACGATATTTTTGATTGGTTGACTACCACTCCATTCAGCTATCAACTTAGGGGATGATTCGCGTCATGATAGATGTTACTATTTTGTACAAATGAGCTGTCGTTGATCACTGCTCACAATAATAAAAAATATCAGAGGGTTGCAAATATGAAGGGCATTATTTTCACTGAATTTCTGGAAATGGTTGAGGAAAAATTCTCACCAGAAGTCGCGGATAAAATCATTGAAGCGTCAGATCTTGTCACAGGCGGCGCATACACTTCCGTCGGTACTTACCATCACTCCGAATTAATCGAAATGGTTGGGCATCTTAGCCAAGAGTCGGGCATTGAAGTGGTGCCGTTAGTCAAAGTGTTCGGTGAGCACTTGTTTGGCCGTTTTGTTGATTTATATCCAGAGTTTTTTGAGGGTGTGGATTCTTGTTTTAGCTTTCTGGATTTGATCGAAGACCATGTTCATGTAGAGGTTAAGAAGTTATACCCCGATGCGGAGTTACCGACCTTTGCCACAGAGCATCCAGAGCCGCAAAAGCTGGTAATGACGTATCAATCGACGCGGCCACTAGCGCCAGTTGCTGAGGGGCTTATCAAAGGCTGCATCGCTCACTATAAGGAAGATATCTCGGTGACTGTCGAAGACTTATCTGGCGGTGATAATACTCAGGCGCGATTTACCTTAGAAAAGATGGCGGGCTAAATGTTTTGAGTGACGACTTAAAATTGTTGCAGCGCCGTCTGCAACGGGAACGCAGTGCCAGAAAGCAAGCCGAAACGCTGTTAGAAAAGAAAAGCCGCGAACTTTACGAGGTGAATCAAGCGTTACAAGGCTCAGCCGACTCGCTGGAAGAACAGATTTTAGTGCGCACTAAAGAACTCGAAGAAGCCCGGGATAACGCACTCAGTGCTAATCGTGTTAAGACGACATTCCTTAGCACGATGAGTCACGAAATTCGCACACCCATGAATGGCATAATTGGCATGTCGCACTTGCTATTAGATACTGAGCTTACTCAAGAGCAGCGACGTCAAGCTACTATCATCCGCTCTTCTTCAGAATCCTTGCTGAGAATTATCAACGATATTTTGGACTTGTCCAAACTAGAAGCAGGTAAGTTTGAAATACAGCATATCCCATTCCAACTTGATGATCTGCTTGCCGACATTTTCAGTTCTATGGCGATTACCGCAGCGAATAAGCGTCTGGAACTGTTGTGTCAGATTGATCGTGATGTACCAAATAGTTTGATTGGCGACCCCCAGCGTCTACGTCAGATATTGGTCAACCTATTGGGTAATGCACTTAAATTTACTTCAGAAGGACATGTCTTTCTGGAGGCCAGCATTGCTGCGTCTGGTGATGGTATCGTCACGCTGCACATTGAAGTGAATGATACTGGCCAAGGTATTGATGAGAAATGGCAGGCGTTGCTGTTTACTCCGTTTACGCAGGGCAAATACGATATTTCCAATCCTCAGGGAACGGGTCTGGGCCTGTCGATTTGTAAACGTTTAGCTAAATTAATGAAGGGCGATATTTGTCTCAATAGCCAAGTAGGTCAGGGCAGTAGCTTTTGGGTGGATATTCCATTTACCGTGAGTGACAATGCTCAAGAAAAGTCTGTTCTTGAGGGCTGCTTTGCCTTATATCAGGCGAATGACTCTATTGCGCCGATGATGCAGCAACAAATTAAATCACTGGGTGCTGAGCTTGCAGCTGCAGACAATCTGGATGAACTGCTAAATTGGCACTCTGCTGATTCTAAGACATACCAAAAGTACATTATCGATATCGAGAGTCTCGAACCGGAGCAGGTAGAGCAATTGAGCCACTACCTTAAACGTCAGGAGTCGGCAGCAAATTGGCTTTTTATCAGAAGCATTAATGAAACTAAAACTGAACTCAGTGAGCTGATACAAAAAAAATCTATCGTCTCGATGATTAAACCGATCTGTCAGATGAGACTGCTGGAGTTTCTGCATGTAGATGCCGACGCAGATAAAGCGAAGGTTGCCACTAAAAAATTAATTGATGCTGAGGCTTGGTTTGATACGTTTGAAACACCGCCCAAGATATTGCTGGTTGAAGATAATAAAGTTAATCAGATGGTTGCCTCTTCATTGCTGAAAAAACGTGGTATGCAAGTCACTATCGCGAATGATGGGATTGAGGCGGTGGATGTTTCTAAGGAGTATATATTTGATCTTATTTTGATGGATATCCAGATGCCACGCATGGGTGGGATTGAGTCTATGCAGGCGATAAAAGGGAGACTGAAGTCGGAAGGACAAAAAGCTGTGCCCGTAATAGCCTTAACCGCTAACGCTATGCAGGGAGCAGCTGAAGAATATCTTGAGCAGGGCATGGATGATTACCTCAGTAAACCGATCAATACCACAGAGCTGGATAGAGTATTAAAGCATTGGCTAATCGATGCTGAAACCGAAACCAAAGCCAAAGCTTACAGCGTTGCATTGGCCAGCGACTGACGTATTATTTACTGGCGAGTTTCTGGCCTGGTTTAAGTAATGGCCCAAGCGCTTTATAGGCCAATGACTCCAGAATGATGCCATTAGTATTGGCGGTGAGCGCCTTGTTTGGCAGACCTGTTTTCTCATACAAACCGGAATACCAACCTTTCTCCTCATCATAAAGCTTGCTGGCGGTTTCGATCAGCTTGGCCGTGTACTCAGTCTCATAAAGCGCATGCCATCCGAACGCTGCTTTGGTGCTCAGGCTTTTAAATTCACTGGCGTCATCGCCATTTTCTGTAATTGCATTCCAGGCCTTGCCACTAGTAAAGACGGTGTTATAGACAAAGTAGGGTGCCACATCGATATTGTCCTCACTGACCGCAGTAAGGATGCCGGTTTCTTTGTAGCGAGCCTCCTGAACGGCATAGACACGATTTGAAAACTGCTGTGAGATTTGATCCCAGCCGAATTCTAATCCATCCAAAATATATGGTTCACTGACTACGTAATTGTGGGCTGTAAATTCTTCGGGACGTCGACTGTCGGTGGCAATGTTAATGCCATTTATTTTGATGAATTTTAACCAAGATTGGTAGTCGAGAGCTTCTGCCACATCGTAACCCATCAGCTGCATCGACTTGGCGGCATACTCCTCATAGCCCAAGCGTCCTTCCTGAAGATAGAGTGTTTTGCCATTTTCAAATAGCGCACCATATAGACTGCCGTCCTTTACCATGGCATTGAGGTCCCAACGCTTTATGACCGCTTGTACCTCTGTTGTAAATTCAGGGTAGTTCCATACCAGCACGTTAATCGGCACCATCACGCGGCCGATATCGATCGCTGACCAACCTATACCCCGAGGCGTTGCCTTATTTTTATAATCAACCATTTTCAGGCTGATCGTATTGTATGATTTATTAGGTAACTTACCCTCATAAAGCGGGAGTTTAGCGAGGCTGCTCAGCAGTGACTGCATGCGTAGCTTAAAGTTTGCGTCAGTGATAATTTCCAATCGCTGCGCTGAAATCAATCCCATCATATACGAGGAGGTATCCCACAGCGTTGAGGCATTATATTGATGCGCTGAGTTCACCATGCCGGTTGCTTCGATGGTGTTGTTTTCAAAGTACTTCCAGGCAATATTAGCCCACTGCAACTCCTCTGAAGTCAGCGCCCGGGATTTGGGTAGTGGTATGATTGTTTCGTTTTTAATATTCACGCGTGCAGAAACCCGGTTTTCAAAGTCGACCCTTTCCAAAGTCATAACAATACCAAACGCAGTGATCAAGGCTAGCATGAATACAATGTGACTACGGGCCCGGATTAGGGATTTCTTGAAACTCATATTTGACCTTCTGCTATGGGTTGGTCTACAACGCTAGAATTTGATGATTGTTGTTGAGATGCTTGCTCTTTTGAACGCTCATCTACTGGCTTCCATAAGGCTGCATAAACGATTCCGCTGAGAGCAAGAATATTATTCAGCCCCCAAAAAGTATTAAGCAACACGCCATCGATAGAGAAGCTGACCTGACCTCTGGACACTTGCCACCAAGCGTAGCCTATCCCTAGCATCGTTAAAATAATGATACTGAGTTGCGGGATAACCAAGTGCAGAAATGTCCCTTCCTGCCGATCCTTTGGAGTTACAGGAAAACTGATTTTTTCGCCTTTTAACACTGTCCAAATTGCCCGTAAATTATTGGGGAAAAATGCCAGATAGGAGGCTTTGGATGGATAGCCTGCCAGACCCCAACAACCCACCATAAAGGAAAGCTCGGTCATCAATAAAAACGGCAGAATGTGCGCGTAAAAATCCATGGAATACGCTTTAACCGGGGCAATCGCGGTAAAGAGATAAATCAGCGGTGCGCAGAGAAAAATAGCGTTCCAGAGTCCACCGAGATAGGACCAGATGGTGGTGGCATACATCAACCGTTGAGGCAGGCTCATGCCTTTACGGAAAACAGGATTATCGTTTTTTGCGATGTCCAGCGTGCCACCGGCATATTTGAAGCGTTGCACCGTCCAACTCAATAAATCCTGAGGCGACAGCATTTTAGATTCAACTTCAGGATGCATCACCGACTTCCAATTACGATCTTCATCGGCATGCAGCACGATGGAAGTATAAATGTCCTCAGAGACGTGGAAGCGGTAAGGGGTGAATTCATTATCCTGAAGTACCTGATGTTTCAGGCCTGCTTCAGCAATAGGGTCGAGGTTGGCCTCTCCTGTGAGCTTGGTGATTAACGCGCTACTGCTCTTGACCTCTCGATCAATTGACTCTGCGTAAGCTTTTAGTGCGGCTTCCATCACAGCTTCGCGTCGATGGATAGAGCCTGCACCACAACAAAAAGAGGCATTACACCAATTTCTGCGTCTTTGAATCACGTCATAGAACATTTTTGGTTCGTTAACAAACGGGTCTTCACCAACCCTTACCGGACCAAAGATTTTTTCAATGCCATTGCCAAGCATTCTGCCAGGTTTAAACAGGTACTTGCCGAGACACTCTGGTAGTGAGCGGCCTTCCGGCAAGTCAAAAAACCATTGAGGGGTTTGCACCCAAGCCACATTAGGGTCGCGAAAATAACCCAGGGTGTGCTCAAGAATGGTTGGAAACGGGCGCGTATCAGCATCACAAATCACAATAAAGTCGCCGCTGGTTTGCTCCATGGCATTACGTAGATTACCTGCCTTGTAGCCCAAGTTATTGTTACGGGTAATATAGTTTGCACCTTCTTCTTCAGCCACTTGCTGCATGGCTGGGCGCTTTCCATCATCCAGTACATGGATTTTTATATTGATATTAGCAGGGTAAGTCACCTTACTAGCATCTTGTAGGCTGAGGCGGACTAATTCAGGGTCTTCGTCATAGGTTGGAAAGTAGATATCCACTTCCAAGGGACGATCTTTTTGTGGAGTATAGCTAACCACTTCGCTAAGTAGCGAAGGAGCGGTTTGTTTGGGTGTGTCTTCGATTTTCCAGAGATTAAACGTGAAAAAGCAAAGACCAATATAAGCAGCTGTTTCCGCCAATACTAAGGGGGTGGCGTACCAAAGTGCGTCGGTGTTTAAGGAGGATGTCCAGCGCCAATAGATGTACCAAAGACCCAGTGTAAGGTTGATGACGGCAAGATATTGCCATAGCAACTCACGTGAAGTTGAATGAGGCAAAGGCGGTTCAGGTTTCCGATCCTCAAACTTGTCGAAATAAAAACCCATTTCTACAACCTTATTATTATTTTTATGTGGTTTATTTCTTGCTTCAGACTACGCGGCGCTCTTAGTTAGCACTAAGGTATTGTGATCAGCGTAACGGAAATATTCTATTGTATCTGCCAGTGCCTGAATCAGGCATAAACCCCAGCCACCTTCTGGCAACGTATTCTCGTTGGGTAGATTGGATCTTTCAACCATAGCCGTGCCGGATACAGCGATACCTTCATCAGTAATCTTGATAACTGCGGTATTTTCCACTTTGAGAAATTCAATCAGGATGTTGCCATCGGGCTGTTTTTGGTAGGCGTGCTCCACTACATTGTTTAAGGCCTCGACTAGCATTAACTCAAGTTGACCTTGAGTTTCAAACGCTACATTGTGTTTATCACAGAACTGTTGCAGCAACTCTGAAGCGTGTCTTACCTCTGAAAATGTGCTGTTGATATTGATTTTACACATCATAAGCCTATTAAAAGTATTGCTTGGCTGTTTCCATATCATCGGTCAAAGTGAATATCCGATCCATACGGGTTAACTTGAACAATTCTAACACTGTCCCTGAAGCGCCTAAGATAACCATTTTGCCCGTGCCACCAATTTGCTTCAACACTGCAACCATGGCGCCAAGGCTGCTGCTGTCCATAAAGCTCAATTGGCTGATATCCAAAATTAGCTGGTTGTTTCCTGAAGAGATAATATCTTCCATCGCCGCTTTAAACTCTGGTGCTACTGACGCATCAAGTCGGGTTTCATCCAAAGTGGCAGTAGTGAGTCCATTGTCTTGTTGTAAATTTATTTTCATGTCTCTGTCTCGTCTTGGGGATTGGGTTGGGGGTCGTCAAATTCGATGATTAGAAAGCTAACATCATCAGGTAATTCATTTATTTGTTCAGGTGATAGCCACTCAGAAGCGATCGCCGCATTCATTTGCTTGGCGTCTAAGTGTTTTAAGGAGTCAAAGTGAAGGGTTAGGTTGCCACCTTCTAACACCTCATTATTAAGCATGGATCTATTTTCACCGATACCATCCGAGTAAATAATGAGTTGGTCACCCCTATCCATTTGTAGAGTCTGAGTTTCATACTCAGCACCTTCAAATAGTCCAATAGGAAAGCCGTTAACTTCAAAAGGGAGAATGGTATTTTGGCTACGTCTGTTGATGTAGGGGTGAGGGTGGCCTGCCTGAACGAAGCAAACCTTGTTGCTTTGCATATCGATGACACCAAACAGCATGGTCAGGTAATGGTCAGAGTCTTGCTCCAACAACCGTTTATTTAGGTTTGTTGCAAACAAAGCGGGTATTTCTTCCAGGCGGTCACGGGTCACTGCCCCACCATATAAGCCGCGTTTTAAGCCTAACGATACTTGTAATGACATCGATAGCATCGCGGCTGAAATGCCATGGCCGGAGATGTCGAGACTATAGAAGACCAGACAGCCGGTTTGTGTCTTGTAATAATCAAAGGTGTCGCCACCAATGAAGACTGCTGGTTTATAAAACCAAGCGGTCTTGATTGAACCCTCAGTTAACGGTTCAGGTAGTGATTTAAGTTGGGTTGAAGCTGCTGCTTGCAGATCTCTCTTAATATGGTCGTGCGCTTCCTGAAGTGCTTTGTTTTTTTCAGCAACGTCATTTTCTAAGGTAACCACACGCTGAGCGGCCATCAGGCGGATGCGTATTTCTTCAAGGTCAACCGGTTTCGAGGCAAAGCCATCGGCACCGGCATTAATACCATCGAGAATATTCTTTTTACCACTCAGACCAGTGAGTAAAATGATGTAGATATAATTAGTGAATTCATGTTCTCTGATACGTTGGCAGAGGCCGGGGCCGTCTAACACAGGCATTTTCCAGTCACAGAGGATCGCATCGAATCGATTGGCCTGAAGTTTATCCCAAGCGTCTTCACCATCGGTGGCTTCTGCAAAGCTGTGACCTAGTTTTTTGACGATGCTGCACAAAATAAAGCGCATGTCTTTAGCATCGTCTACAATCAGGATATTCATGGGGTATTAAGGTAAGTCATTGTTTTAATGATTTTTATTATTCTCTTGTAACGTTTAAAATAAGTGTGACATAATGATATGGTGATGTAAAACACAACAATTAATAATTAGACGGACAGTCACATCGCTCATCTTTTAACTAATACTATCCGTTATATAAAACAATAAAAATAAGCCGTCGAGTACTTCTGTTATGCTCTATCGATCCATCAGTGTCGCTATCATATTGCTGCTTTCCTGGTTTGCGTATTCCTCTATGCAATCCACGCAACAGCTGAGCTTTCAACTCAATGAATTCAAGCGGGAAACAGTTGAGATTGCTGATAAATCTGCTGGTGACCAGCTGGAAACTAATAAGCAAATCAAGGCGATTCAGGACTTTATTGTTAGCCAAAATAAACTCAGCGCTGAGAAAAAACAGCTTGAGAGAAAACTGGTTTCTCAAAAGCAGTTAACGGATCTCTATATAAGTTATTCACAGGTGCTGAAAGCAGAAATATTCAGATCACAGAACCAACTTAGTGATGCCTCAAAGTTATTGAAAAGCACTAA
>Ga0114956_1004442_pt1 | contig 10664 bp, 8 predicted proteins | sample MaitaG_FD_87304 | JGI IMG/M metagenome (GOLD analysis project Ga0114956, IMG submission 87304) | Marine algal microbial communities from Maine, USA - Maine_Asex2 metaG | ecosystem: Host-associated > Algae > Red algae > Unclassified | place: Maine, USA | collected 2015-01-05 | reverse complement strand
ATATTGTAGTGGTCGATCTGGAAGTCTTTTGCGAAATGATCTAGCTGAAAATAGCAGGAAGGCGTAATACAAATTTGTATGTTGCCGACGCGTGCTTCTTTTTCTACGTGATAATGACCACAATAAATGACCACCGGCACCTTGCTGGCATGCATCACTTTCATTACCTCATCTTTGTTTTGTAGACTATGTTCATCATCCATGTAGGGCACATCCATACCTACGGGAGGATGATGCATAAGTACATATTGCACCGGTGCGGACGAAGATTGCATCTGCTGCGCAAGCCAGTCAAGTTGCGTTGCGCTTATTTTTTTCTGAGAGCTATCGAGGTAGAGCAAAGAGTAGTCCCCAAGGTCAATTCTTCCATAATGCTCACCACCATCTAATGTAAGACCAAACTCTTCTGCCATCATCGATACATCATCGTGATTGCCGGCCACCAGAGTATAACTGATGCCCAGCTTGTCCAATTGATCTCTAGTCCAAGCATACATTCTTGCTTCTGGTTGCTTCAGACAGATGTCTCCCAAGATGAGCAGATGGTCGGGATTTCGCTTTGCTAACTCTTGGAGTACTGCGAGCGTGTTTCGTTGAGTATCTACTCCAAAGGACTCTTGATCACCAAGATGTAAGTGCAGGTCTGTGATTATCGCAATACGCAATGACATATAAATAATTTGAATGTAATGCCTTTTCCGGTTAACAAAGTGTTAAAGGGAACGCTCCCTAAAAACTCCCCTCAGAATGAACCGTTTAAAGTGAACATAATTTAAAGCAATTTACAAGACATGAAGCGAACATTCTCATATCTGATTTCTGGAATTCTTGGCGGCATCGTCGTGCTTGCAGGATTCATGTTTGTTCAAGACAAGCCCACTTCATTCCAGCCAAACAAAGATGCGCATCTTGCCACTTCAGAAATGGTCACGAGATCTGCTGTACCCACTAATTTTCATGAAGCCGCAGAAAAAGCAATGCCAGCTGTCGTCCACATCAAGGCAAGCGAAAGCAAAGACCTGGCCGCTAAACGATTTGGAAACCAGCGCCGCAGTCCATTCGATCTCTTTTTTGGCAACGGTGACTCCTTTGGTGGAAGTATGCCACAACGCGCGGGCACGGGTTCAGGAGTCATTATCTCTCCAGATGGATACATTCTAACCAACAATCATGTCATCGACCATGCCGATCAATTTGAAATTACCCTGTTCGATGATCGCACATTTACAGCTGCACTCATTGGGAAAGACCCCCGAACAGATTTGGCAGTCATCAAGATAGACACCGATGATTTGCCCTATCTCACCTTGGGTAACTCTGATGATGTACGTGTCGGCGATTGGGTTTTGGCAGTAGGCAACCCCTTCGACCTGACCAGTACTGTAACTGCCGGAATCGTTAGTGCCAAAGGAAGAGAAAAGATCATACGACAGCGGGATGCCATTGAGGATTTTATTCAAACCGATGCAGTTGTCAACCCCGGCAATAGTGGAGGAGCATTGGTAAATACAGCAGGTGAGCTAATTGGAGTAAATACCGCAATCGCTACCGCGACAGGATATTATGCAGGATATTCCTTTGCCATTCCGTCAAACATCTTGGAAGGTGTCGTTGACAATATTATCGAGCACGGAAGCCCCAGAGGATTTATCGGAGTGGAAATCGCCGGAATTGAAGCGTATCAAGAATTTGTCCAGCAGGATCTGGGTGTAGAGCAGGGAGTTGTGGTCACCAAGGTGCAAGAAGGTGGAGCTGCTGATCTGGCCGGGGTAGTTAAAGAAGATATCATCACTGAGCTAGATGGCATTGATGTGCAGTCTCCTGATGAGATGGTAAAATATTTAGGGGGTAAAAAGATTGGGGATAAGGTCACTGTAAAGTTGCTGCGAGATGGTAAAGGCAAGAATCTCGTCGTACATCTGAAGTCCTCATAAGAGACCAGGAAGTCTTAAGTTGGTTTTTCGTTTTGTTTTGAAAGGCCCGCCATAACTCATTTGGCGGGCTTTTTTGTGTAAAAATCACCCTTTTGGGTGATTGACAGAGCGCTTTTAATAAGTCACCTTTGCACTATAAACTTCAAAAAACCGCAGCACCCTCCTATTAAATAGCGAGGTTGGGCCCGGCCAAACACAAAGAATGTTTGGTCAGGCCTTTTTTTGTTTTCCGAGGAAGGTCTCGATTTTACTTCCTTCGTGTCAGATCGAGCTTGATCTTCCTAGCTGGTCGAAGGGTAACCATAGGTTGTATTTCCGTGGTCTCGGCAGGTTTGGAAAATTGAAAGCGCTGTAAAAAGTGCACCAAGACCAATTGCATTTCCATCATGGCAAAATTATTGCCGATGCACAGTCGAGGGCCGCCGCCAAATGGAAAATAGGAATAGGGCTCGAGCGAAGATTTTTCTTCTGCTCCAAAGCGCTCGGGTCGGAATTCACCTGGTGCATCCCACAGAAGATCATTGTGGTGTACTCCGTAGATATAAATAATCAACAATGCACCTGCTGGAATGAGGATACCGTTTACCTCGTCTTGCTCCAATGCGACTCGATCCACAACCCAGGCAGGAGGATACATACGCAGTGATTCTTCGATGACCTGTCGAGTGTAGGCAAGGCTTGGCAAATCTGAAAAAGCTGGTCGTCGACCTTTCAGCACCCCATCAACTTCGCGTGTGATTTTTTCCTGACATTTTGGGTGCCGACTCAATAGATATAGAATCCAAGCAAGTGCATTGGCCGAGGTCTCATGCCCTGCGACAAACAAGATCAAACTTTCGTCGAGCAACTGCTCTTCCGTCATGCCCTCACCAGAATCCTCGTATCGTGAATCGAGCAGCATTTGCAAGAGATCATTTTGCGCAATTCCCGAGTCGATACGCTGGCGAATGAGGTCCAAAATGGTCTTTCTCGTGATCTGGGCCAACTGCTCATGCTTCTTCATTAGCCCACTGACCTTAAACCATGGCAATAAGTAGGGCTGGCGCACTTGCTTGATGATGAATTCCTGCAGGAGATTCAGATTTCCGCTCAGCGACCGCATTTCATCCTCACTGATCGAGGTACTGAAAATGGCTTTGGCAACAATGTTGAAGGCCAGCTGGTGCATGGAGGTTGAAAGATCGACCGGGCCCTCAAGATCAATGGCATCGAAATGGTGGTCGATCTCCTGATTCATCAGTTGAACCAATTCGCTCAGACGATCTCGATGAAAACCAGGCTGAATGAGACGACGTTGCTTTAACCAATATTTACCCTCAGAGGTGAGCAAGCCACCACCCACATATTTCTTCAATACCCCCGTTTGAATATTCGACTTGCGATAATTTCGATTGTTCTTTTGGAGAATGTGTTGAATGACCGACGGCTCAATCGTTGCTACTCCTTTTTTTACCCCGCCAATATGAAATGTATACGTCGGGCCATATTTTTTCAAATTGTCGTACATGATGGGAATCGGATTTGCCGCAAAGCGAAATGTACGCTTCAAAGAAACCCAACGGGGTACAAGTGGTGGAAGTGATGCCGGCATATACGTAGAGGACGCCAAGATACAGTTACAGACTTGTTTCCAAAATTTGCCCAAAGTGAATTATCTTTAGAAAGGACAAATGCGACGTACAGCGATAGAAGAATGTGTTCTTTATCTCTTGATCTTGGTTGGGGCGTGTAGCTCACCGGATCAGGATACCCAGCAGTCTGGTGATGCCTACTTTGTTCATGAGGTACAACCTCTCCTGCAATCCAAATGTCTTTCTTGTCACGGAGAGGATCCTGCTAATCTGGAAGGAGGCTTGGATTTGCGTACAGCGGCAGGCTTGGCCATGGGAGGTGAAGAGCATGCAGAGTTGATCGTTTCTGGTAGACCCGAATTTAGCCCGCTTTACCAGGCAGTCACTCGAGAAGACCCGGATTTTGCCATGCCGCCGCGCGAACGAGAAGCGCTTACCGAGGAGGAGATTCAGGTAATTTACAGCTGGATTGTCACGGGAGCTCCCTGGCCGAACGAAGCTCGACAAAAAGAGCTAACCGCCTTGGTCTCAGCCAGAAAATCTCGGATTGCTTTCGATCATCTAGGCGGCCAAAGCGATGCCTGGAATAATCGCACCTATCGCGACGGTGATTTATGGGCTTACCAACCCTTAGTGCGACCGGAGATACCGGAGGGCTATCAAGATCTCCATCCGATCGATGCATTTATCCAGAAAGAGCTTGATGGAGTTCAGCTCTCAACAGCGCCTCTAGCCGAACCTTCAGAATTGCTCAAGCGTTCCAGCTACGATTTGTTGGGCCTTCCACCCAATCAAGCAGTGCGAGATTCCTTTGTACTTCAGAGTGGAGAATTGAAATTTGAGAAGTTAATTGATCACTTGCTGGAAAGTCCGCATTACGGTGAGCAATGGGCAAGACATTGGCTTGATGTGGTGCGGTATGCAGACAGCGATGGTTTTGCCAATGACTACAATAGACCCAGCGCTTGGCGATATCGAGACTATGTGGTGCGTAGCATGAATGATGATAAGCCATACGATGACTTTGTGCGTGAGCAGATTGCTGGTGATGAAATCAATGGGCAGAACGCCGAATATCTTGTGGCCACTGGATTTTTGCGCATGGGCCCGTGGGAGCATACAGGTATGAGTGTTGTTGCGGAGACACGTCAATTCTATTTGGATGATGTGACCAATATAGTGGGCGAGACCTTCCTAGCCACACCACTTAATTGCGCGCGATGTCATGACCACAAATACGATCCGATCCCGACGCAAGATTATTATCAGGTTCAGGCTGTTTTTGCTACCACTCAATTTGCTCAGCGAAAAGTGCCACATCTGCCCGAGGAGAATTTAGAATTCATGGATAGTGAGAGGGCCCAAGTTGAAGCATGGCTGGATCGCCTAGATATAGAAGAGGCCAAATTGGTGGAGAAGGAGGAAAAAGCGGCGCGTGCATGGTACAGTACTCGGGGTCTAGCCTATAAATCAAAAAAAGAACGTAAACGTGGCAAAAACGCCAACATACACCCACCACGCTATATCGGCTTATCGTTTGAAGACCTCGGGTATCGCAAGGTTCTGCAAAAGCGCAGGCAAATTGAGAATCGCAAGCTCGATCGCTTTGAACCCATAGCGTACTCAACGTACAGTGGTCCCGACCGGGTCACCCATAGTGCTCGGCCCATCATCATGCCCGAAGAGATCGATGGAGATCCTGCAGCTACATTCGTTTTGACTGGCGGGTCCGTCTATGCGCGAGACCAGGAGGTGGGACCCGGTGTATTGCAAGTCGTCCATCAGCATGACTCCTTCTTCTCTCCTGAATTTCAAGATCTCTCTGAGCTCACCGATGAGCTGGCCGGGCGGCGCACCGATTTTGCCCAGTGGCTCACCCATCCGGAAAACCCGCTATTTGCCCGAACGATGGTGAATCGGCTTTGGCAGTGGCACTTTGGAGAAGGACTGGCCAGTAATCCGAATAATTTTGGTGCGACTGGTGGCAAACCTGCAAATCCTGATCTGCTTGATTGGCTGGCCGCAGAATTTATTGAACAAGGCTGGTCGATCAAGGCCATGCATAGATTAATAATGACTTCTGCTGCCTATCGCAGATCGAGTAGCCATTCTGATCCAGGGCAAAATGTCAAAGATCCTGACAATAAAATGTGGTCGCATTTTCGACCCCGTCGCCTGGCTGCAGAAGAGATCAGAGATGCAATGCTTGCTATCTCAGGCGAACTCAATGACAATGTCGGCGGCATCCCAATCAGACCCATCATTCCACTGGAAGTAGCATTGCAACCCCGCCACACCATGGGTTCGGCCGCGCCCTCTTACCAACCTTCAAGCACTCCCGCAGAGCGCAATCGGCGTAGTATTTATATAGAGCGCAAACGCAGCGTGGAGAATCCTTTTTTGCAAACCTTCAATCAAAACAACAGCACTGTCTCGTGTGAAGAACGAGAATCATCGACGGTCGTCACTCAGGCTTTTGGCTTACTCAACAGCGAAAATGTACGAAGGCGTGCACTGGCTCTTGCCAACCAATTGTTGCAACATCATGACCTCCCAAAAGCATTGGTGCTTGCCCATGAGAACGTACTGCAACGTGCGATAAACTCCGAAGATCGGAATCGAGCGGAGGCGTATCTTCACGACATGGTCGATTATCACATTGAAAATAAACCAGTACCCCAGGCACTGCCAGTGGAGGTGGTGCATGAAATGCATGAGGAGATGACGGGTACCGCCTTTCACTACACAGAATACCTGGACGTACACGAGACATTGGTCCCAGATATTGGTGACGCGGATGTCAGCGTTGAGACGCGAGCCTTGGCAGATTACATCGCCGTGTTGTTTAATACCAATGAATTTATTTACGTGTACTGATTAATTAAGGTGCAAAAGAAAAAATACGACTTGTGGATGGCTGGGCGTACGGGTTCGCCCGCCATATGGTGGAATGATCTCCGACGCGGTATGCGGAGAAAATCAGGTACGAACGATGGAAAGAAATATTTTTTCCAACACATGCCCAAGACAGCCGGCACAAGCTTTCGCTATCAACTTTACCGGGTTTTTTCGCAAAACGAAATTTTTCCAAACCTGGCCGATTTGCATGCGAATGACGGGCGGTACATTCGATTCCAAAAATTGCAAGATCTCCCCCCTGAATTTTTTGCAGAGAAAAACCTGCTCATGGGTCATTTCCCATGGTTTGCGGGCCAGCACTTATTTGGTGAAAAACCTTACCATCTCCTTTTTTTGAGAGATCCGATCGAGCAAGTGATATCACTGTTTCATCACATCAAGCAACTGACCGCACCACCGGGGTCGACCGATCAGGAAGTCTTGGCATTAATTAGGCACCACAATCAACAAACCCGATTTGTCGCCGGGCCAGGGATTAAAGGGCCCGTAGGCCAAGAGCACATTGCCAAGGCCAGGGTACGACTTGAGCAGGCAGACTTCGTTGGCATCACTGAGTTGTATGCCGAATCAATCGCATTGGCCAATAAAATATTTGATTGGGATCTCGGCGACCCCGTTCTTTTGAATACCAGAATAAAACCAGAAGATGAAATTGATCCTGAAGTAATGGCTACGTTGATTGAAAAAAATCAAAGTGATTATGAAGTATATGAAATTGCCAAAGAGAGATTTAAAGCACTGCAAAATAAGTTTGTGCAATAAATCTCAATTTAATTATCCAGCAGTTGGTCGGCTGCAATGGTTGGGCACCAATATTTTTCTACGTGCTTGATCACAAGTTCAGTGCCTTCGGCATGACTTACTTTGGGGTGTGCCTCCGGATTGTACATGGTGTCCGTCAGGTCTCGAACCAATACGACGTTTCTTCCTTGTTTGGTTTGGCTGCGAATACCAAATGATCTACCCAATACACACATATTTGTATGTACACCGACCAGAATGACATTGGTAATGCCCTCTTTTGAAAAATAATTATTTATTTCTTTACCACTGTCACTGATCACATCTTCCGGAAAAATATCGATGCTCTCGATTTGTCGGCTCCACACTTCGCAATGCACACAGTCTGATTCCGGATCATCGCAACCACCATCTGTATCATCAATGGGTAGCTTTCCCTCTTTTGCTTCCTCAAGATAGTACCAGTCTTCGATGGCTTGAGATGATTCCACCTCGGGATATGCTTGAATTTTTTTGCGCTGCGGATAATCTTGGTAAAACTCCATCGTGCTACTGGGCGCATGCACGATCGAAACTCCCTTTTTTCTAGCATCAGTGATAAATTCATTCATGCGCGGGGCCATTTCTCCCACACGTTGTGTTGCTGTGGCGCACCAGTGATTGTCCCACATGTCGCAGACGATGATGGCTGTGCGATCCGGAGCCCACTCATAGGAGTTGGTTTTCTCCATTTCGCGAACTTCTAACCTTAGTATTTCTTGAGCGTTCAACGTGAACATCTGGCTTGCTATCAAAATGATGGAAAAAAACCTCATAATCCTTGCTTTGTAGTATCTTTTAGTGGGGAATATCGCACATTTTTGATGATTAATCGTAGAGACTTTCTTTATCGACTTGGCTCCGGCATTGGTGCATTGGCGCTTTCCAGTCTCCTGGCTTGCGAGAAAAGAGGGGTGATCACCAATAGCGAAAAGGTGATATCACCGCTGGCGACAAAAGCCCCGATGTTTGCTCCAAAAGCCAAGAATTTCATTTTCTTGACCATGGAAGGGGGGCCCAGTCACATCGATACCTTCGACCCCAAGCCAGCTTTGGAAAAATATCACCTTACTGAATTTCGTCGCTCGGGAGAGCAATTCTCTGCAATGTCAAGCGGCAGACGCTACTACGTGCAGAGCCCATTTAAAAGTAGAAAGGTTGGTCAGTCGGGGGCAGATATGAGCGAGCGGTTTGTCCATCTCGCCGAAGTAGCAGACGACCTTTGTTTTTATCGAGGCCTGCAGGCAGAATCAGTAAATCATCCCACGGCCATGTATCACCTCAACACGGGAAATCGCTTTGGTGGGGAGCCATCCCTTGGATCTTGGTGGACGTACGGGCTAGGCACCATGAATCAGGATTTGCCGGCGTATGTTGTTTTGCCAGAAGTAGCTTTTCCCCAAGGGGGCGCAGCAAACTGGTCAAATGGTTTTTTACCGCCCCATTTTCAAGGCACTCCGCTGCGGCAAGATGGACCACCTATTTTGCACATCGATCCACCTGCTGGAGTGAGTCGCTATCATCAGCGAGCCAAACTAGATTTACTCAAGGAATTAAATCAGGCCCATCAGGAAAAACATCCAGATCATCAAGAACTAGCCGCTCGAATTGACAATTATGAACTCGCTTACCGTATGCAGTTGTCAGTGCCGGGGGTACTTAATATTGATGATGAAACGGAGAAGACCCGATCCATGTATGGCATGGACAATCCTGCGACTGCGACTTTTGGAAATAAATGTTTACTCGCTCGCAAGTTGATTGAAAAAGGAGTGCGCTTTGTGCAACTGTATTCTTCAGGATGGGACTCGCACGATTTTCTGGAGCGAGCTCACGGCAATTTGATCCAATCAATTGATCAGCCCATTGCCGCATTGATCAAAGATCTTAAGCAACGTGGCATGCTTGACGAAACCCTGGTCATTTGGTCGGGAGAATTTGGGCGCACTCCGGATAATGGGGTACGAGAAGGAGGCATCGCCTATGGCCGCGACCATAATCCCGAGGCCATGGCGTTCTGGATGGCAGGTGGGGGAGTCAAAGCAGGGCACACCATCGGGGCAACCGATGAGCTTGGTGCAAAAGCGGTCGATGTTGTGCATCCTTTGCGCGACATGCATGTCACTCTGATGCATTTGTTTGGATTGGATGATGATAAGATGACCTACTTTCATGGTGGTAGGTACAAGCAATTGTCCCAATTTGGGGGGAAAGTTATTCATGAATTAATTGCCTAGACGCAAACAACCGATGACAAATTTTGATCTGACGCGCTCTGAGCGTGTACGTATATTGCAGAAACTCATCGAGCGGGTAGATGCCTTTCGTGACAATCCCAAGGGGCAGCGCGTGTCGCCTTCCCTGGATAGAGACCATATTCTTGAGCTCGTGAATCATGATTTTTCTAAGCCGCTAAATTTTGAAGACGCAGTTGACAGAGTGGTTTCAGGACTGGAGAAATATACCGTGCACACCACGCACCCCAAGTATTTTGGGCTATACAATCCGCGGTCTAATTTTGCTGGCATCCTTGCTGACTTTATTACAGCTTCTTACAATCCGCAGATGGCTGCATGGAGTCATGCTCCATTTGCTGCCGAAGCTGAACGTCACGCGATCGAATCACTGGGCCGTAAATTTGGCTACACCACTGAAATTGATGGCGTTTTTACCACGGCAGGAGCTGAGGCAAACCACACCGCCATGCTCTGTGCCCTGAATAAAATCTTCCCTGCCTTTGCTGAAAGGGGCGCAAGCCAATTGACTGGCCAACCACTCGTCTATTGCTCATCGGAGGCACATCACTCGGTGCACAAAGCGGCTCGGGCATGTGGATTGGGAAGCGTGGCGGTGCGCAGCGTCGAGGTAGATGATGCCCTGTGTATGCGAGTGGACATCCTACGGGAGATGCTTGAAAATGACAGGCAGAATGGTGGCTTGCCGTTCATGATTATTGGTACGGCTGGCACTACAGGCGCAGCTGCAATTGATGATCTAAAGGAGATCGGGAAGCTGGCAAAGGAACATGAAATTTGGTTTCACGCAGATGCGGCCTACGGGGGAGCAGCGATATTGAGTGATAGACTTAGGCCTAAGCTCGACGGCGTGCAGGAGGCAGATTCAATCACTTTTGACGCTCACAAATGGATGTCTGTACCAATGGGCACGGGTATGTTTATTACCCGTCATCCCAATATACTCAATCGTACTTTTTCCATCACGACAGACTACATGCCTAAGGAGGGTAAGGAGTTGGCGATCACGGATGCCTTTACCCACTCACTGCAATGGTCCCGGCGATTTATTGGTCTCAAAGTGTATTTGTCCTTGTTGGTTTACGGTTGGGAAGGGTATCGTGAAGTGATTGATCATCAAACCGCCATGGGAGATTATTGCGGGAAAAATTGCTGGCCGATCAATGGGTATTGACGAATCGCACAGCTTTTCCCGTTGTTTGTTT
>Ga0114956_1004441_pt1 | contig 10665 bp, 8 predicted proteins | sample MaitaG_FD_87304 | JGI IMG/M metagenome (GOLD analysis project Ga0114956, IMG submission 87304) | Marine algal microbial communities from Maine, USA - Maine_Asex2 metaG | ecosystem: Host-associated > Algae > Red algae > Unclassified | place: Maine, USA | collected 2015-01-05 | reverse complement strand
GCCGTGCGTGTAAGTGCAGCAATGCATTAAGCTAAACGGTACTAATGAACGAATGCTTGACCACATATATCCAGGTCTCTCATTCATTGGGCGGTTGTAACCAACCGCCTAAGCTGATCTAACGATCAGTCGCATTTCAAGGGATATAAACGGTACGGTGTGCCAGACGAAAGTCAGGCACACACTACAGAGGATCTAACACGAAGAGTATTTATACTCCAGTGCTAGTTCCTAAGATGGTAGCCATCAAATCTACAACGACATTGTTTAAAAACATTAAGCACAGGTGGGTGAATAAGTCACCTGTGTTTTTTCCGGTAAACATATTGAAGTGGTCACACCTGTTCCCATCCCGAACACAGTAGTTAAGCACTTTAAGCCGATGATAGTACTGCAAGTGCGAAAGTAGGTACTGCCGGATTTATAAAAGCCACGTTGCCTAAAGCAACGTGGCTTTTTTTATTGCGCACTATCGTTTACGACAAGTACAAAACAAAAGATTAAACGCAAAGCCGCGTTATCGCAAGGACGCAAGGCGATCTATACAGATTCCCCACGCGGCGATTAATCAATACGCTGCATCTGCTTCGCAAGCAGAGCATCTTTGCGTATTTGCGTCTTTATGTTGAAAAAAATGCTTGCCGATAGAAAAAGACAAATAGTCGCCAAACAAACATCAAATCAAATATTTTTTTGCAATTGCTCGTAAGTAAAACTACTTTTCCACCATCTCATCGACAGGACTTGCACTGAGTTAGATATTGGGGAAGAATTAGTTCATGAACGTCGCCCAAATCAACTCTCCAATCGCTCTTCCTTCAGGATTTACCTGAGGCTTATAGCCTTGGACGGCGTGCCCGTCGTCGCGTGCTCCGCATATTTCGCGGATGAGCGATACTTCTTCCAAGTCCGTTTTTGTTACTAACCCTCTGGGTTGGTCGGACGATTTTCTTCTTTTTCGACATCGAGTGATTAAGCAACCAGATTTATGAACACTCCCCCCAAGACATCATCCCGGCGTGCCTTCACGCTAGTAGAGCTATTAGTCGTGATCGCAATCATCGGAATTCTAATTGGAATGCTGCTTCCAGCAGTCCAACAGGTCCGTGAAGCGGCACGGCGAGTTCAATGTGCGAATAACATGCGTCAGATTGGATTGGCGCTATTTAATTACGAATCGGCACACATGAAGTTTCCTTCCGCTGGACAGGCAAAACGCGGTGGCTCGAGCAGTAATTCAGGCCAAAACGTATTCTTCTCTGATCGAGGCGAATTGGAGAGCTTTGGCAATGCGGCGCCTTCAGTTCAGGCTTATATCCTCCCCTTCATAGAACAAGGAAACGTTGGCTCCCTATTTAACTTGCGGTATCGGTATGACGTCGATCCAAGCGTAAGTCAAGCATCTACTAACCGACAAGCTGCTCAAACTTCTATTCCTGGATTTATCTGTCCATCAACAGGACGCGGTACTCAGGACAGTCAAGGCTACGGCTTCACAGATTACTCGGCTCCAGTGACGGTCGCTCCGGGTCTCAGCGGGAATCCAGACCAACCTCGATTCAAGTGCGTTCTCAACGGTGATTCTCAACGTAGAATCGGCTCTATAACCGACGGGACCAGTAACACGATTGCCATGGCCGAAGATGCCGGTCGCGCTGACACCGAAACCGGCGGGTACATGGTCATCAAAACAGAAGTGATGGATGACGGCACGTCCGCCGACCGACGTTCATGGGCTTGGGCAGATCCCGATAATGCTTTCAATGTTGACAAATTAGTCAACAACAGCCAAACGCCCGTCGGCGGTCCTCCAGGCTGCACTTGGGATATCGTCAATTGCGGTCCTAACGAGGAAACATTCAGCTTCCATCCTGCAGGTGCAAATGCTTCCTTGGCCGACGGCAGTGTTCACTTTATCGATGCAGATGTCAGCGCCGAAGTCTTTGCGGCGTTGATGAGCAAAGATGGTGGAGAGGTTGTTTCGATTTTCGATTGATTAACCTCTTCGAAACAAAATTAAACAAGCGGCTTGGACCTTGGGTGTCTAAGCCGCTTTTTTTGACTGATGATGTCGAAACTACAGCACAACGCAGATCCGCAATTGCTTTTACTCACCGAAGTAAGACTAATGCTGCTCGCCCCGCACTAAATTTTGGCTCTCCTCCTGTCCCTAAGGCAAAAGATGATCAGTCATTTAGTCAAATTTTTGGTTGCCGCGACTGCAACGTTACTATTTTCGAACGGCTCGTTGTTTGCCACCAACATCTATGATCGAGTTCGGAACATTAACCCGAACGTTACTCAGACTTACACCATCACCGATAGCCAAGCAGCCGGACAATTCGTTTACCGCGCTACTAACCCACGCGGCTTGAGCGATGACGGTGGGCTTGTTCTCAAGAGCGCCGTAGCAACTGGAATCTGGCTAAGACGGGTTGAAAACACGCCTGAAAACCCAATCAATCTCGACTGGTTTTTTCTTAGGTCTGGAGCCGATCTGACACCATATTTAAAGAATCTAAAAAAGCGATTCGCGCCACGTAGCGATACGACAAAGGTCGCGCTTTCTATCAAACTACCAAACATTGAGACGGCAAAGATTTCGTATCTTGACTGGAGAGATTTAAAAAGTCTCCACCTTTTGGAACCTGACCAACCACTCAGAATTCAAAGAATCAACACGCTTGATTACAGACCCCGACCTCTGATTCGGATTGAAAAAAAAGGCAGAACATTTCGGCCACTCGACGACAGAATTCTCAGCCTTGAAGACGTTAACAACGTCGTGATCGGCGGCGTCCATCTAAACGTTACCTTTGTAGGACTTCATACTGGCATCGGAGCCACCAGTGGCGTTAAAAGAAACACTCTCTATAAGGGCGTTAACATTGGTTTGGGGGTTCATGGATTGATCGAATTGAATCAGCGCGTCAATGGTGCGGAGGTTGATCTTAGAATCAACACACGCAATGCCAGATCGGCAGGGGTTCGTTTGTGGGGCACAGGGGAAGCTAAGAAAGCCGACAAAATCCAACGGCTGTGGGTTGCCGGCCACCACTTCAATAGTGGTGTTAATATTGGTGGAGGTGTCGCTTGGGCCCACTTGGACGAAGTCTACGTTTCAGACCCCTACGGTGTCGGTTACGGGTTCACAGACCTAGGCGCGAATCCGGGAAGCAGGAAAAATATCAATGGGCAGTGGGCACAGCGCGGCAGGGGCGTTTGGATGCTGAACCTAAAGCGTTTAACCGGCCGTATCAGGCTGCAATTTGGTGGCTGCCGATGGTTTATGTCGAACGTGGATCAGATCGGAAGAAGCCAAGAAGCACCATTTTGGATCACATCCATCAATCATCACGTTTCAGGTGGTGGCTCCGGAGTAGCCAATGCCCCGGATTGGACACGTATTGGTCCCGACGACCCGAAGCTCCATCACCGCGGCGTCCAGATGGGAGACCAACAACAAGGCCACACGGGGAAGATGGATCATATTGGCAGCCCTGGAGATGTCAGGACTGGACAAGACGTGGCAAAAAGAAATTCACCTCATCACTGGACAAGGTTCCTCCGGACAACCGAAGGTGACTTCGATTGGTATCCAGATACCGGCCACGCAGATGGGATGCACTTCCCCAGTTACTCAACGATCTTGGAGGCCACTACGGAAAACCCTGAAGGTCGAAATTACAGTAACGATTTCGTGCACTTACAAGCTGGAAACAGTAAGGCAGGAATTAATATCGCACTGCTTGGCAGGAAAAAAATTGGGGACAAAAAAAAGCCCGCCTTATTGCTACCCGACTCAAGTCGTAACCACACCATTGTCGGAATTGATGGTATGCCGAACGATTCGATATCGCTTTCAGATAAATACCACACGCTCCGCAGGGGCGACTGGGGTGATGTTCAAGTAGGAATCAGTAGATTTTATTTCGACCCCGATTACCCAATTCCAACCAGTGATATCACGATCAAAGACCTGAAGGTTCGGCGAGAAATTGATGTCGGTAGCAACGTAAAACGTCTAAAGGTCAGCAACGTCAATTTCGCCGGTGACAGGTTTAGAATAATGACGATTGGTCAGGGTTCGGAAGTACAACTGAACAACTGTCGACTACCTCTTCATGCGTTGATCGAAGGAGACAAAAAGGGGACACTGATCATCAACGGCGTCCAAGAGGATTTGCCGTTTACAACGGAACTCAGCGATAGAAACCTCATCAGCAACGGCAGCTTCGAAAATGATGGCGACCGAGGTTGGAATCTGGGAGTGGGTGACTTTGAAATCAAAGACGGCGTACTGAGAAAAAATGTCGGAGGCTACTCTGTGGCCGGCTATAGATTTGAGAAATTTCAGCCGCACACCGACTACGAGGTTTCTTTCTTTGTAAAATCACTATCGGGAAGCCCCTCGGTCGGGATAGGTTCGCGATCTGGGACTATTGCGATTGTTAAATCGGGGCTTAACACAGTCATTATCAAATCTGGAGATGCCGAACGTGGTGGACTAAGATTCTTTGCTGCGCGGCGATCACAGATTGAGCTAGATGACATCAGCGTTCGTCGGCTGCCTTACAATTTTGTAAAAGACACTGAAGAAGGTTGGACGTTAACCGGTTTCGAAATTGAAAACGGGGTTCTTCAATTAAAACCTGATCGTAAGGGGCAAGCGATCGCCGAATATGACACCCCTGAGTTTGAAACAAGCACAGATTATCTTGTCAGATTTGAGGTGGTCGAATTGGAGGGCGATTCAAGTGTCGAAATCAGAAACAGTTCAAGAATGGCGAAAATTGACCGAACGGGTGCTTGGGCCATACCCATTTTGTCGGGGACAGTAGAACACATTGGCTTGCGGTTTGTTGTGCCCAATCTATCAAGTCTCAAACTCAAAAACATTAGAGTTCATCCGGTGAATTGACCTAGCAGAGCGCCAATCACAGGAAGCTGATTGATCATCCCTTTTCAACGCAAAACTAAGTCGAGTTACAACGTGGAGAGGCCTGTAATTCGGATTCGATAGTCGAACCGTCATCCGCGTGCTCGGCGTTGGCGCTTCGCCCATCCGGCGACGCAAGCGAAGCCAATAATCGGTAGCGTTGATGGCTCTGGGACAGCAGCATTTGGGTCGGTTACGGAAAAAACTGCGGTCCCAGCTAAAGGTCTATCATCGATGGCTCCGGAAAAATTATCGATTGAGCCAAAGAGGTCGAAAAACAAAGCGGAGCTAGAATCGCTGCCAACCAAGAATTCAGAAGCGTTGTTGGCGTCGTTAACGCTGCCAATGTCGGTACCGCCGAAGGTAACTAAACCTGAATTGAAAAGATTTCCGTTCGAATTTACTAGTGAGAGTAGCCGAGGCTCAGGAAAGTTAATTCTAACTGCGGTTTCGGTAACACCTTCCAAATCAACCACGGGATCTATGACTCTATTAACTGTACTCAAGGAAACAGTAAGCAGGTTGGTTTGCGGATCAAGCAGAACGCTCGTCGAAAAGTCTGCCGCGGTGAAAGGGCCAGTAAAAGATGAAGTGAAAAGTCCTGGTCCAGCAAATTGATCGCTATCGAAAAAATCACTTTGGCCAGTAAGATCAGCATTATCAATGTCGGCGAAATCATGAAAAATGCTCACGTCGATCTGGGCGTTGACCGCTGAAGTTCCAAAAAAACATCCCGCAACAAGTATTAGGCTCATTAGTAGTTTGTTCATTGGTGAATCGTCTTTCCGAGTTGATATATAATTTATTTTTGCAACTTAGTTTCTGGGCTTATCTAATCTTTGGTGGAAATCGAAATCACTGTTTTGCTCCCTCGGGTAAAACTGGCTTCCCCACAGAACCTAATGACTTCTTCGCCGACGTAGCAGGCCAATGCTGCCAAGACACAACAGGATAAAGCTGGTTGGCTCAGGGACAATCGAAACCGTGATTGTTCCACCTGGATCGAAGAACGGAATTGCTTGAAAGGTAACTGGATCTATAGGGCCGTCGGAGGTAACGCTTAAATCAAAAGCAAACGATGATCCGTCAAGCAGAATACCTGAGAGCGTTTGGCTACGATCGGAAATAACCGTTGGGGTCCCAGAAAGTGATTCCAATGGTACATCATTTAGCAGAAACTCGGTGCCCAGAAGATTCAGCTCGCCTCCGGTAAGTAGGGTGAATGCACTTTCAAGGACGCCGCCGCTCACATTAACTACGCTGTCAGCGAAGATTGGAGCCGGATCTAATGACCGTTGGCTCGTCAAGATTCCACCGCTGATATTCACCGTGCTCCCGCTTTCGAAGGAACCAACCGTATCTATTTCTCCGCCAGTTATATTAACTACGCTGCCAGATTGCGGATTTAATCCAGACAATTCACCACCGCTGATGTTAACTTCGCCACCGGCTTGAAAAATCAAATCAATACCGCCGCCCGTGATGTTGACGACACTGCCAGTTTCAGATCGGGAGCTTGCGCCTATAGATCCTCCGTTGACGTTAACGACACTGCCAGATCTTGCGAGAAAAGAGGGAGTGGTTACTCCATTTTGAAAACTACCCTCTAAAAACGCTCCGTCGAAAATGCTTACAAAGCTCCCAGAATTTGCGGTCAGCCCGTTGACCACTTCGCCAAAGATATTTGCTTCAGCGCCATCAAAGACTTCCACTACAGCAATACCGGAACCATTGTTGAGGTTTAATTCCGCACCAGCAAAAACATCAAGAAAGGCAGAGGGGAAATCATTAAAGATGTTAACGTTCAGCTGTGTGGTAGATGTAGTATTACCGTTGGTGTTACCGACACTAGTTGGAACGGATAGATCGGTCTCTCCTGGACCACCGTCTAGAAACCCTATCGTAGTGATAACCGTATCAAAATCGTTTGGGTCCGATCGCCCAGGGCCGTTGACCTGAGCCAACGCATTCGAGGAAACAACTGCCAGACAAAGAAAGGCTGGAAACAAACGGCGAAAAAAATGACGTGGCAAATTTGTAAGCATGGTGCGGTTCTAAAAAAAGACGATTCAAAGTATAGCCTGCGTAAGTATACGCTATAACATAGTCTGCAATATGGGTCAATGTTGTTGAAGAGTATATAGAAATGCGAATCTCCTAATTCGCTGCAGAATTCAATTTGCAAAATGCCAGACGACGTCACGACTATTTTAAGATAATCCTAATCTTGCCCCACTTTTTATTTGGGGCTTCGCCCCAAGGCAAGGCTTCTGAAGTCAGTCTCAATTTTTTTCCCCTAAGCGTCCCCCTTTCCGAAGATACCAGCAATCTTGCCCTGGAACACGCGATCGCTAATGGCCATTCCAAAATAGCGGACACCAATCATTCCTTGGTCTTCATCATGGCTTAATTCAAATCCGCGTGAACCGTAGTTGAGTGAGCGAACCGAATAGATCTGTAAAAGTTCGCCGCGCATCCATTGGGAATCCAGGATCGCAAAAGATTTGGTTTCTGAATATAGCTTCGCGCGGCCGTCCCAACTGTGGCACCCGCTTCCAAATGAGAGATCGTCATGACGTATGGAATGTTTTGATCTTTGCCAGCCTTTGCTGTACCTGAACACAAAGGTTGTTTGCGTTTGCCATCAGATTGCTCACATAATATTAAACACGACTAGGGTCGCGACATTGGCAAGCCAGCGAAATTTTGTTGCACAACGTTTTTATCCACCGTTTGTAACAATGCATCGATGGAAATGGCGGCTTGGAAATGGCGACTCTTAGACGGCAAAAGACCAAATGGATGGCTCGCCGCACAGCGTTGGCTGGAACCTTGACCGACGTGACCGCGCCGATGGCCTGTATTAGGTTTAGGTCTTCTGGAGAGTAATTATTAAACTTCTGACTGTTCATTTGAGTTCGCCCGTTTCCAATTGCGCGGAATTTCTTAATCAGCTATGACTTGGATTTGGAACGTCCCTTTGGCAGCAGTTCCGTTTGGATATCCCGAGCTGTTCTGCGACGAACGTGTGAAGGGGATTTTCAGGCTGAACAAGGCAGAAAATCTGAGCGTTGAATGGAGGCAGATCGCGCCCCGTGGACCTCAACTTTTCCTTAAGCTCGCGGTTGGCGGCGACCTGCGACGGGTCATCTGTCGACCGGTCCAAAATTGGATATTAAAACTGTTGGGTCGTCTCGCGTGTTCGCAGGTAATCGTACGCGCGACGCACCGCGATATGGCACATGAGCCCGCACCAGTTTTGAATTGAACTGGCCTCCTATTACCAGCCGCTTCGGCAAACACTTTTTGGCTGACATCTTTGGCGTCTGACAAATTGCCCAAAATGCGAAAAACCGCAGCCACCGCACTTGCGGCGTTGGTTTTGACGATTTCATTTCAATTCGACACTTATCTTTGACTCACACACACGATGCAACGCGATGGTGACATCCAAAATCGGAGCATCGCCTGACAGGACAAGATCGTGCTGAGTCATTGATGCTTTACCCAAGAACTTAAAAACGTAATTTTGAAGTTTCCTACGGATTTCAGCACCGACTAAACCCTCGGCTTAGGGAGAACGATTGGCAAGTCTGATTCTCACCAGCAGCTCGCTGGCCGCTTTGCTGTCTGGCTTCTCACGAAGCAAAGACGCTTCAAACTCCGATTCAAGTTTTCTCTCCAGATCATCGAGCTTCGCCAAATGTTCCTTAATGTCAAAACGGAAGGCGACTTTTTCGGTAACTTTCGCTGCGATCAACTCGCCCACAAAGCTCAATCCCATCTCATCAGACAACTGGTTGAGATCGGTTATCACTTCTCCTGTTCGTAACAGATGAATACCGGTGCATAAAACTCGATAGGCATACAATACTGCTTTGGCGGTAACCGGCTGTTGCTTAAGGATTAGTTTCTTCTGAGTCGCAAAGAAGCCTCGATAGTGATAAAAGTGGTTCTTGGTAATGCAATTCTTAGCCAACGGACGCAGCTCATCCAAAAACTCATGCCCTGAAACAATCATGGGCGAAAACACCTGTTCCAGGATGTAGCCATTATTCTTCACCAACAGCTTTAGATACTTTCCAATGTCGTGACTGACCAAATCAACTTCCAGCCCTTGGTGCACGCCATCAAAGTCGACGGTTTCTCTTGGCTTTCCTAGCCCGATGACAGACTCAAGTGGCAGTCGATGGGCGCCTCGCAAATCCACGTCCGAATCGGGAGAAGCAAACCCATGAATATGGGCGCCGCTGATCGTAACGAACAGCGAATCAATTTCTAAATTGTTAGCCCACTCGCGCCAATCGGAAAGCTCTAGCTTCGTCGCGTCGGCATGCAGGTCATCGTTTTCTATCGCCACTATTTCACCATCGTTCTTCTAGCCTCAATCAACATGCGATCCACAAGTTCAAAATCCGGTTGCTCCGGCAAATCAGTTTGCTCAAATGCTTTTTGGAATGAACGGTCCAGTTCCAATGCGCATTGGCGAATTTCTTCGAAGCTGAATTCTCCGTTTCGAATTTTTAGCAATTGGTCTCGGTGCTCCGAAACATTCACCACTATTTCGCCAGTTTTCATCGCCTCAATCCCGGAATACAGCAACCGCACTAAGTGCATCGCGTGTTTGTTTTTATACTTGCCGGTTTTTTCAAACGAATTCTTCATCCTGCGAAACTGGCTCAAAACGTACCCTGAGTAAGTCTTGTATAGGTGCTTTGACAGGAAAGCCTTCCTGTTGATTCGAATTTTTTCACCAATCGCATTGCAATGGAGCACAATCGGCGTCCACAATGTTTCGAGAATGTTGGGATTGGCCTTCAACGCCAGTTTTAAAAATTTCTCAAGCTCCCAATAAACTTCATCATCCCTCTCCGTTTTAATTTCGATCTGCTCAGGACGTTTATAAAGTGACCAATGTCGGTTCGCAGGAGGAAGAAAAATTCCTCTGAGGTCGTCGTCCGACTGTTCATTGTCTAACCCAAACGCTTTGGACCCAACCTTGCAGCGATAGATGATGTAGGGTGTAAAGTCCTCCTGATCTACGTCTTTTAAAATATTTTCGATCTCCTGCCGACGAAGGGTTAATTGATCAAAAGGAATTTCCAGCTCAGATTCGTCAGCGAACCGGACTAAATAAGGCAGCCCGTTATGCGGCGGGCAGTTCACGACCACACCAACGGTACCCGCTTTTTTAAAACGACCAGACGTCTGGCCTTTGGATACCATTGCCGCTTTCGTTTCGAGCAATACGACTTGCGAGCCAGCGGGTATGACGAAACCATCTGCGAGATTGCGGAGCTTTTTTCGAGAATCAGTCATCAGGATAATTCGCTTCTTTTCGAACCAGCGGATTGCATTCTTTAGAGTCAAAAGTGGGCGAGAGGTTCAGATCAGATGACAGCCACGAACAAAAAGTTGCCAAGCAAAATGCTACGGTCCTTTTGTATGAGCCGTTTGGGCGATAATTCAACAGCATCTACTTTAGACTGACAGGGATTCGAAATACAAACCCGCAGCGCGAGCAAGTGAGTTTTTCGGTGCATTTATAATCTCACTCGCTGGCGGCCTTGTTGATTGAGTGAGCCGTTAAAACGCAAGCCTCGGTTTGGTCATCGCAAATCCGGGGCCAGCGCCCAATGGCAATTACTTTACATCCAACCATAAAAACTAGCTCCCCCTCTCCTCGTGAATTCGGACCTAAAGACGCTGCCATCTAATCAAACGCT
>Ga0114956_1004438_pt1 | contig 10668 bp, 7 predicted proteins | sample MaitaG_FD_87304 | JGI IMG/M metagenome (GOLD analysis project Ga0114956, IMG submission 87304) | Marine algal microbial communities from Maine, USA - Maine_Asex2 metaG | ecosystem: Host-associated > Algae > Red algae > Unclassified | place: Maine, USA | collected 2015-01-05 | reverse complement strand
TTCCTTCTAAGAAATTCTAAAAAATGAACCGTAGCCCTGCTATGCTTAATTTTTTAGAATCTCTTAGAAGAAAAAATGACTAGCCTAAAATTGACTACTTTATTAATTTAATTTGCCTAAGTGTTTCTTAAAGCAGGACAAGTCTATTAATGAATGTGTAACAAATCGGTGGTTGTTGCCGAAGCTAACGCTCTATCCAATATGTTTTCTTATACTTATAACCACCGATTTAGAGGCGGGCGTATGCGTTTTAGCATACTGGTCAATCGGTACTAATATATTAGCTTCTGGAAAATAGGTAGCGATATTTTTTGTTGGTATGTTATATTCGACAACTGTAAAATGGGGCGCAATTCTCTCAACGCCCTTATAGTTACCAATTAAATCAATAACATCTCCTGATTGTAAACCATTCATTTTTAAATCTTCTTTATTCATCATCGCTATCCTTCTCCCATTTGCAATACCTCGGTAGCGATCCTCATTTCCATAAATAGTGGTATTAAATTGGTCGTGACTTCGGAGGGTCGTCATTAAAAATTCTCCTGTTTTTAATTTTTTAGTCGTTACTTGATTGACTGTAAACTGTGCTTTTCTGGAAGGGGTAGTAAAGTTTTTTTCGCTGGCACCAATAGGCAAATAAAAGCCTCCTTTTTTTCTAACTCGTTCATTGTAATTCGTAAACCCGATAACACAAGCTTCTATTTTATCTCTAATTAGATCATAGTTGTCTGCCATTTTTTCCCATTCTGCCTTCGTTTTTTCGCCTAGCGTTACTTTAGCCAATTCACAAATAATTTTAGGTTCACTCATTAAATGGGCTGAGGCAGGTGGCAATACTCCTTCGGATCTATGTACGACGCTCATTGAATTTTCTACACTTACAAACTGTTCTCCCGTAGCTTGTTTATCTATCTCCGTTCTTCCTAAACAACATTACTATGTCCTCGAACGGGACAAGCCCCTGCGCCAGGAACCCCTATACTGCCTCTCAATAATAGAAGATTGACAATTTCTTGTACAGCGGCCGCGCCTGCCCTCAAAATCATAGGGTGCGTGATGCGTCCTGATTTTCCCAATTTGTATTCTGACCAAGTAGCCATTTCTGCTACACTATGTTGGGCAAAAAAATCGGGGGTTGCTCGCTTTTCCGTACCTTCTTCAGCAATGGCTTTTGCACCATTTTCACAATATTCTGCCACACTCGAACGCTCTCCAGGCGCAGGGTCGGGCCAAGCACAACTCGGACAATCAAACCCTTTGACTTGATTCAAATTCAATAAAGTCTTGGAGCATTTTATCCAATCCATTTGACTAAAACCAGAAAATACCGAGTTTTTAACAGCGGCTGCTCCTACTGCTACCTCTAATGGTTTGGTGATTTTTATATTTTCTTCTATTTCAATGGGTAAGGTGTAGTCTTGCTTTTTCATAAGAGTTTTTCCTTTAAATACAGATAACAACTGCTATAAAGAAGGAATCATCTAAAAGTTCAATAAAAAGTAAAACAATTAACTAGATAAACTTGTCGTAAAATATAAATTTAATACAAGGCAAGTTAAAAAAAATTGCTTCCTGCGAACAAATACGAAGTTCAACCTTTCTAGCTATGTAATCAGTAATTATTGAGATTGCTGAATAATTATTTCTTAATCGTTTATAAACCAAGATAAAATGAATGATATTGTAAATATTTTAATTGTCTTATTGGTTGTCGGTTGGTTATTTGGCTTTATTGGCTTTGGTGCACTAGTTGGCAACTTAATTCATATTTTATTATTAGTAGCCGTTGTAATGGTAGTACTTCGAGTATTAAAAAGAATTTAGGCAAATTAAATTAATCGATTTTAGGACAAGTTTATCTAATGTACGAAAGTAGTTGACAGTTCGAAACCTTATTACACGGTCGCTTTCTGCGACCCTGTAATAAGGTTTCATATATCAACCGACTAGATAAACTTGTCGATTTTAGGCTAATTTATTATCAAAAAAATAAAAAATGAATAAGAAAAAAGAAAAGGTCAAAGCAACCAAAAAAAAGAAGAAAGAAGCAAAATTGAAAGATATGAATGGTCCAGCAGGTAAAACAAAAGGCAAGAAAACTAAACAAAAAAAGAAAGGAAAAAAGAAAGACAAAAAAGCTGCTAAGAAATCTAATAAAGGAGCTGTTTTAGCAAAAATGAATGGACCCGCTAGTAAAAAGAAAGAGAAAAAATAAATATGCAAAAACCGAATCAACGTTTAAAAAAAACGAAATGTCAACCGAATGGATAAACTTGTCAAATTTTATTACTATTTTTAGTACTTGCAGGATTTGCTCTTCTTTAGGGCTTGGGTGAATAATTAGTGTGTTACAGGTTCGATAAATTTGTCACTAATAAAGAAAAAAGGCTGAATTTGTTCTAATTAGAGCAAAATAAAAATAGGCTCATTGGCGAATTTAGTGGAACATCAAATTTAAGGTAAATACTCAATGATAAATGATAAATGATAAATGATAAATGATGAATTTATTAAACGCTATCTAGCAAGTGTTTACGTCTTATTGGGTATTCATCATTCATCATTCATCATTCATCATTGAGTATTTACAATTTAAGGTATGAAATTCCTTATAAAGTAGCCGTTTTTACTGGATAACTTCCGATTATCCAGTAAATTCTGAATACGTTTTTGCCCCTCCACTAAATTCACCGATGAGCCTAAAAATATACGTTCTTAACATAGAAGTAAAGATGCCCATTGAATTTATACCGTGTTCAAACTTTATAACATAAAGACATGACAAAAAGAACTTTTATAATACTAGCTATTCTTATATTAATTCCCTTCTTTCTTCTATTTATTCCCAACTACACTTTTACCAAAAAGCTACATTCGGAAGATCCGCTTGATTTGACTGATACAGAAGTGGCGCATGACGGCCTCCCAACCGTTAAGGATAAACCAACCTTGGCAGGGGTAGACGGTCCTTATATTTTTAGAAAAAAGGACAAATTAGAAGTTGTTCAAGTGGTTTCAGCGGACAAAGGTTATAAAATAGTCAAACGAAGTCTGAAAAATGTCAATAACCCCACTTTTACTTGTTCAGTAGATAATAAAGATGCTGACGAGTTTACTTTTCAATTAAGCCCCACTTATCATATTCCTCCTAGCGAATATCCGATGACAGGAAAATTATTGGCTATTTCTGATTTTGAAGGTAATTTCGACGCTTTTTATAGTTTATTGCTTGCCAATAAGGTGATGGACAAGGCATACAATTGGACCTATGGTAAAGGTCATTTAGTGATAGCAGGAGATATGATGGATAGAGGCGTGAATGTAACACAATGTTTATGGTTGATATATAAACTAGAACAAGCGGCAGAAAAAGTAGGTGGGCATGTTCATTTTATTTTAGGCAATCATGAGATTATGAATTTGCATGGGGTAATTGATTATGTAGATCCAAAGTATTTGGCGGTAGCCATGAAAATAGCTAAAAATAGAAATCTTAGAAATGCCTATCTTTCCTTAATGTCCAAAAATCAAGAACTCGTTAGATGGATGCAGTCTAAAAACATCCTAGAAAAAATTGGGGATATTTTGTTTGTTCATGGTGGCATAAGTGAAGAATTGGTTGCCGCAGATTTCAGTTTAGAAAAAATAAATAATACTGCTAGAGAGTTGGCTATAAAAAATTATGCTTTGGCCCCAATTAAAGACAAAAACATCCAGTTAATCAATGGGAGAAAAGGCCCTTTATGGTACAGAGGAATGGCGATCAAATATGGCCGACATTATGATAAAGCTAGTTCTGCAACCGTACAAAGAGTATTGAAAAAATACGATGTCAATCATGTTGTTATCGGGCATACTGCTGTAAAAAGCATGCAAATGGATTATGATGGTGGAGTAGTGAAAATCAATTTACTACAACCTAAAACTAAGTTCACAGGAAAAGCTAAAGCTCTTTTGGTAGAGGATGGGGTTCTTTATAGTGTTAATGATTTTGGAGAAAAAGAAAGTTTACATTAATAGCTACTGCACTCGTTTATTTCCATGATTTTAATTTGATTATTTGACAAGTTTATCCAGACAGCAAAAGTAGTTGACCGTCAATTTACCCCGTAACGGGAAGTTACGGGGTAAAAGCATGCTATTACGGGGTAAATCTCGTTATCCCGTAATTTCAATGGCGGAAAGTGTCAATTGAATGGATAAACTTGTCGATTATTTCTATAACGGGTGAGCCTATTGCTTGTTTATATATACCAGTTACTTCATATTAATATCCAAAGCACCTGTAAAATTTTCATCAGGAGATGTCAATAATTTAACGCTACGATCATAATATAATTTTGCTGCTTTATCTGCTCTATTTTCTTTTAATATAACGGCAAAAGAAGATTTAGCAGCAGTAAAATCTCCCATCATGTAGGCACTTAAACCACTCTCGAATAAGCTTTTTGTTTTCTGTTTTAACTCTTTTTGGTCTTTATTTTCTGTATCGAAACATTCATAAATTCGGATGATGTTTGCTTTTCCCACTACTGTTACCATTCCTAAATAACGAATACAATAAATACTAGGATCTGTTAGTGATTCATAAATCGCTTGGCTCATAATAATGCTAACCCCGAATATTTTGGTCAAGCCCTCTAAACGAGAGGCGGCATTAACGGCATCCGAAACGACTCCTGCATTTAGTCGAAACTGATCGCCCAAGATACCAATCATCAAGTTTCCACTATGCACGCCCACACCAATTCTAATCAATTGTCGATTCTTCTTTGCCCTATGTTCATTGTATAAATGCACTCTATTTTGCATGTCAATCGCTGCATTCAAAGAGTTTTGAGGTGCGCCCATAAATAAGGCCATAATGCCATCTCCATAATAATTATTCACAAATCCCCGGTGTTGTTTAATAGAAGGACCGACTCTAGATAAATAGGCGTTCAAAAAGTTAAAATTTTCTTCAGGAGTCATGGTTTCACTCAGCGTTGTATAACTCCGAATATCAGAAAATAAAATAGACATGTGTTCTTCATGCTGATCGCCTAATTTTACATCTACAATGTGTTTTTTGCCCAAAGCATTTAAAAATTCCTTAGGGACAAATTTGACATAAGCTTGATTGATGCTATGTAGATTTAAGTGGGTTTTGACTCGGGCTAAAAATTCATTTTTTGAAAAAGGCTTGGCTAGGTAATCATTTGCACCGTAAGCCAAAGAATCTACTAAATCGTTGACTTGATTTTTGGCAGTTATCATAATAACTGGCAAGTCACTTTGTAGATAGGTCTTCCGAATATGTTTGCAGACTTCATACCCGCTCATTTGGGGCATCATCACATCCAATAAAACTAAATCAAACACTTGTTTATCTAATGCTTCTATGGCTGCTGTACCAGTTGAGGCTAAAACAATTTCCACATCTTCTTCTGCCAAATAATTGACAATTACTTGTTGATTAATTGTTTCGTCATCTACAACCAAAAGACGCTTGGTGCTAATATTGGTGGAAGCGGGTTTAATCAATTTGATGTAGGACCTTGTTTTTGTTGTCTCTACCAAAATATTTACAGGCTCTGAATCAGTAGGTACCGCTTTGGTATCAGATTTGGGTAGAGTAAAAAATAAGGTAGTACCTTTACCTAATTCGCTTGTTACTCGAATCTTACCGCCATGCAGCTTGACCAAACTTTTGGTAATGGAAAGCCCCAATCCCGTTCCACCGAATGCTCTTTCAATAGAAGCATCCACTTGTTCAAAAGCTTCGAAAATCAGCTTTAATTTATCGGCAGGGATACCGATTCCTGTATCGCTGACCGCTACTTCGACCATTTGTTCTTTGTCGATTGCACTAACCGTCACGCTTCCTTTTTCAGTAAATTTAATAGCATTTCCAATCAGGTTATGAAGGATTTGTTGTAATCTATCTTCATCGGCAAGGACTGCCGGGAAATCTTTGGGTATATTATTAATTAATTGAAGATTTTTCTTCTTCACACTATATTCGCTGATTTGTAAAATAATAGCTAGATTAGAATGCAAATCGACTGATTTTTTATTCAATTCCAAATCGTGAGATTTTAGTTTTGAAAAATCTAAAATACTATTAATTAATTTGGCTAGCCGTTTTCCACTATGAACAATTAAATTTAAATTATTCAAGATTTTTTCTTCCGAATCTTTGCCAATTGTATCTTTCATTGAGTCTGCTATCCCGATAATACCGTTAAGGGGAGTCCGTAATTCGTGGGAAGTATTAGCAAGAAAATCATCTTTTATCGCATCGACCTGTTCCAAATATTTTGTTTGTTTTTCTTTAGCTTTTAGTTTCAATCTGTAACGATAACGAACAAAGAAAAAGGTCAATAAGGACAGCAATACGAAGCTAATACCGATAATTTTAAGTAGATCATATTTTCTACTGAGCTGACTCGCTTTGAGTTCTTTTTTCAATATCATCTCTTCCATTTGCTGCTTGTGTTCCATCTTCCTCGTTACTTCCAGATTTTTTAAACTGCTTGTTTGCTGCTTTAGATATAGAGAATCTTGTATTTCGGAATAGTCACTTTGATAACTAAGGGCTTTTTTATAATCCCCCATTGCCCGATAGGTCAAGGCGAAATTTTTATAGGCTATAGCTTTAGCTGGCAAAATATTCATTTCATCCGCTATTGCTAAAGATAATGTCGTATATTCAAGGCTTTTTTTATAGGCTTTTTTGTAAAGAAATATGTCGCCAAGTTTGTTGTATATATCAAATAATTTACGGTCGTTTCCAGCTTTATTTCTAATTGCTAGCGCTGTTGTCAGTACTAAGACAGCACTATCTAACTTATTGTTAGCAATATAATTTCTCGATAAATTCGTATATGCTTCTGCTTCTCCCGTTTCATAATTAATCTCTTTAGCGATAGCAATCGCCTTTTTTGCCTGAATGGCGGCCATTTCGTATTCCTCTTTTAGTAAAGCTATTTTACTTAATAAAGTCAAATTATCTACTGCATCTTCTTGACTACCTGTATCCCCAATATTTATTGCTTTAGCTACTGCATTTTTAGCAGCTTCATAATTCCCTTGTAAATAGTAAAGTTTCGCAATTTCAATATGAATTTGATGCTGCAATTTTTTATTATTGAGGTGCTCACTAAAAGTAGCTGCATCTAAATAAAAAGCTAAACTACTACTGACATTTCCCAATAAACTATAAACTCGACCTTGATTAATTAGTGATTGCGCAATAGATAAGCTATCATTTAATTTTTGTGCTATGTTCTTTTGATTGCGAGCATAATAAAAGGCTTGGTCATATTCCCCTTCGTTCAATTCAAATACAAATAACTGCTTATAGGTATTTAAGCGACCTATATCATATCCTTTTCTAATAGATTCAGCAAGTGCTTTCAGGAGTAGCGTTTTCGCTTGTATGGGTAGACTATCTTTTAATGTAATCGCTCGTACTATTCTAAGATCAATATTTTGTTGTTCTACTAGCGTTAATTTTGGTTTCTTCGTCTTGTTATCCTCTAATGCAATTGCTTTTGATTGAGCAACTAATGCGCCTATTGTCCCACTCAGTAATAATAATAGCCAAAATCTATTTTTCATAGTTCTCTTATTTCCTCGTTTCTTATGATGAAAAAGTCTACTGGGTTTTATGTGAGATTTTTTTCTAGAACGGTTGACCTAACAGCATCTTCAATAGTTCCAAATATACTGCTTTAGGTTAAGAATCGGACATTCATTTACCGAATAATCGGAAATTATCCAGTAAAAACGGCTACTTTATAAGGAATTTCATACCTTAAATTTGATGTTCTACTAAATTCGCCCATGAGCCAAAATATTTGAACAAACTAACAACTATTCCTTTTTGGTATTGGGACTTTAGGCGATTGCCCAACCGAGAATTGAAGTAAGAACTATGAGCAAAAAAATACAACATATTGATGATACTGCTTTATCTATAACTAGAAAAAAATATGGAAAAGGGTATCAGTATTTCGATGAAAACGGCAGTAAAATTATAGATAAGAAAATACTACGCCGTTTACAAAAATTGACTATTCCACCAATGTGGGAACAAGTGATGGTTTGCGAATGGGCAGACGGTCATATTCAAGCTATTGGACGAGATTTGAAGGGGCGCAAACAGTATATTTACCATTCCGAGTGGGAACGTCAAAGACAAGCAATGAAGTTTGCTAAAATGAAATACTTTGGCAAAGCACTCCCGAAAATGAGAGAAAAATGCCTATCAGATATTGCCAAAAATAATTGGCACAAGCCAAAAATATTAGCTTTAATGGTTCTGATTTTGGATGAAACAGGTATTCGGATTGGCAACCAACAATATGTCAAAAAAAATGCAACTTATGGTTTGACGAACCTGCGCCGCCGCCATTTAGATAGGATCGAATCAGGGCTTGTTTTTGAATATAAAGGGAAAAGTAATAAAATCAGAACCGTAAATATTGAAGATGAGGACTTGGTAAAGTTTATTCAAAAATCAGCCGAGTTACCTGGCTATGAAATATTCAGATATAAAGATAAAGATGGCATTTGGCAAAATGTAGATAGCGAGGAGATAAACGAGTATATCAGAAAGACTATGGGAGAAGATTTTTCTAGTAAAGATTTCCGTACTTGGGTCGCTAATCGTTTAGCAGTAGAATACTATCCGAAAGCTGTCGAGATGAAAATGAGTGCGCCACGTAAAAAGATTAGTAATCTGTTAATTCGATTAGTGGCAAACGATTTAGGTAACACCCCAACTGTTTGCAGAAACTATTATGTGCATCCTACTATTTTACAATTAATTAAGCAACAGAAACTTCCCATTGTTGATGAATATAAGGAGGGAGAATATGAATATAGTCTCTCCGCATCTGAAAAAATTGTGTTAGAAATGATTTAATCGCTAGTAAGTAACGACAAAAAAATAAGTTTGCGTTTTTCAATTCGTGACGTAACCAGACGTTTGGGGCAACGCCACGGTTTGAGGTTGAATTTGAAGTTTAAAAAAAACGAAATGTCAACCGAATGGATAAACTTGTCAATTATTGACTAGTTTTTTAATTATTTACAGATGTATTCAAAATTTTCTTTGTTTTGGTATCTTCCTGTTCTTCTAAATAGATAATTTCCTTTAGGCAAACTAAAATAATAAATTAGCCATTTTAGACTGCCCTTTTTCCTTCTAAGAAATCCTAAAAAATGAACCGTAGCCCTGCTATGCTTAATTTTTTAGGATTTCTTAGAAGAAAAAATGACTAGCCTAAAATTGACTACTTTATTAATTTAATTTGCCTTAGAGATTTATTGTCGTACAAGCTGTTCTCCATTAATTTGATTACTTGAAATTCTGTCCGACGATTATTTTGGTGTTGAGCCTCTGAACAAGCAACGCCGTCCTCGCATTCGTTGACCAGTCTAGTTTCTCCGTAGTCGAGTATATGTGACTGGTAAAAAATATATGTTATTGCTTCTTTAGAATCTGATATACCAATGAGAAAAATGTATTTTTAAAGATTGAGTGCTTGTCCTCTTGTATAACTACAAAATAAAATAATAAGTGCCTGTGAAGTTTCTTTAAGTATAAGGAATTCTTACATTTGTGTTTAGAGAAGGAAAGAAACAAAAACAACAATTTATGCTAGATACCTTAAAAAATAGGTTTAATAAAAAAACGCCTAAAGTAAGTACCTACAAAGAATGGAAAGAGTGGGCGTTAGCAGCAGATAAAGCAAGTAGAAAAGACAAGTGGAAAGACGAAGAAGAAAGCGATTTATACGATTATAAAGAAATAAAATTACGTCTAGCAACACTGCGAAACCATCGAGCAAAAGGAGATGATCGAGCATTGTTATTTACTTTGAATGAAGGAATACATGGAAACATGGGAGGCATGGGAAATGCTAAATTATACAACGTCACGCTATCTGGAACAAAGCAATTAGTAGTGGATTATGTAGAAGAGATTGCGAGTGCCTTAGTACATTTAGCTGATTTGGAAAACACGACGATTCCTTTTGAAGAAAAGTTAGATTTCTTTCGTAGAGCAAGTATTTGTTTTGGTCGCTCTGCACTAATGTTGAGTGGAGGCGCACAATTGGGGAATTTTCACATGGGCGTATTAAAAACTTTGGTGGAAAACGATTTATTACCTGCCGTTATTTCAGGTTCTAGTGCAGGGTCTGTTTTTGCTGCTTTAGTGGGTACTCATACAGATACCGAATTGTTGGAATACATGAAACCTGAAAACCTATTAGGAGAAATAAAAAAAGAAACACTATTATTAGATAGCGTTTTTAAAGAGCAAAGTAGTAAAATTGGTGTTAAAGATTTAGAGCAAACACTAAATCGCTTAATTCCTGATTTAACTTTTCAAGAAGCATATCATTTAACAGGTCGAAAAATTAATATTTCTGTTGCACCTCAGCAAGCCCACCAAAAATCTCGCTTATTAAATGCTATTGCCTCGCCGAATGTTTTGATTCGGTCGGCAGTCATGGCTTCCTGTGCCGTACCAGGTGTTTTTCCTCCAGTAACTTTAAAAGCGAAGAATAAGGCAGGAAAAACCCAAGTATATTTACCTTCTCGGAAATGGGTAGATGGTTCTATGTTCCATGATTTACCCTCTAAACGATTGGCAAGAATGTATGGGGTGAA
>Ga0114956_1004434_pt1 | contig 10680 bp, 6 predicted proteins | sample MaitaG_FD_87304 | JGI IMG/M metagenome (GOLD analysis project Ga0114956, IMG submission 87304) | Marine algal microbial communities from Maine, USA - Maine_Asex2 metaG | ecosystem: Host-associated > Algae > Red algae > Unclassified | place: Maine, USA | collected 2015-01-05 | reverse complement strand
TGGCCGACAATGAGCCAGACAATCTAGCTCGAGTCGACAAGGTCATGTTGCCGCACGACTATCTCACGTGGCGCCTGAGCGGGAACCATGTCACGGATCGTGGCGATGCGTCGGGAACCGGATGGTTCGACCCATCGACCGGCGGTTACCGGCCCGAAATGCTCGATCTACTGGGCATCGATGGCGCCGAATGGCTCGAGCGCCTCCCTCGGGTATTGGCACCCGATGAGACGGCGGGGGAGTTGCTCCCCGAGGCCGCGACGGCGCTTGGTTTGCATGCTGGCATCGCCGTGGGTCCCGGTTCTGGCGACAACATGGGCGCAGCTCTTGGCTTGGGGCTCGATGTCGGCGATCTGGCCATGTCGCTGGGAACCAGCGGTGTGGCCTACGCTCGCTCGGCTACGCCCACCCATGACCCAACCGGAGCGGTCGCCGGCTTCGCCGATGCGGCGGGCGGGTTCCTTCCGCTGGTGTGCACGCTGAATGCCACCAAAGTCACCAACACCGTGGCTCGGTGGCTCGGCACCGACGCTTCGGGCCTGGCCGAGATGGCGCTGGTAGCCGATCCCAGTGAGGTGACGGTCGTGCCATGGTTCGACGGCGAACGTACTCCGAACCGTCCCGGCGCTGCGGGCGCGTTCTCGGGGTTGCGTACCGATACCACGCGCGAGCAGCTCGCCCTTGCTGCCCACGACGGTGTTTTATGCGGCTTGTTCAATGGCATCGACGCACTCGGCGATTGCGGTGTGGACACATCGGGAACGCTCTACCTGATCGGCGGCGGGTCGCGCTCAGGCGCCTATCGCCAGCGATGCGCGGACCTGTGGGGTCGCGCCATTGCGGTGCCGCACAGCGACGAGACGGTAGCCACCGGCGCCGCAGCCCAGGCAGCGTCGATGGTGCCCGGTCATCAGCTCGCTGCGGTGCAAGCGCGTTGGCAACTGGGCGCAAGCGATGTCGTTGAACCCTGCGCCGACGTCGATGTATCAGCCATCCGGGAGCGCTACAGCGAAGCAACCGAGCAGTAACGGTTCGGCGCCTACAGGTCGAGCGGAATCGACCCGCCCTGCCTCCAGGCACTGAACCTGCATTGCCGGCTACGGCGCTAGAGATCGGCGGCGTCGGCCGAGGTCAGGGTGGCAAACTCGGGAGCTCGCTTGTCGACGAAGCTGGCGACACCCTCTTTGAAGTCGGCTCGGCGCAACGAGCGAGCCATGAGCCCGTTGGTGTCCTCGAGCGAATCGGCCAGTGACTGTTCGTAGTGGGACCAGACCTGATGTTTGATAACTGCCATCGAAGTCGACGCCGCATTGTCGGCCAGGTCGCGGGCGTACGCCATGACCGTGTCCATGAGTTCGTCGGCGGGCACGGTGCGATTGACCACGCCGAGTTCGTTGGCTTCTTCGGCCAGGAAGACTCGGCCCGACATCAACAGATCCAGGGCCACGGCAGGACCCACGAGGCGGGGCAAGACCCAGGACACGCCGTGTTCGGCGACCAGACCACGCCGAGAAAATGCGGTGGTGAACTTGGCGCCCTCGGCGGCAAACCGGATGTCGGCCATCATGGCGTGCACGAAGCCAAGACCAGCGCACGCGCCATTGATCGCGGCGATGACCGGTTTGGGAATTGACGTTGCGTGGGTGTGAGGGCGGGTTTCGGGATCGTTGCCGGTACCACCGGCTGCACCGATGCCTTGCAGCATGTCCATGTCGGCGCCTGCACAGAAGCCGCGGCCGGCACCGGTTACCACGATCACGCGGACCTGGGGATCGTTGCCGGCGCGGTCCAACGCGTCGAAGTACGCCCGACCCATCGGTCCGGTCCATGCGTTGAGCCGGTCAGGCCGATTCAACGTGATGGTGGCCACGCCATTGGTGGCCTCGTACAGAACTACATCGTCGGTGCTCATGGGTCCTCACAGTGACAGCGGTTGCCATCGCGACCCTACGAGGATCAGGCGCAGCAGTCCTAAACGCCGGTTCCTTCAACCGACCCGGTGAGCAATGCGCCATTGCGGTCGAACAAAACACAGACCACCTCGCGTCCGTCGGATCTATCCCAGGATTCTTTGCTAGGAGCCAGGAAACTGATATCGAGCATCGAGCCGGAGTATTCGGCGCCTACGTAGGGTGCGAAGTTGTCACTGCACCCCACAGAGGCCTCTTGTTGGACGACGGTTCGACCGGGAAACGACTCACCCGCGATGGCGAACAGGGCGTACACCTGGTTGTCGTGCGGAGTCTCACAGTCGACGATCTCGACCGACGTGTCGTGCGTGATGCCATCGGGGTCATCGGGGTCATTGAAACAGTCGCCGACCGACAATGTGAACACGCTTCCCGTCGTGGCGCACGCAGTGGTGAACACGGTTAGCGAAATGAGCAGAACGATGAGTTGCTTCATGAGGGTTCCATCCGGGGCGGCAGCCACTGCATGGTTCTTATCGGCCACGGGTCGACTTTGGCGAGGACTTCCCACAAGTATCTCGAAGCGCTCGGCACCCTGCTAAGGGCGATAGTCCAGCGGTCGAGGCCCGAGGTTGGTGGGCAGATTCACCAAGCGGTACGCGGTCGGTAGCCACTCGCAGATCAGGCGGCGCGTGTCGCGGGGGTCGACCATTTCCTCGAGCTCGAAGCGGTTGAGCGGGCCAACTGGACCGCGAGCGCTCTCGATGCGGGCGTTGAGTTCGGCCCGCAACGCCGCCGGGTCCTGCGCCTCGGCGAGTTGACGCTTGTACGCCGCTTCGATGCCACCCTCGGGTGGGATACCGCCGGCGTCGGCTGCGGGCCAGGCGACCCGCATGGTGGCATTGGAACGTGGCGTGGCGTAGTTGTTGCCCGCAACGCCGAAGCTGCGTCGCATGAGCACGGTGAACATGGGCATCGTCGACTGGGCAGCGGCGATCATCCAGGTAGCGCCCTTGCGAATCGTGCTGTTGATCTCGTGTTCGATGCCGACAGCGAAGCCCGGGTTGTCGACCAGGTTCACGACCGGCACGTGAAAGAGATCGCACAGGTCCAGGTGGCGGGTGAGCTTGTCGCAGCCGTCTGCGGTCAAAGCGCCGCCGTTGATATGGCGGCTGTCCGACGCCACGATGCCCACCGGATAGCCGCTGAAGCGGGCGAACCCGACCACCTGGTCGGAGCCCCACAGCGCCCCGATTTCGAAGAACGAGGCCTTGTCGGCCAGCAACGCAATCGCACGTCGGATGTCGAACGTGGTGGTGCGGTTGCGGGGAACGATGGTGAACAGCTCGTCGTCACGGCGGTTGGCCGGATCTGCGGTCGATGGTGCCAGCACCGTGGGCGATCCGTACACGCTCGACGGCAGATAGGACAGGAACTGGCGTGTCATGGCAACCGCCTCTTCCTCACTCTCCGCCAGGTTGTCGACCGATCCGTTGCGACAATGAATCCGCCAATCGCCCAGGTCCTCCTTGGTCACGTCGTAACCCATGGCATGGCTCACCACGGGCGGTCCAGCGACGAACAGTTGCGCGGTGTCTCGCACCATGACCGAGAAGTGGCCGAGCACCGCCTTGGCCGCGCCCAGGCCGACGACGCTGCCGAGCAACATGTTGACCACCGGAACCGTCGCCAGCTGCCGGGCGTACATGGAGCTACCCAGGTGACCGGGCAGGAACGAACCGCCGCCACCCGAGACGCGAGGACGTCCGGCCTTGATCGCACCGCTCGATTCTTTGGCAGTACTCTCGCCCGACTGCTTCTGTTTGGGCACCATGCTGGCCACGCTGCCGCCACCGCTCGATCCGTCGAGCAGCCGGATCGACGGCATCTGCAGCTCGATCGAGAGCCGGTCGAGATAGGTGCTCTTGGCGCCGATCGCTCCATCGCTGTGCCCACCCCGAGAGGTGAAGTCATCGGCACAGACAATGGCCGGGCGTTCGTCGATCTCGCCATGGCCGCCGACCATGTTCGCCGGGGTGAAAGCGTCGATATCGCCGAATTCGTCGTAGGACGCAAAGCCGGCAATGCTGCCGATCTCGCGGAACGAACCGCCGTCGAGCAGCAGGTCGATGCGCTCGCGACACGTGAGCTTGTTGCGATTGCGTTGACGGACCACACCAGGGTCGGTCGAACCCGGGGCCAATCGTTCGTGGGCGAGTTTCTCCAGGGTGGCCACGTCGTCGAGCACGGGCCCCCAGGTGTTCTCGCCTCGGGGCTGCTCGGCTGGGGCGCCTTCGGTGCTGGGTGCAATTACCACCAGCATGTCGCCAGCAACCACGGGGTCACCTTCGCCGACATCGGCGAGTTGGGTGACTACGCCTGAGCAGGGAGCGGTCACCAGTGTTTCCATCTTCATGGCCGTAACCACGATCAAGGTGTCACCAACCACAACCGAATCACCAACGGCCACGCTCACCTCGACCACCGCGCCAACGAGCGGTGATTCGACCGCTCGTTGGTCACCCTCGACCGGCAGCGATCTGGGTGGCGCAATCGACGCAGGGCCACTCGCCGCAACCGATCGACCCCCGTGTGTTTCGAGCATCGTGATCATCGGGGTGGCCAGCGTGCTCGCTGCGGTCAGGTCGGGCTGCTCGGCCAACAGGGTGGTGCGGGCGTCGCCTGAGCGCACCGCACCGTTGGCCAAGATGGCGTCGAGTTGACCCAGGTTGGTGGCGAGACCGCCGATGTGGAAGCGCTGCACCGCCCGACGGGCCGTATCGATGGCGGCCTCATGACTGCCACCTGTGGTGCTCACGATGACCTTGGCCAACAGCGGATCGAACTGCGGCGGTGGGCTCCACCCGGCATAGCCGGCGCCGTCGACGCGCACGCCCGGTCCAGATGGTTCGCGATAGCCGGTGATCGTGCCTGCCCCGGTAGCTACCACGCGGGCTTGCACCGCCCAGCCTCGTGGTCCGCCGATGGCGTCTTGGTCTCCCAGCCCGAGCGTGTCCAGTGATGCGCCCATGGCGATCTGGAACTGTGTCTGCACCAGATCAACGTTCATGACCTGTTCGGTGATGGTGTGTTCGACCTGGATGCGTGGGTTGCATTCGATGAAGAAGTAGTCGCCGGTTTCGGGCTCGACCAGGAACTCGACGGTCCCTGCGTTCTGGTAGCTGGCACCGGATACCAACGTCAGCGCGTCGGCGAGAATCTGGTCACGCAACTGGCTGGTGAGGTTGGCGGCCGGCGCAATCTCGATCACCTTTTGATTACGAAGCTGCACCGAACAGTCACGTTCGCGGAAGTGCACCGCAGCACCGGTCTGGTCGCCCATCACCTGCACCTCGATATGTCGAGGGTCCGTGATGAGCCGTTCGAGAAACACCGACCCGTCACCGAACGCAGCGCTGGCTTCGCTCTGGCAGCGCTCGAAGGCATCGTTGACCCCACTCGGTTCGGTAACCGCCCGCATACCTCGACCGCCACCCCCGGCGGCGGCTTTGAGCATGAGGGGATAACCGATCGCTTCGGCAATCTCGTGCGCATCGGCCGCGGTCTCGACCGCGTTCGGGCTACCGGGCACGGTCGGGACACCCAGCTCAGCGGCCAAGGCTCGGGCTCGTACCTTGTCGCCGAACAGTTCGAGCGCTTCGGGACTCGGCCCGATGAAGGTCATGCCAGCAGCTGCACATCGGCGAGCGAACTCGGCGTTCTCGGACAAGAAGCCATACCCAGGGTGCACGGCGTCACAACTCGCATCGATGCCCGCCTGGATCACAGCATCGATGTCGAGATAAGCCGCAACCGGGTCGGCCCCCGCAGGAAGCTGCACGGTCGTGGTCGTCGCCATCGTGTGTAGCGCCTGGGCATCTGCTGGTGGGGCGATGGAGACCGACTCGATCCCCAGGCTCGCTGCTGCATCGGCAATGCGCACGGCGATCTCGCCGCGATTGGCTATCAGAACTCGTTCCATGACGTCCCCAGAAGATCGCTAGACAGCAACGATTGCCCTCGGACGGTCTTGACACCAAACCGGTGCACGCACTGCGTGCACCTGCCGTCGGGCAGATCGGCCGGTTAGCGTCACCAGATGCGCAAGTTTCTGATCGATACCGATACCGCCAGCGATGATGCCGTGGCCATGTGTATGGCCCTGCGGCACCCCGACATCGACGTGATGGCGTTCACCGTCGTGGCTGGCAATGTGCCGCTCGAGCAAGCCGTACAGAACGCTCTGTACACCGTCGAGCTGTGCGGCGCCGACACACCGGTCTTCGCCGGTGCGGACGCACCGCTGGCTCGTGACCTGGCAACTGCTCAGAACGTGCATGGCCAAGATGGCATGGGTGATATCGGTCTGGATCTGCAGGGTCGCACGCCGGCATCGGGTTGGGCGCCTCAGACAATCGTGGACACGATCCGCCAGCATCCGGGCGAGATCACGCTGGTCGCCATCGGCCCGTTGACGAATTTGGCGATAGCGCTGCTGTGGGCGCCCGACATTGCCGACAAGGTCGAACGGGTCGTGATCATGGGCGGTACCGGCGAACACGGCCCTGGCAATGTTTCACCCACCGCCGAGTTCAACTTCTGGGTCGACCCCGAGGCGGTGCGAGTTGTGTTGCGGTCGGGAATGCCCCTGGAACTGGTCGGCTGGGACGTCTCCATTGCGTCAGCGGTAGTCACCGAGACCCGGCGAGCCGAGTTGCGCGCGCTGCAGAGCGAACTGGCCGACTTCAGCATGGACATCCAGGCCACCTTGCAGGCCTATGCGTTCGAAGAAACCCGGCTGGCCGGCCCAGACTTTCCCGATCCGATCGCCATGGCACATGCGATCGATCCTGCTCCCGCAACCACCGAATTCCTGGGTGTCGACATCGCCATCGGGCCCGACCCGATGCGCGGCACCCTGATCGTGGATCACTACGGCTTCGCCCAGATGCCACCGAACGCCCGCATCGTGGCCCACTACCCCGAAGACCATTTCTTTGCCATGCTCTACGAACTGCTCGGTTGATCAGAGCCAAGAGCGAGGGACGAGCGAAAAGCGAGCGACGGAGGAGCCGTGGCAGGACGCCTTGCTTCGCTGCGGCTGTTCGAGCTGGACAGGTCGTCGGTCCCCGCGGGCGTTGTCCGGCGAAGGCCGGCCCGAGCGGAGCGGTGAAACGCAGCCAGGAGCGAGGGACGAGCGAAAAGCGGGCGACGGAGGAGCCGGGGGTAGGACGCCTTGCTTCGCTGCGGCTGTTCGAGCTGGTCAGGTCGTCGGTCCCCGCGGGTGTTGTCCGGCGAAGGCCGGCCCGAGCGGAGCGATGAAACGCTGCCTCAGTCGAAGAGTTGGGCCTTCATTGCTTCGGCTTGGGGGCTGAGTTCTGCCGATGCGTGGTTCAGCGCAGACTCGGTTGCAGGGTCTCCAGCGATGCGGGTGTGCCACATGCGGCGGGGTTCGTCCATCTTCCAGGGGACACCGCGGTGCATGATGCACCGATTGTCCCAGATGACGGCTTCGCCTGCTGTCCATTGGTGCTGGTAGGTGCGTGGTGGCTGGGCCGCTTGCTCGTTGATGCGGTCGATCAGTCCGGTCGACTCGGCTTCGGTCATGCCGACGATGTTGTGGGCGTGACGCCCCAGCAGCAGGTTCGTGCGCCCAGTGACCGGATGCACCTTGGTCAGCGGTCGCAGCGAAACATCCATGTCGTGGTAGCCGTACATGCCGTAGGTGCCATCGTCCTTCAGTGTCGGCAGCAGGTTGGAGCGGCCCATGCTGTAGTAGAGCGAGTGATACGCCTGCTTACCTTCGAGCAGCGTCTTGGTGTCGTGGTCGAGAGCGTCGTAGGCGGCTCGGGCATCGGTCCAGGCAGTGTCACCACCTCCGGGCGGCACGATCTCGGCGGTGAACACGGCGCCCTTGGCTTGCACCGGCATGTAGGTGCTGTCGAAGTGCCAGTCCTGATTGCCTTTCAGTGACTTGACCAAGTCGTCGTCGGCGGCGGAGTGCACTGTGCCATCTCGAGTGATGTTGGAGATCGCAGCCGCAGTGAACTCGAGCTCTCCGAAGCGGCGGGCGAAGGTGTCCTGTTCCTCTTTCGACAGGAACTGCTCGGGAAAGATCAGTAACCCGAACTGGATCCACGCATCGTGCAGTTCGCCAAAGGTGGCATCGTCGATGTGACGGACATCGAGATTGCGGACCCAAGCACCGAATGTCGTGTCGTGAATCGGTGCGATATCGAGTGCTGTTCCCATGGCGAGTTCCCCTGACCGACCTTAGTCAGGATCGGCGTGCGTAGGAAACGGTGTGCTCTACGAGAGCGGGTGCGCAGGGCGGGCCGGTCGCCGATCCCTGAACGAAGACGAGTGCTTCGCTGCCGGTGGCGGCGACAGCAACACACGCACCGCAAGAGATGGCCAATGCGGTGAGCTGGGCCTCGTTGATGGTCTCAGCATTGAGTGGCGGGAACATCTCATCACCAGTCCGGCGGCTTTGGGTCACACGGCCCAGGGAAATACCCCATCGATTCCGTTCGTGGGGTACGCGGTCCCAGTCCTAATCGGGTGGTTCCGTTGCAATGACACGCTCAGCAGCCAGAGCAACGATGTCAGACTGGTCGAAACCAGCGGCGCGTAGCACGTGCTCATTGTGCTCCCCCATGGTCGGTGCGGCCGCGAGTGGGCGTACCGGGGTGGCCGATAACGCGATCGGCGTGACCAGCGTGGTGAACTCGCCGATCTCGGGCTGGTCGATCGTGCCCCATGCTGATCGAGACCTCAGGTGGGAGTCACTGGCGATATCCGGCGATTTCGCAACTTTCGAAGCGGCGATTCCCGCCTGTTGAAGCTGGACTGCCAGGTCGCTTGCCACGTGACGAGCCGTGATGATCGAGAGCGCCTGATCGAAACGGTCGTGATCCTCGGCCAAGGCCGGGTCCAGGTCGAACATCGCGCTGATCGATGCAAATCCAGTGCCGTCGATGACAGAGATCGCGATCCACTCATCATCACCGCGGCACGGGTAGACCCCTTGGGCCACGTAGCGGGAATCGCGGTTACCTTGCGCGCCGTAGCGATCCTTGCGTTGCGACGCGAGCACCTGATCGCCAATGGCCGCGACCGTCGACTCGAACTGTGCCGCTTCGATGGTGACGCCACCGGTCCCCGAACTCAGGCTGCTCCAGAGCTGACCCAGCACCGCCGACGCCGCGTGCAGCCCGGCTATGGGATCAGGCCAGGCAACACCGCCCTTCCACGGCGTCTGATCGGGGTAACCAATCAGCGAAGACAGACCGGCGTGCGAGTCGACTGATGAGCCATAGGCAAGCCAGTGCTCGGCAGGCCCACTACGCCCGTAGCCGGGCATGGTCAGGTAGATCAGGTCGGGGTTTAGTTCGTGCAGCCGAGCTTCGTCGAACCCCAGTTGTGGCATGACGCGGCTGCTGAAGTTCTCGAGTAACACATGACTGCCCGGCACGAGCCGAGCGAGAACGTCTTGGCCGGCAGGGGTCTGTAGATCAAGCGCCAGCGACTGTTTGCCCAGCGCGTACTTGACGAAGTGGGTGTTGCGATTCCACTGGTGTTCGCCGGGGTCGTCGTCGGGAAAGTAGCGGGTGGCATCGAGCATCGACTGGGGAATTTCCTTGGGGCCCCGATGCCATGGGGCCTCGACCCACACGACCTGGGCGCCGAGGTCACGCAGGATGCGACCACACAGCGGACCAGCCCACACCCGAGCCAGATCCAACACCTGCAGCCCAGCAAGCGGGCCTTCTTCGATCGGTCCGGGCCGCCACCCTGAATCACCCGCTGGTTGCTGGTGGCTGGTGCGAAACGGCTTGCCAGGGATGAAGGTCGCGGGATCGCCGGTGAGTGGTTCGAAGAACGAACGGTCGATCAGTTGCGGGTCGTGGAGTAGCTCGCCAGGATCCAACAGCGGAGCCGTTGGGATACGCATCGCCTGAAACAGTTCGACCACTTCGTCGACAGTGCGGGTGCTCAGCCAGTCGCAGAGCGGGTCATCGAGTAGAGCGGGGTGCTGTTGGAAGTCCATGACCGAGTTGATCTCGGGTAGATCGAGTAGGTCGAGTAGACCGGTGACGCCAAGCAGGCTTTCGACCTGCTGGTGGGTCACTGCGGTGATGGATAGCCAGCCATTGCGGCAGCGATACGGGCCGTTGGGTTGTCCTTGGCCGGTGTAACGATTGCCCATGCGACAGAACACATCGCCGGTCATGAACCAGCGCAGCAGCGTGACCTGGTGCAGCGCGGCCATGACCTGCACATGCGCGATCTCGACGGTTTGGCCTGTTCCGAGTCGATCGCGTGCCAGGAGAGCGGCCATTGCGCCAACGAATCCGTAGAGCCCGGCAGCCACCGCAGGTTGCTCAGGCGGCCCGCGCAGAGGTTCGCGCTGCGGGTCGCCGTACAGATACGCATGACCGCTGGCGGCGTAGTCGGTCAGGTCGGTGCCCTTCCAGTGCGCGTGGTCGCCGCGCACACCGAACGGACTCATCTGCACGCGCACCAGATGAGGATGCGCCAAGGCTGCCGGCACCAGCGGGTCGGGGGCTGCGCTCTCGATCACCACATCGACTGCGGCAAAGTCGATGTCGTGCAGCTGTGCCATCTGGCAATGTGCATACAGATAGTCCTGCTGGTGCGGGCCGAGCGCGCTCTCGCCCACGATGCTTACCTGCGCCCCGCCGTCGGCGAACATCTTGGCGCAATAGGCGCCGGCCATGGACCCGGCAAAGGTGACGACGACAAGATC
>Ga0114956_1004429_pt1 | contig 10690 bp, 9 predicted proteins | sample MaitaG_FD_87304 | JGI IMG/M metagenome (GOLD analysis project Ga0114956, IMG submission 87304) | Marine algal microbial communities from Maine, USA - Maine_Asex2 metaG | ecosystem: Host-associated > Algae > Red algae > Unclassified | place: Maine, USA | collected 2015-01-05 | reverse complement strand
TTTTAAGCCGGCTATTTTAAGTAGTTTCGGAACAGCGTATATGGGACCAATACCCTTCTCTTCTGGTGCACATCCGGCAACGGCCATACCACGATATATTCCAAGCGGTGCCAATCCCTGCTGTTCGGCAAGCTTTGCATCCATAACAACACACGCCGATGCGCCATCCGAGAGTTGACTGGCATTACCCGCTGTCACACTGCCATCTTCAAGCACAGGCTTCAGTCCTGACAATGTATCTACCGTAGTGCCGGGTCGATTGCCCTCGTCTTTCACTAACGACACTTTTTCCTGCGACTCTTCACCAGTCTCTTTATTACGCACAATTTTAGTGGTATCGATAGACACGATTTCATCATCAAACGCACCCGCTTCCTGTGCTTTTGCAGTCCGACTTTGTGATTCAGCCGCATATTCATCTTGCTGTTCTCGGCTGATGCTATAGGCCTGAATAACATTCTCAGCCGTTTTCAGCATTGGCATATAAGCGTGCTCAGCTTTTGCTGTTACATTATTGTCTCTTTCATCAGCAACCCATTTCATGTAGTCATTCTGAACAGCGGAAATATTATCCTGACCACCGGCTACCACAATACGTTGTCTGTCAACAATAATCTGCTTAGCGGCCATGCCGATAGCCATCAACCCCGATGAACACTGCCGGTCAATTGTTTGCGCAGCAACCGTGTTCGGGATACCTGCCGCTAGTGACGATTGCCGGGCTATATTCATACCGGCAGTGCCAGCGGTAAGAACCGATCCGATGATCACATCATCTATTTCAGCTGGGTCAATACCCGCCCGGCTCACGGCATGCGACAGGGCGTGGGCAGTCATGGTCGGTGATTTGGTATTGTTTAACGCGCCCTTAAACGCCATACCGATTGGTGTTCGCGCAGTTGATACGATTACAGCGTCTTTCATATTTGTTTCGCAAGTGGTAGCAGATGCAGAACTGAATGTTATCAGCACGGCTTCTGTTTAGCTACACACCAAAATAGCAGACCCTGGCTTGCGTATAGTCATAAAACAGTCTTGAATTTCTCAGGGTACCAACATGTTAGGCTATCGACATGTGCGGGTATAAACAGGCAATTTATAAGTATGATCAGGCCATGCGGTTAACGTTAAATACAGCTCCTGATTTATTCGCCATCTGGCTTATCTGGGGTTGTGTAGCGCTCTGCTGGTCACTTTCAAGCGCATATGCGAGTGAGCCCACGAACCCTCCGAGTGAGTTTGGCCCATCGAGCGAATTACATATTGGGCGACTTATTTTTCAGCACTCATCGTCATATACCTGGGGGCCTGGGCGTCCGTGGTGGCGCATTGACTGGCCTGAGGCCGAACAACATTTTATCGGCGGTGTGCAACGCTACACATCCATTGATGTAGCAACTGACAGTGCCCATATTTCGCTACTCGACGATTCCGTCTTTGACTACCCGTGGTTGCTGGCACAACAAGTAGGTCGATGGCGCTTGAGTGATGCAGAAGTCGCCACACTTTCTGAGTATCTGCTTCGTGGTGGTTTCATGATAGTTGATGATTTCCACGGACCACAACAATGGTCTAATTTTCTTAAGGTTATAAAACGGGCTCTGCCAACGCATCAGGTAGTTGATTTACCATTGAACGCAACGCTACTTCAAATTCACTATGAAATGAAACAAGTTGTACAGATTCCGGGGCGACGACACATTGCCGGATTCGACAGCAATCAGAACGCTATAGTGCGCATGCCTCACACACCATCACAGTGGAAAGGTATCTACGATGACAATGATCGTTTAATGATAGCGATTAACTTCAACATGGACATGGGGGATGCGTGGGAACACGCCGACGACCCGGGATATCCTAATGTGATGACATCACTGGCTTATCGTTTGGGTATTAACTATGTGATTTACGCAATGACTCACTAGCCGAGCTAAGCTTCTGCAATTCTGAGCCGTAAATAGTCCACTTCAATATCAACGGTTATGTCAATCATGAATCGAAAAACACTCACAACATGCTTCGCTGGAAGTTCATAGTTTTCCGCTAGTTTTGCCGCAATTTCCAGCACCTGTTTTTCACGATCACTACGAACAATATAGGCAAGCATTGCGTCTCGGTCACCGTCGGTTTCTTTAAACTTGTCAGGCATCTCAAGAAACTTGGATTCAGCTACTGCTTTGCCCAGATTAACCCGTTCCATGATTGCGAGTAACGCCAACACGTCGGTGGTCACAGTTTCACCGTAGGTATTCGAGTCGTCACCTGATTTACAAGCGCTCTTTACCCAATCCGCATAGAATGCCAGAATTCGATCGCCTACCCCACTGGGCATCACCCGTAAAACGCTCGTGGGTGCTGTTCGTTTAATAATGGGTTCAATGCCCGATACATCGGTATAGGCGTCCTGTGCCGCAAAAGTATAACGTCCGAGCTCTGCATGATTTTTCTCGCATGCAGATAGTTCATATTGAAGAAGCGAAGTAGTTGCGTTGTTAAGCACAAGACCAGACTCATATACCGGAGCATTGCAGACAAATCGCGTTCTTTTTTTCAACGCGATGACGATTTCATTGGCCAGAATATCAAGACCTGGCCGGATCGTTGTTTGAAGATCGAGCTCTGTGTTCGGGGTTGTGACCATATGCGTTTAGCTACTTTAAGGATAATATAGATTTCAAACCGGGTAATGTGGGATGCTGTCTGAAGGCCATTTTTAATTCAGCTTTACAACTCGCGCTGCGCAATTATTTTATATCCATTGAGATTCAGTGGCTCGACAAAACCAATTTTCTCTATCTCATTCAACAACAACGACACAACTGGCTTGTCTCCTGTTTTTGCTGACGCATCGACCAGTATCTGGAAAAACACATCTTGCTGCGCATGACTCCCGCCCATCATCCAAAGGTTGTGCCGCGCTGGATACAGTAAATCAACTACGCGTTGATATTCACCTTTTCTGTGAGCAATCGCTGCTTGTGCAGCCGGTAGCCCCGCTTTCGCATAGTTGGCAGATGTACTGTGGCTGGTATCACCCGAGAACTCCTTCATGGCGTTCACTAATTGCTCGCACGATTTAAAGTCACCAACTGCCGCTAGAATAATGGCAAAGTGCGCACTGGTGAAAGCATTGGACAAATCACTAACCCGTGGGACAACCAACGCAGCCATCTCCTCCCAGCGATCGCCGACATCAACACCTGAAAACTCAAGTCTCCACAACAGCGATGCACCATTTTGTAAATCGATGTACAAGTCAGGCATTGACTTCACCAGCTCGTGTTTTGGATTACGCACCCAACGATCGTAGCCTTCAAGCGTTGCATCAATATCACCTAATTCAAGGTGAAAAAGGCATTTATGCCACCAAACATGAAACTGCATTTGTCCGATATCCTGCCAATTGTTCTGCAGGTTGCCAATCCATCGAACTCCCTCGGAGTGCCTGCCCTGCATGTACATCACATGCGTGACCGCGTGAGTAGCCCAGATATTTGCCGAATTCAAACTCACCGCATCTCGCCCGGCTTTCTCAGCTTCTTTATATTGACCAGACTCTTCCAGATCGAAGGCGTGCATGCCGAGGAATTCGCTGTACCCCGTAACCGATTCGTTCCATTGACTGGCCACAGAGGAAGACGCGGCAAGTGATCGATTCATATCGCCCAACCAGAACAACTCTGCCTGACATAAAGCCAAAGCAAATCCGTCAGTGGGCGCTTGCACTAATATAGTTTCATAACAGGAAACAGAATCGATCAACTGACCTTGAGCTGCAAACTCAAGCGCTTTTATGTAGAGCTGCTCTCGTTTCGTAACACCGGACGCATACTTTTTTGCGTTATCCAGTGATTCGACAACCAAAGGTTTCAGGGAGACATCTTTTGCACCCTGTAGCATCAGCCCCATCGAGGCATGTGCGATTGCACACTCCTGATCATTTTCCAGTGCTTTTTTTAGTAGCGCTGCCGCATTGCTTTTTCGCTGCAGGTAATGATCCATAGCCACAGCACAAGCACTGGCAGCAGCACCGTTAGCAGTGGTTAAGGTATGCCCGCGTGAATCAGAGTGCATGTTGGAAAATTCCCCCTTTACAGATACAAGTTTAGCGCGAAGTGACTAATATACGCAGGAAAAAATCTTAGAAATAGTAGTCAACCATTTCGTCAATAAGCACCGAGTGAAATTGACAAACTCGTTCGTTGGGCTGTTGCTGCTCAGCTCTTTCGGTCACAGGATCAATCGCCGTAATCGTCGAACCAGACATTTGTTCCAACATGGCATGGCCACAGAACGGGACGTACATTTCTGAATAGCCTCCTTCGTGCGCTGCAACCAGTTTTCCTCCGGCGAAATCCATGAGTTGTCTGGTCATCGTTCTGAAGGTTTCTTTGGTGCACATCATTCTGGACAGCGGATCGAAATTAGCCGCATCAAATCCACATGCCACAACGACGAGATCGGGCTTGAATTGCTGTAGTTTGGGTACAACCAGTTTTTCCATAACTTGTGTATACGCATAATCACCACACCCTGGTGGTAAGGGTATGTTCATATTTGCACCGACACCATCACCTTTGCCTGTGCTCTCGATGTCTCCAGTATCAAGCGGGTAACAGCGTTCCTGATGAATGGATATGGTCAGTACATCTGCACGATCATAAAAGATAGCTTCAGTACCATTGCCATGATGCACATCCCAATCAAGTACCGCTATCTTGTTGGCCAAACCTTTTGCAAGTGCGGCTTCGATTGCTATCGCAATATTCGCCAGCAAGCAAAAACCATTAGGCCAATCAGGCAAACAATGATGACCTGGAGGTCGCGACAATGCATAAGCATTGTTATGCTCCCCCGTTAAAACCGTCTCAACAGCGGCCATAACCAGTCCCGCTGACAATGAGGCGATCTCAAACCCACCGGCACCAAAGGGTGTTCTTAATCCAAGCTCGCCACCCGAACCATCGGATAGAGTTTTAAATTGTGACAAGTAGGACTGCGGATGTATGCGCTCTAAATCAGTCATAGTCGCAGGCTCAGCGCTCCGCATCGTAAGCTGTTTCGACAGTCCTGTTACATCGATCAGGTTTTTAAGGCGCCGTTTTGTCTCAGGCGCCTCTGGCAATCCACCAGAGACCATAGGTTGTACGTGCCCGGCAACCTGTGCAAGTTGAGCGTAGTTGCCACCAGCATGCCAGAAGCACTTCTCGTCTGATAGAAATGCCGTTGTGTTAGTCGTCATTTATTTTGTTGTCCTGTTGATATGATCCGCGCAACCTGAATATTTAAATCGAACTTTTTCCATAATCCTGAAACCAACACTAAACCAGCAACGTTTTTTAAACGAAACAGCTACTTACAGTATATCTAGCGATACACTTAACACAAATGAAGTCAATGAGTCTTATTATGAACAAAATCACGATCACTTTCATTTTTCTGGTCATCTCAATCTTCAGTACGGCTGCAAATGCTGATAAAGCGGTGTTAGCGGGAGGTTGCTTCTGGTGCATGGAAAAAGATTTTGAAGCATTAGAGGGCGTTAGCGAGGCTATATCCGGTTTTACTGGTGGTACCGCTGAGAACCCGACTTATCGCGGAGATCACACCGGTCACTATGAAGCAGTAGAGATAACCTACGACCCCGCTGTTGTGTCGTTTCAGGACCTGCTGGATCACTTCTGGGTCAACATAGACCCCTTCGATGCTCGCGGACAATTCTGCGACAAAGGGCAGGAATACCTCAGCGCTATATTCGTTGCAAACGATGAAGAGCGAGCGCTGGCTGAAAAATCAAAGCAAAAAGTGATTGAACAATTCCCTGACCAGACCGTTGTTACCCCTATTCTTGCATTAACCGAATTTTTTCCGATAAAAGGCAACGAAATTCACCATCAAGACTTCTATAAGAAAAGCCCGGCAAGATACAAGGCTTACCGATGGGGATGTGGGCGCGACAAGCGGTTAAAGCAAATCTGGGGTGCGCAAGCTACCGTGCACTAGCATCGCAGAAGAGCCATTGCCTGTTGCTAGGTTAATCATTGTCTGTGGTGCCAGCGCCGGCACCCAGATTACGTGAAGCTTCGGATGCAGGTGCGTAGGTATGCTGCGCAAACGCACCTAGCGCGTCCCAGGTAGCTAAATCAACACAGGCCCGGTTATGCAGTGGCACGGCGTCAGTTGTGTCAAAGCCGTATTCAGTGATGCTTGTAAAAGTCAGCTTGACGTTGTTGACATGATCAAGCTCCACTGTGTCGGCTGATGAGAAACGTACATGCTTACCGTCGGTTGCCATCAGTGATGGTTGGCGCTGTGATTCAAGCGTTATCTGGATAACTCGATCGAGCTTTGTCGCAATTTCAGCAACAAAAGGCAACAGCAGTAACGGACATTTCAACTCCTTGATCGTAATTGCTGCATCAACACTCAATGCATCAACACGATCGGCTAAAGCACAGCCCACTATAATCGGACACAACCAGTGGCCGCGAGACTGGTACTCTGCACCGTTGATATCTGGCATAGCACGTTCTACTTCGGCAGGAAAATGGTATTGCGACAGCAGCCGGTTCAACATGAGTGGTGCTGGCAGATTACGATTGATCAACCAGAATACTGAGCGATACACCTCATCTGCAAGACCCCAGGAATAGCCTGCGCCTTTAGCCGCAAGGCGCGCATGACTGGAAGTTTCATTCAGAGAGTAGTTGTTCATAACAGTTGCAGCGAAGAACCAGTCCGTATGCTCAAGCTGGGTACGACCAGAATTCTGCATCGCCGGACAACAGCTCCTCAGGATAAGGAGCATTGCCGAACATGCGAATCCGAACCCAGCGATCGGAACGTGGATCGAAATGTATTGCTCCAAAAAACGAGAGCTTGCAACGCAGCATATCGATAGGCAATAAGTCCGCGCCTATGGTGTTGTCCTGAATTTCTCCATAAGGCAGATCACGCATGGTTTGGATACGCCGAACCGTATGTCGATGGTTTGGGTGTTGAAGCAGAAAATCTGCAACCAGCATCTGAGCATCCTGAGTTTCAATTTGTGAGTGCAACTGCACTGCATCGCGAGCCGGTGCCAGCGGTTGTTCGTAAGGCGCAACCGGTTCTTCGAATCGTTCACCCAGACGCGGCTCTAACTTTTCTTCCGACACGTACCAGGCACGGGCGAGTGCAGACTTCTCTGACCAGTCTATAGAATTTGTCCATGCATATTGTTTATCGAGCAGTTCTTTCAACTCAGCCAATCTCATTGCGCCGTTAATCGATGGAACGACAGGACTATCCGAACCCATGCAATGTGCAAAGCCATCAATGAGATGCCCATACGGTTCAAGCAATAAGGATGCGATAAACTCCTGCCCTTCCAGACTCAAGTTGTTCTCCGACCATCGATATACCGTGTCCCAGACAGCTTCGGTGTGGAAGTTCAGCGCATTAAAATAGCGCTGCGCGCTTTGTATATCGGTCAGTAATTTTTCGACCTTGCCGCGCTGTAGCTCATGTTGCGTTTTCCAATTCAACATTGAGCGGCTGGCACGCGCGAACAAGTCTTTGAATAGCGCGACCTCCTCATCGGTGGGGCTGGCGACAGAACGAACCTGAGCCAAGGCTTCTTCTCTTGCAATAATCCAGTTATTAAACAGCGCGGGATGTTTTAAAATAAACGGCGCCATGCCAAGACCGGTTGAATTGCCAATACCTAAAGAGCGCGCAAGATTTGCATCGAGTTTAACGCTGTTACGGCCACCTCGTGCATCGGCCATGTGCTGCACTAAATCTCGGACAAAGGTGCGAATCAAATAAACAGAAAGCATCTCGACTTGAAAAGGTGAGTTACACTCATCCCGGTGCGCAATGGATTGTCGATCAGCGGCACCAAATTTTCCAGAACCGTATACTGCCGTGGTTCGCATAAGATAACCAACCGAATCCAACTGGCTTTGATCTGGCTGATCACCTCGAGCAAGCGCATCAACCACGTGCTCCCAAAGCCTGACCGACCGATTAGCACGTGACAGCGTAAGCTCTGAACCCGAGATGCGCCCTGCTTCCTGCAGCGGTACATTGTCTGACAGACGTTTGATATCAACCGACGTTGGTACGCCGTCGAACAACGAAAAAGTGGTGTCCCATTGTTCTGCAATGACACGATCTGAGCGCAGCTCGTCAGGCAAATCATGAGTGAATGCGACAAGTGAATAAGTTCGTTCTGGCCCGATCGCGTTATAGACAGCGTAGCCCACACCATTGCTGTCGACGTTAAACTCTTGTTGCGCGAACTGCCATTGTTCTTGCTTCAATCGCCGAGTCAGCACACGCATAAACGACAACCGGGTTTGATGGAAGCTGCCGAGTCGTTTCAGCCGCATAACCTGCTGTGGTAATCGTTTTGCTACTTTGCTTTTCAGTGTAGGTTCGGTTTGCATATTTCATTCTATCTCTTAGCCGCAATTTGACCAAGGAACCTGCCGCACATACGACAACAAGTTTGTGCGACTATTTGGCAATCTGCGGCATTTAGGCCAATATCTGCTTCAACGCTATACTCAAGCCGTCTGAAATTACTAAAAGAGCATTTATCCATGACATTTTCAGTCGCTGCACGATGCGCAAAAACCGGTATGTTCGGCCTGTCTGTTAGTTCATCTTCTCCGGCAGTGACTGCTCGATGCGCTTTTGCCCGTGCAGGTGTTGGTGCTGTGGCTAGCCAGAACATAACCGACCCTGCACTGGGGGTGCAATGCCTCGACCTGATGGAGGACGGCGCATCAGCGCGAGAGGCCATTAACAGGATTGTATCGGGCACGGCAAATATTGACTATCGCCAGCTCACAGCAGTTGACGCTCAAGGCCAAAGTGCAAGCTTTCTGGGCAAGCATTCATTGGGTATTTTTAGCGTCGCATCAGATACTAACGTTGTTTGCGCCGGTAATCTATTACGCTCTGAGGCCGTTCCTCACAGCATGGTAGAGGCCTTTAATGCAACTGAAGGTGATCATCTCGGCGATAGATTGCTCAGCGCTATGCAAGCGGCGTTAACTGCCGGTGGCGAGGCCGGCCCGGTTCACTCTGCAGGAATGATATTAGTTGACAAGGTGAGCTGGCCAGTCGCTGACTTACGCATCGACTGGCATGATTCCGGTGCGCCAATAGAGCAATTGAAACAGGTGTGGGAAATCTACGAACCGCAACTGGACGATTACGTAACCCGGGCTGAAAACCCGGCCAGCGCACCCAGCTACGGCGTACCCGGGGATGACTAGCTACAAGCAGGCTTTGAGTAAAGCCAGCGTGTTCTCATAAGTCATTTCAATTGGATTTCCACCGGTGCTCGGATCAGCTATGGCTGACTTGGTCAGACTTTCAAGGTCTGGATTTATCACGCCAAGCTCGGTCAGGTTTTCAGGAATACTGAATTGGTTGTTTAATTCTCCGACCATGTCATAAAACCCCTCGTAACCACCTTCTATACCCAAATAGCTTGCAGCGCTTTCCAATCGATCTTCTATAGCTTCACGGTTAAATGTTAGTACGTTTTGCATAACCACAGCGTTAGTAGTGCCATGGTGCGTATTAAAAACAGCCCCTATCGGATGAGACAATGCATGAATAGCACCCAGACCTTTTTGAAACGCGGTTGCGCCCATTGACGCCGCGCTCATCATATGCGCTCGAGCTTCCAGATCGGAACCGTTATCATAAGCAATGGGAAGATAGCGTTTGACCAATCGCATGCCTTCTAATGCGATACCCTGACTCATCGGATGATAATGCGGTGAGCAAAATGCCTCCAGACAATGCGCAAACGCATCCATGCCAGTTCCAGCTGTGATCATCTGCGGCATACCGACGGTTAGCTCAGCATCACAGATAATTTGTAGTGGCAGCATTTTGGGGTGAAAAATAATCTTCTTTTCATGTGTCACCGAATTGGTGATAACAGATGCTCTGCCAACCTCTGAACCAGTTCCTGCAGTTGTGGGCACAGCAACTACAGGGGCTATTCCATTTGCATCTGCACGCGTCCACCAATCACCAACATCTTCAAAGTCCCACAAAGGCCGGCTTTGGCCACTCATGAACGCCAGCGCTTTGCCAAGATCAAGCGCTGACCCACCACCAAATGCCACAACGCCATCATGACCACCCGCGGCATAAACCTTCATACCAGCAGCAACGTTAACCTCTGTCGGATTCGGATCAACATCCGCAAACACAGCTTCACCAAGCCCCCCTGCCTTCAATATTCCAAGAGTACGTTTGGTGACCGGTAACGATGCAAGACCTTTATCCGTGACAAACAGTGGCTTCTTAATGCCTGCCTGGGCACACGCATCAACTAATTCAGTGATGCGCCCAACGCCAAAGCGAATGTTGGTTGGATACGACCAGTTGCCAACGAGATTCATGATTGCACGCTCTTTTTTAAATGATAGGATTTTGGTCGAGTCAGATTATGAAAGCCGATAACCGAAAGACCGCCCCCACGCCCAGTGTCTTTACATCCCGTCCAGCACAAAGATGGATCAAGATAGTCACAGCGATTCATAAACACGGTACCAGTTTCAATTAAATTGCCAATAGCCGCTGCACGAGTGGCATCTGCGGTCCACAGGGATGCAGTGAGTCCATAGTTGCTGTCGTTCATTAATCGAATTGCCTCGTCATCATCTTTAACGCT